>Ga0187807_1000218_pt1 | contig 17383 bp, 14 predicted proteins | sample NC_wetland_sal_i_4_FD_132432 | JGI IMG/M metagenome (GOLD analysis project Ga0187807, IMG submission 132432) | Wetland sediment microbial communities from Neuse River Estuary, North Carolina, USA - ASW_2 | ecosystem: Environmental > Aquatic > Freshwater > Wetlands > Sediment | place: USA: North...
CGGGCCGGGCGGGCCCGCGCCGCGACCCTGCTCGAGTCGTCGTTCGCGCAGTTCCAGGCCGACCGGAGCGTCGTCGGCCTGACCAGGCGGCTGCGCAAGCTCAAGGCCTCGCTCGACGGGCTTGAGGCGTCGATGACCTGCGACCGCGGCGACTTCCTCTCCTACGCCGAGCTTCGCCGGCAGCTCACCGAGGCCGAGCGCGGCGCCGCCCGCGGCCGGGCGTCGGCGCAGCGCGCCGACGCGCGCCGGAGCCTGGCCAGGCTGCGCCGCGGCGACATCATCCGGGTGCCGTCCGGGCGGCGGGCCGGCATGGCGGTGGTGCTCGCCCCGCCGCCGGCCGCGGACTCGCCGGCCCGCGCGGACGGCCCGCTGGTGCTCACCGCGCACGGGCAGCTCAAGCAGCTGTCGGCCGCCGACTTCCCGGTGCCGGCCGAGCCGGTCGAGTGGCTACGCGTGCCGAACTGGTTCAGCGAGCGCTCGCCCAAGCACCGCCGCGATCTGGTCTCCGCCATGCGCAGCAAGCTGGCTGGCCGGTCTTTCGATCATCCCGAACGTACGCGGGGTGACTCTGCTGCGGATTCCGGCTCCGCGGGCGGCGACATCGCCGAGCTGCGGCGCAAGCTGCGCCGGCACCCCTGCCACGACTGCCCGGACCGGGAGCAGCACGCCAGGTACGCCGAGCGCTACTTCCGCCTGCGGAAGGAGGCGGCCGACCTCGAACGGCAGATCGGCGGCCGGTCGCACGTGATCGCGCGGACGTTCGGCAAGGTCTGCGCGGTGCTCGACGAACTCGGCTACCTCGACGGCGACAAGGTCACGGTGGACGGCAGCCGGCTGGCCCGGCTGTACTCGGAACTCGACCTGCTCGCCGCCGAGTGCCTCCGGCGCGGCTTCTGGGAGGGACTGAACCCCGCGGAGCTCGCGGCCTGCGTCTCGGTGCTGTCGTTCGAGTCGCGCCAGGTGTACGACGACGGGCCGCCCGCGCGGCTGCCCAAGGGTCCGGTCCGCGACGTGCTGTCGGCGATGACCCGGACCTGGGCGGAACTCGACGAGCTGGAAAAGCGCAGCGGCTTGTCGTTCCTGCGGGAGCCCGACCCCGGCTTCGTGTGGGCGGCCTTCCGCTGGGCCCGCGGCGCCAAGCTCGAAGACGTCCTCGACTCGGTACCCGGCCTGACCCCGGGCGACTTCGTCCGCTCGGTCAAGCAGCTGATCGACCTCCTCGACCAGATAGCCGCCGCCGCCGAGCACGCCCCCACCGTGCCGCGCGCCACGGAATCCGCAACCGCCGACCAGCCGTCCGCCGACCGCCCGGCCGCCGAGGAGCACAACCCCGAGGAGCCCGGCGCCGAGGAGCCCGACGGCAACCGGCCCGGCGGCGAGCAGCGACGGCCCGGCGTGTCCCCCCGCGACCGCGACGTGGCGGCCACCGCCCGCGCCGCCATCGACGCCCTCCGCCGCGGCGTCGTCGCGTACACCTCACTCACAGACTGAGCACGCCGGACTGACTAACCACCCCCGGAATGGTCACTCCGGCACCAAGCCGCACTTCGCTCCTACATGCCACCCCAGCCACATACATATCCTGTCACTTCAGTCACATATTGCCTCTGCCGTTGTCCTTGTACCCCAGGTGACCACTTTCTCGGTCGCGTGACCGGTCACAAGTTGTCACAACCGATACAAAGTGGCGCTAGGTATGGATACCCGACGCTAGGTGGGCAACAGAAGTGCCTGGTGTGACGGGACCGCTTGGGTGTCCTTGCCCGTTCCCATCGATGGAATCTATGAGTTAACGCTCAGGTGGCATTAGTGCTGATGTCAGACGCGCGGCTACGGTGAGACACGAGGCAGCCAGCACGGGAGGTGTCATGTCTCAGTCAGCCGTGGGGGTCGTCGGTACCTGTCCGCAATTCCTCACCGCGGCGATCCGCCGTGAGGTGCGGGCACGAGGCTCATGGCAAGACACCGCCCACCGTGTCGCCACCGTGCTGCGCCGCCACCCGCCAGGCCCCGGGCTGCTGACTCCGGAACAGCTCGCCGGCGACCCCGCCGGCTACCAGAGCCACCTGGTGCACGCCGAGCCGGACGGGTCGTTCTCCGTCGTGGTCATGGTCTGGCGCCCGGGCCAGGCGACCCCGGTTCACGACCACCTCACCTGGTGCGTCACGGGCGTCCTGCAAGGCGCCGAATACGAGGAGATCTTCGCCCTCCGCGGCGACTGCCTCGAAGTGGTCGCGCGCAACCAGAACCCGGTCGGCTCGGTCAGCGGGTTCGCCCCGCCCGGCGACATCCACCAGGTGCGCAATAGCGGGTCCGGCGTCGCCGTCTCGATGCACATCTACGGCACCGACATCACCCGCGTCGGCTCCAGCGTCCGCCGCGTCTACGACCTCCCGGTCCGCTAACCGCCGCGGGCTGGGCCCTATCGCGCCGGGGGGCCGCCGCCATCCCTGCGCCCGGCTGATAACAGCAAGATGCCCGCCCGTCCGGCGTACCCCGCGCGCTGCCGCGTACCCAGTCACGGAAATAAGATTTGCCTCAGCGATCGTTAACGATATATCGTTGACATACCGAAGACGATAAATGACGATCGAAAGAGGTGAAGCGCCATGCATGAGGAGCACAGGCGCATCAAGCGAGACGAAGGCTGGGGACCGCCGCCCCGGTCAGGGCGCCCCGAGTGGGGGCCACGACCCGGGCGAGGCCCGGGCCGACGCGGCGGAGGACGCGGCTGGGGCGGCCCCGGTGGCCCCGGCGCCCGCTGGGCGTGGGAGGAAGGCCTGCCGCCGTTCGGGCCGCCAGGGCCGGGATTCGGCCGGCACGCGTTCGGGCGCGGCCCGCGCGCGCGGCGCGGTGACGTCCGGGCCGCGATCCTCGACCTGCTGGCCGAGGGCAACGCCTGGAACGGCTACCAGATCATCCAGGAGATCGCCGACCGCACCCAGGGGGTGTGGCGGCCGAGCGCTGGATCGGTGTATCCCGCGCTGCAGCAGCTCGAAGACGAGGGCCTGATCGCCCCCGAAGGCGAAGGCCGCCGCCGGCTGTACACGCTGACGGACGAGGGCCGGGCGTACGCCGAGGCCCACGCCGATGAGCTGCGCGCGTCCTGGGATTCCGCCGCGGGCATGGCCGACAACACGGCGATCGAGCTCGGCGACATGATCCGCCAGGTCATGATGGCGGTCATGGAAGTGCGCCGGGCGGGATCGGCGAGCCAGCTCGCCGAGGCCAGGCGGGTGCTCGCGGAGACCCGGCGATCGATGTACCGCATACTGGCCGAAGACGTATCCGGCCAGAGCGGCGAAGCCGGAGCCGCCGGCGACACCCCGGAGGAAACCGAGTGAGCGAACCCGTAGTCCTGGTCAATGACCTGGTCAAGCGGTACGGCGAAGTGGAGGCGGTGCGCGGCATCGGGTTCGAGGTGGAGCCGGGGGAGACCTTCGGCTTCCTCGGCCCGAACGGCGCGGGCAAGTCCACCACCATCAAGATCCTGTGCACCCTCGCGGACCCCACCTCGGGGACCGCGAGGGTAGCGGGCTATGACGTGCGCAGGCAGCGGGACACCGTACGAAGGAACATCGGCCTGGTCTTCCAGGACACCACGCTGGACAGCTACCTCACCGGCGAGCAGAACCTGCGCTTTCACGCCGACCTGTACGGCGTGCCGAAGAACCAGTTCGGCCCCCGGATGCGCCAGGTCCTCGAGATGGTGAACCTGTGGGACCGCCGGAACGCCGAGGTGGCCACCTACTCGGGCGGCATGAAGCGCCGCCTGGAGATCGCGCGCGGCCTGCTGCACGCGCCCCGCGTGCTGTTCCTCGACGAGCCCACCGTGGGCCTCGACCCACAGACCCGGTCCTCGATCTGGGAGTACATCAACGACCTGAAAAAGCGCGAGGACATCACGATCTTCCTGACGACGCACTACATGGACGAGGCGGAGAACTGCGACCGCATCGCCATCATCGACCACGGGAAGATCGTGGCGATCGACACGCCGGAGAACCTGAAGGCCAGCGTCGGCAAGGACCGGGTGCAGATCAGCACCAACGACGACCAGGCGGCCATGCGGGAGCTCAAGGAGCGCTTCGGCCTCGACGCGGCGATCCACGAGGGCATGGTGACGTTTAATGTGGAGTCCGGCGAGCACTTCGTGCCGCAGCTGTTCGCGGAACTGACGGAGCAGATCAAATCCGTGAGCGTGGCCCGTCCCTCGCTGGATGACGTCTTCATGTCCTACACCGGCAAGACGATCAGGGACGCCGAGGCGACGGCCGGCGACAGGAACCGCGCCCACATCATGGCATTCCGCAGGGGGAGGTAGCCGGATGGCGATCGAAGTCACCGACCGGTCCGTCGATCACGTCACCGAGGCGATCCGCGTCGCGGTTCCGGATAAAGGGCTGCGGCAGGACCTGCGCGCTATCAGCATCGTCTGGCGCCGCGAGCTGATCCGGTTCCGCAGCGACCGGCTGCGCGCCATCACCTCGCTCGTCCAGCCGGTGCTGTTCCTTTTCGTCCTCGGCACCGGCCTGTCCTCCCTGGCCAGCCACGGGCTGCCGGCGGGCATCGACTTCAGGACGTTCATCTATCCCGGCGTCCTGTCGATGTCGGTGCTGTTCACCGCCATTTTCTCGGCGGCGTCCATTGTCTGGGACCGCGAGTTCGGGTTCCTGCGCGAGATGCTCGTGGCGCCGGTCAGCAGGTCCGCGCTCGTAATCGGTAAATGCCTCGGCGGAGCGACGGTATCCACCTTCCAGGGAATCGTGATTCTCGCGCTCGCCGGGCTGGCGCATGTACCCTATGATCCCGTTCTGTTCCTTACCGTAATCGGTGAGCTACTGCTGCTGTCATTCACGCTTACGGCGTTCGGGGTGATGATGGCGGCCAGGATTAAGCAGATCCAGGCGTTCATGGCGCTCACCCAGATGCTCGTGATGCCATTGTTCTTCCTGTCCGGCGCGCTTTACCCGCTCCGCGGCCTGCCCGCCTGGCTCACGGTGCTCACCCGCTTCGACCCGCTCACCTACATCGTGTATCCGATGCGCCACGCGGTGTTCACGCACCTGTCTGTTTCCCCGCTGGCGTCCGCCGAAATAAGCCCCGCCCTCACCTGGTTCGGCTGGGCCGTCCCCGTCGGCCTGTCGCTCGGAATGGTGGCGGTGATGGGCGCCGTGCTGCTCGGCATAGCGATCGTGGAGTTCCAGAAGACCGAGTGAGACCGGCCGCAAAACCTAAGAAAAACTAAGCGAGAGAAAGGGCGACGCCGGGTGGCTACGGGGGCAAGCCACCCGGCGTCGCATTCATCGGCGCTCCGACGGGGGCCCGGAACGCCGGCAGCGGTGCCCCGACGGGGGACCAGAGCACCACCATTTGATGGTACACCGCGAGACGCCCCTAGGTGTCAAGACCTAATTAGCCCCGGAACTGCCATTTCCGTCTTCAGAAGAACCTGAAGGTTCCCTGTGGGCCGGCAGATTCATCCGGTACTCCATGAAGCCGCGGACGTTGTTCGGCTCACGACCGCCGTTGGCGAAAACCACCGCGATATAGGGAATGACTATCGCGCCGACGGCGGGTATTCCGGCCAGCCACCCGAGGTGATTGACGAACATGATGAGCGCGGCGATGAACAAGACCAGCCGGATGCCCATCATCAGCAGGTACCGGTTCTGCCGGTACCTGATGTCCTCGGACATCGGCCGCCGCGCCTGGGTGACGAGGTGCACCTGCTGGCGGCGGGCGGCGGGGCCTAGCCTCATCCCTCCACGTTATCTCCCCGGTGGCGTACCGGCGACAACAGGTAAGCTCGCCTGGCTGACCGACGACATGTTGAACGCCTCGACCCTGATCGCCGGCATCGCGGCGCGGGTGAAGTAATCGCCCCACTCGCGCGGCAGCGTCGGTTCGGTCACGCCGACCTCGACCAGCCGGGACAGCATCCCCACGGGCGACTCGTTGAACCGGAAGTTGTTCACCGTGCCGGTCACTTCGCCGTCCTCGACCAGGTACACGCCGTCCCGCGTCAGCCCGGTGAGCAGCAGCGTCTGCGGGTCAACCTCGCGGATATACCACAGGCAGGTGAGCAGCAGGCCGCGCTTGGTCGACGCGATCATCGACTCGGGCGGCGCCGCCGAGCCCGGCGCCCCCGGCGCCTCCGCCGACATGATCAGGTTGTCCACCGCGGGCGTGGGCGGCAGCCCCGCCAGCGCGGCCGAATGCCGGCTGGAGTGCAGCGCGCTCAGCACGCCGGAGGAGATCCACGAGGCCCGCCCCGCGGGCAGCCCGTTGTCGAACACCGACGAATCGCGTCCCGACGCGTGCGCGACCACGAACGGCTCGCACTCGAGGCCCGGGTACGCCGGGTCAGAGAACAGGTCGACGCCCAGCCCGGTCAGCCGCTCCCCGATCCGCGTCCCGCCGCCCGGCTTGGCGAACACGGTCCGCCCCTCGGCGGCATCGCGTGCCCCGGCCGACCAGTACAGGGCGATCATCAGGTCGGCGACCGCGGTGGGCGGCAGCAGCGTCTCGTACCGGCCGGCGGGCAGTTCGACCCGCCGCGCCTGCCAGGACAGCCGCTCGGCCAGCCCGGCGTCGAGCGCCGCGACCTCCACGTCGGTGAAGTCGCGCGTCGCCGCCCCCGCCCACGCCGACCGGGTCAGGTCGGCGCTCTTCGCGTTGAGCTCGAGCCGTCCTGTCGGCTGGTCGTGACGCAGCCGCAGCCCGGCCGACGTGCCGAGGAACGTCGAGGTCACCCCGTGCTCCGCGAATCCGTACAGCTTGCGCCCCGCGCCCTCAGCGGCGCGCAGCGTATCCCCGAGCTCCGCCGCCAAGGTCCTGAAGACTCCGAAATCCGTGGCTACCGGAGATTCTTCCCACTCTGAACGTACGCGGCTGTCTCCCGGGACCAACTGCGCCGCGTCCTCGGCCGCCGACGCCTGCTCGGCGGCCTTTTCCGCTTCACGCACGACGTCTTCCACCTGGTCGGGGCCGACGCCGGACCGGGAGACCACGCCGACCCCGGCGGCGTCGCCAGCCGGGCCGCCGGAGCGCCGGTCGATGGCTATCACGGTCAGGCTGCGGGCGGCGGCGACGCCGTTGGTGGTGAGCGTGTTGTCGGCCCAGCGCAGGTTCGCGGTCGAGCTCTCGTCGGCGATCACCACGCACTCGCCGCCAGGCTTGGCAAGCGCGAGGGCGCGTTCGACGGTGTCCTGGGGCCGGATCTGGCTCATGCTGCCCCTTCCTTCACGGTGTTGAGCACCCGCACCTGCCGGAACAGCGCGGCGGGCGTGCCGTGGCTGACCGGCGCGACCTGTCCCGGCTGGCCCTTGCCGCAGTTGAACGCGCCGCCGAGGACGTAGGTCTGCGGTCCGCCGACCGCTTCCATCGAGTTCCAGAAGTCCGTCGTCGTCGCCTGGTAGGCGACGTCACGCAGCTGGCCCGTGAGCCGCCCGTTCCTGATCCGGAAGAACCGCTGGCCGGTGAACTGGAAGTTGTACCGCTGCATGTCGATCGACCAGGACTTGTCGCCGACGACGTAGATGCCGTCGTCCACCCCGGCGATGAGCTCGGCGGTGTTAGGGCCGCCCGCGGCCGATTCCAGTGAGACGTTCGCCATCCGCTGCATCGGCATGTGCCCGGGGGAGTCGGCGAACGCGCAGCCGTTGCTGCGGCCGAAATCTTTCAGGGCCGCCATCCGCCGGTCAAGCTGGTAGCCGACGAAGACGCCGCCGGAGATCAGGCGCCACGACTGACCCGCCACGCCCTCGTCGTCGTAGCCGATCGTGGAAAGGCCGTGCGGGGCCGTCCGGTCGCCGGTGACGTTCATGACGTCCGAGCCGTACTTAAGCGAGCCCAGCTTGTCCGGGGTGGCGAAGCTAGTCCCCGCGTAGGCGGCCTCGTAGCCGAGGGCGCGGTCAAGCTCGGTCGCGTGGCCGATGGACTCGTGGATGGTGAGCCACAGGTTGGACGGGTCGATCACCAGGTCGTAGCGGCCGGACTCGACGCTCGGCGCCGTCAGCTTCGCCGCGAGCAGCTCGGGCAGCTCGGCGAGCTCGGCGGCGAAGTCCCAGCCGGTCCCGGTCAGGTACTCCCAGCCGCGCCCCGCCGGCGGGGCGAGCGTGCGCATGTCGTCGAAGCCGGATTCGGTGACGGCGACCGCGGTGAGCGCCGGGTACAGCCGGATCCGCTGCTGGGTGGCCGTGGTGCCGCCGTCCGTATAGAACTTGCACTCCTTGACCTGGTAAAGGCTCGCGTCCACGTGGCTGACGGCCTCGTGGGCGAGGAGCCCGGCCGACCACCCGGCGAGCGTCTCCACCTTGTCCTTGGGGGCGATCGTGAACGGGTCGATATCGTAGTCCGATACCCAGGTGACGTCGCCGTGCGCGGGCTCGGGGGCGAGCTCGATGCGTTCGGTGTTCATCGCCGCGGCGACCCGCGCGACCTCCACCGCCTGCCGTGCGGCACTCCGCGCCGCGTCCACCGTCAGGTCGACGGTGGCGGCGAACCCCCAGGTCCCGTCCACGACGACGCGGACCGCCAGGCCGGTGTCGTCGCCGTCGGACAGGCTCTGCAGCTTCCCGTCGGACAGCGCGATGCGCTGCCCCCTGATCCGTTCGGCCCGGAAATCGGCGTGCTGCGCGCCAAGCCCGCGCGCCTGGCCGAGCGCGGCATCGGCGAGACGCCGCAGCGGCAGCCCCGTGAACTCGGGGTCGATCCCTCCGTTGTCCTCATCCACGCCTCAAGAACCTATCGCAGTACCACATCAGGGAGCGGAGTACCCTCGGCTGGCGGGCCGATCGACGTGAGGAGGCGGGACATGGGTCGTTCTGTCCTGGTGACCGGTGGCAACCGGGGGATAGGGCTGGCCATCGCGCGGCGCCTGGCCGCCGGCGGGGACAGCGTCACGGTGACGTCCCGGTCCGGCGACCCGGTCGAGGACCTGGCCGTCGTGCGCTGCGACGTGCGGGACGCGGCGTCCGTGGACGCGGCGTTCACCGCGGTGGAGCAGGACCAGGGCCCGGTCGAGGTGCTGGTCGCCAACGCGGGCATCACGCAGGATCAGCTGCTGGCGCTGATGAGCGAGGAAGCCTTCACCAGCGTGCTCGACACCAACCTGGCCGGCGCCTACCGGGTCGCCAAGCGGGCGGTGCGCGGCATGATGCGGATGCGCCGCGGCAGGCTGATCTTCATCTCCTCGGTGTCCGGGCTCTACGGGAACGCGGGGCAGGCCAACTACGCCGCCTCCAAGGCCGGGCTGGTCGGCTTCGCCCGGTCGCTGGCGCGGGAGCTCGGCTCGCGCGGGATCACCGCGAACGTGGTGGCGCCGGGGTTCGTGGAGAGCGACATGACGGCGGTGCTGCCGGAGGAACGCAAGGCCGCCGTCCTCGGCCTGATCCCGCTCGGCAGGTTCGCCTCGGCGGACGAGGTGGCCGGCACGGTGGCCTTCCTGGCCGGCCCGGACGCGGCGTACGTCACGGGCGCTGTCATCCCGGTCGACGGCGGTCTCGGCATGGGACACTAAGGGCACTGACTACGGAAGGCGGCAGCGATGGGCATCCTCGACGGCAAGCGGATCCTGGTCACCGGCGTGCTCACCGACGCCTCGATCGCCTTTCACACGGCTCGGGTCGCGCAGGAACAGGGGGCGACCGTCGTGCTCACCGCGTTTCCGCGGCCGACTCTCGTGGAGCGGATCGCCAGGCGGCTGCCCGCGCCCGCCCCGGTGATCGAGCTCGACGTGACGAGCGTGGCCCAGCTCGAGTCGCTGCCCGAGCGGCTGCGCGAGCACGTCGACGGGCTCGATGGCGTGGTGCACTCGATCGCCAACGCGCCGCAGTCCGCGCTCGGCGGCAACTTCCTCGCCACGCCGTGGGAGGACGTCGCCAAGGCCGTGCACGTGTCCGCCTTCTCGCTGAAGTCCCTGGCCATGGCGGCACTGCCGCTGATGCCCGACGGCGGGTCGGTCGTCGGCCTTGACTTCGACGCCAGCGTGGCCTGGCCCGGTTATGACTGGATGGGGGTCGCCAAGGCGGGGCTCGAGTCGTGCGCCCGCTACCTGGCCCGCGACCTTGGCCCGCAGCGGGTCAGGGTCAACCTCGTGGCGGCCGGGCCGCTGAAGACGATGGCGGCGAAGTCCATCCCCGGCTTCGAGAAGTTCGAGGACGTGTGGTCCGCGCGGGCGCCGCTCGGCTGGGACATCACCAACCCCGAGGCCGCGGCGCGCGCGTGCGTCGCGCTGCTCTCCGACTGGTTCCCCGCCACCACTGGCGAGATCGTCCACGTGGACGGCGGCGTGCACGCGGTCGGCGTCTGACCGATCGCCGACCGGCCGCCCGTCTCCTTGCGCTTCGCCCGGCTGGTCCCGATACTCCATTTCATGGGAGGTTCAGCGGCCGAGGCGCCGACGCAGCCAGACGCGCCTCCCCCCGGCGCAGTGCGCGCCTCCGACGCCGAACGTGATGAGGTCGTCGGCAAGCTCAAGGACGAGTTCGCCGTTGGCCGCCTGTCTCACGACACGTTCATGTACCGCATGAGCGCGGTCCTCAAATCGCGGCACAAGGGAGACCTGCCGGCGCTGGTCGCGGATCTTCCCGCGGAGACGCCGGGTTCCGCCGCCCCTGCCGGGCGTGCCGCCGCCCTCGCCGGCCGGCTGCGCGCCGCCTGGCGCCGGTCGCGGCCCGCCGCCCTCGGGGGTGGCGTGCTGACGCTGGAGTTCCCCCGCGGCACCGGCGCCGTGTTCAGCATCGGCAGGCACAACAGCTGCGACCTGGTGATCGCCAACATGACCGTGTCCCGCATGCACGCCAGGCTCGAGCGAACCCCGGACGGGTGGCTGCTCACCGATCTGTCGTCGACCAACGGCACCCGGGTCAACGGCTGGCGGGTGCGCGGCCAGATCCCGGTGCGGGCCGGGGACCTGGTGAGCTTCGGGGACGTCCAGTACTCGCTCACCGCGGCGGCCGGCGCCTAGGCCGCGGCGCGTCTCGTCCGGTCCGTGCCGATACGGGCGATGTTCTAAAGTCGGGAGGCGTGACAACAGTTCTGCTCGTCCGCCATGGCCTCACCGCTACCACAGGGCAGGTGCTGACGGGCTGGCTGCCCGGCGTCGGCCTCGATGAGAGGGGCAGGGAACAGGCCAAGGCGCTCGCGGACCGGCTGGCGCCCGTGCCGCTCGCCGCCATCGTCACCAGCCCGCTCGACCGCTGCCAGCAGACGGTCGAGGCCATCGCCGCCGCCCGCGGCGGAGAGCCTTCGGTGGTAACGGAAGACCGGCTGGGGGAGTGCCGGTACGGCGACTGGACGGGCAAGTCGCTGAAGGAGCTCGAAAAGGACCCGCTCTGGCCCGTGGTCCAGGCGCACCCGAGCGCGGTCACGTTCCCCGGCAGCGCGGGCGAGTCGATGCTCGACATGCAGCACCGGGCGGTCACGGCGGTGCGGGAGTGGAACGCGAAGCTGGGAACGGACGCGACCTACCTGATCTGCTCGCACGGAGACGTCATCAAGGCGATCGTGGCGGATAGCCTGGGTTTGCACCTTGACCAATGCCAGCGCATCGTCGCGGATCCCTGCTCGCTGACCGTCATCCGCTACACGAAGATGCGGCCCTTCCTGATCCGGCTGAACGACGTGGGAGGCGGCGTGGATGACCTGCTGCCGCGGCCGGCCGCCGACGGCGGCGCCGCCGTCGGCGAGAGCGATGCCGTGATCGGCGGCGGTGCGGGTAGTAGTGGAGGGGACGCCCTGGCTGGCGGTGTCGCCGGCGGCGCGGGAGGATAGGATTATGCCGGTCTTTTACTATGACCCGCCGGACAGGTTCGTGGCCGGCTCCGTAGGGCAGCCGGGAGACCGGACGTTCTACCTGCAAGCGACGTCCAGTAACCGCACGACGAGCGTGGTCCTGGAGAAGTTCCAGGTCAGCCTGCTCGCGGAACGCATCGACGAGCTGCTCGACGAGGTGCTGCGCCGCACCGGCGGAAATCCCGCCATTCCGGCCGCGGCGCCGGCCGCGCTGCGCGACGACGATCCGCTCGACCTGCCGCTGACCGAGGACTTCCGGGTCGGCGCCATCGCGCTCGCCTGGGACAGCGACGGCGACCGGGTCGTGATCGAGGCGCAGGAAGAAAGCGAGGAGCCGGTCGAGCCGCTCGCGGAAGACGTTCCCCCGGACGGCCCCGGAGTGCTCCGGGTGCGGATCACGCCGGGCGCGGCGCGGGCGTTCGCGCAGCGCGCGCTGCAACTGGTCGCCGCCGGACGGCCCCCGTGCCCGCTGTGCGGGCTGCCGCTCGACTCCTCAGGGCACGTCTGCCCGCGGCAGAACGGTCACCGGGCCGGAAATGCCTGACCGCGCCGCGGCCGCCGGCCTGGAGGACATCCCGGACGGCGAGCGTTCCGCGCTCGAACTGCTCGAGCGCGGCACCCTCGAAGTGGAAGGCCGCCTCGTCGGCGCGTCCAACGCGACGCTCTACTGCACGATCAAGGGCGCGGGCGCCGAGGCGAACTGCGTGTACAAGCCGGTCGCGGGGGAGCGGCCGCTGTGGGACTTCCCGACGGGGACCCTCGCGGGCCGGGAGGTCGCCGCCTACGTGCTGTCCCGGGCAGCGGGCTGGAACATCGTGCCGCCGACCGTGATGCGAGACGGGCCGTTCGGCCCGGGCATGTGCCAGCTGTGGATCGACTTGGACCCCGAGGTGGACCTGGTCGCGCTGTCCCGCAGCAGTGATCACGCCGGGCTGCGGGAGATGGCGGTTTTCGACGCGGTCGTCAACAACGCCGACAGGAAGATCGGCCACCTGCTGCCGGTCGCCGACGGCCACCTGTACGGCTGCGACCACGGGGTCTGCTTCGCCGAGGACTACAAGCTCCGCACCGTGCTGTGGCAGTGGCGGGGCAAGCAGCTGCCGCGGCGCGCGGTCGAGGTGCTGCGCCGCCTCGCCGACGACCTGGCCACCGGCTGGCTGGCCGGGGAGCTGCCGAAGTACCTGAGCAAGAGCGAGGTCAGCGCCACCAAGGTCCGGGTGGGCAAGCTCCTCAAGCACCGCGTGCACCCGTTCCCGCCAGAAGACTGGCCCGCCATCCCCTGGCCCCCGGTGTAGCCTGGCGCGACGCGCCGTAAGTTCATGATCACGAAGAGTTGTGGTCGTCATAGCGGCCAGGAACTTACGTGATCATGGAGGTGCGCTCTGATAACAGCAAGAAGCCGCGAGGCAGCCGCTGATAACAGCAAGAGGCGGCCGGAGGCCGCCGTCCCTTGGGCTATTCCGCGTCGTCGTGGTTGCCGCGGCGGCGGAGGTAGCGCTCGAACTCGCGGGCGATCGCGTCGCCGGACGCCTCCGGCAGGTCGGTGGCGTCCTTGGCCTCCTCGAGCGTCCGGACGTACTCGGCCACGTCGGAGTCCTGCTGGGCGAGCTCGTCGACGCCCCGCTCCCAGGCCCGTGCCTCTTCGGGCAGCTCGCCCTGGGGGAGCGACGCGTCCATGATGTCCTCGACGGTCCGCAGCAGCGCCAGCGTGACCTTCGGCGACGGCGACTGCGCGACGTAGTGCGGGACCGAGGCCCACAGCGAGACGGTCGGGATGTCCGCCGCGGCGCAGCTGTACTGCAGCACGCCGACGATCCCTGACGATCCCTTGTAGTCGGACGGCTCCGAGCCAACCCCGCGGAGCAACTGCGGGTTGGAGCCGCTGACCTGCACCGGCACCGGCCGGGTGTGCGGCGAGTCGGCGAGCAGCGCGCCGACGATGATCACCATCTCCACGCCGAGCTCGGTGAAGCCGGCGATGAGCTCGTCGGTGAAGCCGCGCCAGCGCATGTTCGGCTCGACCCCGTGCACGAGCACGACGTCCCGGCTCAGGCCCGTCGCGGCGGCCCGTGCCAGGGACAGCCGGGTAGTCGGCCAGACCAGCCGTTCGGTCTTTCCGGCGACCACCTCGATGACCGGCCGGTTCACCTGGAAGTCGTAGAAGTCATCGGGGTCGATGGCGGCGATCGGGGTGGACTGCCATGCGATGCCCAGGTGGCTGACGACGCCGCTCGCGGCTTCCGCCGCGTCGTTCCACCCCTCGAACGCGGCGATGGCCACTGGATGCTGAAGCGGTTCGTCGACGTCGCTGAACTTGATGACTTCACCTCCTGCATGGCCGCGGGATCGCGCCCTGACTACAGCCTACGTCGCCGCGTAACCCAGGTGCGTTACCTGTGGCAGCCACAGTTTTCAGGGTGTAACTTTTGTGCTCTGGCACCTACGACCCCTACACTGAGGACCCTTATGAGTGGTTGCGCGATACCAGAGGCTACCGAACGAGCCGGTGCGCTGCGCCGTGCCCTCGCTGAGCGAGTCGTCGTCGCGGACGGCGCGATGGGCACGATGCTGCAGGTCAGCGACGCGACCCCGGCGGACTTCGACGGCCACGAGGGCTGCAACGAGGTGCTGAACGTGACGCGCCCCGACGTCGTGCGGGCGGTCCACGACGCGTACCTCGAGGCCGGGGCGGATTGCGTCACCACGAACACGTTCGGCGCCAACCTCGGAAACCTGGGCGAGTACGGCATCGCCGCGCGGATCGCGGAGCTGTCCGAGGCCGGCGCCCGGCTGGCGCGCGACGCGGCGGACCGCCACGCGGCGGCCGACGGCCGCCCGCGCTGGGTGCTCGGCTCCATCGGCCCGGGCACCAAGCTGCCGACGCTCGGCCACGTCACCTTCCGCGAGCTGCGCGACTCCTACTACGAGAACGCGGCCGGCCTGCTGCGCGGCGGCGCCGACGCGCTGATCATCGAGACCTGCCCGGACCTGCTCCAGGCGAAAGCGGCGATCATCGGTTCGAAACGGGCGGTTGCGGCTCTCGCCCCGCACGTGCTTGTCATCGCCCAGCTGACCGTCGAGACGACCGGGACCATGCTGCTGGGCAGCGAGATCGGCGCGGCGCTGACCGCCCTCGAGCCGCTCGGCATCGACGTGATCGGGCTCAACTGCGCGACCGGCCCCGGCGAGATGAGCGAGCACCTGCGGTACCTCGCCGCGCACGCGCGGATCCCGGTCTCCTGCGAGCCGAACGCTGGCCTGCCCGAGCTCACCCCAGACGGCGCCCATTACCCGCTGACCCCCGGCGAGCTCGCCGACGCGCACGACCGGTTCACCGCCGAGTTCGGGCTGTCCCTGGTCGGCGGCTGCTGCGGGACGACGCCCGAGCACGTCGCCGCGCTCGTCGAGCGGCTCGGCGTCCGGCCGGCCCGGCCGGCCGGACGGCCGGTCACCCGCCGCGACCCCGACGCCGAGCCCGGCGTGGCGTCGCTGTACAGCCACGTGCCGTTCCGGCAGGACACCGCGTTCCTCGCGATCGGCGAGCGGACCAACGCCAACGGGTCGAAGGCGTTCCGCGAGGCGATGATCGCCGACCGGTACGAGGACTGCGTGGCGATCGCGCGCGGCCAGACCAGGGACGGCGCGCACCTGCTCGACGTGTGCGTGGACTACGTCGGCCGCGACGGCGTGGGTGACATGCGCGAGATCGCGGGACGGCTTGCGACGGCCGCGACCCTGCCGCTCGTGCTCGACTCGACGGAGCCCGCGGTGATCGAGGCGGGCCTTGAACTGCTCGGCGGGCGGGCCGTCGTGAACTCGGTGAACTACGAGGACGGCGACGGGCCGGACTCGCGGATCGCCCGGCTGATGCCCGTGATCCGCGAGCACGGCGCCGCGGTGGTCGCGCTCACCATCGACGAGCGCGGCCAGGCGCGCACCGCGCCGTGGAAGCTGGAAGTGGCGGAGCGGCTGATCGCCGACCTCACGGGCACCTGGGGGATGCGCCTCGAGGACATCATCGTCGACTGCCTGACGTTCCCGATCGCCACCGGCCAGGAGGAGACACGACGGGACGCGCTGGAGACGATCCAGGCGATCGCCGAGCTGAAGCGCCGCTACCCGGGCGTGCAGACGACCCTGGGCGTGTCCAACGTGTCGTTCGGCCTGAAGCCGGCCGCGCGCGCCGTGCTGAACTCGGTGTTCCTCGCCGAGTGCGTGAACGCGGGCCTCGACTCGGCGATCGTGCACCCGTCCAAGATCATGCCGCTGGCGCGGATACCGGACGAGCAGCGGGAGGTCGCCCTCGATCTCGTCTACGACCGGCGCCGTCCCGGGTATGACCCGCTGGCGCGGATGCTGGAGCTGTTCGAGGACGTGGACGCCACGTCGGCGAAGGCGGAACGGACCGCCGAGCTGGCCGGGCTGCCGCTGTGGGACCGGCTCAAGCGGCGGATCATCGACGGCGAGCGGAACGGCCTCGAGGCCGACCTCGACCTGGCGCTCGCGGAGCGGCCCGCCCTGGAGATCGTCAACGACGTGCTGCTCGACGCCATGAAGACGGTGGGCGAGCTGTTCGGCTCCGGGCAGATGCAGCTGCCGTTCGTGCTGGCCTCCGCGGAGGTGATGAAGGCCGCGGTGGGCTACCTCGAGCCGCACATGGAGCGCACCGACGCGTCCGGCCGGGGCACGATCGTCCTCGCCACGGTCAAGGGCGACGTGCACGACATCGGCAAGAACCTGGTCGACATCATCTTGTCGAACAACGGCTACGACGTGGTCAACATCGGCATCAAGCAGCCGATCTCCGCGATCATCTCCGCCGCCGAGGAGCACTCGGCCGACGTCATCGGCATGTCCGGGCTGCTGGTGAAGTCCACCGTGGTCATGCGGGACAACCTCGCCGAGCTCAACTCCCGCGGCCTGGCCGCCCGCTGGCCGGTACTGCTCGGCGGCGCCGCCCTCACCCGCGCCTACGTCGAGCAGGACCTCGCCGGGCTGTTCCAGGGCCAGGTCCGCTACGCCAGGGATGCCTTCGAGGGCCTGCGGCTGATGGAGGCCGCGATGTCCGTCAAGCGCGGCGACCCGGGCGCGGCGCTCCCCGAGCTGCGCACTCGCCGCGTTCGGCCGCGCCCATCCACCACCCCCGGCCCGAACGTGGTCGATGGGCCATCGACTACGCAAGAGGGTGGACGATGGGCCACCGACCACACGGGAGCAGGGGCGGCCGGGGGAGTCAGCCGCGTACGTTCGGACGAAATGTCCGCGGAGAACCCGGTGCCCGAGCCGCCGTTCCTCGGGACGCGCGTGGTGAAGGGGCTGCCGCTCGCCGAGTACGGGGCGTACCTGGATGAGCGGGCGACGTTCATGGGGCAGTGGGGGCTGAAGCCGTCGCGGAAGGCGGGCGGCCCGACCTACGAGGAACTGGTGGAGAGCGAGGGGCGGCCGCGGCTGCGGATGTGGCTGGAGCGGGCGCAAGCCGAGGGTCTGCTGCACGCCGCCGTGGTTTTCGGCTGCTTCCGGTGCGTGAGCTGGGGCAACGACCTGATAGTGCTGTCGGATGCTGGGGAAGAACGCGTGCGGTTCA
>Ga0187807_1000220_pt1 | contig 17331 bp, 10 predicted proteins | sample NC_wetland_sal_i_4_FD_132432 | JGI IMG/M metagenome (GOLD analysis project Ga0187807, IMG submission 132432) | Wetland sediment microbial communities from Neuse River Estuary, North Carolina, USA - ASW_2 | ecosystem: Environmental > Aquatic > Freshwater > Wetlands > Sediment | place: USA: North...
AGGTCCACCCAGCCCGACCAGTTCAACACTTCGGGCGACAGCTGGGCGTCGCCACCAGGCTACGCCCTGATGGAAGGGAAGGGGAAAACCCTAAATGCGACTAAAACCCTCTAAATCGCTGCGCAGCCTGCGGGCTCGCAGCGCGGTCGCGCTCGGCGCGGCCGTGCTGGCCTTCACGGGCCTCGCGCTCGCGCAGGCGGGCCCCGCGCTCGCCGATCCGACCGAGACGCTGGTCGCGGTCGGATCGGACACGATCCAGGACGTCTACAACCAGTTCGCGCTCGACGCGGCCGGCAACCTGCTCGGCTCGTACAACGCGACGAACCCGGTGACAGGCGCCGCCCACGAGGTCATCACGCCTGTCGACGGTACGGCGCACGTGAACTGCAGCTACGCCCGGCCTAACGGCTCGAGCGAGGGTGTGGCCAACCTGCGCCTGGCCCTCAACCCGGCCAGCACCAACGGCGGCGCCGCCGTGGCGCCGGTGGCGCAGCAAGGCTGTGTCGACATCGCCCGTTCGTCGAGCGGCCCCGGCACCCTGCAGTCCAACACCGGTCCGATCGTGTACGTGCCATTCGCGCTTGACGCGGTGGCCGGCGCGACCGGCCCGTCGACCTGCACGCCGAGCACCCTGTGCCCGTCGTTCACCGCTAACCTCGTCGACAAGACGACCGGGGCAGTTACCCAGGTCACGGCCACCCCGGTGCCGACGAACATCACCACCGCCGACGATTTCACCTTCGCCGACCTGCAGACGCTGTACGACAACTGCGCGACCGTCACCGAAGGCGGAATCACCTACAACCCGGGTACCGCGACCGCGGGGCAGCAGCAGATCGACCTGTACATCCCGCAGTCCGGCTCCGGCACCCGTAGCTTCTGGGCCAGCACCCTCGGCTTCAACGCCACGACCCCGCCGGCCTGCGTCCACGACACCATCGTGGGCGGCGCGCTGGCGACGCAGGCCACGGGCAACAACCTGGTCGAGGAGCACGACGGCACCGCCGTCGCCACCGACCCGGACGGCTTCGGCCCGTTCTCCATCGCCCAGTGGATCTCGCAGCGCAACGGTCACAACGACCGTCGCCACGACGCGATCCTGCACAACCTCACCCCGACCGGCAGCACCACCCCGGTGTCGCCGTTCAGCAACGGCAACCCGACGACTGGGTCGCTGAACGCCAACTTCCCGATCACCCGTGACGTTTACAGCGTCGTGTCGTACACCCGGGTGACCACCACCACTGACCCGCTGTTCAGCCTGCTCAACGGGCCGAACTCGTTCGTCTGCCAAGACTCGCTGCAGATCATCTCGTACGGCTTCGCCCTGATCCCCTCGACATGCGGTGAAGTCGTCGCCACACTGCGCGCCGCGGGCTAGCCGCCGAATAGGGCGGAGCCAGGCGAGTTAAGTCGTCCTGGGGCCTGCCCGGACCCGCAGTGTCCGGGCAGGCTTCCAGGGCCCCGTCCCAGGCAGGGACAACCCGCCAATTGGCGCGTCGTATGGCGCGCCGCCACCCACAAGGAAGCGGGAAAGGAACCCTTCCATGCAAGGTATACCGATTATCCGCCTGAAACGGCTCAAGAGGATGGCGCTGCTCGCCGGCGTCGGCGCTCTTGTGGCCGGGGCGTCGGTGCTGGGCTCGGCGCAGGCGAACGCTGCCACCGTCGTGGGCACTCAGGCCGGCGCTCTCTCCATCAGCCCGGCCACCGGGCCGGTCACGACCACCGGGATCGCGTACACCACCACCACCGCCTGCCCCTCGGGCTTCAACGGCTCGGGGATTGTGCGGATCGTGGACCCGGGCACTGGCGCGACAGCCAGCATCTCGGGAGCGAACAACAATGTGACGGCGCCGTTCAGCGGCACGTTCAACGGAACCTTCTCTCTCGCCGAGTCGGTCTTCCCGGACATTGTCGGGACGACCTCGGAGATTGCCGTCTACTGCTTCTCAGGGGCCAGCGCCACCGGTAGCAGCGAGCCGGTGCAGTACACCTTCGTCTCCATCTCGGCGGACGGCTCCACGTACACCCAGACCACCAACTCGGGTCCGGCCGCTACCACGACGACGCTGACCGCGTCGCCGAGCCCGGCCACGGTGGGCCAGACCGTCACCCTGACGGCGACCGTCGCGCCTGCGGCGGCGGCCGGCACGGTGCAGTTCGAGGTCGGCGGTACCGCTATCGGTACTCCGGTCACCGTGGCGAGCGGCGTGGCCAGCACGACCACGACGTTCTCCGCGGCGGGCACCGAGGCGCTGTCGGCGGTGTTCACACCGACTAGCAGCACCGCCTACTCGGGCTCCACCGGCACCGCCAGCCTGACGGTGCAGACGGCCTCGTCCAACTCCGGCATCGAGCCGCTGGCGGTCACGGTTCCGCCGGTCGGCTCGTTCACCCTGACGGTGGGCACCGGCACGGTGAACCTGTCCGTGTCCACGGACGGGTCTACCGGCACGGGCGCGCTGAACCCGGTCACGGTGTCCGACACCAGGAACACCTACCCGGGCTGGTCGGTCTCCGGCCAGGACTCGAACTGGACCGGCAGCGGCACCGCGGCCGGCGGCACCATCTCGGGCAACCAGCTCGGGTGGGCCCCGACCAGCACCACTCTCGCCACTGGCGTGACGCTCGGTTCCCCGGTCACCCCGGCCAGCCCTGGCCTGGGTACCACGGCGGCCGTGCTCGCCTCGGTGGTGGCGGGCGTTGGCAATGGTTACGGCACCAGCACGTTCGGCGCCAACCTGACCCTCGCGATCCCGCCGACGTCGCCCGCTGGTCCCTACACCAGCTCGCTGACGATCACCGCGGTCACGGCTAACCCGTAACCGATTAGCAGGGCTCGCGCCGGGGGCGGGGTCTGGCGGGTAACCGCCTCCGGCGCGGGACCTCAGCGCTCTGCCAGGCATGGCAGAGAAACACCAGCTGGCCCCGCCATACCTAATTGTCCGGCTCGTAATCGACTATTCGCCCCGTCTTAATAGAGAACTTCTCTCGCCGTAACGGCGGGACTGAAGCTTTGCCTTTTGTGAAGAAACTGCCGTATGCGCCCGATTTCCGCGACCGGTGTGCCCGATGTGAATGGAGTTTGCGCCGATGACGATTCCTCGACCACTTAGCCGAATCCGTGGTCGCATCTGGGCCGGCAGCCTGCTCCTCGCGACGATCGTCGGCGCGTCCGTCACAGTGGGGCCGGCGGCCGTCGCAGCGCCGCTGTCAGCGGCCGCACCGTCGCAGGCGGTGCGGCAGGCAGGCGGCGGAAGCGGAAACGGGGGAGTGCAGTCGCAGGTCAGCTGGTCGATACTGCCGGCCACGGCCAAGGGCCCGGACAGTACCCGCACCTTGTTCACCTACGGCACCGTCAAGCCCGGCTCGACGATCATCGACCACGTCGAAATCGCGAACCGCAGCAAGCAGGGCGCCTCGTTCTCGATCTACGCCACCGACGCGACGGGCACGACGCTCAGCAACGCGCTGACCCTGCTCCCGGTCGGCAAGAAGCCCGTTGACATCGGCGCGTGGACGACGTTCCCCGGCGGCGCGGCGCAGCTGTCGACCGTCATCCCTGGCGGCAAGGCGATCATCGTGCCGTTCACGATCGCGGTACCGAGATTGGCCACCCCGGGCGACCACACGGGCGGCATGATCGCGCAGGTAGCGATACCGCACAAGAACAGCGCGGGCGAGGTGGTCGAGGAGTACCAGCGCATCGCGGTGCCGATGGAGTTGCGGGTAAGCGGCGCCCTGCGTGCCGGGGTGCAGGTGCAGTCGATCTCGGCCGGCTTCAGCGACTCGATCAACCCGTTCGGCAACGGCTCGGCGACGATCTCCTACACGGTCGCTAACACCGGCAACGTGCGGCAGACCGGAACGCAGGTGGTGACGGTCACCGGGCCGTTCGGCCAGGCGGAGACCGTCCGGCCGCCGAAGCTGCCGACTGTGCTGCCCGGCGACTCGGTCCGCGTCACCGTCACGGTGGGCGGCCTGTACCCGGCGGGTCCGATGAGCGCGCGCGTGACCGTCACCCCTGGCTGGCCGCCGCTAACGGCTCCGCTGTCGCAAAGCGCCCCGCGGACGAGCGGCAGCGCGTCGCTGTTCGCGATGCCGTGGTCGGTCGTCGGCCTGATCGTGCTGCTGGCCGCCATCGGTGTCGGCTTGCGGCAGTGGCTGCGGTGGCGCCGCCGCGAGCACCGGGCCGAGATCGCGGCGGCCGCCGCGAAGGCCCGCCGCGAGACAGAGCGCCGGCTTCTGGGCAGCAAGTCCGCCGCCGCGGGCCGTACCGCGCCCGCCACGGGTAGCGGCGCGACCGGGGTAGCGTCCGGCAGCGCGACCGAGGTAGCGTCCAGCAGCGCCCAGGACAGCGGAAGCACCACTGAATGACGACCCCCCTAGGCCGGGCACCCGGCGTCGGCTCCAGCCGACGGGGGCCGGCATGACCTCGGTTCGCGCAGCCGATCCCGGCGTTCCATCGGCGACGGACGATGAGTTCGAGCATGCGGGCCAGCCGTCGTCGGCGCCATGGGGGCCGCGCCGCCGCCCGGCCACGCCGGGGGCGCAGATCCGCCAGGGGCTGAGCAGCGCGATCATGATTCTGTCGGCGTGCCTGCTGGCCTTCGGGCTCTGGTTCACGCTGCTTTCCAAGCTGCACTATGACCACGCGCAGCTCGGCGCGTACGACGCGCTGCGGGTGGAACTGGCCGAAGGGACCGCGCCGCTCGGCCCGACAGAGCCGAATAACCCCAATCAGCTGCTCCCGCTCGGGACGCCGCTGGCGGTGCTCAGCATCCCCGCGATCGGGTTGCGCGCCGTGGTGCTCGAGGGCACTACGGGGCAGGTGCTCGAGGACGGTCCCGGACACCTCAGGGACACCCCGCTGCCGGGCCAGGTCGGCGTCAGCGTGATCATGGGCCGCCGGGCCGCCTACGGCGGGCCGTTCAGCAAGCTGTCCACGCTGAATCCCGGTGACGTCATCACCGTTGTCACCCAGCAGGCCACGTCCACGTACCAGGTACTCGACCTGCGGCGGGCCGGCGACCCGTCGCCGCCACCGCCGGCCGTCGGCCAGGGCAGGCTGATCCTGGTGACCGCGGACGGAGCGCCGTTCGCGCCGACCGGATTGCTGTACGTCGACGCCGACCTGACGTCCAAGCCGCAGGCGGACCCGCCGTTCCTGCTGCCCGCCAGTGACCTGTCGCCGAGCGAGAACGCCCTGTCCGCCGACCCGTCGGCATGGCTGCCGCTGGTGCTGTGGGGCCAGCTGCTGTTGCTGGCCACCATCGGGCTGAGCTGGCTCAGGAACGAATGGGGCCGCTGGCAGACGTGGATCATCGCGGTACCCGTGCTCGCGTACATCGTGCTGTCCGTGTCCGACGAGGTGGCCCGCCTGCTGCCGAATCTGCTGTGAGCGAGCCGATGCCAGCGAACCCAGCACCCGATACCCCGCCCGAAGGGAGCACTCCGCCCGTGAGCCACGTATCCGACGACGCTGACGTATCCGAGATGGCGTCCGAGGACGGCCAGGGCAACCCGCAGCCCGCCGCGTTCGCGGTCAGCTACGCGCCGCCTCCGCCGCAGCCGTATCCGGAACGCCACGCGTACCCGCCCCCGCCGGGCCTGGACGAGCAGTCGTCCCGGCAAGCACTAGGGGAAGGGCCTGCCGCGCCGTCACCCCAGGAGGCTGCGCCCGCGCCGGTGTTTCACGAAGACCCGCCCACAGCGCAGTTTGGACACGACCCGGCCGCGTCGCCGCACGGCGACGACGGGTCCACAGCGGTGTACGAGGATGAGTTCCTGCCGCTGGCCACGCTCGAGGCCAGGGACATCACCGCGTGGTTCGGCGACCACATGGTCCTTGACCAGGTCTCGCTGACGATGCACGCCGGCGAGGTGACCGCGCTGATCGGGCCATCCGGCTGCGGCAAGTCCACGTTCCTGCGCATCCTGAACCGGATGCACCAGCTCGTCCCCGGCGCCGCGATGGCCGGTGAGGTGCTGCTCGACGGCGTCGACATCTATCACCCGTCGCAGCGTCTCACCCAGGCCAGGCGGGACATCGGCATGGTGTTCCAGAAGCCCAACCCCTTCCCCGCGATGTCGGTCTACGACAACGTGGTGGCCGGCCTCCAGCTGACCGGCATCAAGGTGGGCCGCAACGAGAAGGACGACCTGGTGCAGGAGTGCCTGACCAAGGCCGGCCTGTGGCAGGAGGTCCGCGGGCGGCTCCGCCAGCCCGGCGGTGCGCTGTCCGGTGGCCAGCAGCAGCGGCTGTGCATCGCCCGCTCGCTCGCGGTCCGCCCGCGGGTGCTGCTGATGGACGAGCCGTGCTCGGCGCTCGACCCTACCTCCACCCGGGTGATCGAGGAGACCATGGCCGACCTGATCCGTGAGGTGACGATCGTGATCGTCACCCACAACATGCAGCAGGCGCAGCGGGTGTCCGACCGGTGCGCGTTCTTCCTCGCCGAGCAGGGCCAGCCGGGCTACATCGTCGAATACGGCCCCACTGAAGCCATGTTCTCTAACCCCCAGGACCCGCGCACCGCCGACTACGTGCACGGCCGCTTCGGCTAACCCCCTGAAATGTCAATGCCGGGAACGAACACGCGGGACTCGCGAGCCGAATGAGGTGCCATATCGCGGCGACGAGGCCGACCAGGTGAGGGAAGTGGCCCACCGCCCTCATCCGCCGGGGGGTTGGGGGTAGGACCGCGGGCGCGGCGCGGTACGTGGGAAAGCGCCATAACCGCACGTGCCGCCGTGAGGATCCTCGCGTTGCGTGCGGTGCGTCGGCGGGCCGATGCTTGGATCATGACTGGTAACGACGCCGCTGGCGGGCACGGGTATGGCGAGACGCTGTGGGAACCGGATGCGAAGACGGTCAGGAACGCGCGGATCAGCCGGTACATGCGATGGCTCGCCGACCGCGGGGTACTCCTCGGCGAGGGTGCCGCCGCGCCGGGATACCAGGACGTGTGGACCTGGTCGGTGGACTACCCGGGCGAGTTCTGGACGTCGATCTGGGACTACTTCGACGTGCTCGGCGACCGCGGCGACGGCCCTGCGCTGACTGGTGGCATCATGCCCGACGTCCACTGGTTCCCCGGGGCCACCCTCAATTACGCCCGGAACGCGCTGCGGACCGCGTGGACCGATCCCGGCCGCCCCGCCATCATTTTTTCTTCCGAACGGGACCGGGCCGGCTCCCTCACCTACGCCCAGCTCGCCGCCGAGGTGGCCCGCGTGGCACGGGGCCTGCGCGCGCTCGGGGTGCGCAAGGGCGACCGGGTAGTCGCGCTGCTGCCGAACATCCCCGAAGCGGTGATCGGGCTGCTCGCGGCGGCCAGCATCGGCGCGATCTGGTCGTCGTGCTCGCCGGACTTCGGCACCCGCAGCGTGGTGGACCGGTTCGCGCAGATCGAGCCGGCGGTGCTGCTCGCGGTGGACGGCTACGCCTACCACGGCAAGGAGTTCTCCCGCACCGATGTGGTGGCCGAGATCACGGCCCAGCTTCCCACGCTGCAAGCGGTGGTGCTGGTCGACCTGCTCGGCACGGCACAGGCCAGCCCGCCGGCCCTGCGCCCCGGCGTGCGGCTGGTGTCCTGGCGCGCCCTTGGCGCCGTCGAGGCCGCACCGTCGGCCGAGACCGAGTTCGAGGAGGTGCCGTTCGAGCATCCGCTGTGGGTTGTGTACTCGAGCGGCACCACCGGGCTGCCCAAGCCGATCGTGCACGGTCACGGCGGCATCGTGCTCGAGCACCTGAAGGCGCTCGCGCTGCACCTGGACCTGCACCCCGGCGACCGGTTCTCCTGGTACACGACGACCGGCTGGATGATGTGGAACTTCCAGGTCGGCGGGCTGCTCGCGGGCACGACGATCGTGCTGTACGACGGGAGCGCCACGTTCCCGCAGACGGGGCGGCTGTGGCAGCTGGCCGCCGACGAGAAGCTCAGTTACCTGGGTGTGGGCGCGCCGTACCTGATGGCCAGCCTGAAGGCAGGGCTGCGGCCGGGCGAGACCTGGGACTTGTCCGCGCTGCGCGGCATCGGGTCGACCGGGTCCCCGCTGCCGCCCGAGGGCTTTACCTGGGTGTACGAGGCGGTGGGCAAGGACCTGCAACTCGGCTCGATGTCCGGCGGCACCGACGTGTGCACCGGCTTCGTCGGTCACTGCCCGCTGCTGCCCGTCCGCGCCGGCGTGATATCCGGCCCCAGCCTTGGCGCCAAGGTCGAGTCCTTCGACGAGAGCGGCAAGCCCGTGGTCGGCAAGGTCGGCGAGCTCGTGCTCACCGAGCCGATGCCGTCGATGCCTGTGATGTTCTGGAACGACCCGGACGGGACGCGGTACGCCGACAGCTACTTCGCGGACTTCCCCGGGATCTGGCGGCATGGCGACTGGATCGAGATCCTGGCCGACGGCGGCTGCGTCATCTACGGCCGGTCCGACGCGACTCTGAACCGGGGCGGCGTGCGGATGGGTACGAGCGAGTTCTACCGGGTCATCGAGTCCTTCCCCGAAATCGCAGACAGTCTGGTGGTGGACACCGGCCGGCTCGGCGCCGAAGGCAGGCTCGTGCTATTCGTCCAGCTGACGGCGGGCTGCGAACTCGACGACGACCTCACGGGCCGGATTCGCGCGGCGCTGCGCGGGCAGCTGTCTCCCCGGCACGTTCCTGACGAGATCGTCCAGGTGCCCGGCGTGCCGCGGACCCTGTCCGGGAAGAAGCTGGAGATCCCCGTGCGCAAGATCCTGCTCGGTACTCCCGTGGCGGAAGCCGCCGACCCAAGCGCCCTCGCCAACCCCGAAGTGCTGTCCTCGTACGTTCCGGGTTCTAGTCTGTAAGCAGGGCAGATAGCGGCGGGCTGCCCCGGTACCCGTGCGTACAATGACGTGCGCGGCGGGTGAACACGAAGGAGTGGACACCGAATGCCGAAACTCGCGGACGAGGCCAGGGACACCGCGGACGAGGCAACGGAGCCTCTGTTCGCCGAGGCGGCGACGCTGTGGGCGGACGGTGACGTGGCGCCGCCGGACGCCTCCGGTAAGGCCGTCGCCGACCATCTCGGTTTCCTCGCCGCGTACTACCGGCTCGTCGCGCCCGAGGTCCTAGTCTCAGCGGGCCCGCGGCGGGTCGCCGCGGTGGTGGCCTGGCACGCGGCGCTCGGCGCCAGCCGTCCGCAGGGTCGCGCGGCGGTTCAGGTGCGCGACGCCGGGGAGGCGTCGCTCACCGGATCAGGGACTGTAGTGGACATCGTCACCGACGACATGCCGTACCTGGTCGACTCGGTGACGATGGAGCTGAACAGGCACTCCGCGGACATCAGGCTGATCGTGCATCCGTTGCTGACCGCCAGCAGGGACGTGACCGGGGTGGCGCATGGGATCGTGCTCGGCGGGGTAGGCGCCCTGACGCCGGCGGGCGGAGTTCCCGAGTCCTGGATCCACGTGGAGCTCGGTCACCTGCCAGATCAGGACAAACTCGCGGCCGACCTGCGCCGGGTGCTCGACGACCTGCGGGTCGCGATGGAGGACCAGCGGCGGATGCGGTCGGCCGCGCGCGAGCTCGTCGCCTCGCTCACCGACGCCGAGGGCAGCGGCCCTGAGGAGGCGGAGGCTGCCGAACTGCTCGCCTGGCTGTCGGCCGGCCACTTCACGTTCCTCGGCTACCGCCACTACGCGCTCGTCAAGCACGACCACGAACCGGAACTGCGTCCCGTGCCCGGCACCGGGCTCGGCCTGCTCCGTCACGACGTCGCGGACTCGGTCGTCACGCCGCCTGGCGGCCTGCACGGCGAGCGCGCCGCGCGGCTGCTCGTGCTAGCCAAGTCAAGCACCAGGTCCACCGTGTACCGGCCCAGTTACCTGGACTACGTCGCGGTCCGCAAATTCGGCCCGGACGGCCACGTCACCGGCGAGTACCGGTTCATCGGCCTGTACACGCAGGCCGCCTACACCGAGTCGATCACCCGCATCCCGGTGCTGCGCCGCAAGCTCGACCAGATGCTCGAGACGGCCGGGCTGCCGGCGGACAGCCACGACGGGAAGGCGCTCATCGAGATCCTCGAGGACTTCCCGCGTGAGGAGCTCTTCGAGATCAGCGCCGAGCAGCTGACCCCGATCGCGCTTGGCGTGCTCGGCCTCGGCGAGCGCAAGCAGGTGCGGCTGTTCCTGCGTCCCGACGCGTACGGGCGGTACATGTCCTGCCTGGTGTACCTGCCGAGGGACCGGTACACCACGAAGGTCAGGCTGCGCTGCACGGAGATTCTGCGCACGGCGTTTCACGGCGTCTCGATCGACTACAGCGCGATGGTCGGCAACTCCGCGCTGGCCCGGCTGCATGTCGTGGTGCACATCGAGCCGGGCCGTCCGCTGCCGCAGGTCGACGCGGCCGCACTGCAGGCCGAGATCGCGGCCGCGGTCCGCTCCTGGGACGAGGACCTGGCCGCCGAGGCCGAACGCAGGATGGGGGTCGAGCGCGCAGCCAGGCTGCTGCAGGTCTGCGCCGAGGCCATCCCCGAGACATACAAGTCGGACACGCCGCCCGTGACCGCCGTGGCCGACCTGACCGAGATGCTGCGGCTGCGCGAGACCCGCGAGCCGTTCGCGCTCAGGCTGGACACCGGGCCGGACAACCGGTGGCGGCTGCGGGTCTTCCGGTCCGCCGCCCCTGTCACCTTGTCACAGGTGCTGCCGCAACTGCAGCACATGGGGCTCGAGGTGGTGGACGAGCACCCGTACGAGTTCGGCGGGTCCATCTCCTGCGGGCCGCGGGAAGGCCATCTGGCGAAGCCGTTCTGGATCTACGACTTCGGCTTGCGTCCCGCCGCCGCCTTCGAGCACGCGGCGGTCGGCCCCACCGGATTCGAGGCGGCGCTGACCGCGCTGTGGAACGACCAGACAGAAGACGACGGGTTCAACGCGCTCGTCCTCTACGCCGGGCTGAGCTGGCGCCAGGTGGTGCTGCTGCGCGCGTACGCGCGGTACCTGCGCCAGGTCGGCGTCCGGTTCAGCCAGGACTACCTGCAGCGAGTGCTGCGCGGGAATCCGGCTATCACCAGGCTGCTCGTCCGGCTGTTCGAGTCGCGGTTCGACCCCGGCATTCAGGCGGGCGCGGCCGAACGCTGCGAGGCGATCGCCGAGGAACTGCGCGGCGCCCTGGACGAAGTGGTGAGCCTGGACCACGATCGCATCCTGCGGTCCTACCTGGCGCTTATCGAGGCGACCCTGCGGACGAACTACTTCCAGCACCCGGTCGACGCGGCGCACTACCTCTCCGGGGGGGGCGACCCCCCCGAACCCCCCCGTACAGGCGTGCCGTACCTGGCGTTCAAGCTGGCGCCGGAGAAGGTGCCGGTGATCCCCGCGCCGCGGCCGAAGTTCGAGATCTTCGTGTACTCGCCGCGGCTCGAGGCGGTGCACCTGCGGTTCGGCCGGGTGGCGCGCGGCGGGCTGCGCTGGTCGGAGCGGCCCGAGGACTTCCGCACCGAGGTGCTCGGCCTGGTCAAGGCGCAGGAGGTCAAGAACTCGGTCATCGTCCCCTCCGGCGCGAAGGGCGGCTTCGTCTGCAAGCGGCTGCCTAACCCGGCCGACCGCGAGGCTTACCAGGCCGAGGTGCTCGCCTGCTACCGGATGTTCATCAGCGCGATGCTGGACATCACCGACAACATCGACGGTGACCGGGTGGTGCCGCCGCCCGGCGTGGTCCGCCTCGACGACGACGACCCGTACCTGGTGGTCGCCGCCGACAAGGGCACCGCCACGTTCTCCGACATCGCCAACGAGATCGCGGACCGCTACGGGTTCTGGCTCGGTGACGCGTTCGCCTCCGGCGGCTCGGAGGGCTACGACCACAAGAAGATGGGCATCACCGCGCGCGGCGCCTGGGAGTCGGTGCGCTGGCACTTCGCGGCGCTGCGGCTCAATCCCGACACCGACGACTTCACCACGGTCGGCATCGGCGACATGTCCGGCGACGTATTCGGCAACGGAATGCTGCTGTCCAGGCACACCAAGCTGGTCGCTGCCTTCGACCACCGGCACGTGTTCCTTGACCCGGACCCGGATCCCGCGGCCAGTTTCGCCGAACGGGAGCGGCTGTTCGCGCTGCCGCGGTCGTCCTGGGCCGACTACGACCCCGCCCTGATCTCGGCGGGCGGCGGCGTCTGGCCGCGAGGCGCCAAGTCGGTGCCGCTGAGCGGGCAGGCCCGCTTCGCGCTCGGCATCGACAAGGGGACGCTCGCCCTCTCCCCGGACGAGCTGATCTCGGCCATCTTGAAGGCGCCGGTCGACCTGCTGTGGAACGGCGGGATCGGCACCTACGTCAAGGCCAGCACCGAGGTACACGCCGACGCGGGGGACCGGTCCAACGACGCGGTACGGGTCGACGCCAGCCAGCTGCGGGCGAAGGTCGTCGCGGAGGGCGGCAACCTGGGGCTCACCCAGGCCGCCCGGATCGAGTACGCGCTCGGCGGCGGGCTGGTCAACACCGACTTCATCGACAACTCGGCCGGGGTGGATACCTCCGACCACGAGGTCAACATCAAGATCCTGCTCGCCGACGCGATCGCGGCCGGGGACATCAAGCCCGGCGACCGTGGCCCGCTGCTGCACGAGATGACCGACGAGGTGGCCGCGCACGTCCTGCGGCACAACGACGGGCAGAACATGGCGCTGGCCGTCGCCCGCTACCAGGCGCCGCGACTGCTTCACGTACACGCCCGCTACGTGCGCAAGTTCGCCAGGGAAAAGCGCCTGTCGGTGGAGGGCGACGTGCTCCCGGTGGACAAGGAGATCGCGGCGCGGCGGTCCGCGGGCACCGGACTCACCACGCCGGAGCTGTCGCTGCTGCTCGCGCACACCAAGATCGCGGCCGGGCAGGACGTGCTCGCCTCTACCCTCCCCGACGACCCGTACCTGCACGGCACGCTGGTCGGCTACTTCCCGGCGCCGCTACGCGCGCGGTTCGCCGACCGGATGAGCACGCACCGGCTGCGCCGGGAGATCATCACCACTTCCGTGGTGAACGACATGGTGGACGCCGGGGGAACCACGTTCCTGTTCCGGATGGGCGAGGAGACCGGCCTGCCGGTGCCCGACATTACCCGGGCCTGGCTGGTCGCCCGTGAGGTCTACGGACTGTCCGCGTTCTGGGACCAGGTGGAGGACCTGGTCGGCGAGATCGACGTCGACGTCAGGATCGGGCTGGTTCTCGAGGCGCGCAAGCTCATGGAGCGCGCCAGCCGGTGGCTGCTGCTGAACAGGCGGCTGCCGTTTGGCATCGCCGAGACTGTGAGCTTCCTGGGCGAGGGAGTCGCCACCGTTCGTTCGGGCATCCCTAAATTGCTGTTGGGACGGGATCTCGCCAGCTACGAAGAGCGGCGTGCGTCCTTCGCGTCACGGGGCGTCCCGGCCGCCCTCGCCGACGAGGTGGCGGCCATGGTGCCGTCGTATTCAGCGTTCGACATCGTGCAGAGCGCGGCGATGACGGGCAGCGGCGTCGAAGAGACCGCGGCGGTCTACTTCGCGCTCGCCGAACGGCTGCAGCTCGGCCGGCTGCGTGACCTGATCGTCGCGCTGCCGCGCGAGGACCGCTGGGCTTCCATGGCGCGGGCGTCGCTTCGCGACGACCTGTACGGCGCGCACGCCGCGCTGACCAGGGATGTGCTCGCCGTCGGCGGGAACGGCCCGGTCGGCGACCGGGTCGCGGCCTGGGAGGAGCGGAACGCGGACGCGGTCGGCCGGGCGGCGATGACGCTCGGCGAGATCTGGGAGAGCGAGCGATTCACGTTCACCACCTTGTCCGTGGCGTGCCGGGTGATCAGGACACTCGTCGCGCCCGGCTCGCTGCCCGCTCAGGAGGCGGAAGCGTAGTTCAGGGCGTCGCCCAGCGCGATGACCTGGATCTTGCCGGCGCCGGCCGGCGGGTCGACCGCGGCGAAGGAGAGCAGATCCTGCCGTTCCAGCTCCACCCGCGGCGCCGCCGTGCCGGCCGGCAGCAGCACCTTCAGCTCGCCGGGAACCGTGATCGGCGGTCCCGGGTTGACCGGCTCGGATTCGTTCAGTTCCGCCGGGACAGCGATCGTACTGTCCAGGTACATCGTGAAGAACACGAGCGCGCCGCCGTCGGCTGTGCGCAGCGCGAACTGGGTGTAGTTCGAGCCGTCGAGCTCCCATTGGTGGACGTCACCAGGTGGCGTAGACAGGCCCATCCCGGCGCGTGCGGCCTGGTACAGGCTCGTTGTCAGCGGGCCGGTCGCGACCGCGCGGGCCGCCGGGCTGGATGGGCCGTCGTCCACGACGGCGGCGAGCAGCGGGCCGACGACGTCCGGGCGGGCGAGCAGCGCCGCGGTCTGTGACATCGCTACCTGGGGACGCTGGCCGTCCTCGTTCACCGCGAGGACCGGCAGCGACACGCCGTCGGGGAGCTCCGACGTGCTAGCGAGCTGCCATGGCGCCGTGGCGCTGGCCTGCTCGAAGAGCATCACCACGTGCTCGGGGACGGGCAGCACCCCGTCGGTCACGGGCGTGCGCGGCGCGCGCGTGACGCTGGCGGCGAACCAGCGCGGATACCCGGCGGGCGCCGGCAGGTACAGGGTCGGCGTCTGGTAGGTAAACCGGGTGTAGGGCGGCGGCAGATGGAGCGAGCGATAGGTCTTGAAGCCGGTGTTGACCTGCGCCCACTGCATGCCGGTGACGTCGGAAAGCGCCAGCGTCGCGTCGCCGGTACGCGCGGCCGTGTCGCTTGTGGCGACGTAGGAAGCGAAGGCCTGGCTTGCCTGCGCCAGCGTCACCGCGGGCGCGGTCGCGCCGGCGGTGCCGCCGGTCGCGGTGCTCGCGGAACCCGAGGTGCAGCCGACGGCGGCGAGCGCCGCCGTCGCGGCGAGCACTGCGCCGCGGAGCAGGCGCGTCCAGCGCGTTCGGTATGCCACGGATTGGCAGAATACCCGTTGCCGGTGCCCGTCAGGCCCGCACCTGTTACGCTGCGGGTCCGGTCCTCGCGTAGGCTTTCCGGCATGGCAGCTACCGATCCCGCCGATGAGATATCGGAACTGTCGTCGAAGCTCGACACCATCGAGGCCGTGGTAGACCCAGGTGCGATGAAAACCGAGGTCGCCGACCTGCGTGAGCAGGCTGCCGACCCGGGGCTCTGGGACGACCAGGCGCGAGCGCAGCAGGTCACCCGGCGGCTCTCCTACCTGGAAGGTGAGCTGGCGCGGCTGGAGAACCTGCGGCAGCGCCTCGCGGACACCCGCGTACTGTTCGAGCTTGCGGACGACGAGCACGACCAGTCCGCCAGGGACGAGGCGGCGAGCGACCTTGCCGGGCTGCGCAAGGACGTCGACCAGCTCGAGGTCCGCACGCTGCTGAACGGCGAATACGACGCGCGCGAGGCGCTGATCACGATCAACTCGCAGGCCGGCGGCGCCGACGCGGAGGATTTCGCGGGGAACCTGCAGCGGATGTACCTGCGCTGGGCGGAACGGCACAAGTACCCGGCCGAGGTCTACGACGTCTCCTACGGTGAGGCGGGCATCAAGTCGACCACGCTCGGGGTGAAGGCCCCGTACGCGTACGGCACGCTGCGCGGCGAGCAGGGCACGCACCGCATGGTCCGCATCTCCAAGTACGACAACCAGGGCCGCAGGCAGACATCGTTCGCCGGCGTTGACGTGATGCCGGTCGTGGAACAGACCGACCACGTGGAGATCAATGAGGACGAGATCCGGGTGGACGTGTTCCGGTCCTCGGGGCCCGGCGGTCAGGGCGTCAACACCACCGACTCGGCGGTCCGGATCACGCACCTGCCGACCGGCATCGTGGTGTCTTGCCAGAACGAGCGGAGCCAGATCCAGAACAAGGCATCGGCGATGGCAGTGCTCCAGGCCAAGCTGCTCGAGCGGCGACGCCAGGAGGAAGCCGAGGAGATGGCAGCGCTGCGCGGCGACGGCGGCCGGGCCTGGGGCACCCAGATCCGCAACTACGTGCTCTACCCGTACCAGAACGTGAAAGACGTGCGCACCGGCATGGAGACCGGGAACGCGCTCGCGGTGCTCGACGGCGAGATCGACGACTTCATCGACGCCGAGATCCGCTGGCTCCGCCGCGGCGAGAACGTCGGCAAGTAGCGCCCGCCTCGCGCCAGACAGCGAATCGCTAAAACCCGCAGGCGGGGTCATCACCGCGGAGACATTTATTTTCCCGAAGAGATTTTGCGCGAATTCGCGCTAAATACCTTCATGCGAAAAATGGTTTCCGTGCTAATGGCCTGTGCTTGGCCGGTTTGGTGACGGGAGTGGTGCTAGTGACGGCACGGCCAGTCCGGCCTGCTCCGGGAGTCCGGTGCCACGGTCGGGGCCGGTCCCGTAACGGGCGCTTGGGCTCACCGCGTTGACCACAAGCATCGGGCAGGTATGGAAAGCCTCAGCAGCACCATCATGATCGCGAAGACCTTTTTCCTGGCGAAGACTTCATATCGCTATAGCGTGCGTATTTTTCGCGATCATGAAATTCGCGATAGGCCGATACCCGGCCGGGTATCGGCGCGAGACTCCGCGGAGGGCGTGCTAAGGCTGGCCGGTCAGCCTTTTACGTAGGCGATCTTCTCGGTGACCAGGCCGTCCCGGACCGTGAACAGGTCGACGCCGCGGACGTGGCCGCCGTCCCAGTCGTAGCGCCACCGCTGGACGACGTGCGCCCCAGCGGTGAATGAGTCCTCGACCGTGAACCGGCTCGCGTGGTCGTCGAAGATTGGCTGCCACGCCGTGCTGATGGCCGCCGGACCCACGTAGCGCTGGCCGTCCGGCGGCGACGTGGACTCGAAGACGCAGTCATCGCTGATGAGCGCGAGGGTCGCCGCAAGGTCGTGCGCACCCCAGGCGGCGTTGAACCGGTCGACCACGTCGGCGACGCTCGCGCTGACGTCAACCGCGGCGAACTCTTCGGCCTTGCCCACTTCGGCACCCCTCTCCCGACGGCGCGAAGCAACGATCCCGTTTGGGAATAAAGAGAGACTTTCATCTGAACGAACGGAGCCCTCTCAGCGGACCCCAGCCGCTCTCTTTGAGTGGTAAGCGGGTTCGGCGGATCAAGCCATCACGTGCGTGGCCACGAGCAGGCCGAGCAGCAGGATCAGCGCTACGGCGATAAGCAGTTGCGGGCTGATGCCGGACGGGCCGTGGTGGTGGACATGCGCGCGGGCGGCGCGGCACACGGGACAGCGTCCCTCCACGACGGGACCCGCGCACTGTGCGCAGATCAGGTGCTCGCAGCTCATCTCGTACCCCTTCCGGTAGCGGTGCCCCGGCGCACTTGGAGTGATCTGGAGCCTTAGCCGCC
>Ga0187807_1000221_pt1 | contig 17326 bp, 11 predicted proteins | sample NC_wetland_sal_i_4_FD_132432 | JGI IMG/M metagenome (GOLD analysis project Ga0187807, IMG submission 132432) | Wetland sediment microbial communities from Neuse River Estuary, North Carolina, USA - ASW_2 | ecosystem: Environmental > Aquatic > Freshwater > Wetlands > Sediment | place: USA: North...
GTCGGCCTGGAACTGCGCGAACGACGACTCGAGCAGGGTCGCGGCGCGGGCCCGCCCGGCCCGCGCCGTCAGGTTGACGGCCATGTTGTAGGACGGGCGGAAGCTGGAGTTGAGCGGGTAGGTGCGGGTGCCGGCCAGGCCCGCCACCGCGGCCGGGTCGACGCCCGGCTGCCAGAGCACGACCGCGTGCCCCTCCACGTCGATGCCGCGCCGCCCGGCCCGGCCGGTGAGCTGGGTGTACTCCCCCGGCGTCAGGGCGACGTGCGCCTCGCCGTTCCACTTGTCGAGCCGCTCGATGACCACGGTCCTGGCCGGCATGTTCACGCCGAGCGCCAGCGTCTCTGTCGCAAACACACAACGGACCAGGCCGGCGGCGAACAGTTCCTCCACGACCTCCTTGAAGGCGGGCAGCATCCCGGCGTGGTGCGCCGTGATGCCCCGGCGCAGCCCGGTGAGCCAGTCGTGGTACCCGAGGACGGCGAGGTCCTCGTCGGGGATGTCGGCGGTCTTCCGCGCCGCCACCGTCTCGATGTGCGCCGCCTCGTCGGGCGTGGTCAGCCGCAGCCCGGCGGCGAGGCACTGCTGGACGGCGGCGTCGCAGCCGGCGCGGCTGAAGATGAACGTGATCGCGGGCAGCAGCCCGGCGGCGTCCAGCCGGTCGATGATGTCCGGCCGGTAGGGAGGCTGCGGCCGCCGGACGCGCTGCCCGCCGCGGCCCGGCCGCGATGAAGGCGCGCGGGCGGCGTCCCGCTGGGCGAGCCTGATCAGTTCGGGGTTGACCTGGTGGTGCTCGTCGTCGGTGAACAGGTCGTAGAGCCGGCGGCCGACCAGCATGTGCTGCCACAGCGGCACCGGCCGGTGCTCGTCGACGATGACGTCGGTCCCGCCGCGCACCTGCGCCAGCCACTCACCGAACTCCTCGGCGTTGCTCACCGTCGCCGACAGCGCCACCACCCGGACCGACTCGGGCAGGTGGATGATGACCTCTTCCCAGACGGCGCCCCGCTCGCGGTCCGCCAGGTAGTGCACCTCGTCGAGCACGACATAGCCGAGGTGCTTCAGCGTGGGCGACCCCGCGTACAGCATGTTGCGCAGCACCTCGGTGGTCATGACGACCACCTGCGCGTCCCCGTTGATGCTGTTGTCACCCGTGAGCAGGCCCACCGTGTCGGCGTCGTACCTGCGCACCAGGTCGCTGTACTTCTGGTTGGACAGCGCCTTGATCGGCGTCGTGTAGAAGCACTTGCGGCCCTGCTGGAGCGCCAGGTGGACGGCGTACTCGCCGATCACGGTCTTGCCCGAGCCGGTGGGCGCCGCGACGAGCACTCCGTCCCCGGCGGTCAGCGCGCCGCAGGCGGCCACCTGGAACTGGTCGAAGTCGAAGTCGTAAAGCTCGCGGAACGACGTGAACTCCGGGGCCGCCTGGCGTTCGCGGAACCGCGCGTACTGCTCGGCCGGGGTCACCGCCGGTGTGCTCATGCCTCCAGACTAGGGGACCTGGACCTGGAGACGCGTCAGCCCGACGTCAGTCTGACGTCAGTTGAGGTGGGAGGTGTCCGCGTCCACCCGCTGCTGCGGTGAGTCGATCGGCGAGAGCTCGTCGTCGGCCAGCCCGGCGTACGGGTCGGGGTGCAGCCGCGCCCGGCGCTTGTCGTTGAAGTAGACGAAGATCTCGGCCACCTCGACGAGGACCACGCACAGGCCGCCGAGGATCAGCATCGTCCACGGGTCCGGGCTCGGGTTGACGATGCCTGCGAGCAGGAAGACGCCGAAGATCAGCAACTTCCGCCACTTGCGGAAGCGCTCGTGGGTGAGGATGCCCGCCATGTTCAGGATGACGAGGACAAGCGGCAGCTCGAAGGCGATCCCGAAGCCGACCATCATGCCGATGAAGTAGCCGAGGTAGGTGTCGAAGGTGGGCAGCACGAGCACCTGTTTCGGCGCGAGGCCGAGCAGGTAGTGCAGCCCGCGGCCCATCACCACGTACGCCAGCAGCGCGCCGCCGACGAACAGCGGGACCGCGGTGCCGGTGAACAGGTAGGCCCAGCGCTTCTCGCGCGCGTACAGCCCCGGCGCGATGAACGCCCAGAACTGGTACAGCCAGACCGGGCAGGAGGCGATCAGCCCGAAGAAGAAGGCGATCTTGACGCGGATGAAGAACCCGTCGAAGACGCTGCTGATCGTGAGCTGGTCGCCGACAGTGTGGCAGCCGGTGCGCCCGTTGATGACCGCCGAGCAGAACGGGTGCGTGACGACGTTGAGCGTCGCGTTGGAGTAGAAGCCCGCGATGCCGGCGGCGATCGCGATCACGATGATCGCCTTGACCAGCCGGTTGCGCAACTCGCGCAGGTGCTCCATGAGGGGCATCCGCCCCTCGGGATTCTGCCGCCGCTTGAAGCGCATGTACCGCTGCCCTACGATCCGGGCGCCCGCGAGCGCGGAGGTCTTGTCTGCCATGACCGTGTCTTCCGCAGGCGGTCGCGGCGGTTAGCGGGTCTGCTGGCTGTCCGCCCCGGCGGTCCCGTTGGCGCCGACCGTGTGCTGCAGCTTGTTGAGCTGATCCTGCAGCGCCGCGATCTGTGCCTGGGCGTCGGGGACCGGGGCCGGCGCGGGCGCGGCCGCCTGGAGCTGCTCCGGGGCGGCCGGAAGCGGCTCGGCGGTCGTGGTGGCGGCCGGCGTGGCCGGCTCGTCCTCGTGCAGCCCGGACATCTCCTTCTTCAGGATGCGCATGGACTGGCCAAGCGAGCGAGCAGCGCCGGGCAGCTTGCGCGACCCGAACAGCACGATGATCACGACCGCGACGATCAGGATCTTCCACGGGCTGTCGAACAGGTCACCAATCATTTGCGTCCTCTGTACCAGGAGGTGAGTCCAGCATGCTTGGACTCATTTCGGCTCTGAGTCTACACGTCATTCGCGGCCCGGCCAGGTCCGGATTGGCGGGATGCCCCCGTGAAGTCACGAGCGCAGCCGGGCGAGCAGGTTCTCGTTCCACACCATGATCGTGTACTCGCGGTAGTGATACGTCCGCGCCGGGGGCCCGAACGTCGCGATCACCTCGGGCCCGCTGACCTCGGCGGCCCCGATCGTGGACAGCACCGCGAAGGTCGCCCGGTGCGCCGCCGGGTCGTACCAGGACTGGTTCGCTTCCCACTGCCGCGCGGTGACGAAGCGGCCGCCCGGCCCGCCCGGCCCGACCGGGCGCAGGCTGATCCGGCCCTGGCTCTCCACCGTCACGATGTTGGCCTGCGTGTAGCCGCTGACGCCGTAGCTGAGGTGATGCGCGGACAGCCAGGCGGTGAGGTCCGCGTTGGCGGGCGGCGGGGCCGGCTGGGCGGCGCCGTAGCCGAGCATGGCCGCGTAGCAGGCGAGTCCCGCCGCGAGAACGGGCACCAGGCGGCGCGCCATGGGCACGAGCCGTCCGGCGAGCGCGGCGCCGAGCGGCAGCACCGGCGCGATCTCCCTGGTGCTCAGCAGGTCGCTGACCTGCACGCCGAACGCGTAGGCGGCGACGTTGAAAACGATGGCGAGCAGCAGGATCGCCTCGGTGAGCCGGTCCCGGCGGAGGAAGCCGCGGACCGCCGCGCACACCCCCCAGGCGACGAGCGCCACGCCCGCCAGGTGCGCCGCCGCGAAGGCGACGGCCCGCCCCGAGCCCGCGCCGGTGAAGTCCGCGCCGAACAGCTCGAGCAGTCCCTGGCCGGTGATCCGGAAGTTCCGCGCCAGCAGCGCGGCGGGCGCCAGCTGCGTCTGCAGCGAGCCGAGCTGCCAGCCGCCGAGCGCCTTGATCAGCGCGACGCCGGCCAGGCCGGCGGGCACGCTCACGATGGCGGCGGCCGCCATGGACAGCTCGTACCACTGGGCCCGCCAGCCTTCCCTGTTCGCCACGCCGCGGCAGGCGTGCGCCAGGCAGGCCACCGCGAGTGGCGCCGCGCCGATGACGACCACCAGGGCGTCGCCGACCAGCACCCAGGCCAGCACGAGCGCGGTGACCACGGGCACCCACCAGCGGCGTCCGACCAGATCGATCAGCAGCAGCAGGGCCAGCACCGGCACCGCGGTGCCGGTGTGGTCGGGTCCCTGCATGAGCGTCTGGGTGCCGTCGCCGAGCTGCGGGGCGAGCATGATCCCGCCGCCGACCGCGGCGCGGGCCACGCCCGCGGCGCCGCGGGTCCGGCCGCGCGCCAGGAACGCCGCGAGCAGCACGAGCAGCGTGTACGTCATCGCGCCGCCGAGGTGGGCGAGGTCCGGGGACAGCCCGCGCGCCGCTTCGAGCAGCATGTACTGCGGCAGCTCGGTGGTGTAGAAGCTCACGTCGGCGACCCACCAGCCGCGCAGCAGCGGGTTGCCGTGCAGCATGTCCCAGGCCAGCAGGTCGACCGAGGCCCCGTCGGGCCCCGCCGGGATCGTCCGGGACTGGAGCAGGTAGCAGGCGAACAGCGCGGCGGCCACGGCTGCCGTCCCGGCCGCCCACGCCAGCCGGCCGCGGAACCGCCGGCCCCGGGCCGCCTGGCGGCCATGCGTTGCCCGCGTCACCGAGGTGCTGCTCACGACCGCCCTTTCCGCCCCGTCCCAGCCCAAGGTACCGCGTCCCCGGGTGCGGGCCTCTTTTCATTCTTCAGAACGGACGGGTGCGACTGTGCGAGCAACGGCCCAGCCACGGGACAGGGCGGGCGAAAAGGGGCGTAACCCTTAACCTATTCCTAGGGAGGCTGACGATTCACTCCAAGCCTCTTTGTATAGTCCCTGTATGGGAGCCTGGAGTACTCAGAACCGACTCGTAATGACACCGTCACCGAGCGGAATCAACTACGAGCGCCTTTACGCCTACCGGTTCCGCGATGTCGACCAGGCCAGCAGGCAGGCGGTCTGGACGGAGATCGCCCGTTACATGTACGAACGGCTCGGCGCGCCGCACAGCGTCCTCGATCCGGCCGCCGGGCGCGGCGAGTTCATCTCCGCCGTGCCGGCTCCCGACCGCTGGGGCATTGACCTCGTCAAGCAGGCCGACCTCGAATCCGCCGGCGTGAAAATGATCATCGCGGACATTATGGACGCCGCGCTGCCCGCGGATTACTTCGACGGCGTTTTCCTGTCCAACTTCCTCGAGCATCTGCCGGACCAGAACGCGGTCGGCACGGTGCTGGCCAAACTGCGGGACGCGATGCGGCCCGGCGGCCGGATCGCGATCATCGGCCCAAACTTCCGGTACTGCGCGAAGGACTACTTCGACTGCGCCGATCACATGGTGATCCTCACCCATGTCGGGCTCGAGGAACACGTGTACGCGGCCGGGTTCGAGGTGGAGTCGGTGTCGCCGCGGTTCCTGCCGTACTCATTCCGCGGGTACTATCCGCACTCGCCGGCGCTGACCAGGACCTACCTGCGGACGCCGGCGCTGTGGCGGGTGCTCGGCAAGCAATTCCTCGTGATCGGCCGCAAGCCCGCGCGATAGCCGCCGGCCTAGTCAGGGGCCGGGCGGCCCGGGGAAGGCGTCGCCGCTGACCCGGGTCAGCAGGTTGTAGTCGTAGACCATGACCACGTACATCCCCACCACGTACTCGCGGGCGGGGCGGCCGAAGTGCGCGCGCACCGCCGGGACGCTGAGCCCGCCCGCCGCGACGGTGGGGTCGGTCGCCGCGATGACGAAGTTCGCCGTCCTCTGGCCGGGGTCGTACCAGCCGGTCGCCGACTCCCAGCGCCTGACCTGGAGCGTCACCGGGGTGATCGGCGCGACGAGGACCCTGCCGCCGCTGGCTACCGTGGTGGTGCTGCCCTGCCAGTATTCGGCCAGGCCGTCGGTGTAGTGGTGGCTGGTGAGCCAGGTCACCAGCTGCTGCTCCGGGGGTGTCATCGGCGTCCAGATCGCCGCGTAGCACAGCGCCGCCAGGAGGGCCCCGAGCCACGCGGCGAGCACCGGGGTCACCGCCCCGGTCAGCAGGGCGGGGTGGGCGGTCCGCCAGCGGGCGGGCACCAGCGGCGGCAGCATGCGCCCCGCCAGCACCGCCCCGAACGGCAGCAGGATCGCGACCTCGTGCGCGTTGGCGAGGGTCTGCACGAGGGTGCCGAAGACACCGGCGACGAGCGTGGCCAGCGCGGCCGCGGCGACGATCTGCGACACCCGGTCCGTCCGGCTCAGGACGAACGTCGCGACCGCGACCGCCAGCCCCGCCGCGGCGAGCCCCAGCCCGATCCAGTGCAGCGCGGCGATAGGGTCGAGCGGCGAGTGTGCCCGGCCCGGGTTGTAGGCGCCGAACAGCAGCAGGATCGACTGCAGCATCGCGTGGATGTGCGCCCGGACCTGGGACATGGGGGCGATCAGCTGCTGCGGCAGCGGCCGCAGGTCGAAGCCGCCGAGGCGATCGATCGCCTTCTGAGCGAGGTTGGCCAGCTCGTTCGACACCGCGGCCGCTGCGAGCAGCATGGCGTCGTACCGGTACTCGCGCAGCGGACGGCGCCACACGGCCAGCATGGCCAGCCTGAACACGGCGATGGCGGCGATCGGCGCGGTGGCGGCGACGAGCGTGAGCTCGTCGCCGACCTGGATCCAGGCGAGCAGCACGCACACCGCCGCGGGCACGTACCAGCGTTCCGGCGCGCGGTCGAGGAGCAGGAACACCGCGAGGATCGGCACCGCCGTCCCGGCGTGGTCGGGGTTCTCGAGGAAGATCTCGGTGCCGCCCAGGATCGCCGGGGCGAGCATGATCCCGCCGGCCAGCAGCGCGCGGACGACGCCTTCCCGCCCCCTCGCCCGGCCCCTGGCCAGCATCGCGCCGAGCAGGACGGTCAGCGTGTAGGTGAGCGCGCCGCAGATGTGCACCACGTCCGGGCGCAGCCCGCGGACGGCCTGCACGAGCATGTACTCCGGCAGCTCGGTGGTGTAGAAGGAGACGTCGGCGCTCCACCAGCCCTTGAGCAGCAGGTTCCCGTGCAGCATCGCCTGCGCCTGGAGCATGTTGGAGGCGCCGTCGGCGTTGAACGGCGCGAGCAGCGACTGGCGCAGGTACAGGGTGAACAGCCCGGCGGCGGCGAACAGCAGGCCGCCGGCCCAGGCGAGGACGCGCCACCGGGCGGCGAACCGCCGCGGCGGGCGAGTCGCCGCGGGCGCGCCGGTGGTGCCGGTGGCGTTCCCGGGTCTGGGGTCATCGCTTATCCGCTGCAACCAAGCACCGTTCCGCTCACGCTGTTCCGGTCTTATCTCCCGCGGTCACCGATCCCCGCTACCGGCTGGCGCACCCGGAGCAGGAGATCGTAGTCATAGACCATGATCGTGTATTGCCCGAAGTGGTAAGTGCGCGCCGGGCGGCCGAAAACGGCACGGATCACCGCTGGCCGCGCGTACGAGGCCTGAGCGGGCGGGTATCCGACCGTCACGGCGAAGTCCGCGGAAGAGACTCGCGGATCGTACCACGGGGCACTTGACTCCCATAGGTACGCGTCGGCCCCGTCGTGCCCGAGTGCCGCGACCCGGACCCGGCCGCCGCTGGCCAGCGTCGTGGCGTTGGCCTGCCAGTAGCCTCCCAGGCCCGAGGTGAGCCCGTGGCCGGCCAGCCAGCCGGCGAGGCTCTGCGCGGGCGAGGGCTGCGCCGGCCCCGACGCGTTATAGCCGAGCGCCCCGAGGTAGCCCGCCCCGGCCAGCGCGAGCACCGGGGCCACCGCGGCCGGGCCAAGCCAGGCGCGGCGGCCGCCCGCGGACCGGGCGCGGACCAGCCAGGGGCCGACGAGGCGGCCGCCGAGGAGCGCACCGAACGGGAGCACCAGGGCGATCTCGTGCGCACCGGAGACCGGCGCCATATGGGTGCCGAACGCGCCCGCCACCAGCGTTATGAGCAGGCCGGCGGTCAGCGTCTGCGTGACCCGGTCGCCGCTGCCGAGGCGGGAGAACAGCGCCCGCGCCCCGAGCGCCAGCCCGCCTAGCGCGACCGCCACCCCGATCAGGTGCAGGTAGCCGAACGCCGCCTGGAGCGGTGGCAGGTCCCAGTAGCTGGCGCCGAACAGGTACAGCAGGTTCTGCCCGGTCCACACCAGCTGGCGCGGGATCGCCGCCGCCGGGGCGAGCCCCGTGCCGCCGGTGAGCCCGTGCACGTAGAAGCCGTCGGCCGCGTGGACCGCCGCCAGCACCAACCGGGTCAGGCCGTAGGACACCACGGCCGCGACGGCGAGCGCGGCGTCCAGCCCTGGGCGGCGCTGCCGCACCAGCACCGCCCATCCCTCCTTGGCGGCGCAGACCAGGGCGAGGGGCAGCGCGCAGCCGAGGGTCGCCACCGGGTCGTCGACCTGCGCCCAGGTCAGCATCAGGCACACCACGACCGGCATCCACCACCGGCGCGGCGCGCGCTCCATGACAAGGAGGGTCAGCAGGACGGGGACGCCGGCGCCGGTGTGGTCCGGCGCCAGCAGGAGCACCTGCGTGCCGGGGGTGAGGCTCGGGGCGAGCAGCACGCCGGCGGCGAGCAGCGCCCGCACCGCGCCTTCCCGGCCGGCGGCCCGCCCCCTGGCGAGCAGCGCGGCGGACACCACGAGCAGCGTGTACACGATCGCCGCGGTGACGTGCGCCGTGTCCGGCCGCAGCCCGTGGACCAGCGCGACCAGGCCGTCGAGCGGGATCTCGAACGTGTAGAACGAGACGTCGGACAGGTACCAGCCGCGCAGCAGCGGGTTGCCGTGCAGCATGTCCCAGCCCTGGAGGACCTGCCCCGCCGCGTCCGAGTTCACCCCGGTGGTCCGCGACACCCGCAGGTAGAGCCAGCACAAGAGGCAGCAGAGCAGCATGGCGGCGCACGCGCCCCCGGCCTTCTTCGCGCGGCTTACCCGGCTGGCTTGGGCGGGTGCACTGACAGGAGCAAGTTCTTGTTCCAGACCATGATTATGTACTGGCCGACGCGGTACTCGCGCGCGGGCGTGCCGAAGACGCTCCGGATGGCCGGCTCGGAGAAGGCGTACGCCGTGCCGTCCGGTCCCGCGGATCCCGGCACGGCGACGACGAAGTTCGCCCGCGACACGGCGGGGTCGTACCAGGCGGGCTTGCTGACCCACGTGTACGGCTCCCGGGCCAGATCCGAGACAGGGAACACCCGGACCCGGCCGCCGCCGGACAGCGTCGTGCTGTTCGCCGCCCAGTACTTGGCCAGCCCGGCGGTCAGGTGGTGGGCGACCAGCCAGTCGGCCAGGGTCTGGGTCTCGGCCGGCTGCGCGGGCTGCGCCGCCGCGTAGCCGAGCGCCGCCAGGTAGCCGCCGAGGGCGGCCGCGAGCAGCGGACCCAGCGCGATCCGCGGCAGCCGGCGGCTGACCAGCCACGGCCCGACCGTGCGGCCCGCGAGGGCCGCGCTGAGCGGCAGCACGACCGCGATCTCGTGCGCGCCGGACACAGGCAGCATGACGATCGCGAGCGTGCCGGCCGCGAGCGCGGCCACGGTGGCGACCGCCAGGATCTGGGTGACCCGGTCGGCGCGGCGGGCCAGGCAGGCGAGGCCGGCCGCCAGCCCGGCGATCGCGAGCGCGACCCCCGCGAAGTGCAGGTAGGCGATGGCCAGCTGGATCCCGTGCTGGCCGGAGACGTTCGCGCCGAACAGGATCAGCAGGTTCTGCCCGGTCGCGGACAGCTGCGCCCCCCAGCTGGTGAACGGGAAGAGCGTGCCGATGCCGCCCTTGAGCGCCTGCATCTGGTAGCCGCCCGCCGCCCTGATGGCCGCGATCGCCAGCCGGGCCAGCTCCACCGACGCCGCCGCGGCGGCCGCCAGCGCGGCGTCATACCAGCCGGGGCGCCGGCCGGCCAGCAGCGGCAGGGCGGCCCGCACCAGGCAGACGAGCGCGATCGGCACAGCGCCGGCGTAAGCCGCCAGCGGGTCGTCGACCTGCGCCCAGACGAGCAGCGCGCCCATGGCGACAGGCACCCACCATCGTCGCATGCCCGATACGATCGAAGATCGGGCGTGCAGCCGGGGGGTACGGGGGCCAGGGAGGATGGGGGGCGGGAGCCCCCCATGCGGCAAGTCAGTCCCCCCGGGGGGCGACAGCCTGTCCACGAGCAGGAGCGTCAGCAGGATCGGCACCGCGATGCCGGTGTGGTCGGGCGACAGGATCAGGACGTGGGCCCCGTCGACGATGCCCGGCGCCACCACGATGCCGGCGGCGAGCGCCGCGCGGACCACGCCCTCGCGGCCGCGGGCGGCTCCCCTGCCGACCAGCCCCGCCGTGAGCACGAGCAGCGCGTAGACGATCGCGGCGGTGATGTGGACGTCGTCGGAGTTCAGCCCAGCCGCCAGCGCCACCAGGCCGTCGATCGGCACCTCGAACGTGGAGAAGGTCACGTCCGCCAGCTGCCAGCCGGACAGCAGCACGTTGCCGTGCACCATCTCCCAGCCCTGCAGCACCATGCCCGCGCCGTCCGCGTTCACCGGCTGCGACTGCGATTCCCGCAGGTAGCACCAGAACAGCACGAGCGCCGCGACGGCCGGCGCGGCCGCCCGCGCCAGCCGCGGCCCGAGTCGCCGGGGCGGCTCGCCGACCGCGCCGGCGGGCGTCTCAGCCGCCACGGACGCGGGAGCGGCGACCTTTCCCCGCTCTCGGTTCAGCACGCATAAAAGGGTAGTGCGCTACCCGTGTGCCAGTTCGGCCAGGAGGTTCTTCCGCCACACCAGGATCGTGTACTGCTCGAAACGGTAGGTCCGGAAGGGCGGGCCGAACCTGGCGATGGCTTCCTGCTCGGTGACCGTCGCTCCCCCGTAGATGCCCGGCGCGCTGGCGATGAGGAAGTTGGCGCTGTTGGTCCGCGGGTTCAGCGTCGCCATGTCGCTTTCCCACGCGTACGGCTGCAGGCCCGCCCCCGCGTACTCCTTGACGGCGCGCATCGTCACCTGGCCGCCGCTCACCACGGTCACGCTGTTCGCCTGCCAGTAGCCGGCTATGCCCTGGCGGAGGTCCCGGTGCTCCAGCCAGGAAGCCAGGCTCGCTCCGTCGGGCGGCGCGGGACTGGCGGACAGCACCGGCGGCACGGCCGCCCACAACGCCGCGGCGACTCCGGCCCCCAGAACGACTTCAAGCCGGCGGCGCAGCAGCGGCTCGGCGAGCAGCCGGCCGGCGAGCGCGGCACCGAGCGCGAAGACCGGCGCGATCTCCCAGTATCTCGCCGCGGACGCCCGGTAGAGCAGCGCGTAGGCGGCGATGTTGACCACGATCGCCACCGCAAGCAGCGGCGCCACCAGGTCATCGCCGCGGGCGAACCAGCGCAGCCCGGCCACCAGCCCCACCGCGACCAGGACCGCCGCGACCAGGTGAATCCCGGTGAGCACCAGCCCGGCACCGACCCGCTCACCGAAGAAGTCGGCGCTGAACAGGCTGAGGAAGGCTTCGACCGCTCCCCAGATGTTCGCCGGCATATCGCTGGACGGCAGGAACTGCGCCGGGGCCGCGTTCACGGTAAACCCGCCCCAGGCACGGATGAGATGCGTCATCGCCGAGGCGACCACGACGGCGGCGAGCGCCGCGCCGGTCAGCGACAGCTCATACCACGCCGCCTCGAGCGGCACCCGCCGCTGCGCCAGCAAACGGAAGGACCGGACGCCGCAGACGAGCAGCAGCGGGACCACCCCGATCAGGAGCACCAGCGGATCGCCCACCAGCGCCCAGCCAAGCACCGCGGCCACCCCGACCGGAACCCACCACCGCTTCCGCGGGGCGCGGGCGCCAGCGGGGCGGGGTGAGCCGCCGCGGTCGATCAGCGCCAGCGCCACGAGCACCGGCACCGCGGTGCCGGCGTGATCGGGGTCGCTGAGGTAGACGTACCCCGCGATGACCGGTGACGCGGTGACCAGTGCCGGGCCGATCATGATCGCCACGGTGATCGCGACCCGCACCAGCCCGGAGCGGCCGCGCGCCTGGCCGCGCGCCACGACGGCGGCGGCGAGCACGAGCAGCGTATAGGTGAGCGCGGCGCACACGTGCACCACTTCGGGCCGCATCCCGGCCGCCGCCACCACCAGCATGTACTCGGGCAGCTCCGTGGTGTAGAAGCTCACGTCGGACACGTACCACCCGTGCAGCAGCAGGTTGCCGTGCAGCATCGCCCAGGCCTGCAGCATGAGTCCCGCGCCGTCCGACTGAACGCTTATGGCCCCCGCTTCGCGCAGCGCGCAGCAGAACAAGACGACCGTGCCGGCCGCCACGGCGGCCGGCCAGCCAAGCAGGTGAATGTCAGGCGGGAACCGTCGTGGTTCACTCGCCGTAGCCGGACGGTCACGCACGTCCGTGTCCACACGGCGAGCATAGCTCCCGACTTCACGGTAAGTCGTAAAGGGCGAGCGCCGCGGCGGCCGACTCGCGGACCTCCGCGGCCAGCGTCGCGGGCGCTACCACCTGGGCGTCCTCCCCCAGGCGCAGCGCGAGCCGCCGCACCCAGCCGGTGTCCGGGGTGCGCAGCACCACGCGCAGCCGGCCCTCGCCGAGCTCGGTGACCGACTCGCACGGGTAGTACTCGGCCACCCAGCGCGCCACGGAGGACAGCTCGAGCTCCACCCGCTCGTCCGACTCCGAGGCCTGGAATAGCCCCGCGTCGACGTCCTTGCCCTCGGCGTCCTCGGGCACCTCCCGCGGCACGTCGAGCACGTCCAGGTCGATCACCCGGTCGAGGCGGAACAGCCGCACCCCTTCCGCCAGGCGGCACCAGCCCTCGAGGTAGGTCCGCCCCTCCACCACGAGCAGGCGCATCGGGTCCACGTCGCGCTCGGTCGCCTCGTCGCGGCTCGGCACGTAGTAGCGCAGGTGCAGGCGCTTGCCCGCGGCGAGAGCAGTGGTGATCTTCGCAGCCAGGTCGCGTACGTTCGGACTGTCGATCTGGATCGTCACCTGGGAGCTCGCCGCCGCGCTCGCGCCGGCCGCAGCCTCGATCTTGGCGATCAGCCGGGCGACCGCGGAATCGCCGGAGGGGACCTCAGCCAGCATCCGCAGCGCGACGAGCAGCGCGCTGGCCTCGTCGGCGGCCAGCCGCAGCGGGCGCGCGATCGACTCGGCCTGGCTGACCGTTATCTCGCCGCCCTCGTACGACAGGTCGATCGGGCAGTACGGCTCGGGTGCCTTGAGCTCCACGCACCAGGCGAGGTTCAGGTCGTCGATCAGCTCGCGCTCGGTCATCCCGAACGCGGCGGCCGCCTCCGACAGGCCCACCACTTTCCTGCTCACCACGTAGGGGACCAGCGCTAGCAGCCGGCGCAGCCGCTCGGCGGAGGTCACCATCCGGGGCTGCTGTGTCTGCCCGGGGGGGCGACCCCCCGGAGACCCCCCGGGCGTGGGGGGCTGCGCGCCCCCCATACCCCCCCGGGTCAACGCCAGAACCCCCTTCAGCCGGCTGATGACCGCCTCGCGCAGGTCCGGCGGCTCGAGCACCATGACATCGGGGCCGAACCAGGCGAGGTAGTCCGCGTACCACGGCACGTCCGCGAAGCTCACCGTCACCCGGTCCCAGCCGGCGCCGGCCGACGTTATCTCGGCGGCCCAGCGGCGCAGGCCGAAGCCCGCGTCCGCGCGGACCCCGAGCACCGCGGTGTGGTCGCGGGCCGGCGAATCCCAGTCCTTGACCAGTTCGCGCACGTCGGCGCCGGGCGGGACGGTGACGCTGCCGACCGGGCCGGCCATCTTGACCGGGCCGGTGATGCGGCTGAGCCGGAAAACGCGGGGGGCGTTCCGCGTGCGGTCGTGGCCCGCCACGTACCAGCGGCCTTTCCAGTTGACCACGCCCCACGGCTCGAGCTCGCGCTTGGTCGTGCCGCTGCGGCCGCTCGCCTGATGGGCGAACGTGACGGGCCGGCGGTCGCGCACCGCCTCCCACAGCGGGCCGAACGCCGGCTCCTGCGTGGTCAGCCGCGGCTCGATGCCCGGACCGCTGGCCCGGTTGTCCTCGTCATCGGACGTGCCCGCTGCCCCGGCCGCCTTGAGCTTGAGCAGCGCGCCGGCGGCGGCGCCGGCGAGCGCGGCGCTCTGCCAGACACGGGAGGCGATGCCGAGCACCGCCGCCTCGTCGGCCTCGAGCCGGATCTCCGGGAGTTCGTAGTCCTGCTTCTTGATGCGATAGCCAGGCTCTTCGTCGAGCGCGTTGTTCAGGCCGGTCTCCAGCGGGATGCCCAGCTCCCTCAGTTCCTCCTTGTCGCGCTCGAACATGCGCTTGAACGCCTCGTGCTCCTCCGGGTAGCCGCGCACCGCGGCGCGGATCTCCTCCGCGGTCAGGTACCGGCGCGAGGACAGCAGCAGGACGACGATGGACAGCAGGCGCTCGGTCCTGCGCTTCGACATCGCGTCCTCCCTGGTGTCGCGTGTGCCGGTGTTCGTCGCAGCCGGCGGCCCGCGCGCTAGTCTGCCGTCGTGATCCGATGGCGGAGCGGGACCGTGACGGCAGTTCGGCGCGAATGGCAAGGAGCAGCCGAGATCATGGTAACCGTGGACGGGGCGCAGGTTCGCGCGCTCGCGTACCCGGCCCTCGTCGGATCGCCGCGGGTCGGCGACTGGGTGCTGCTGAACGTGAACGCCCTCGAGCGCGGCCTCGGCACCGGCGGCTACGCGTTCGTGGTCGCCATCCCCGACCGCCTGCCCGAAGACCCCCCGGCGGAGGCGCTTCCGCACGCCGGCGCTCAGCAGTTGGCACAAACCGGACATGTCATGAAATGTCGATATGTGCCCTTGCAGGCGATGGTGGCGAGCGTGGAGGAGCAGGGGTCGCCGTACCACGAGGTGCTGCGGGAGGCGGAGTCCGTCGACGGGATGCCCGTGGTCGTCGCGGATCTCCATTCGGCGCTGCCCGCGATCCTGGCCGGGCTTTTCGCCGCGCGGCCCGGGCTCCAGGCGGTGTACGTCATGCAGGACGGCGGGGCGCTGCCGGCGTGGTTCTCGCGCACGGTCGCCGGGCTGCGCGCGGCGGGCTGGCCGGCCGCGACGGTGACGACGGGGCAGTCGTTCGGCGGCGATCTGGAGGCGGTGACCGTGCATACCGGCCTGCTCGCGGCGCGGCACGCGGCCGGGGCCGACGTGGCGGTGGTCACTCAGGGGCCGGGCAACCTCGGCACCGGCACGCGGTGGGGGTTCTCCGGCGTGGCCGCCGGCGAGGCGGTCAACGCGGCCGCCGTCCTCGGCGGCCGGCCGGTCGCGTCGCTGCGGCTGTCGTCCGCCGACTCCCGGTCCCGGCACCAGGGCGTGTCGCACCACAGTCTCACCGCCTACGGGCGGGTCGCGCTCGCGGCGTGCGACGTCGTGGTGCCCGAACTGGCTGAGCCGCTCGCGTCGCGGGTGGCGGCGGACACCGCCGCGCTGGCGGCGCGGCACCGGCTGGTCACGGTCCCGGTGGCCGGCCTCGAGGCGGCGCTTCGCTCGTGCCCGGTGCCGTTGTCGACGATGGGCCGCGGCCTCGACGACGACCCCGCGTACTTCCTGGCCGCCGCCGCGGCCGGCCGCCACGCGGCCAGCCTGCTGGCTGGCTGACTCCCGCATTCCTGGGCCCGCGGCTTCCCGGGTGCGCGCTGCCCGGTCCGTTAAGTGTGTCGTTACGGGGGATATTCACCCGTAACGACACAGCTAAGCGGATCTGGCCGCATCCGGCCGGCGGCGGCGGGCTAGCCGACGGCCGTGACGATGTCGACGACGAAGACCAGGGTGTCGGTGCCCTTGATGCCCGCGCTCGACTGGCCGGCCGAACCGTAGCCGTCCGCGGGCGGGATGACGAGCAGCACCCGGCTGCCCACGTTCTGGCCGACGAGCCCGGTGTCCCAGCCCTTGATGACCTGGCCGACACCGATCGGGGTGGTGTACGGCTCGCTACGCGACCAGGAGGAGTCGAACACCTTCTTGGTCCGCCAGATGACCCCGGTGTACTGCACGAGCACTTCCTGGCCGCTCTTGACCTTCGGGCCCGCGCCGTTGATCAGGGTCTTGACCGTGAGGTTCTTGGGCGGAGTGCTGTCCGGGATGGAGATCGCCGGCGCCTTGCCCGTGGCCGCGGTCACGGTGGGCAGGGTGCCGCCGCCGTCGGAGGTCTGCGTGCCCGGCACGCCCGACGTGTTGTTGTACGACTTGATCATGTCGATCACGAAGACCAGCGTGTCGGTGCCATTGACCCCAATTTGGGAGTTTCCCGACGAGCCGAAGGCGTCCTTGGGCGGGATCACGGCGAGCACCCGGCTGCCGAGCTTCTGGCCGATGAGGGCCGTTTCGAGGCCGGGGAGCATCTGCCCGGCGAACAGCGTCGGGCCGCCCGAGCCGAAGGTGCTGCCGAGCAGCTTGTGCGTCGTGCCGCTCCAGTCGTAGAGGACGAAGTTGCCTTCCAGCGTCTCGGCCGTGGTCAGCTTCGCGCCGGTGCCCTGGATGAGCGTCTTCGTGTACAGCGACGCGGCGGCCTTCTTCGCCGGGATCGTCACCTTCGGGGTGGCGCCGAAGCTCCCGGTCGCGGTCACTTGGCTGTTCGTGGCGGCGGGAGACGCGGACGACGAGGAGGACGACGAACCGCAGCCTGCCACGGCCGCGGCGGCGAGCAAGGGAATCACTACAAACGCGGCTGCGCGTCGCATCAGGACCTCAGGACCTCTCAGATTCGACCGTAAGCCCGGCTCCGGCCTTGTCGTGTTCCGGTAAAGCCTACCCGGCTAGCCGCATACGACGGCCGGCGGGTTGTTCAGCTCCTCGGCGATCTTCGGCATGTAGCTGAGCAGGTTTATCGGGTATACGCGCGCGGAGATCCACGGGAACGGCAGGCTTTCCATGACCGTCTTGCCGTTCTTGACGACCGGGGCTTCCTGGTAGAAGTAGCCGCCGAAGGGCAGCTGCGCAGGCCACAGCTTCGAGTGCAGGAACGCTGGCGGCCTTGAATACACGTACGGCGGTCTCGACCAGAGCGTGAGCAGCGCGAGCGCGTCGCCTGAGGGGGAGAACTGGTTGAAGTAGCCCTTCACATTGCTGAGCAGGATGAAGCTGGCGTAGTGGTTCTTGGCGTTGTACCAGTCATCCTTCGACTCCCACGGGTAGGGCTGCAGGCACGCCGGCGTGACCGCCCGCACTGTGACCTTGCCGCCCGTCTCGACGGTGAGCAGGCTGGCCTGCCAGTAACCGCTCAGACCGTAGTGCAGGTGATTCGCCTCGAGGTAAGCCGCGAGCGAGGCGAGCGGCTCGGGCGCGGCCGGGGTGTCCGCCTGCCGGAACAGCCCGAAGCTGTACCAGCCGAACAGCGCGATCAGCGGCACGGCGACCAGCCGGATTCGCAGGCTGTGCACATGCGACGCGGCGGCGGCGCCCGCGGTCTCCGCGGTCCCCGGCCGGGGCGCGCGGCCGGGGCGGGGCAGCCGGACCGTGGCGA
>Ga0187807_1000222_pt1 | contig 17319 bp, 15 predicted proteins | sample NC_wetland_sal_i_4_FD_132432 | JGI IMG/M metagenome (GOLD analysis project Ga0187807, IMG submission 132432) | Wetland sediment microbial communities from Neuse River Estuary, North Carolina, USA - ASW_2 | ecosystem: Environmental > Aquatic > Freshwater > Wetlands > Sediment | place: USA: North...
CCACCACGCTATTGAACAGCCTGCAGTTCCACGACGCGACCCTGGGCCTGGAGACCATGTGCGTGGGCGGCGGCCAGGGCATGGCGATGATCTTCGAGCGGCTGAGCTGAACATTTGGTAGCCGTCAGGGGGTTGCCAGGTGGCCCCGGATGAGGCAATCTCAGCACAAGAGGAGCTTCCCTGGAGGTGCCAGTTGTCGCTGACCCACTCACCGAACCTGCACAGCAGCCTTATCGCCCGCATCCCGGTCGTCACTGGCCGCTCCCTCGCTGAGTGGTTTCATCGCCTCGAATCTGGCCCCGCGTTCCTGCGCCGCGAAGAGCGCGCCCACTGGCTAGCCGACGAAGCCGGCATCTCGTGCGGCTACGCCTACGCCATCGTGCACGAGTACGAGATGCGCAGGCGGCTGCGCCTCAACGGAGCTTAACCAGCCTTCGCCTGGACGATCCGGCCTCGGCACCGCCCAGGCCGCTCATCGGTGACGGCTGCGGTACGCCTTCGAGCACCGGCACGCTTAGCCGGGTCGCCGGCCGATGGACGGAAAGCAGAATGTCCTGATTTATCGCGATATAATTCGCCGGTATACAGGTAGACAAACATCTGCAGCCGCGCGCTCAGTTGATCTTCTCCCTGGCTGTTTCGCCTGGTACAGCATTGATGAATTGAGAAAGAGGCATGATCGCCAGACCGTACCCCCGGTCGGAATCGAACCGACACTGGGGACCCTTTTAGGGGGTCGGCCTCTGCCCTTGGGCTACGGGGGTGGTCCCATAATACGCCCGTACAATTGCCCGATCGAGGTGCAACTAAGACCAGGGCATTATGCGGCCGACCAGGACACGGTCCTTTAGAAGGTTATGCAGAGCGTAGCTAATTACATGATCGACATTAGCCCTAAGTGACCGGATTGGGGACGCCGAGACCGGCCGCGGCGCGAGCGCGGGCAAATACGGCGTCGAGCATGGCCGGGGTGACGCGGCCGGTGAATGTATTCTGCTGGCTCGGGTGATAACAGCCGATGAGCAGCACGCCGTCTGGCGCCTGAGGTCTGGTCAGCCGTACCTCGGCGCCGTGGCCGAACGCCGGGCGCGGGCGCGGCAGGGCGAAGCCGCAACTGCTCATCGCCGGCCATATCGCCTGCCAGGCGAACCCGCCGAGGCACACGATGGCCCGCAGGTCAGGCGCGACCAGGCGGAGCTCCGCGACCAGCCACGGAGCGCACGCATCCCGCTCGTCGGGCTCTGGCTTGTTGGCTGGAGGCGCGCAGCGGACCGCCGCTGCCATCCGGGCGTCCAGCAGGCGCTGGCCGTCTCCGGCCGCCACGCTGGCCGGCTGGACCGCAAAACCGGACCGGTACAGCGAGGCGAACAGGAAGTCGCCGCTGCGATCACCGGTGAAGATCCGGCCGGTCCGGTTCCCGCCGTGGGCCGCAGGGGCCAGGCCGACGATCAGCAGGCGTGGCCGGTCCGATCCCCAGCCGGGAACCGGGCGGCCCCAGTAACGCTCGCCGCGGAACGCTCGGCGGCGGGTCACGGCCACCTGTTCACGCCAGGCGACAAGACGCGGGCACGCCCGGCACACCGACTGGCGAGCGGTGAGCTCGCGAAGAGTGCCAGTGCCGCCGGCCAGGTCGGCTACCTCCCCGGCGCTGTGCGCGACCGGCGTATCCGGGCCAGCCGGATCGGACGGCCAGCTGCCCGGCGCGAACTCCTCGTCGGCCACCTGATCGCTCAGCGGCGTGATTCCCTGGCCAGCGACCAGGCGATCCCGTCAAGGATGTCGTGCTCGCTCACGAGCACCTCACCGAAATCGAAGCGCTGCATGATCCGGTCGAGGACGAGCGCGCCGCCGCCGATCACATCCACGCGTCCGGGATGCATGACGGGTATCGCGGCGCGCTCGGCGCGGCTCTGAGCCAGCAGGCTCCGGGTTACCTCATGCACCTCGCCGGCGGACACGCGCGAATGGTGGATGCGGGCAGCGTCATAGCCGGGCAGGCCCATCGACATGGCCCCCACCGTGGTGACCGAGCCCGCGAGCCCGATCAGCGTCCTGGCCTGCCGGATCGGCACCGCGTCGGTTACCGTCTCGAGGGCCGCGTCTATGTCGGCGACGGCAGCGGCCACCTCGGGGGCGGACGGGGGGTCGCCGTTCAGGTGCCGCTCGGTCATCCTGACGCACCCGATGTTGACGGAGATCGCCCAGGGGGCCCGGGGGGGATCGTCTTCCCCGGCCAGCACATCCCCCAGCACGAACTCGGTCGAGCCGCCGCCGATGTCCACCACCAGGAACGGGCCGCTGTCGCATCCGGCGGCGAGCTCCGTGGTCGCCCCGGTAAACGACAGCACGGCTTCCTCAGATCCGGTGAGGACCTCAGGCGCGACCCCGAGTATCTCCTTGACCTGGCGGGTGAAGTCGGCCGTGTTGCTCGCGTCCCTGGTCGCGCTGGTCGCCACCATGCGTACCGCCCGGGCCGCAGAGCCCGCGATGACGCCCGCGTAGTCACGCAGCACGTCGGTTGTCCGGGCCAGCGCTTCCGGCGCCAGCCGCCCCGTCCGGTCCACCCCTTGCCCCAGCCGGACGATCTCCATCCGGCGGGCCACGTCCGTCATCTCGGTACGGCCGACATCGACATCCGCGACCAGCAGCCGGAGCGAATTCGTGCCGCAGTCCACGGCGGCGACCCGGCAGGTCATGAACTCGGCTCGGATACGCACGGCCCCGCTAGCCACCATTCGCCGACGGCATCGAGCGCTTCGCGGCCGAACGGGTTCACGTTGCCCGCCACGAGCTCGTGAGCGACGAGCGCATGCAGGCACTTTACCCGCTCCGGCATGCCGCCGGCCGATTGGGTGCCGGGCGGCAGCGGCTCGATGCCCGCTGCTCGGGCCGCCGCTTCCCGCCGGGCCAGGTAGTCCCGGTGTGCGGACTCGTAGCGGCGGCGCAGTGCCGCGTCGGCGAGCCTGGCGGTCATGTCCCGCATCATCCCCGCGGCCTCCAGCTTGCTCACCGCGGCCTGGGCCCGGGGGCAGGTCAGGTAGTACACGGTGGGAAACGGGCTGCCGTCGGCCAGCCGCGGCGCCGTCTCGGCGACGTCGGGCAGGCCGCACGGGCAGCGATGAGCGACGGCGAGCAGCCCACGCGGCGGACGGCCAAGCTGAGCGGCGATGACCGCCGCGTCCCGGGCCGTGATCATTGTGTCTCCTGCTCGCTCTACCCTCCCGCTCGCCTCCGGGGCGCTCTTAAGGCGCGGCCTTCCCTCGTCGCTCGTTCCTCGCTCCTCGGTCCAGGCAGCGCCGCGCCCCTTTGGCTCGCTCACCGTGCTGGGCTCGCGTCGGCCTGTTCGACCGACCGCCACAGCTTCGCGTACCAGGGCGCTGGGCCAGACGCCTGCGGCCGGCTGGCGTTGATCAGTGACTGGCTGCCTTCGATGACATAGCACTGGGTGCCGGGGAAGCACATGTCAAGCTCTTGCCGGGCGAGCTGTTCGATATACGACCGGTCGGAGAGCCTGGCCTGCTCCGCCTCCAGGTTCTTCACCTGGGCCAGCATCGTCTGCTGCTGGGCCACGAGTTGATCGATCTGCTGGCGCTGGGCCACGTACTCGCGCACCGGATACGCCAGGCTCAGCGCGATCGCGCAGATCACCACGGCGAGGACCGCAGCCCGGCTGGTCAGCCGGGCTGTTCGGGGGGTGACGGGAGGCGGCGCCATCAGCCCTTGCTGGCCAGCGCCGCGAAGCGCGGGAAGGCGCCCGCGCCCGCATAGCTCGCGGCGTCGCCGAGCAGTTCCTCGATCCGCAGCAACTGGTTGTACTTCGCCACCCGCTCGCCGCGGGCGGGCGCGCCCGTCTTGATCTGGCCGGAGTTGGTCGCGACGGCCAGATCGGAGATCGTCGTGTCGTCGGTCTCGCCGGAGCGGTGGCTGATCACGCAGCTGAACCCCGCGCGGTGGGCCAGGCTCACGGCGTCCAGGGTCTCGGTGACCGAGCCGATCTGGTTCAGCTTGACCAGCAGGGAGTTGGCTGAGCGCGCAGAGATGCCACGGCGGATCCGTTCCGGGTTGGTGACGAATATGTCGTCACCCACCACCTGGACCAGGTCACCGACGGCCGCGGTGAGCTCTCGCCAGCCCGGCCAGTCTTCCTCGGCCAGCGGATCCTCGATGGACACGATGGGGTAGGCCTTCAGCCAGTCGGAGTACAGCGCCGTCATCTCCGCTGACGTCTGGGGCTTCCCCTCGAAGTTGTACGCGCCGTCGGAGTAGAACTCGGACGCCGCGGCGTCCACGGCCAGCGCCACGTCCTGGCCCGGGGTAAATCCGGCCTTGCCGATCGCCTCGACGATGAGGTCCAGTGCCGCCCGGTTGTGCTCAAGGTCCGGGGCGAAGCCTCCCTCGTCGCCGACGCCGGTGGACAGGCCGCGCTGCTTGATCACCGACTTCAGCGCGTGATAGACCTCTGCGCCCCAGCGCAGCGCCTCGGCGAAGGTCGCGGCGCCGATCGGAGTGATCATGAACTCCTGGATGTCCACGTTGTTGTCTGCGTGCGCGCCGCCGTTCAGGATGTTCATCTGCGGAACCGGCAGCACGTGCGCGTTCGGGCCGCCCAGGTAACGGAACAGCGGAAGGCCGCTGGAGTCCGCGGCGGCCCGGGCGACGGCCATGCTGACCCCGACGATGGCGTTCGCGCCGAGTCGCGATTTGTCTGGCGTCCGGTCCAGGTCAATGAGCGCCTGGTCAACCAGCCGCTGGTCATCGGCCTCGTGCCCGAGCAGCTCGGGCTGGATCTCGTCGATGACGTTCTGGACCGCCCGGGTTACCGCCTTGCCGCCGTATTCAGAGCCGCCGTCCCTGAGCTCGACAGCCTCGAACGCGCCGGTCGAGGCTCCGCTCGGCACGCCAGCCCGCCCGACGGTCCCGTCATCCAGCGCCACCTCGACCTCGAGGGTCGGGTTGCCCCGGGAATCCAGGATCTGCCTGGCATGGATCGCTTCAATGGAGGCCACCGCTACTCCTTGCCTGTGGTATGGATCGAGCGCCTGTACCGGGGCCGGACCGCGCCCACGAGCTGACTCCTACCGAGCCTAACGGAGCGACGGTACCCGGCTGCGCCGGCCACGCCAGGCCAGGCGCTGAACACGCGATGACGCCTGGCCGCCTGGCCGCGTCGGCCCTTGGACCCGCCTGGCGCGGGACCCGGCCGCCTCGCGACGGGCGATCCGGGCCCAGGGCCTGATCTGCTAATGTGGCGAGTCACGATTATGTCATTGGGACGGGCCGCTGATCACGCTTGACGAGGGGAAGCCGGGTGACCCGGGGCATAGGGATGATGCGTCTTGTCATCTGCGATGGTAACCGGATACTGAGCGAAGCGCTGGCCGCCGTGCTGGGGGTTCCCGACGGTGAGATGACCGCGGTTGCTACGAGCACCGCCGACGCCTGCCTCGCTGCGGTCACTCAATATCGGCCCGACGTATGCGTGCTGGATCCTCGTCTCCCCGAGGCCGAAGACGGCCTGCGGCTCATCCGCGAGATCCTCAGCCGCTGCCCCGGCCTGGCCGTTCTCGTAGTCTCGGATGTCAGTGACCCGGCCATCTGGGTCCAGGCCAGAAAGCTCGGGATCGCCGGGTTTGTCGGCAAGAACCGGAGCGTCAGCCAGATCGAGGACGCCCTGCACACGATCGCCGCTGGTGAGCCAGTGTTCGACCCGGTTCCGCCGCTCGGCGCGCCCCGCCCGCCCGCGCCTTTCGTGCTCACGCCCCGGGAGGAAGAGGTGCTGCGCAGGATCGCCGCGGGCCAGCACACCCGCCAGATGGCCATTGAGATGGATATCGCCACCAGTACCCTGCGCACCTACGTCAAGAATGTTTTCGCCAAGCTCGGAGTGCACAGCCGCCTCGAGGCGGCGGCCATCGCCAATCAGGCTAACCTGCCTGGCGAGACAACTGCCCGGCGGCTGCAGCCGGAAGACCAGCAGGCGGTCCTCCATTCGGCGTAGCCGCGCCCCGACAAGCTGGGGTTTCGCTGAATATAAGCTTGGGGGCAGGCTCCTAGCATGGCGATTAGGCTCTTCATCCTGGTCAAGGAACGGGTCTTCGCCGACGCCTTGGCGATCCGGCTGGACACTGAACCGGACGTAGACGTCGTGGCGGCGCCGCATACGAACGTCCCGCCCCCGCACCTGTGCACGGGAATGGTCGATGTACTACTGCTCGATGGCGACCTTCCCGACGAGGCCGCGTTCCGCGTGTGCGAGAAGATGTCACACAGTCGCGGAGCGCCGCATGTGATCGTGCTCAGCCATTCCGCGGACCCGGGACGCATCGTGCGCGCGATCAGAGCGGGTGCCGTCGGCTGGGTCGGCAAAGGTGAATCGCTCGATCGGTTGATCCATGTCATCCGCGGGGTCGCCCGGAACGAGACCTGGCTGCCGCCCGGCCAGACGGGCCAGGTGCTGCGCCTCCTGTTGCACGGGCCCGACCGCGAACCCGAAGACGGCACCGAGTTGCTCTCCACGCTGACCGACCGCGAGCGGGAGGTTCTGATCTGCCTCGCCGAGGGCATCCGGCGATGCGACGTGGCCACGCATCTGCATATGTCACCCAACACCGTGCGGACCCATCTACAGAACCTCATGGCCAAGCTGGGCGTGCACTCTGCGATCGAGGCCGTGGCGCTGACGCGTACGCAGCTGGATGATGAGCTCTCCCGGCGGCGGGCGGTGAGCTGAGCCCCCTCACTTCGGCGATCACAGCTACGTCGGGCAGGGGCTGCGCCGGCCGGTGCCATCAGGGCAGTGTTTTGGCATGTACAGGTACTGCCGTATGTGCCCTCGCCATGGCTCCGTACCTCGCAGCGAGATAACATCACTCGATGCCAGTCTGGCCGTCTTGTCCGGATCGAGGAGCGCATGAGCGGCACCGTCGTCCTGGAGCTGACCGACCCCCGCTGGGCGGACTTCGTGGCCCGGCAGCCGGCTGCGACGGCGTTCCACCACCCGGACTGGGCCAGGCTGGTCGCGAACTGCTATGGCTTCCGCGCATTCGCGATAGCGACCAGCGACGCGACCGGGAAGATCCAGGCTGGCCTGCCGGTGATCGAGGTGCGCCACCTCCGTCGCGAGCCGAAGTGGGTGTCGCTCCCGTTCACCGATTACTGCCCGCCTCTGCTCTCGGCTCCGGAGGATGAACTACCGCTCAGTTCCGCCCTCCAGGAGGCCAGCAAGGCCGCGGGCGTCCGGCGGGTGGAGGTGCGGGCACCGCTAGCGGGCACCGCACCCACTGGCACTGCGTTCCGGCACGTGGTCGCCTTGGACGGCGATCCGGATCAGGTCTTCGCGCGTTTCCGCCGCACCGTTCGGCAACAGATCAGGCAGGCGGAAGAAAACGGCGTAAAGGTTCGCCAGGCGGCTGGTCCCGAGGACCTTCTCGACACCTTCTACCAGCTCCATCTCCGCACCCGGCGCCGGATCGGAGTGCCGATCCAGCCGCGCCGCTTCTTCCGCATGCTGTGGGAGTCGGTGATCAGCACAGGAATGGGGCTGGTCTTCGTCGCCGAAGCAAATGGCCAGCCCATCGCGGCCCAGGTGTGCCTGGCGTGGAACGGGACCATGATCGGCAAGTTCAGCGCCTCGGACGATAGGGCCTGGTCGCTGCGCCCGAACGACATGATCATCTGGCATTCCATCCAGACGGCGTTCAAGCTTGACTGCCGTCGGCTGGACATGGGCCGGACGGACGCCGGGAATAAGGGGCTGGGTGCCTTCAAGCGGTCATGGGCCGCCGTCGAGGAACCCCTGGTCTACGGGACCCTGGGCGTGGCGCCGGAACCGGCGCCAGCCAACGACGGAATGGCCGGCCAGTTGCTTGCGTCTGTGATCCGACACGGTCCGCTGGTCGTGTGCCGCGCGGCCGGTGAGGTGCTGTACCGGTACGCCGCATGAGGCGACTAGCCGGGAACACCGCGCGGCGTCACCCTGAAGACCGCGTGAACCGGTTGTAGACCTTGACGATCCTGGGTGCTATCCATTTTCGCAGACGCCGCATGGCGGGGAGTTCATGCGACGTCGGGTTAAGCCAGAGCCAGTAGTAAAGCCGCGGCGGAAGGTGCGGAAGTAGCGGCGATCGCCGTCTGCGCAGCACCGTGGAAAACTGGCGCGGTTTAAGGTCGATGTAGCGATCGACGTTCTCAAACCATTGCAAGCTGCAGCGGGCCGCAATTTGCGCTTGCAGGATCGCAGCCTTGCGTTCCTTCTCGTATGCCGCAAGGGCCGTCTTCAACTCGCCATGACGCTGCATGTTATCGGCGAGGGAGATGGCATCCCCGATAGCCAGCGTCGTCCCTGACCCGATACTGAAATGCGTGGTATGGGCAGCGTCTCCCATCAGGACGGTCTGGCCGGCATACCAGTGCTCATTTGTGAGCCTGCGGAAATTCAGCCATTGAATGTTGGTCTCGTCGGGCGGCTGGTCGGGCGCCTGGCCGAGAATTTGATGGCCGTCCAGCTGATGCTCGAAGATCTTCTCCAGGAGCGGAAGGCAGTCCTGGGCAGGTATCGCGTCGAAGCCAAGGCCCTTCCATGTTTCAGCTGGGCACTCGACGACAAAGGTGCTCGATTCGTTGTCGACGGCGTAGGCATTACCCCATATCCAGCCGCTGTCCGTGTGGACGAAGGGCCATGTAAAAGACTCGAAGACCTTGTCCGTTGCCAGCCAGATGTACTTGTTCTTGCCCACGGTTATATCCGCATGGAGGCCTTCGGTCTGGTCCCGCATCCGGCTGTTCAGTCCGTCGCAGGCCACGATGAGATCGGCCTCAGGCAGCTGCGAAGGGTGGGTCATCTCCTGCCCGTACTCAATATGCACGCCGGCTTCCAGTGCCCGGTGGGACAGGATGTCGAGCAAACGCTGCCGCTTGATGCCATAGCTGCGGCTCACGGCACTCAGCACTTTCGTGCCGTCTACGTCTACCACCTGGTTATCCCAGGGGCGCGCTACCTGCTCGATCTGGCGTGCCGACACAGGGTCGGCCCGGTAGAGATTTCTCAGCAGGTCGCCCCAGAACACCACCCCCAGGCCGCGAGGCGGTCCGTGCACACTACGCTCAAAGACTGTGATGTCGTGCTGAGGATCACGGAGCTTTAGCAGAAGCGCGAAATAGAGGCCTGCGGGTCCGCCGCCGACGCATGCGATCCTCAATGTGCCCCCTGCACCTGGTTGATTTCCACTATCTTCCCCCTCAGACCTGGCATCGGCCTCTGCCCGGCAGCCGGCTCAGACGACAAATGCGCACGGCAAACGTGCCCCGCTGGCGGCGGCAGTCTTTGGTGCGGCAAGTTCCCTCTACAGACATGGAACGTTTTGATCAAGGTTCGCAGCAACCCTCACCCTGGTGAAGATGGCTACGTCAGGTAGGGGCGGCAGCGATCGGCGCCGTCAGGACGCGGCACTTTCGGGGCGATGTTATGACTGGCCCAGGCTCCTGATCAGCGGAACTGGCAGCAGGCCGCCTCGCGGTGGCCGGAGGGTGCGGCGGGCGCAGGCGTGCGCACCGCCAGGCGGCTCGGGCCGCTCATCCGGCCGTTCTCGCCGGATCGGCAGGCCGGATGCAGATGGTGCTTCCGGCCGTGCTGCCGTGGTGTTGCCCGGTCTAACAACTCCTCTGCAGGAAAAGTGCCTGGAGGGCCGAACCCCAGTAGTGAGCCACCTGAGAAGGCCATTGAGATCCAGGGAAAGAAGCGTTGAGCACATAGATCTTTCCGCTGAAGCAGCGCCTCGTCCGCAACAGTGCAACCGGGTCTTGCGGAGCTGTCGCGACCACGACAATGGAGTGCCAATGATATTGGCGTGCGATGCGTCCGACGAACTCCGCCTCACCGCGTGTCGTATCTGGATTCGGGATGAAGCAGATGACCTTGGCCTCCGTGACCGTCGGCGCGCAGACGCTGCCGCCACTCCACCAGTGGGGTCCTTCTGGTGAATAGGAGATCACGAGAAAAGAAGCTCGGCGTGCCCGCGCCAGATCCAGTGCCTTCTCGAGACGATTAAGGTCACTTGGCCCGTTCAGCAGGACAATCGCGTCGACCCGGTCCGGCATTCCCTGTGGCGGCCAGATGAACCAGCGCGCCGTGATGGCGCTGAATCCGACGAGCAGAACCACCAGCACAATTACGGCGTACCGTAGACGTTTACGTCGACGGTTCCGTTGCTCGGTGTCCCTTGGTTTTCGACGGATTATCAATTTGTGCCCTAGATTAGATGGTATAAGGAAACCTCGGGTGGTTCACCCATCAGACGAGTGCAGTGTATGCCCCTGGGGTCCGGGCTCATGATCGCCAGGTTCCGGCCGGCTGCGGACCCGCCGGCAGCACCTCATGGCCAAGCAGCACCACCTCCGCGGTCGTCGAACTCCCGCAAACGACGCAGGGCTAACCCGGCAGATGGCAGAGGCGCCGACGATAACCCGTGCCGTAAGTTGGAGGATGCTGGGTGTACCGGCAGCCCCGCACAGTGCGCCGCAGGACGGAGGGGCAGATGGAAACCCCGGATCCGAGCGGAGGCTTCAGGTCTTGAACACGATCGAGCGGTTCGTTGACGCGGTCGACCCGGGGCTGAGCGTCCGGCTCCGAGCGTTGAAGACGCGCTTGGGGCGGCGCGACCCGATCAGGCGGCTGATGCAGGAGATGATCCAGCCTGGCGATGTCACCGTGGACGTCGGCGCGAATCGCGGCATGTACACGCACCTGATGTCCGACAAGGTCGGTCGGGGCGGGCGGGTCCACGCCGTCGAGCCCTTTCCCGGCAACGGCAACCGGCTGCAGACCCTCGCCCGCCGGCGGGGGAACATCGTCGTGCACGCTGTCGCCGTGTCGGACTATTCCGGCCGCGCGGTCCTCCAGATCCCTGTCCACGACGGTCACCGTATCGATGCGCTGGCCACCCTGGAGCCGAACCGGCCGTGGAACGGGGACCGCTGCGAGGTGCCGGTTCGCACTCTCGATGAGCTCCTGGCGGGCGAGCGCCGGATCTCGCTCCTCAAGTGCGACGTCGAGGGCCACGAACAGCGGGTCTTCGATGGCGCGAGGGGCATCCTGGACCGGGACCGCCCGGTCGTCCTGACCGAGCTGGAGCAGCGGCACCGCACGGAGCCGATCGAGACTACCTTCTCGTTCTTCGCGGACGCGGGGTACGACGGATGGGTCATCTGCGAGGAAGGGCTGCGCCCGCTGGAGGACTTCGACGTCGCCCGTGACCAGCTCGCCCTCCTCGACGGGCGGTTCATGCCGTACGGGGTACCGGCCGGCTACGTGAGCGACTTCTTGTTCTGCCCGCGGGAAACCAATTAGTTAAGGGAGATTGGGGGGCTGCGTCCGCGCGAAGGCGGGCTGCAGCCAGATCCGTTCGCTGAGGTACGCCTGCACCTTGCTGATATATCTTTGAGCCGCCGACGTATACCAGGCACCCTCGAACCAGCGTCCGACGCAGCCCCAGAGATCCCCGGCACTGTACGGCCGACCACTGGGCTCATTGTTCAGCCAGATCTCGTCCCCGTTGAAGCAGGATCGCCAGATGGCGTAGGTGACATCGGCATTCATGGCCGTGGACTCAGCGATGCCGGGCCAGGCCGACTCCTCGAAGGCAAAGTTGTTCTGCAGGATCCCGTAGCTCTGGGCGCACTCGCCCGCTACGCCGTCGGCTCCGATGCCGCGGCCCGGCGGGCAACGCGTAGCGTCCGTGGTCCAGTCCCCGAGATAGTTCTGTTGCCACCAACTCTCGACCGCGGCCTGGGCGAAGACGACATCCTGGTCGATTCCCCACTTGCAGGCCGCCCACCGCAGGATATCCTCCGTGGTGCCAGTGAAATCGCCGTTGATAAGCGGCGCGAGGTTCGCCACCTCCGAACGGTCGCCCTGGGGAAAGAACGAGGGCGGCACGTGCTGGCCGCGAGTGTGATTGAACCGCGCGTTCGTGGGCCTGAGTTCTGGACTCGGTGACTCGCTAACCAAGCGGGCGCACTCGGCGCTGGACGGTAGTTTCGCGCCGGGCGCGAGGGTATTAAAATAAACAGCTGGCTGCGCTGGCGATGCTTTGGGTGTTTTCGGTGCGCTCTGCGCGCCCCGTGATGGCGACGGGGAATGCACGAACGTGATAAGTGAAATGGCACCAACCAACAGCGCGACGCCGACAAGGCTAATGATCCAGGCCAGCTTACGGACGCGCACAGTTCGCTTCCTCATATGTCAGCCTGCCCGACCCCGGTCTGGGCGCCGTGTGACGCAGGGCCGGCCCCAGTTCACTCGTTCCGCCGCGTGCGCAGGTCCGTTCATGTTGACCCTGGCTCCATGGCGGTGGCGCGGCGCCCGCGCAGCCGGACGCTCAGCCTGGGGTCGACTTCCTCCGTCAACCGCTCGAGTCGGTTCACCAACTCAGTGTATCCAGTCAAACCTGTGCTCAGCTCTAGCGTTTGCTCAGCGGATCCGGAGTGTTTCCCGCAGTCACTGGCTGCTCAGGAGCCTGGGTAGTGATGTCGCCGAGGAGCGAATGAAAGACGCCCAGATAGATGATGCGCTGGGCCGCCCAGCCGTTCTGGCCCTGGGCAAGCTTCCCGTTTTGCGCCAGCTCTGCCCGGCGCGCGGTATCCGCGTGGAGCCGCCGGATAGCAGCGGCCAGGTCCTCTGCGTCTCCTGGCTCGTAGTACTCGACGAAACGGTCGTCGTATAGCTCCGAAAGCGCATGCAGCCGGCTGGCGATCACTGGAAGCCCGAAGATCCAGTAGTCCACCATCTTATTTGTGTGGACCAGATGTGAGTACGTCGAAGCTTTCTGTGCCACGATGCCGACGTCCGCGGAATAAAGGATATCATTGAGCCGGGTCTGGCTCACCCACCCCTCAAATCGCACTATGTCCTGCAAGCCGTAGCTGGCAATGGCATCCGTCAGCTCTCCGGTCTGTGATCCCCTGCCAGTTATCACTACGCGCAGATCAGGCATCTCATCGCGCAAAATGCGTGCGGCAGCAACGATCGTATCCTGGCCGTAGCGATCTTCGATGGTGCCGTGGCACACGGCCACGAATTCAGACTTGCTCCCCGGCGGGGGAGGCGACCAGTTCTCCAGGACGGCACTCGGATCTGGGCAATTTAGGACCACGCTGATCCGGTCTGCTGAAGCACCGCGCTCGACGTACCGTTGCTTGAGTTGCTCAGTCACGGTCACCGAGCGGTCAGCAAACCGGATGCTCCATTGTTCGATGCGGGCCAAGACGCTGGTCAGCCACTTCCGGCCGTAAATCGTTTCGGCGAGTTCTGGTGTCGGCTCCTGCATGTACGCGACGACCCGGCAGCCGAACAGTTTCGGCACCAGGGCAGCGAACACGAGGAAATCCGGCATCGAATTCGCCTGCACGACCGCGTATGGCCTGCGGATGTGCTGAATTGACAGGAACTTCGCCGCGGATAGGAGAAAAATGCCGTACTCGAGGAACGTGCCAGCCATGCCGTTACGTTGGCGCACCGGCAGGCGGATGACCGTTACGCCGTTTACGACCTCGCGCCGGGGGGCATCGGCGGCGCGCATGATGACCACTTCGACGTCGAATCCCGCACCAGCAAGGGCTTCAGCTTCGCGCCGTATCTCAGGGCCGTACCAGTTGCCCTGACGGAGAATGCACACTCGGCGTCGCGCTGGTGATTGCATTTGCGAGACCGCTCCATTCAGCCCGGCGGGAGTCGGAATGAGACCATCACGCCTCGCCAGCTCACGGACGGCAGCCCGGGAGCGGACCAAGCATGACTACGATGCCGCTGACGCTACGGGGGATGCCGCCAGAACCTGGCGGTAGACCGACTCGGCACGTTCACGACGCTGGGACATGCTGGGATCGAGCCAACGCTCCCGGAGAGCCGGCTTCGAGCGCGCGCGGTCCTCGGATGGAATCCACGCCTCGCGGAAGTGCTCCGGCTGCGGCTGACGCGCCAAATCCGGGAGCTTACGCCGCAACTCCTCTTGGTCGATCACTCCGGACTCGAAGCTATAGACGATTTCCGACAGCGTGCCACGGTAATTCATCAGCTCGAAGCATTCCCGCGTCGTCTCATCGGTATGCTTGAATTCGGCGAAGCTGGTGCCGAAACGTTCGTTTACCTGCCGGATCACACTGCCGAAGTCGTGCGTCACCTGCTCAAACTCGCCAACCACGAAACTGTCTAGATATGGCAACAGGCACGTGTGGAACCTCGTGTACGCGTCGAGCGCATCCGGGAGTGCCACGTTGTCATACAGGAGTTCCGAAAGTATTGCGCCTTCGGGGTTCCGCAGCAGCAGCAGGACCGGGATGCCGCGGCGGGCTGCCGTGATGAGCTGCGCCGGCGCGTGCAGGTGGTGAGCGAGCTTTACCGGCCTTTCTTGGCTCATCTGGAACGCATGCACGGAAAATGTATTCGCGGATCGGAAGTAGCCGTCAATGACCAACTCTGTCTCGGCGCTGATAACTTCCGGGCTATGACCGCGGTACTTGTAACGCGCGAATGGCATGTAAATAGCTGGGTATTCAAATATCTGCGTGCGTACCCGGTGCCTGAGTCGACGTAGAGGTGAGATCGATGAGGGCGGAGCAACACGTTTCCGCATGACTACGTACCCGACCTGACGGAAAATTCGCCTGTCACCGGCGCCTGTATCAACCTGGTCCACTTCCTTAGCGATCCGTGAGCCTACGGAGGAATCTAGCCAGCGTACGTGGCTGGGTGCAGCCTCAACTGACGTAGAGGCAGTGACCTGATTGGAGGACGCCGGGATAACGTTCCCGCCCGATCTGGTCAGTCGCCGCAGCGTCCCGCCGCACGATGGCACTGGTCATTATAGGGCATCTCCGGGCCCGGGTTTGGCGGTTGGTCCCGAGTGTCCACGCAAAGCGCTGGTGCTGCTCGCTGGCGGGCGTGCCGACGGGTGAGGACAGCTACGTCAGGTAGGGGATGCCGAGACGGGTGCCTTCGGGCAGTGTTCTGGCATGTCTGGGCACCGATCTCCGGCGTTGGCGTCTGCCCTCGCCATCGCTCCATGTCTCGCGGCGAAAGCGCGGGACTGATGTCCGGCCTGCGCGGCGGAGGCGCCAGTGTTTGAGTCGTGCCACCCGTTTACCTTCTTCGACTACTTCCGGGTGCCGTGTGCCGTCCGTCCGGAGCTGGCCGCCGACCATCATGGGCGTATCCCGGACCCGGTACACCAGCTGCGCATCGCGGACGAGTCCGGCCGGCCGCAGCCGGCCCTGCTGTGGTCCGGCGCGGAGACGGCCCCCGCCTCATGGCCCTCGACCGGCGTGCCGGGCCGCTACCGCTTGCGCGACTGCACCTTCTTCGCGCGTGTCGCGCTCGGCACCGCGGTGCCTGGCCCGCTCAGCCAGCTAGGCCGGGGTTGGCACCCGATCGAGCAGGTCTTCGACGACGCCGGCCAGCCGTGCGCCGCTATCTGGCAGGATGACGACGGCAGCGTTTTCCTGCCGTTTGATCCGGGCGAGGTGATGCTGCAGTTCTGGTCGGAAGGGTACGAGCGGTCGGGCCGTTCGTCCCTGGCGGTGAGCGGCCGCGACGTGATGCTGCGCGGCTACTACCTGGTCCGCCCGGCGCTGCCCCGCCGGCTTCAGCTTCGCCTCCGGCGCACCTACACCCGGGTGCAGGGCCGGTCTTCGTTTCCCAGCTGGCCGGTCGAGGACAGCCTGCATACGTTCTACGCATGGCTGTTCGGTCTGGTGGCCGAGCTGACCGGCCAGCCCGTGCCGTTCCTTGACCCCTGGCCAGACGGCCGGTCGTGGGCGCTGGTCCTGACGCATGACGTGGAGACCGATGTCGGCTGCCGTGACATCGGCCTGCTGCGCGAGCCGGAACGGGAGCTGGGCTACCGGTCGTCTTGGAACTTCGTCCCGTTGCGCTACCAGGTATCGGACGACCTTATCGACGCCCTGAAGCAGGAAGGCTGCGAGGTGGGAGTGCACGGCCTCCGGCATGACGGCCGCGATCTCGGCTCGCAGCGGCTGCTGGCCAGGCGGCTCCCGATGATGCGGGAGTACGCCGACCGGTGGCAGGCCGTCGGGTTCCGCTCTCCTGCTACGCAGCGGCAGTGGGACATGATGCCGCAGCTCGGTTTCGAGTACGACTCGTCCTACACCGACACCGATCCCTATGAGCCACAGCCGGGCGGCTGCTGCAGCTACCTTCCGTTTTTCAACGAAAAGATGGTGGAACTACCGATCACGATGCCGCAGGATCACACGGTGTTCTCCATCCTGCAGCATCGCGACGCGGAATTGTGGCTCCGGAAGGCCCAGCTGCTGCGCGAGCGTAACGCGATGGTGCTGGTCCTGACCCACCCTGACTACGCCCGGGACCGGGTGGCGGAGGCCTACCGGTCACTGCTCGAGGCCCTCCACGGTGACAGTACGGTCTGGCACGCGCTGCCGAGAGAGGTCGCGGACTGGTGGCGCGCGCGCGCTTCCTCACAGCTCCGCCGGGACGGTGACGGCTGGCAGATCGAAGGTCCCGCATCGGCTAACGCGCGGATACGGTTTGCCACCGCCGACGGATACCACTCCGGGTCATAGGGACCCCGCGCGGTGGCGCCGGCCGCGGCGCCCGGTATCGTCCCCGGGCGCCGCGCTGACCTTTAGTTCTTAGGATCGGTGCCTGATCCGGTGTCGGTCAGCCGGAAGGGCATCGTGTCGGTCAGTTCGTACGACAGCGTTGACATGGTGCCAAGCTCGGGAGGCCGTGTCCCGTTGCCGACCGGTTGCCAGGAGGCCTGCCGGTCAGGCGGGGCCGGCGGGCGGTGGGCCAGCCAGTCGGGCCTGCGGTCCTCGCTGACCGGTGCCCAGCGAGTCGCGCGGGGCCGCTCCCCGTTGAGAACGCCCACGATCGGCGGCCCGCTCGCCTGGATCACCTGCACCGCCGCGCTGACCGCCCCCCGCTCGGTGCGCCGGACATCGGCCACCATCAGCACGACGTCGCTGGCCCGGGCGAGAGAAATCGTGTCGGAGACAGCCAGCACGGGCGCGCTGTCGACGATCACCATGTCGGCGGCGGCTTTCATGTCCTTGAAGGCCCCCGTCAGTTTGGCCGTCTCGAAGATGTCCGTTACCCGGTCCGTCGACGTACCGGCGGCCACGAACCGCAGCCCGGGCACTATGGACGGCAACGCAACATCGTCGAGCGACGCCGTTCCGGCCAGCAACTCGCTCAAGCCGGGCCTGTCCCGGGCCTCGAAGATCTCGCTCAGCGACGGATGCGCGCCGAACCCGTGGCGCTGGCCTGGATGCCTCAGGTCAGCGTCG
>Ga0187807_1000223_pt1 | contig 17318 bp, 13 predicted proteins | sample NC_wetland_sal_i_4_FD_132432 | JGI IMG/M metagenome (GOLD analysis project Ga0187807, IMG submission 132432) | Wetland sediment microbial communities from Neuse River Estuary, North Carolina, USA - ASW_2 | ecosystem: Environmental > Aquatic > Freshwater > Wetlands > Sediment | place: USA: North...
GAGCGCGATCACGCCGGGGGTGAGGAAATCGATCCTGGTGTAGCCGCCGCCGAAGCTGACCAGCGGTTCCAGGCTGAATGCGGCGAGCAGCAGCAGCGGGATGATCAGCGTCAGGGTGAGCTGCTCGCCGTTGCGCAGCAGCGTCCTGGTCTCGAGCCCGGCCTGCGCGGCGACCATCTGGCGCATCGGGGCGGCGCCGGGGGCGGGGGCGAACGTCATGATCGCAGCTCCCGCCCGGTCAGCTCGAGGAACACGTCCTCCAGGGTGCGCGACTCGATCCGCAGGCTGCTCGGCAGCACGGCGCGCTCGGCGCACCAGGCGGTGACGGCGGCGAGCAGCGCGGGCTCGACGGTGCCGCCGGGCACCTCGATCAGGTAGTGCCCGGCGGGGGACTCCTTGGCGGCGCTCCCGGCCGGCAGCGCCGACAGCAGGCTGTCGGTGTCGAGCCCGGGCTCGGCGCGGAACCGCAGCTGGCCGGCCGAGCCGGTGAGTGTGGCGGGGGTGCCGTCCGCGACGGTGCGGCCCGCGTCGATGATCACCACGTGGTCGGACAGCCGTTCGGCCTCCTCCATGAAGTGCGTGGTGAGGATCACGCTGACCCCGTCGGCCCGCAGCTGCGTGATGAGGTCCCAGGTCGCGTGCCTGGCCTGCGGGTCCATGCCGGCCGTGGGCTCGTCGAGGAAGACCAGCTCGGGGCGGCCGATCAGGGCCGCGGCCAGCGACAGGCGCTGCTGCTGACCGCCGGACAGGCGCTTGTACGGGGTGCGCGCGGACCCGGTGAGGCCGGTGATGTCAAGGAGCCACGCCGGGTCCTGTGGTTTCATATGAAACCGGCTGAGCAGCCTGAGGTACTCCCCGACGGGGACGGCGGGCGGGATGCCGCCCGACTGGAGCATGACTCCGATCCGGGGCAGCAGCGCGGTGCCGTCCCTGGCCGGGTCGAGCCCGAGCACCCGGACGGTGCCCGCGTCGGCGGCCCGGTACCCTTCGCAGACCTCGATCGTGGTGGTCTTGCCAGCGCCGTTCGGGCCGAGGATGGCGGTGACCTCACCACGGCGCGCGGTGAGCGTCAGCCCGTCGACGGCGGTCAGGGCCCCGTACCGCTTGACCATGCCGGTGATCTCGACGGCGGGCGCAATGCTCACGCACGAAGTCTACGGCCGGACGGGCATGTGCTTGCGCAGGTGCCTGCGGTCGCGCAGGTGCTTGCGGTCCGCGGGCCAGTCGGGGCCCTGCGGCCAGGAGGCGACGGAGCAGGGGGCCGACGCGTGCGGGTTGCGGGCCCTGGCCATGAACCGCTCGAACCGGGTCGCGCCGGGCAGTTCGACCCGGGCGGACTGCAGCGTGGCGTGACAGGGCCGGTCCCCGTCGGCGGTGATCTCCAGCCAGGACAGCTGCTGGGTGCGCAGGTACACCGGCGGCACGCCGCGCATGGTGTCGATCGCCTCGACCACCGAGGTGCACGACCCCGCGTTGGCGTAGAAGCCGGCGCCGTGGGCGTGCAGTTCCGGGTGGTGGGTGTGCCCGGAAATGAACCCCGCGTACCCGTCGGCGATCAGGTCGTCGGCGCGCTGCCTTGCCGCGCTGTTCTGCCCGTAACCTCGTTCGGCCAGCGCCAGGGCGCTGATCGAGGTCCAGGCCCGGCGGGACACGATAGCCAGGATCAGCGCGATGATCGCGATGTCCACGAGCGCGCCGTAGCCGAGGATCTCGACGTCGTGCAGCCAGGCGGCGGTGTCCGGGTACCGGTTCTTGACCCGCCCCATCTCGGGCAGCACCAGGGCGAACAGGACGACCGGCAGCAGGACCAGCCACCACAGGTGGCGGGCCAGCTTGCGGTACACCAGCCGGGACGCCAGGAACGACGGGAAGTCCGCCGGGTCGGCCATCTCGTGCGCGCCGTTGAGCCAGTCGCGGCCCAGCCACTCGATCTTCGGGATGACCTCGCGGACGATGTGGTGTCCGAGCGGCGTGTCGAGCGGGTTGCGCGGGTCGTGGAAGCAGTTGTACGGGTCGATCTGGTGACCGTGCTCGACCCGGATCCGCTCGCCATCCGGCAGCCGCAGGTCGGCGGCGAGGCACAACCGGGCGCCGGTGACGTCGCGCACCGCGTCCGCCGCCTTCAGGTCCCACGCCAGGTCGCCGTCGTGGTTGCCGACCGTGTAGATGACCTGGCCGCCGCGCTCGGTCACCGCGGCCAGGGCCCGGCACAGGTCGTCGTGCGCCTCGAGGATGTCGCGAGCCATCGCCCCGGGGAAGGCCAGCATCTCGACGATGTCCCCGGCGAGCACCACGGTCAGCGGCGCGGTCTCCGCCGCCAGCCGCTCGGCGAGGACTTCGCAGCACCGTCCCGACACGGTGGTGCGTTCCGGCGGGAGGTGCAGGTCGCTGATTGTGATGATCTTGCCATCCGGCTGGACGAGAACGTCGAGCCGTTCGGGAACATCAGGCCGTGGCGAACCCATGACAGTGCAGTTTCCTTCCCCCGGCTTGTTCCATCATGCACCGGCCGGGGCGATGAATCAGTGAAGCGCAGCGGACAAAGGCTAACCTCTGTCCGTACAAAAGACGTAATGCCGCGCCCGGGGGTTCAGTGAAGTTCATCTACCACATCGCCACCCGCGCGGACTGGGAGCGCGCGCGGCGCGACGGCGAGTACACCACCTCGACGATCGGCCGGACCCTGGCCGAGGAAGGCTTCATCCACGCCTCGCAGGCCGCCCAGGTGGCGGACGTGGCGAACCGGTTCTACCGCGGCGTCCCCGGCGACCTCGTGCTGCTGGTCATCGACCCGGAACGGGTGCGCGCCCCGGTCCGCTTCGAGGAGGTGCCGGGCGCCGGCCTCCCGTTCCCGCATATCTACGGTCCGCTCAACACCGACGCGGTGCTCGCCGCCCGCCCGCTTGCCGCGGGCCCCGACGGCACGTACACCTTCCCGCCAGAGGCGTTACCATCCTGATAACAGCAAGAAGCGGCTGCCGGAGTCAGCCGCTTACGTTCGGGATGATTATTCATTTCGCACCATTGGGAGGCGCGGCTAGCCTGAGCCGGCATGGAGGCTAGCGAGTACGACCACCAGGCGATAGAGGCGGCGGCGCGAGCGCTATGGGACGAGCGCGACGTCTACAGGTACGACGCGGGCGGCAGCGGGCCGGTATTCAGCGTCGACACGCCGCCGCCGTACGTCTCGGCGGCGCACCTGCACGTCGGGCACGCGATGAGCTACTCGCAGCCTGATTTCATCGTCCGCTACCGGCGGATGCGCGGCGAGCGGGTGTTCTACCCGATCGGGTTCGACGACAACGGGCTGCCGACCGAACGGTACGTCGAGCAGGCCTACGGCGTGCGCGCCGCGGACATGCCGCGCGCCGAGTTCGTCGCGCTGTGCCTGGCCGAGACCCAGCGCACCGCGGCGCGGTACGAGGACCTGTGGCGGCGGCTCGGCCTGTCCGTGGACTGGTCGCTGCGGTACTCGACCATCGGCGAGCGATGCCAGCGGACCGCGCAGACCAGCTTCGTGCGGCTGCACGCGGCCGGGTACCTGCGCCGGGCCAGCGACCCGATCCTGTGGTGCCCGGAGGACCGCACCGCGCTCGCCCAGGCCGACGTGGAGGACCTGGAGCGGACGAGCAAGCTGCACCGGATCGAGTTCCCCGGGGCAGGGGTTATAGCCACTACCCGGCCCGAACTGCTGCCCGCGTGCGTCGCGCTGTACTGCCACCCCGCCGATCCCCGGTACGCGGACATCGCGGGCACCGAGGCGACGGTGCCGCTGTTCGGCTACCGGGTGCCGGTGCGGACGGACGAGTCGGTGGACCCGGAATTCGGGACCGGGCTGATGATGGTGTGCACGTTCGGCGACGCCGAGGACGTGCTCAAGTGGCGGCGGGACGGGCTGCCGCTGCGGATGGCGGTGACCGCCGACGGGCGCCTCGGCGAGCTGGCGGGCCCGTACGCGGGGCTCCAGCTCACTCAGGCGAGGTCCGCGATCACCGCGGCGCTCGACGCCGCCGGGCACCTGCGCGGCAGCGACCCGGTCAAGCAGGTGGTCGGGGTGCACGAGCGGTGCCAGACGCCGGTGGAGTTCCAGATCAGGCCGCAGTGGTTCATCGCGGTGCGGGAGAACGCGGACCGGTTCCGCGCCCGGGCCGCCGAGATCGAGTGGATCCCGTCCTACATGCGGCGGCGGCTCGAGGACTGGATCGACGGGCTCAAGTGGGACTGGAACATCACCAGGCAGCGGCACTACGGGGTGCCGTTCCCCGTCTGGTTCTGCGCGGCGTGCGGCGCGCCGGTGCTGGCCCGGCTCGAGGACCTGCCGGTGGACCCGCTGGCGGACAAGCCGCCGGTGACGTCGTGCCCGTCCTGCGGTGCCGCCGACTTCCAGGGCGACCCGGACGTGATGGACACCTGGATGACGTCCTCGCTGACGCCGCAGGTCAACGACGGCTGGGCGTGGCGGCCCGGCGGCTCGGACCCGGCGCTCGCGCCGATGTCGATGCGGGTGCAGGCGTTCGAGATCATCAGGACCTGGCTGTTCTACTCGGTGGTGCAGTCGGAGCTGCACTTCGGGCGGGTGCCGTGGCGGACCGCGCTGATCTCCGGCTGGGGGCTGAACGAGCAGGGCCGCAAGATCTCCAAGCGGGACCTGGAGCGGCACACCGGCGCGGACGGGTTCAACAGGTACGTGCCCGACGACGTGCTGGGCAAGTACGGTGCGGACGCGCTGCGGCTGTGGGCCACCAGGGGACGGATCGGCACCGACCTGCGGTACAACGAGAAAGACGTGCGGACCGGGCGGAAGTTCGCCGTCAAGCTGTGGAACGTCGGCCGGTTCCTGTCGCTGAACGGGATCTCCGCTGACGGCGCCCCTGTTGCCGCCATCCCCGTCGCCGGCCGGGACATCGTGGACCGGTGGCTGCTGTCGCACCTGGCGGAGACGATTGAGGCCGCCACGCGATCCTTCGACGAGCACGACTACATGCAGGCGCACCAGGCGGCGTCGCGGATGTTCTGGTCGGTGTTCTGCGACAGGTACCTGGAGATGGTCAAGGACCGCCTGGAGGCCGGCGGCGCGGGCGCGGACAGCGCGCGGCAGACGCTGCGCGAGTCGTTCCGAATGCTGCTCGGGCTGTTCGCCCCGTTCGCCCCGTTCGTCACCGAGCACCTGTACCAGCGGTTCTACGCGGGGCTCGAGCGGACAGCGCTCGCAGAGGCGCCATCGCTGCACGTGACCCGCTGGCCGGCCGCGGATCCCGCGTGGCTGACCGACCCGGCCGCCCGGGAGGCGGTGGATCAGATGGCGGTCATCCTCGACTCGATCCGCGCGCTGCGCAGCGGGCTGCGGCTCGGCAACTCGGCGCGGCTGCGGTCGCTGACGCTGCAGGCGCACACCGCGGCCGCCGCGGCGCTGGTCGACGAGATCGGCAAGCCGCTCCGGCTGGCCGCCCGCGCCGACGCCGTGCTGCGCGGGGACGCCGGGCACCCGAGCGGGGTAGACGGCGTCACAGTCGCCATCGAGGTCTGACCACCTCACCCGCGACGGGTGATCACGCGACGATCGGCCGGACGATACAGCGGAAGCCCAGGTGGGCGGTTGACGTGTCCACCGCCTCGCCCTGGCGGGCCGCCGGCCGGTAGCGCAGGCAGTAGTTCGGCGCGCACAGGTGGGAGCCGCCCTTGATCACGCGGCGCGGGATGTGCGCTCCCGGCTGGCCGGGAACGAGGCTGGCCGCGGCGTCGGTCACCCGCGGGTTCCGCGGCACGCAGCAGGCGTGCTCCGCGACCGGGGAGCCCCCGGGCTGTGCCAGGAAGTAGTCGCTCGTCCACTCCCAGACGTTGCCGGCCATGTCGAACAGGCCGTAGCCGTTCGGCGGGAAGCTCCGCACCGGGGAGGTGCCGCGCTTGCCCGGCGGCTTGCGGCTCTGCCAGGGGAACTGGCCGTGCCACGTGTTGGCCATCACCCGGCCCTTCGGACACGGGTCGTCGCCCCAGGTGAAGACCGCGCCGTCCAGCCCGCCGCGGGCGGCGCACTCCCATTCGGCCTCGGTGGGCAGCTCCTTGCCCGCCCACGCGGCGTACGCGTCGGCGTCCCCGGCGGCCACGTGGGTGACCGGGTGCTGGTCCAGGCCACCCACCGTGCTGCCCGGGCCTTTCGGGTGCCGCCAGTTCGCGCCGGGCGTGTACCGCCACCACTGCGACACGTCCCGCAGGTCCACCGGCCCGCTGGTCTGCGAGAAGACCAGCGAGCCTGGGTACAGCAGGGCCGGGTCCGCACCGGGGTACTGGGCGGGATCCAGCGGCCGTTCGGCGACGGTCACGTACCCGGTCGCGGTCACGAACCGGCGGAACTCGGCGACCGTGACCGGGTGGTCGTCCATCCAGAAGCCGTCGACCCCGACGCGGCGCACGGGGCGTTCCTCCGGGTAGAAGTCGTCCGATCCCATCAGGAACTTGGCGCCCGGCACCCAGATCATGTTTTTCATTCGCGGGACATCATGGCGACGGCCTCGTGCTCGAGGTCGACGTACGGCTTCCCGCTCACGTCGACGCGCACCTGATGGATCGTGCCGCCGGTGAACCGCCACGGCGCGCCGCCCGGGTAGTCGTCGGTGACGGCCTCGCCGGTGTCCCTGCCGACGCACAGGCCCTCGCCGCCGATGGAGAACTTGCCCGGCTGGGTCTTGATCCGGCCCTCGCCGACCTTCTGGTCGCCGTAATACAGGGACAGCACCCCGTTGGCGATGCCCGGCGGGTCCTCGCGCCGCTTGTCGAACGACGCGGACAGGATCACGTTCTTCCCGGTGGGGATGCCCCGGTCGGCGCTGATCCGCTGCTCGGTGGCGCCGACGAAGTTGTAGACGTAGTGCAGCCGGCCATCCTTGACGTACAGCGCGTGCCCGCCGAACCGCGAGCCGTGCGCGAACAGCACGCCTTCCGCGCCCGGCCCCGGGATGTCCACGAGCGCGCCGATCGAGTACGAGCGGTTGCGCACGTTGACCGCCTGCGCCTCGGGCACCTCGGCGGTGTCCGGGTAGTAGATGTAGCTGTCCCGCGGCGCGGTGAGCACCGGGCGCGGGGTGGTGAGGATCTGCACCGGACCGCGGTCGTCCAGCGGCAGCGCGTTGTTGGCACCTGCCTCGACGTACCAGAGGTTGACCAGGTCGCGGAGCCTGCCCGGCTCCTGGGCGGCCAGGTCGTGGACTTCGGAGCGGTCGGTCTCGGTGTGGTACAGCTCCCAGGTGTCGTTGGCGTAGTCACCCCAGCCCATGGCGCCGATGTGGGTGGTGACGGCCTTCCAGCCGTCGTGCCAGATGCCGCGCGAGCCGAGCATCGAATAGAACTGGGTCCTTCGCGGTGTCCCGGCCCGCGCGTCGTCGAAGCTGTAGCGCATGCTCACGCCGTCGAACGGGGTCTGGGCGTAGCCCTTGATCTCGTCCGGCGCGTTGATGCCGAGCACGTCGAGGATCGTCGGCACGATGTCGATCGCGTGGTGGTACTGGTGCCGGATCTCGCCGCGCGCCTTGATGCCCTTCGGCCAGGAGATCAGGCACGGGTCGGCGGTGCCGCCGTTGAACTCGTACCGTTTCCACATCTTGAACGGCGTGTTGAACGCCATCGCCCACCCGGTCGGGTAGTGGTTGTAGGTCTTAGGCGTGCCCAGCTCGTCGATCATGGCGAGGTTCTGCGCCATGTCGTCGGGGATACCGTTGGCCATCTTGTTTTCGTTCACCGAGCCGTTCGGCCCGCCCTCGCCGGACGCGCCGTTGTCGGACACCAGGATGATCAGCGTGTTGTCCCGCTGGCCGGTCTCCTCCAGGTAGTCGAGCAGCCGGCCGATGTGGTGGTCGGCATGCGCGAGGAACCCGGCGTACACCTCGGCCATCCGGCGGAACAGCTGTTTCTCGTCCTCCGACAGCGTGTCCCACGGCCTGGTGGTGTCGAACTGGTTCATCGGCTTGCGCGGGTCGGTGTGCGACTCCATCGTGCCCAGCGGGTTGATGGGCGGCAGCTGCGTGTCCGGCGGGACGATGCCCAGCTCCTTCTGCCGGGCCAGGGTCTGTTCCCTGATCGCCTCGTATCCGATGTCGAAGCGGCCGCGGAACTTCTCGATCCACTCCTTAGGCGCATGGTGCGGGGCGTGGCACGCGCCCGGGGCGTAGTACAGGAAGAACGGCTTGTCCGGTGCCAGGGTCTTGGCGTCCTTGATGAACTCCAGGGCCTTGTCGGTGATGTCGTCGGTGAAGTGGTAGCCCTGCTCCGGCGTCTTCGGCTGGTCGACCGGGTGGTTGTCGTAGACGAGGTCGGGGTACCACTGGTTGGTCTCGGCGCCGAGGAACCCGTAGAACCGCTCGAAGCCCCGCCCGGCCGGCCAGTTGCGGCGTGGGGAGGCGACGTTCATCTCGGACTCGGGGCACAGGTGCCACTTGCCGACGAGGTAGGTGTTCCAGCCGCGGTCGACCAGGATCTCGGAGACCATCCCGTTTTCCGGCGGGATGGTGCCGCTGCCGTTGGGGAAGCCGATCGCGGCCTCGGTGATGCAGGCCATGCTGTTGCGGGTGTGGTTGCGCCCGGTCAGCAGGCAGGACCGGGTCGGGGAGCACAGCGCCGTGGTGTGCCACTGCGTGTACCGCACCCCTTGCGCGGCGATCCGGTCGATGTTCGGCGTCTCGATCGGGCCGCCGTAGCAGTTCATCGCCGAGAACCCCACGTCGTCGAGCACGATGTACACGACGTTCGGCGCGCCGTAGGGCGCGACCGGGGGCTCGAACGGCGTCCAGTCCGGTTCCGAGTCCCGGATGTCGACGTTGATGGTTCCCTTGAATGGCTTCGCCATCGAATGACTCCTTGCGGTTGGCCTGAAACGCATCGTTACCTGCGCGTCAGGCCAAGGCGTCATCCGGGGCGGGTGAACCCCGGGGCTGGTCAGCCCCGGGGTTGTCAGCCCCGGGGTTGTCAGCCCGCCGTCATCGGCCCGCCGTCAGGGGTAGCGGCGGCGCGGCGAGAGCAGCGCCCAGATTATGAACGCGTCCAGCGCGATCACCAGGATCGACCAGACCGGGGCGTACGGGATGAACAGGAAGTTCGCGATGGCGCTGAACGAGGCGAGGACGATGCCCACGACCCTGGCCCACGTCTTGTCCATGAGCAGCGCGGCGCCGGCGGCGAATACGACCACGCCGAGGATGAGGCGCAGCCAGCCCCAGCCGACCGCCGACAGGCTGTAGGTGTAGTTCGGCAGCACGACGTAGAACGTGCCCTTGATGATGCCGATAAGACCGGTCAGGAAGTCCCAGATGCCGGAGATCATCATCAGGATCGCGGCCACCAGGGTCAGGCCGAGTGCCATGCCGCTTGGGCGGGGCTCGGCGTAGCTGCTCTCCTCGTAGCCGGCCTCGTAGCCGGATGACTGTCGCGGAACGTATCCCCGCCGGGCCTCCGCTTGCTGCGCGCTTCCGGTAGGCGTGGTGGTTCCGGTCGGCGTGGTGGTTTCGGTGGATGCCGTGGTTCCGGTAGCCGGAGTGGCCCCGGCAGGCCGTGCGTCACGCCCGGGCTCGCGGGCTGGCTGGTCCTGTGGGTTGCTCATCGGACAACCCCCTTTCGCATCGTTAGCGATTCGATAGCGACGCGCCTGAGGGGACGAACGTATGTCGCGGCTCCTCGCCAGATCATCACCCCGCGGGGGTGAGACCGGAGAGATGAGTTGAGACGAGCGGAAGCGGGCAAGATCTGTGTGACCTGGGTCATCACCCGTTACGGGTGATGCCTGCCTAGTCCTCGTGGCGGAACGTGTTCATATGCTTACCGACCCACGAGGACTGGTCAGCGCCCGTTCAGCAGGGGGATCAGAGTGAACCGAGTGATGCCGGTGACAAGCATTCCGAGTGGTATCGCCATCGATGTGGAGTCCCGGCTCCTCGACGCCAAGTTCCGCATCCCTTCCCTGGGAGCCGACGTGCTGCGGCGCGACCGGCTGACCGATCTGATCGAGCAGGCGACCGCCCGCCCTGTGACGATGATCACGGCCCCCGCGGGCTCGGGCAAGACGGTGGCGTGCGCCACCTGGGCGGCCGCGCACGCGAGATCCCGGCGAGTCGCCTGGCTGAGCCTGGACGAGGGGGACAGGGAACCCGCCCGGTTCTGGGCCTGCATGACGGCCGCGCTCGCGGCCGGCGGCACGACGGCCATCTCTGAACTCGTTCCGCGCAGCCGCGAGGCCGCCGATGAGCCGCCGGCCGACCTCATGCACACGATGCGAAGCCTCTCGGGATCGGTGGTGCTCGTCCTCGACGACGTGCACGTTCTCGCGGACAGCGACGTCCTCCCCGGGCTAGCCCTGCTTATCCGCCATGCTCCGGCGGCGCTGCGCCTGATCTTGTCCGGACGCTCCGCACCCGGGCTGCACGTGGCGCGGATGCGGGTGGCCGGCACGCTGTCGGAGATACGGCCCGCGGACCTCGCCTGCACGGCGGAGGAGGCCGACAGCTATCTCGCCGCGCTGGGCCTGGTGACCAGCGCGGCGGAACGCGACGAGCTGCTCGGCCGCATGGGCGGCTGGATGGCCGGCGCGCGGCTCGCCGCGCTGGTCGCGGCCCGGGACGGCGCGCTGAGCGTTGGCGCCGTCGCCGGGGACCCGATCGTCGCCGATTACCTGCGCGATGAGGTCCTCGACCACCAGCCGGCCGCGATCCGGCAGTTCCTGCGGCGCACGAGCGTGGCCGAGTGCCTCACCGCGGACTTCGCCGACTGGCTGACGGGCGAGCCTGGAGGGGTGCGCGTCCTTGACAAGCTCGTCAGGGAGAACAGCTTCGTGTCCCGCGACCAGCGGGGCAGCTACCGGTATCACCCGTTCCTCCGGCAGGTGCTCCTCGGCGAGCTGCGCGGCGGGATGCCGCAGGAGGTCCCGCACCTGCTCGGCCGGGCCGCCCGCTGGTACGCGCGCAGCGGCGACGTCATCGAGGCGGTGCGCTGCTGGGCCGAGACGTCGGACTGGGATCAGGCCTCGCTGGCGCTGACCGAGGCGGGGCTGGCCGGGGTCCTGCCCGACCGGGCCGGGGAGCTCGAGACCGTCCTCGGGCTGTTTCCCGCGGCGCGCCGCGCCGCCGATCCCGCGGTCGCGGCCGCGCTCGGGATAGCGCGGCTGTGCCGCGGCGATCCGGCGTCCGCGGACGCCTACTTTGGGCGGGCTGCGGCGGCGCTCGATGACCGGACGCCAAACCGGCTCGTCGTAGAGCTATGGCTAGCCATGCTGCGCGTGGCACGGCAGCCGGACGCCCTCCCGTCCTGCTGGGCTCTGGCGGAGCGGACACAGTTCAAGGCGAGCAAGCAGGTCGAGCACCAGGCGGCGGGACTGCTCTGGCTGACGATCGGCACGGCGCTGCTGCGCCGCGGGGAGGTCGCCGCGGGGCGCCGCGCGCTGGTGTTCGCCAGGCACCAGCTCACCGCGGCGGGGGCGACCAACATGCGGGAACGCGCCCTCGGCTGGCTGGCCCTGGCCGAAGTGCTCTACGGCGACCTCCGGACGGCGTCGGGCATTATCGAGCGGCTCCGGAACAGGATCCCGCCCGACCCGGCCGGAGCGTGCTTCGCGACGATCGCCGCCGGGCACCTGGCCATTGACCGGGATGACCTGCTCAGCGCGGCGCGGCTGCTGGACGAGGCCGACCCCAGCGCCGTCACCTGGCTGCCCGGCGAGCCGGACGCCGAGTCGATGCTGCTGATCGCGCGGATACGCGCCGCCATCGGCGAAGGCGACGTCGCCGCGGCCCGCGACATGCTGCGGCTGGTGCGCGAGAAGTACGGCGCGGACGGGCCCGTGCCCGGCGCGGTCGACGCGGAGATCGCGCTGCTGACCGGTGACCCAGCGCTGACGACCGTGGCGCGCGGGCTAGCCGGCGCACTGGGTGACGGAACCACGGACAGCCTCGAGTCCCTGGGACGCGCGCACCAGCTGGCGGCACACGCCCGGCTGCTGCTCGCGCTCGGTGATCCGGCCGCGGCCCTCGAAGCGGCGCGGCACTGCGCGTCCGACACCGAGCTGACGCTCAGGGACCGCATCTCGGCGCTCGTCGCCGCCACCCTCGCGAGCCGCCGCCTCGGCGCCGACAACGAGGCGGCGATGTCGCTTGAAGAAGCGCTCACCCTCGCCGAGCCGCACCAGTCATACCGGCCGTTCCTCGACATGGGCGGGGACGCGCACTCGGCGATCGCCATCCTCGTCGCGCCCGACAGCCCGGCCGCGGGGTTCGCGGCGCGCGTCCGCGAGCACCTCATCTGCCGGCCGCTGGCCGGGAAAACCCAGGCGGGCGCGTCCGGGGGCCACGAGGCGCCGGCTCTCACCGCGAGCGAGCTGGCGGTGCTGCGGCTGCTGCGCTCTCACATGACCAATCAGGAGATCGCCGACGCGCTGTACCTGTCGGTCAACACGGTCAAGACCCATCTGCGCTCGGTGTACCACAAGCTCGGCGTGACCTCCCGCCGCGAGGCCGTCGATCGCGGCCGCCGCCTGCACATGCTGTGACGGCCGGCCGCGGTGCCGTCAGCCGAGCAGCTTCGCCTTGGCGGCGGAGAACTCCGCGTCGGTCAGCGCCCCGGCGTCGTGCATCCGGACCAGCTCGCTGAGCTGGTCGAACACCGAGGAGTCCGGCCGTTGCTCCGGGACCTGCGCCTGCTGGGCCGCCTGCTGGGCCGGCGGCTGCTGAGCCGGCTGAGCCTGCGCCTGCTGAGCTTGCTCGAGGTCGCTGATCCGCGCGTCCTGGTCGGCCTCTTGCTGGGCGCGCTCCGCCGAGCGAGAGGCGGCGGCACGGCCCGCCATGTAGGCGCCGCCGCCCACTACCGCACTGCGCAGCAACGGCCGCCGCCGTACCACGCCCCTGCGCATCGGAGACATCATGCGGCTCCTTCCATGCGGTTCCATGCGGCCTGTCCCGTTCCTGACGTCCCACGGTCCCACCTGGGTCGCGACCACACGCCACCCCTCGCGGGTGAGGCCGCGTGTTCACCCCCCAGGGGTGATGAGATCGGCGCGGCAACTGGCAGATGCTGCACGCAGGAGGGTCCGGTCCGCCGTGCCTCCGGAAGAAGCCCGCGCGACTACAAACGCGACAGAAGTTCGCACGACACAAGTCCGCAGAACAGCAGTGGAGGGTGACATGGCATCGCTGACCGTGTGGAAGTTCCAAACGCCATTCGGCGCCGACGCGGCCCTGGACAAGCTCCAGCAGCTCGCGTCGCAGCAGCTGATCGTGGTGCAGGACGCCGCCGTGGTGAGCTGGGAGGTCGGGAAGAAGAAGCCGAAGACGCGCGAGCTGCACGACACCAAGCTCGGCGGGGCGCTCGGCGGGGGGTTCTGGGGGCTCCTGTTCGGCCTGATCTTCTTCGTCCCGATCCTCGGACTCGCGATCGGGGCCGCCACGGGCGCGCTGTTCGGCTCGCTGGCCGACGTCGGGATCAGTGACTCGTTCATCAAGTCCGTGCGGGACCAGGTCACGCCGGGCACGTCCGCGCTGTTCCTGCTCAGCTCGAACGCGGTGTTCGACCGGGTCAAGGAGGAGTTCTCCAGCGAGGACGCCGAGCTCATCACCACCAACCTCTCCAACGAGCAAGAGGCAAGGCTCCGCGAGGCCTTCGCGCAAGAGAGCTGACCACGATGCTAGGCCCGGGTGAGCCGGACGGGGCGGATGCGGAGTCGAAAGACAACGCACCCGACGCCGCGACGGACGACCACGCGGAACTCGAGCGCCTGCGCGCCGAGGTCCGCGATCTGCGCGCGCGCGGCGAAACCGAACCCGGGCCAGCCGGCCAGGCCGGCCGACGCGGCCGCTGGCGCACGCCGGTGGTCGTCGTGGCGATCGTTCTCGGCTGCATTCTCGCCCCGGTGTCGGTGCTGGGCGTCTGGGCGGCCAACCAGGTGTCCAACACCGACCGGTACGTGGCGAACATGACCCCGCTGATCAGCGAGCCCCCGATACAGCAGGCGCTCAGCGCCAAGATCACGGCGGAGGTCACCAAGCAGCTGGACGTGCGCGGGCTCGACGCCAGCGCCGCGGCCGAACTGGCGAGCGCTCACCTGCCGCGGCTCGCGGCCCTGCTGCAGAACTTCGCCGGTCCGATCACCAACGGGATCAACAGCTTCATCGGGACCACGGTGTCCAGGATCGTGGCAAGCCCCGCCATGGCCAGGGTCTGGGTCAACGCCAACCGGGTCGCGCACCAGGGGCTGGTGCGGGTGCTGTCCGGGCAGGGCGGCGGCAGTCTCACCGTGGTCAACGGCGAGGTCGTGCTGTCGCTCGGGCCGTTCATCAGCCAGGTGAAGACCCAGCTCGTCGCGCAGGGGTTCTCGCTCGCGAACAAGATCCCGTCGGTCAACGCGACGTTCCCGCTGTTCGCCGCGCCCAACCTGGAGAAGGCGCAGGCGGGGTACCGGCTGATCACCACCCTGAAGTGGGTGCTGCCGTTCCTGTCGCTCGCGCTCCTCGCGGCGGGCGTCTGGATCGCCAAGAGCCGCCGCCGCGGACTGCTCGCCGCGGCGCTCGGGCTGTCCGCGTCCATGCTGGTGCTCGCGGTGGGGCTGCTGATCGCGCGCTCCATCTACCTGAACAGCGTGCCGTCTTCGGTGCTGCCGGGCGACGCCGCCGCCGCGCTGTACGACACGCTGGTGCGGTTCATCAGGGACGGGCTGCGCGTGCTGCTCGTGATCGGCCTCGTGATCGCCGCGGGCGTGTTCGTCACCGGACCGTCGCGAGCCGCCGTGGCCACCCGGCGGGGCGTGACGTCCGGCATCGACTGGCTGCGCGCCCGCGGCGAGCGGGCCGGGGTGCGCACGGGGCCGGTCGGCGCCTGGACCGCCACGCACAAGGGCTTGCTGCGCGTGAGCGTCATCGCGATCCTGGCGCTGGTCTTCGTCTTCTGGGGCCAGCCGAGCGTGGCACTGGTCATCTGGCTGGTCGTGCTGCTGCTGCTCGCGTTCGGTGTCATCGAACTACTCGGCGGCCGGACGCCGCCCGCGGCGCCGCAGCCGGCCGTGCCACAGCAGCCCTCGCCCCGCGAGGGGGCGCCCCGCGAGGGAGCGCCCCCGCCGACCGCGCCCACGCAGTAGGCACGACGAGCGGAGGCGGAACCGTGTTCGCTCAAGCCGCCGGGTTCGCGGTACTCGCCGCGATCTCCCCGACCGCGCTGCTGGTGATGGCGATATTCCTCGGCTCGGCCAACCCCAGGACGACGGCGCTGTTCTACGTGGCCGGGGCGATGCTGATGACCGTGGCCATGGCCGTGGTCGTCCTAGTCGTCGTCCGCACCGCCGGCCTGGACCAGCCGCGCGAGCGCGAGCCGATGTATGGCCTGCGGGTGGGCCTCGGCGTCCTCTCCCTGGCCAGCGCCCTCGTCGTGGCGCGCCGGCGCCGCGAGCCCCCCGAGCCAGTCAGCGATCAGCCAGCCGCGCAGGGGTTCATCTCGCGGCTGACCGCCCGGCCGAGACCGGGCACGGCGTTCATCACCGGGGTGATCCTGTTCGCGCCGTCCGCGACGTTCATCGCCGCCGTGCAGGTGATCGCGACGGCCAAAGCGGCCGTGGCGGTCACGGCGCTCGCGCTGGTGCTCGTGGTGATCATCACCGGCCTGGTCGTCTGGCTGCCGCTGCTCACCTATCTGGGCGCCCCGGAAGCCACCGACCGCACGCTGAAGAGGCTCAACGGCTGGCTGCGCGAGCACGGCCGGATGATCCTGACCTATGCCCTAGCGGTCGGCGGCATCGCGCTCGTCCTCAACGGCGCCCTCGGCCTGGCGAGCGGATGACGGCGCGCGCGTGATTTACGTCACGCCGGCGTTGGGAAAAACTTGCGGCGCCCCGCCGATTTAGGGCACACTGATGTTGTGAAAACAACCGGGATCACCGTGGCGCCCGGTGCCGCCAGCGGCATCGGGAATCACGCGTCCCCCGGTAGCGCTGTAACTGAGCGGGGCACGCGCGGCCAGGTCGCCAGGCTGATCCTAGAGCTCGGCCCGTCGACCGCGGCCACGCTGGGCAGCAGGCTCGGCCTCACCCCGGCGGCCATCCGCCGGCACCTGGACAACCTCATCGCAGAAGGCATGATCGAAACACGGACAGCGCGTACCCCGGTCAACCGCGGTCGTGGCCGTCCGGCCAAGCTCTTCGTCATCACCGACGCGGGGCGCGGTGTCTTCGAGCACGCCTACGACGACCTGGCGACGAGCGCGCTGCGGTTTATCGCGCAGACGTGCGGTCCGCAGGCCGTCGCGGAGTTCGCCAGGGAGCAGGTCTCCGAGCTCGAGCGGCGCTACGCGCCGATCGTGGCCACGAGCCAGGACCTCACCAGCCGGGTGCAGGCGCTGGCGGAGGCGCTGTCCGCCGACGGCTACGCGGCCTCGGCCGGTCCCGCGCCGGCCGTCGGCACGGCATCGGTGAACGGCGAGCAGATCTGCCAGCACCACTGCCCGGTCGCGCACGTCGCGGCCGAGTTCCCGCAGCTGTGCGAGGCCGAGACGGAAGCGTTCGGCAGGCTGCTCGGCACGCCCGTGCAGCGGCTGGCGACGATCGCGCACGGCGACGGGATCTGCACGACGCACGTGACATGCACGGAACGGGTTAACAAGACGAACAAAACGAGTCCGGAGGGCTCTGACATATGACGACCACCGCCAATGACCGGCTCGAAGGTCTGGGCACGTACAAGTTCGGCTGGGCCGACTCCGACGTAGCCGGCGCGTCCGCACGTCGCGGACTGTCCGAAGAGGTGGTACGCGACATCTCGGCACGCAAGAACGAGCCCGAGTGGATGCTCGAGCTGCGGCTGAAGGGCCTGAGGTACTTCCAGCGCAAGCCGATGCCGAGCTTTGGCGCCGACCTGTCCGGCATCGACTTCGACAACATCAAGTACTTCGTCCGGTCGACCGAGAAGCAGGCGGCGAGCTGGGACGAGCTCCCGGCGGACATCAAGAGCACCTACGACAAGCTCGGCATCCCCGAGGCGGAGAAGCAGCGGCTGATCGCCGGCGTCGCGGCCCAGTACGAGTCCGAGGTCGTCTACCACAAGATCCGCGAGGACCTCGAGGAGAAGGGCGTCATCTTCCTCGACACCGACACCGCGCTCAAGGAGCACCCGGACCTGTTCCGTGAGTACTACGGCACGGTGATCCCGCCGGGCGACAACAAGTTCGCCGCGCTCAACACCGCGGTGTGGTCCGGCGGCTCGTTCATCTACGTGCCGAAGGGCGTGCGCGTCGAGATCCCGCTGCAGGCCTACTTCCGGATCAACACCGAGAACATGGGCCAGTTCGAGCGGACGCTGATCATCGTCGAC
>Ga0187807_1000224_pt1 | contig 17279 bp, 13 predicted proteins | sample NC_wetland_sal_i_4_FD_132432 | JGI IMG/M metagenome (GOLD analysis project Ga0187807, IMG submission 132432) | Wetland sediment microbial communities from Neuse River Estuary, North Carolina, USA - ASW_2 | ecosystem: Environmental > Aquatic > Freshwater > Wetlands > Sediment | place: USA: North...
CGAGCCGTGGGACGTGGGCCAGATGGACAGCTACGACCTGGGCCGGTTCCCGCCGCTGTGGCGGGAGTGGAACGGCAAGTACCGGGACACCATGCGGAACTTCTGGGCCAGCCGCCCGGTCGGGATCGGCGAGTTCGCCACCCGGTTCGCCGGCTCCGCCGACCTGTACGGCACCACCGGGCGCCGGCCCACCGCCTCGGTCAACCTGATCACCGTGCACGACGGGTTCACCCTGCGTGACCTGGTCTCCTACGACTACAAGCACAACGAGGCCAACGGCGAGAACAGCCGCGACGGCACCAGCGACAACGCATCCTGGAACTGCGGCGCCGAAGGCCCCCCCCCCGACGACCCCGACATTAATGCGCTGCGGGCCCGGCAGGTCCGCGCCATGCTCACCACGCTACTGCTGTCGTTCGGGGTGCCGCTGCTGCTCGGCGGCGATGAGATGGGCCGCACCCAGCAGGGCAACAACAACGCCTACTGCCAGGACAACGAGATCACCTGGTTCGACTGGGCCAACCCCGACACCGCCCTGCGCGACTTCACTACCACGCTGATCGCCGTCCGACGCGCCCACCCGGTCTTCCGCCGCCGCCGCTTCCTGGCCGGCGCCGAGGCGTCGGAGCTGCAGTGGTTCACCCCGGCAGGCACGCCGATGAACGGCGGCGACTGGGCCGACCCGAACGCCCGGGCCATCGCCATCTACCTCGACGGATCCGACGACCCCGACCGGGCCGAAGACGGCAGCCTCCTGGTCGACGACGACTTTCTCGTCCTGGTGAACTCCTGGTGGGAACCCCTCGGCTTCACCCTGCCCGCGACCCGCCCCGACGCGCAGTGGCACGCCGAGATCGACAGCTACGACCCCGCCATCCCCGCCGGAGCGCCAGCGCGCCACGCCGGCGAGCAGGTGACCGTCGGCCCCAGGTCCGTCATCGTGCTCAAGAACCTGCGTTCGTGACCTGGCGGGCCAGCCAATCTGTCGGCACCGATAGCGGCCGACAGGCCTCTGCCGCCGGCAATACCGTCATCAGGGCGATGTCCGCTTGCTCCAGCGCGACCATCATGACATCAAGGCTCGAAGACTATACGAGGCAACGGAAGGGCGGGGTGAGCCATGGCCGAGGCATCCGGCTCCCGTCGGGTAGTGATCGTCGGCGGCGGGCTCGCGGGCCTGTTCGCCGCCCGGGCGATGAGGAGCGCGCCGGTTCAGGTGACTCTCCTGGACCGGGCTGAGCATCACCTGTTCCCGCCGCTGCTCTACCAGTGCGCTACCGGCATACTGTCTGAGGGCAAGATCGCCTATCCGCTGCGCCACCTTCTCAAGCCTCTCCGCAATCTCGAGTTCGAGATAGCCGAGGTGACCGGCATGGATGCGCGGCAGCGGCGGGTGCTGGCCCGGCGCCCGCTGGGTGAGCAGATGGAGTTCGGTTATGACTACCTCATCCTGGCGGCGGGCGTCCGGCAGTCCTACTTCGGCCATGACGAGTACGCTGCCTTCGCGCCCGGGATGAAAACCATCGAGGACGCCCTGAGGATCCGCCGGCGGGTGTTCGGCGCGTTCGAGATGGCCGAGTCCGCCGATGACCCGGCGGAACGCCGTCGCTGGCTCACCTTCGCGCTGGTGGGAGCCGGGCCGACCGGCGTCGAGCTGGCCGGGCAGGTCCGGGAGGTGGCCACCAAGACGCTGCGCGCGGAGTACCGGCATATCAATCCCGAGGAGGCCCGGGTCCTGCTGTTCGACGGCGGCCAGGCCCCGCTGGCGATGTTCGGCCCGAAGCTGTCCGCGATGGCCGCCCGCGACCTGAAGAAACTGGGTGTCGAGTTGCACATGGGCTCGATCGTCACCGAGGCGGACCTGCAGGGCGTCAAGGTCAAGGACCGCGAGGGCACCATCACCCGGTACGACGCGGGCACCATCTTGTGGACCGCCGGCGTCCAGGCGCCGGCGCTCGCCGGAGCGGTGGCCAAGGCCACCGGGGCGCAGCAGGACCGGGCGGGCCGCCTGTGCGTCAACGACGATCTCACCATCCCCGGCCATCCCGACATCCTGGTCACCGGGGACATGATGAGCCTGGACAAGCTGCCCGGAGTAGCCGAGGTCGCTATGCAGACGGGCCACTACGCGGGCCGCAAGGTCACCCTGGCGTCCCTGGATCAGACCCTTGACAAGCCGTTCAAGTACCACGACCTGGGCTCTGCCGCTTACATCTCGCGCGGCCGCGCTGTCGTCTCGACACGGCGGATGCACTTCGGCGGCTTTCTCGGCTGGGTCGCCTGGCTGTTCATCCACGTCGGATTCCTCACCGGCTGGCGCAACCGCATCGGGGCGCTATTCGGCTGGTGGTACGCATTCACTCGCGACTTGCGCCGGGAACGCGGCTTCACCATCGACGACATGCCGATTGCCGCCTACAGCAGCCAGGCCGATTCTGCGGCCAGCATCCCGAAGACGCAGACCCGTTAGCACGCATTACGTATAAGCGATCTGGCCTGGTAAGCGGACCCTACTCCGCACCGCTGGGCAATGAGGAAACCGGCGGGGCGAGGAAGACATATAGGCCAGCTTTACCCCTTTTAGGGCGACGACGCGGCGCGCACCGGCCGTTATGGTCGCATTATCTCATCCGGGTCAGGACTTGGTTCTGAATGCGAGGCGGCAGTGAGGAGACGACCATGAATCGCTATCCCAACATCAGCGACCACGGGCTGATCGGCGACCTGCAGACAGCGGCGCTGGTGACCACCGATGGCGTCTTGGACTGGTTCTGCTGTCCGCGCTTTGACTCCCCGAGCGTGTTCGCGTCGCTGCTGGATGCCGAGCGCGGCGGCTCCTACCGGATCGCGCCGGACCGGGACGACTACGTCAGCAGGCAGTTGTACCTGCCGGATACCGCGATTCTGATTACGCGGTTCATGACCCCGGACGGGGTCGGCGAGGTGCACGACTTCATGCCGGTGATAGAGGGAGCGGCGACCGACCGGCACCGGCTGGTCCGCAACATCCGGGTGGTCCGTGGTGTCATGCGGTTCGCGATCGAGATCCAGCCGCGCTTCGACTACGCCCGCAAGCCGCACAAACTGGAAATCTCCGAGCACGGCCTGGTGTTCGTCTCGGAGGGCATGGAACTGACCGTCCATGCCATCGCACCCGAGGGTCTGTCGCTCGAGGGCGCGGGAATCACGCTGGAGCGTGTCGGCGACGGCGCGCGGTGGACCCGCACCCTGCGCGAAGGCGAGACGGGCGGCGTGGTGCTTGAGTCGATGGGCGGCACGCCGCGGCGGGTCTCGCCCGCAGAGGCCCAGCAACTGCAGGACGACACCGCGCGGTTCTGGCGCTCGTGGCTACACAGGTCGACATATACCGGCCGGTGGCGGGAGATGGTCAACCGTTCCGCCATCACGCTGAAGCTGATGACCTACAAGCCGACCGGCGCGCCGGTCGCCGCGCCCACCACCGGGCTGCCCGAGCAGGCCGGCGGGGAACGCAACTGGGACTACCGCTACACCTGGATCCGGGACGGATCCTTCTCCATCTACGCGCTGCTCGGCCTGGGCTACGTCGAGGAGGCCGCCGCGTTCGGCGCCTGGCTACGCGACCGCGTCGAAGAGCAGGCCGGGAACGCCTCAGGCCCGCTGAAGATCATGTACCGGGTCGACGGAACCTCGGACCTCGTCGAAGAGAACCTGGACCACTTCGAGGGCTGGCGCGGGTCCCGGCCGGTGCGAATCGGCAACGGCGCCGCCGACCAGCTGCAGCTGGACATCTACGGCGAGGCGATGGACTCCATCTACCTGGCCGACGCCCGCGGCATCATCGCGGGCCACCAGGGCTGGAAGGACCTCGCGCGCATCATGGACTGGCTGTGCGAACACTGGGACCAGCCCGATGAGGGCATCTGGGAGACCCGCGGCGGCCAGAAGAACTTCACCTACGGCCGGTTCCAGGCCTGGGTGGCGCTGGACCGCGCCATCCGGATGGCCGCCGCCCGCGGCCGCCCGGGCAACATCGCCCGGTGGACCGATGTCCGCGACCAGGTCTACGCCCAGATCATGGAGCGCGGCTGGAACCCCAAGGTAGGCGCGTTCACCCAGCACTACGAGACCGAGGTGCTCGATTCCTCGCTGCTGATGATGCCACTGCAAGGGTTCATCGCTCCCCGCGACCCGATGTGGCTGGCCACCCTGGACGCGATGAACCGCGAGCTGGTCTCGGACAGCCTGGTCTACCGGTACAACCCGGCCGCCTCTCCCGACGGGCTGCACGGTGATGAGGGCACGTTCTCGCTGTGCACGTTCTGGTACGTCGACGCGCTGGCCCGCGCCGGGCGGCTGGAGGAGGCCCGGCTGACCTTCGAGAAGATGTTCACCTACGCCAACCACCTCGGTTTGTTCTCCGAGGAGATCGACGCCACCGGCGGGCAGCTCGGCAACTTCCCGCAGGCGTTCAGCCACCTGTCGCTGATCAGCGCCGCGGTCAACCTCAACACGCAGCTCGACCACGGCCCGGGAACGACCTAGCCGGCAGCATCTCCTGCCGGCCAGAACGAAGAGCTAGGCGTGGCGGATGGCCTCGAAAGCCGAACGGACGGTGATCAACACGGCCGGACTGGTGCAGGGCATCGTGCTGGTCACGTTCCCGGCAGCCAGCACAAAAGGAAGGCGCGAGATGAGCGAGTTTGATGAACTGGTTGCGAGTCCGGGAGTCCTCATGGCAGGCCGGTTCGGGCCGGACGGGCGTGTCGCGGAGCACAAGACCGGGGGCCTGTACGTCGAAAACCCAACGATGACCGGGATGGCGCAGTGGTTCTGCGCTGCGGTCACCACGATGTTCGGCTCGATGGCATATGCAGTCGACACTCTGAACCAGAGCGGTTTCAACCAGACCAGCTGGCTGCCGGTACAGAGCTGGATCTATTCGGGCGGCAACTACGTGATTGCCGTTTACGGCGACCGGTTCGTGATCGCCGAACGCGCCAGGCTCGGAAGCCTGGACGAGCTGAACCGCCTGTTGCACGCCGGGCAGCCGTAAGCAGCGCCCTCATAACCCGGGTCGGCGAGCACGGGCATGACCTCCAGCAACGGCCGCAGCACCCCCAGGACATTCTGACGGGCCGCCGCGGCCAGGTCCGTGCACATTGGCGTGCGAGCCGGCTGCGGCCTCGTGAGGTTCCTCGTCGCCGCGGTCGACGGCCTCGTCCTGCAGTACGCGGTCCACCACGACGCCGGGCAGAGCCAGCACGACGTCTCCAACGTGATTGCCGCCGCCATCGCGCTCACCGGCTCAGGCACCTGATCGGGCGATGCCAGCCTGCCCGGAACCACGAGGCGTTACAAGATCGCGATCGGGTTGACCGGCGAGCCGGTGCCGGTGGGCAGCCGGAGCGGCGCGATGACGCACAGGAACGACCAGCGTCCGACCGCCTCACAGGCCTGTGCCAGCTCGGTGAACTGCAGGTAGTCCAGCAGGTGCAGGCCGAGCGCGTTGACGGCCAGCACGTGCACGGGAAAATCGACGCCCGCGACAGCGCTCGGGGCAGTGTCGTTGTTGCCGTCACCGCCCAGGGCGGCGATCTGGCGTTCGGCCAGCAACGGCAGCAGCGTGGGATGCAGCCCCGCCCGGCCCGCGGCGGCATCCCACGGACCCTGCTCCGTTCGCCGGCGGCGGTGACCCACCCGCACGAAGACGATGTCGCCCCGGCCGACCCGGACGCCCTGGTCCCGCTCGGCCGCGAGCATATCCTCCTCTGTCACGTGGTCGCCCGGCTCCAGCCACGGCACCCCGCGCGACCGGGGGACGTCGAGCAGCACCCCGCGGCCGACGATGCCGTCGGCCGCGACGCCGATCGACAACTCGGCCGCCCCGGTCTCGGTGACCGTGTCCGCGGCCACCCCGTTGTACAGTTCGCCGTCGAAGATCACGTGGCACAGGGCGTCGATGTGGCTGTCGGCGTTGCCGTGGATGTTCATGGCGATCCGGTCCATGCTGAACGACAGTCCAAGCCCGGCGTCCGCCCCCAGCGGCCCTTTCATCTGATGCTGGGCGGGGTCGGGGTTGTCGGCCGTCGGCCAGTGCTCCACCGGAGCGCTGAGTGACACGGTGCGGCCCAGCGTGGGCTCGCTCAGGGCGACGAGGACTTCGGCTTGCGTGATGTAGTTCAGCGCCCCGCGCCGGTCATCCGGTCCCCAGGGCACCTGCGGCCGTAGCCGCTCATAGAGTGCGCGGAACTCGGTCTCGGTCATCTGCCCGGGCTGGAAGGCGGCCTGGTCGGTGCCGGTGGTCTGGGTACCGGTCATGTCTATCAGCCTCCCGTTTTCTGCAGGTCTGGCGACGCGGTCGCGCCCCGGCGGGCGGCCCGCCGCCAGATGGCCCGCTGCGCGGGCAGCCCGGCGATCGCGACGGCGGTGAGGACGGTGACGTTGAGCAGGAGCTGCAGAACCGAGCCCCGGGCCTCGCTCCCGTTCCCGAAGGCCAGCGACACGCCGGTGTCGGAGGCGGCCGGGATGGTCGTCACCGAGATGAACACCCCGATCAAGGTGGCCGACCGGGCCTCGGTGAGCGAGACGACACCGACCACCCCGGCCAGCAGGGCGACGATGACGGAGAACCAGTTCGGGGTGTCGATCAGGTTGGAGACCGGGCGGACCCCCAGGGCGTAGGCCCTCGGCTCCAGCCCCGCCCCCCGGATGATCAGCGCCAGCAGCAGCGCGCCGATCACGGCGAGGGCGAAGCCGACAGCCAGCGCGGCCGCGCTGCGCCGCACCCGGGCCCAGTCGCGGCGGGTCACGCCGAAGGCGAGGCTGAGGATGGCGCCGTATTCCGGGCCGACTACCATCGCGCCGACGATGAGGATCTGGGAGTTGGTCAGGATTCCCACGGCTCCGATGAGCCCGGCGATGATCAGCAGCGTGAACCAGCTGGGCGGGAAGGTCCCCTCCAGGGCGATCTTAGATTCGACCTCCGCCCAGACGGGCGTGAACTGCTGGAACCGCCCGCGGCGGGCGGTGGCGCGGTCGGCGAGCGCGGAGATCGAGGTGTCGACGTTTTCCAGCACGATCGAGCCGCGCTGGTCCAGGCCGAGGTCGCGCAGCCGCCCGATGACCTCGTTGGCCGACCCGTGCAGCACGTCGAAGTGCACCGCGTCCCCGTCGGGGTGACTGACCGCCCCGGGCAGCACCGTCAGGTTCATGACCGTGGGCTCGGAGCGGAGCATGGGCATGAGCACGCCGGTGACATCGGGCGGGCTGGCCACGCGCAGGTGAATCACCGCGCCACCGTCCCGGCCGGCCTATGCCATGCGGCTGCGCAGGTGGTCACCGACCCGCAGGGCATTGGCTATCGCGGTCAGCGCCGGGTTCACCGCCCCGATGCTGGGGAAGAAGCTGGTGTCCACGACGTACAGGTTGTCCAGCTCGTGGGCCTTGCAGTCGGTGTCAAGCACCGAGGTGGCCGGGTCGGCGCCGAACCGGCAGGTGCCGGCCTGGTGCGCGCAGCCCGCGAGCGGGATGGCCATGTCCATGTAGAAGTTCTTCCTGAACACGTGGTGCGCGGCCATCCCGGTGTGGTTGAGGATCTTCTTCAGCTCCCCGTACAGATGGCCCATCTCCTCGTCGTTGCTCGGCGAGTAGGACAAGCAGACGTTGCCGTCGCTATCGGTGGTCACCCTGTTCTCCGGCACCGGCAGGTCCTCGGTGGTAAGCCACCAGTCCACCGAGTGCTCGGCCGCATCGGTCAGGCCCCATTCGGGGGCGAACCACGTTTTGTCGGGCTGTTCGCCGCGCATGGCCTCGGCGTTGGACTTGCCGACCATCTGGATGTTGCCCATCGGATACTCGTAGTCCTTCGTCGCGAAGTAGAAGTCGTTGATCCCCAGCGTCTTCTGGAAGACGGTGTCGTTCTTCTCCGTGCACAGCGCCGCGACGGCCTTGCAGTTGTGGAACATGTAGTTGCGTCCCACCTGATCCGAGCCGTTGGCTAGGCCGTGGGGATGGGTGTCGCTGGCCGAGTTGAGCAAGATCTTGGCGCTGTTGGCGGCCCCGGCGCAGACAGCCACGATGTCGCCGGTGTAGACCTCGCGGTTGCCGTCGCGGGAGACGACGACTCCCGTGACCGTTCGGCCGGACTCGTCGGTCTCCAGCCTGGTCACCTCGGCCCCGGTGAGCAGCGTGACGTTGGGACGGTCCAGCAGCGGCCGGACGGCGATGACGTCGGCGTCGGCCTTGGCGTGCACCAGGCACGGGTAGCCATCACAGGTCGCGCACCGGATGCAGATGCTCCTGGGCCGGTCGGCCTCGTTCAGCATGATCCCGCACGGCGCGTGGAACGGGTGGTAGCCGCCCTTGGCCAGGTCGTCGGATATCTGCTGGAGCCTGGGCTCGTGGGAGACGGCGGGCCAGGGGTAGGGCTCGCTGCGGGGACCCTCGGTCGGGTCCTCCCCGGCGTTGCCGTGTACCTGGTACAACTGCTCGGCCTTGGAGTACCACGGCTCGAAGTCGTCGTAGGACAGCGGCCAGGCCGGGGAGATCCCGCTGGCGTGCTTGAGCTCGCCGAAGTCCTGCGGGCGCAGCCGGTACAGGGCCGCGCCGTACAGCTTGGTGGCCCCGCCGACGAAGTAGTGCACCTGCGGCTGGAACGACTTGCCGTCCCGGTCGTACCAGGTGTCCTTGGAGATGTACTTGCCCTCCACGAACACCGGTTTGGGGTCCCAGTTGTCCATCTCGCGGGGCAGGAAGTCGCCGCGTTCCAGCAGCAGGATCTGCTTCCCCGACTGCGCCAGGGCGTGCGCCAGCGTACCGCCGCCCGCGCCGGTTCCGATGATGATCACGTCATAGTTCTCGCTCATAGATACACCATCGCCGCCTGACGGACGCGGGGCATCCCCCTTTCCGGGCTAAGATCGCCGCGGCCCGTTCCGCCCCTGGCACCGGCAATACCCTCATTGGGGCGATGCCCCGGGCACTCCTGCGCAAGCACGATGGCGATCAAGGGATCAATCTCCGACAAGCCCTCTCTCACCGGAGACAGCTAATGAACGTTGATCTGGCGCGGATTCAGTTCGCATTCACCTCGATCAACCATTTCTTCTTCGTGCCGGTCACGATCGGGCTAGCGTTCCTGACCGCATTGCTGCAGACGGCCTGGTACCGCAGCAAGATAGACGCGTACCTGCGGCTGACCAGGTTCTTCGGCACGCTGCTCGTCATCAACGTCGCGATCGGCGTGGTGACCGGCTTGGTGCAGGAGTTCCAGTTCGGGATGAACTGGGGCGCGTACTCCCGGCTGGTCGGCAACATCTTCGGCGCCCCGCTGGCGATGGAGGGGCTGGCCGCGTTCTTCCTGGAGTCGACGTTCCTGGGGCTGTGGCTGTTCGGCTGGGACAAGCTGCCCAAGCGGGTGCACCTGCTGACGATCTGGGCGGTCGCGCTGGGCAGCGCGCTGTCGGCGATGTTCATCCTGGCGGCCAACTCCTGGATGCAGCACCCGGTCGGCTACGTGATGGTCAACGGGAAACCCCAGCTGACCGACATCATTGCGGTGTTCACCAACCCGGTGTTCATCTGGGGGTACGCCAAGGTGCTGGTGGTGGCGCTGACCACCGGGTGCATGGTGATGCTGGCGGTGTCGGCGTGGCAGCTGCGGCACGGCGGGGACCGGCCCGTGTTCACCCGGTCGGCGAAGATGGCGATCATCGTGCTGATCCCGGCGATCCTGCTGACGTTGCTGATCGGCGACGAGCTCGGCGTAGTCGAGGGCAAGTACCAGCCGATGAAGATCGCCGCGGCGGAGGCGCAGTGGACCACCTGCCAGCCGTGCTCGTTCTCGCTGTTCCAGATCGGCGGCGGCAACAACGACCAGACCCCGACCGAGATCATCGCGGTCCCGCATCTTTTGTCGCTGCTGGCCACCAACCACTGGAACGGCAAGGTGGAGGGGCTGACTCCGCTGCAGCAGCAATACTCCAAGCAGTACGGGCCCGGCAACTACGTGCCCAACGTGTTCATCCAGTACTGGGGCATGCGGGCGATGGCCTACCTGGGGGCCTTGACTTTGCTGATCTCGCTGTGGGGGCTGTGGGCGATCTGGCGCAAGACGCTGGCCGTCTCCCGGGTGTTCTTGTGGGTGGCGACCTGGGCCGCGGTGCTGCCGTTCGTGATGAACACCGCGGGCTGGTTCCTGACCGAGAGCGGCCGGCAGCCCTGGATCGTGCAGGGCATCATGCTGACGAAGAACGGGATCTCCCCGACCGTCAGCGTCACCTGGCTGTGGATCAGCCTGATCGGCTTCATCGTGCTGTACGGCACGCTCGGCACCGTGGACCTGATCTTGATGCTGCGGTACTCCCGCGAGCAGCTCCCACACCCGCGCGAACAGGTCGACGCGGATCTACCCCTGCCCGCCGTCCAGTACTAAAGGGGTTTCCGATGCACACCTTCGTCCCGTTTTGGTACATCGTCATCGCGATCTTGTGGACCGGCTTCTTCATCCTGGAGGGGTTCGACTTCGGCGTCGGCATGCTGCACAGCGTGGTCGGCCGGGACGACGCCGAACGCCGGGCCGCGATCAACACGATCGGGCCGTTGTGGGACGGCAACGAGGTCTGGCTGATCGTGGCCGCGGCCGCCATGTTCGCCGCGTTCCCCGGCTGGTACGCCACCATGTTCTCCGGCATGTACCTGGCCCTGGCGCTGCTGCTGGCCGCCCTGATCATCCGCGGCGTGGCCTTCGAGTACCGCGGCAAGCGGGACGCCGCCGACTGGCGCCGCACCTGGGACGTGGCGCTGACCACCGGCAGCGTGCTGGCCCCGCTGCTGATCGGCATCGCGCTGGGCGACCTGCTGCACGGCCTGCCGATCAACTCCTCCCAGAACTTCACCGGGTCGTTCTGGGACCTGTTGCAGCCCTACGCGCTGTGGACCGGGATCACCCTGGTCCTGGTCTGCGCGCTGCACGGCGCGACGTTCCTGTCCCTGAAGACCACCGGCGAGATGCACGAACGATCCCGTGTCCTGGCGCGCCGCATCGCGCCGTTCACCGGCGCGTTCGTCATCGGCTTCATCATCTGGACCCACGTCACCGCCAGCACCACATTCTTCCTCAACGTGATCGAGCTGCTGGCTATCCTGGCTGTCATCGCCGCCGTCTGGCTGGTCTACGCCCGCCGGGACGGGTTCGCGTTCACCGCGACCGCGGTCACCATCGCCGCCTGCATCCTGTCGATCTTCGTCGACCTGTACCCCAACGTGATGGTCTCGTCCACCAACCCCGCCTACAACCTCACGGTGCACAACACGGCGTCCAGCCCGTATTCGCTCAAGGCGATGACCATCGTGGTCGTCGTCTTCCTGCCGCTGGTGCTGCTCTACCAGGCGTGGACCTACTACGTATTCCGCAAGCGGGTCAGCGCCAGCGACTTCCGGCCGCCCGCCCCGCCGCCTCGAGTCGCGCCGGAGCCGGAGCCCCGGCCCACCGCCCCCCCGGTCCGCCCGGGGAGCTGAGCCGGGCCGCCCGCCGCGGCCGGTACTGCCGTGGCCCGGGACGCCATCTGATGAGAACCACAAGTCAGGAGGAAAGACATGTCTGACAAAGTTGACGCGCTGGTGATCTTCGGTGCCACCGGGGACCTGGCCAAGATCGAGACCTTCCCCGCCCTGGTGGGGCTGGTCAAACGCGGCGTGCTGGACGTCCCGGTGGTCGGGGTGGCCAAGTCCGGCTGGGGCCTGGAGCAGTTCCGCGACTACGCCACCGCCTCGCTCAAGCTCAACAACATGGACCCGGCCGACCCGGCCGCGGTCAAGATGCTGAACTTGCTGCGGTACGTGGACGGCGACCTCGGCGACGAGGCCACCTACAAGGCCATGTCGGACGAGATCGGCGCGGGCCAGAAGGTGCTGTACTACATGGAGGTGCCGGCCCAGCTGTTCGGCCGGATCGCGCAGGGCATCGCTACGGCCGGCCGGTCCGCCGGCGCCCGGGTCATGGTGGAGAAGCCGTTCGGCATCGACCTGGCCTCCTCCCGGCAGCTGAATGACACCATGCACCAGTACTTCCCGGAGGAGGCGATCTTCCGGGTCGATGACTGGCTGGCCTTCGACCCGGTGGAGAACGTGCTGTTCGTCCGGTTCGCCAACTCCGTCATCGAGCCGCTGCTGAACCGGACCTACGTGTCCTCGATCCAGATCACCATGTCCGAGGCGTTCGACGTCTCGGACCGGGGCCGGTTCTACGACCGGACCGGGGCCATCCGGGACGTGCTGCAGAACCACATGCTCCAGGTGCTGGCCACCGTGCTGGCCGAGCCGCCGCCCGGGAGCCACCTCAAGTCCTGGCGGGATGCCAAGCAGCAGGTCGTGAGCGCGCTGAGTCCGCTGACCCCCGAGCACACGGTGCGCGGCCAGTACGAGGGCTACCTCGACGTGGCCGGCGTCGACCCCAAGTCGACGGTGGAGACCTATGTCGCGGTCAAGCTGACGGCTGACACCTGGCGGTGGGCCGGGGTGCCGATCTTGATCCGCGCGGGCAAGTGCATGCCGGTCACCGCCACCGAGATCAGCATCACGTTCAAGGCACCGCCGCAAGACGTGTTCGGCATCGAGCCCATGGCTCCGGAGGACACGCTGCGATTCCGGATCTGGCCGGAGACGGCGGTCAGTTTCACCCTGCACGGGAAGAAGCCCGGCGCCGGGTGGGAGCCGCAGGCCGAGGAGCTTGGGTTCGCGCAGCGGCCCGGGTCGGACATCCGCCCCTACGACCGGCTCATCGGCGCCGCCCTGGACGGCGACCGCTGGCTGTTCGCCCGGCAGGACACCGTGGAGGCCGCCTGGGAGATCGTCGACCCGGTGCTCGGCGACGTCGTCCCGGTGCACCCCTACGCCAAGGGCAGCTGGGGTCCCAAGGAGGCGGACCGGCTGCTGACCGACCGGGACACCTGGTACGACCCGGCGGGTTGACCCCGACGGCGCCATGAGGGCTGTTGACCCCAGGCTGCTGCGGCAGGCGCAGGCGGCCAGGAGCTACCTGATCGTCACCGTGCTGCTCGGCCTGACAGTCACCGGGCTGATCGTGGCCCAGGCGGTCCTGCTCGCGCACGCGCTGGCGGCCGCCGCGCGCGGTACCGGGGCGGCGGCCCTGGCCGGGACCCTGCTGGTGCTGCTCGTGGTGGTGGTAGCCCGGGGCGCCGCGTCCTATGGCGGGGAGGCCGCGGCGTTGCGGGCCGCCGCCCGGGTCAAGTCCCAGCTGCGGCGCAAGCTGATCGGGCACTGCCTGCGGCTGGGCCCGGCCTGGCTCGGCGGGCAGCAGCCCGGCCAGATCGCCGCCACCGCGACCCGGGGCCTGGACGGCCTGGACCCCTACTTCGCGCGGTACCTGCCGCAGCTGGTCCTGTCGGTGCTGGTGCCGACGGCGGTGCTGGTGACGGTGACCGCCACGGACTGGATCTCGGGCGTGGTGATCGCGGTCACGCTGCCGCTGATCCCGCTGTTCGCCGCCCTGGTCGGCCTGCACACCAAGGCCCAGACCTGCCGCCAGTGGCGGCTGCTGGCCCAGCTCGGCGGCCACTTCCTGGACGTCGTGCAGGGGTTGCCCACCCTCAAGGCGTTCGGCCGGGCCAAGGCCCAGGAGCAGATGATCGCCAAGGTCACCGGCGAATACCGGTCCACGGCCATGGCCACGCTGCGTGTCGCTTTCCTGTCCGCGCTGGTCCTGGAACTGTCCGCGGCCCTGGCCACAGCCGTCGTCGCGGTCGAGACCGGGCTGCGGCTGCTGTACGGGCACATGCCGTATCAGGCGGCACTGCTGGTGCTGCTGCTCACCCCCGAGGCCTACCTGCCGCTGCGAGCCGTCGCCGCCCAGTACCACGCCAGTGCGGAGGGCAGCGCCGCCGCCGAGAGCATCTTCCAGATCCTGGAAACCTCCCCGCGACCGCAGGCCAGCCCGGCTACCGGCGGTACGGCACCGGTTCCCGACCTGCGTTCGGCGACGATAAGGCTGAACGCAGTGACCGTGGCCTACCCGGGCCGGGGGCTGCCCGCCCTGGGCCCGCTCAGCCTGACCATCGGTCCCGGGGAGCTGATCATGCTCACCGGCCCGAGCGGAGCAGGGAAGACCACCTTGCTGCGGCTGCTGCTGCGGTTTGCCGAGCCAGCGCCGGGAACCGTGCGCGTCGGCGGAACCGACCTGGCCGCCGTCCCCGTCGAGCCCTGGCGTGCCCAGATCGCCTGGGTGCCCCAGCATCCGCGGCTGTTCGACGGGTCGGTGGCCGACAACATCGCCCTCGGCCAGCCCGGTGCCTCCCGGGCGGCGATCGAGGACGCCGCCGGCCTGGCCGGGGCGGCGGCGTTCGTCGAGGCGCTCCCGCACGGCTATGACACCCCGCTGGGCGAGCGAGCCGCCGAGCTGTCAGCCGGCCAGCGGCAGCAACTGGCCCTGGCCCGGGCGTTCCTGCGGGACGCCCCGCTGCTGCTGCTCGACGAGCCGACCGCCCACCTGGCTCCCGCCGCCGCCGCCGCGATCGATAGCGTCATCCGCGGCGCGATGGCCGGGCGCACGATCATCGTCGCCACCCACCGGCACCCGGGCACCATCGGCGCCAGCCAGGTCATCACCCTGGACGGCAGGTGCGCGGACACGGCGTCCCGGCGGGCCGGCGCGCTGGCCAGGGCGGCCGGCAAATGACCGCCCGGCCCGTGCCGCAGGCCTGCCCCGGGACGGGCGGCCTCCGCTGCTGCGGCTGCTGGCGATGGCCCGCCCGCTGCGCGGCCGGCTGCTGGGCGCAGTGGCGGCCGGCGCCGCGGCCACCGGCTGCGGCGTCGCGCTGCTCGCCGTCTCCGGGTTCCTGCTGGCCCGGGCGTCGCAGCACCCGGCCATCATCGCGATCTCGGTGGCGGTGGTCGCGGTCCGCGCGCTGAGCATCGGCCGGGGCGTGTCCCGGTACCTAGAACGGCTGGCCTCACACGACGTCGCGTTCCGGGTGCTGGCCCAGGTACGGGTGGCGATCTGGCGGCGGCTGGAGGCGCTGGCCCCCGCCGGGGTGGCGGTGTTCCGCTCCGGGGACCTGCTGGCCCGGCTGATCTCCGACGTGGACGCCACCCAGGACCTGTTCATCCGCGGCATCACCCCGGTCCTGGCCGCCGTCCTGGTTGGCGGCGGCGCGGTGACCGTCTGCCTGTTCATCCTGGCCCCGGCCGCCGCCGTGCTCGCGGCCGGGCTGCTTATCGCCGGCATCGTCGTGCCGCTGGCCGGGGCCGCGGTGGCCAGGAGAGCCGCCCGCGCGGCGGCACCGGCCCGGGGCCGGCTTGCCGCCAGCGTCACCGACCTTCTCGACGGGGCGGCCGACCTGCAGGCCTTCGGAGCGCACGACGCCGCGCTGGCCTGGGCGGACGCGACCGACGCCGAGCTGACCCGGCTGGAGAGCCGGACCGCGGCGGCCTTGGCCCTGGGCGCCGGGCTGATGAGCGCGGTCACCGGCCTGACCGTCTGGGGAGTCCTGCTGCTGGGCGTCGCCGCCACCGGGACCGGCGCGCTGACCCGGGTGCCGCTGGCGGTGCTCACCCTCACCGCGCTGGCCGCGTTCGAGGCGGTCACCGCCCTGCCCGCCGCCGCCGTCCAGCTCGGCCAGGCCCGCGTGGCTGCGGGGCGGATCGCCGCCGTCATCGATACGCCCGACCCGGTCCGCGCTCCGTGCCGTCCGCGAGAGCTGCCGCCCGGGCCGTTTGGGATCCAGCTCCGCGATGCCACCGTACGGTACCGGCCGGACGGGCCGCCTGCCCTGGACCGGGTCAGCCTGGACCTGCCGCCCGGAAGGCGGGTGGCGCTGGTCGGCGCGAACGGGGCCGGCAAGTCCACCGTCGCCGCGGTGCTGATGCGGTTCTGCGAACTGTCCGGCGGCACCGCGTTGCTCGGCGGCCACGACCTGGCCAGCTACGCGGCCGACGACGTCCGGTCGGTCATCGGCGGCTGCCCGCAGGATCCGCACCTGTTCGACGCGACCATCCGCGACAACCTGCGGCTGGCCCGCCCCGATGCGACCGACGAGGAACTGGAGGCCGCCGCGGCCCGCGCCCGGCTGCTGCCGTGGATCCGGTCTCTGCCCCGGGGCTGGGACACCCCGGTCGGCATCCACGGGGCCGCCGTCTCCGGCGGCGAACGTCAGCGGCTAGCGCTGGCCCGCGCGTTCCTGGCCGACCCGGCGCTGCTGATCCTCGACGAGCCCACCGCCCACCTGGACCCGCCCACCCGCCGGGCACTGACCGCGGATCTGCTGCATGCCACCCAGGGCCGTTCGGTCCTGTTCATCACCCACCAGCCCGACGGGCTCGAGCAGGTCGACCAGATCGTGGTCCTCGACCACGGAAAGATCGCCGAGCAAGGCACCCACCAGCAGCTCCGCCACGCCGACGGGCCGTACCAGCGAATGTGGGCCAGCGAACATCAGCCGCTGGTGCCGCGCTCGTTACCCGGGACGACGGTCCCAGGTGGTCATCGTGACTACGGGCGTTTCCGGCAAATAGCCCACGGTGGGGTATGCCGCCGGCTGCCCCGATAACAATCATGGGGAGGGTCGGCAGGCACGGATCGGCGGCGATCACGGCAGCGAACGGCAGCTGGTGACCGCCAGGGCCGGGATGTGCGTGGCTGTGTCCTGGTGGGAGGACGCGATGCCTGTATACACCACGGCAAAGCGTGAGCTTGATGTACGAACAGGAGAAGGTCCGGCCGTGAACGTGGACCTTCACCAAGCGGGTTCGCCAGTTCTCGGGCTGAGCCAGTCGCTACTGGACGCCAAGTTCTCCGTCCCGCCACTCCGCCCGGACGCGGTGAGCCACGGCGACCTCATCAAGACCGCCCGTTCAAGCGGTTGCCGCTACGTCGCGGTCACGGCGCCGGCGGGTTACGGCAAGTCGACGTTCCTGGCGGAGTGGGCGGCCACCGAGAATCGCCGCGTGGCCTGGGTATCTGTGGACAGGTTCGACGATGATGCCGCGGTCCTGCTCACCTCTCTGGCGGCCGCATATTGCCGGGCCGGCCTGGCCAGCCGTGACCTGACCGACGACGTCGGCGGCTCCGGCGTATCGGTGCTGGACCGCGCGGCGCCGCGGCTGGCCGCGGAGTTCCGCGCGAGCCCGGTGCCGTTCGTCCTCATGCTGGATGATCTTCATGAGTTGCAGTCGCCCGCCTGCCACGACGTGCTGGGCGTGGTGATCTCGGCGATTCCCCGTGGATCCCAGCTGGCTGCCGCAAGCCGTTCCGAGCAGCCTCACCTGCCGCGGCTCCGGGTCTC
>Ga0187807_1000226_pt1 | contig 17226 bp, 16 predicted proteins | sample NC_wetland_sal_i_4_FD_132432 | JGI IMG/M metagenome (GOLD analysis project Ga0187807, IMG submission 132432) | Wetland sediment microbial communities from Neuse River Estuary, North Carolina, USA - ASW_2 | ecosystem: Environmental > Aquatic > Freshwater > Wetlands > Sediment | place: USA: North...
ATCGGCGGGCCGCAGCAGCCGCCGGAAGAAGAGGTAGCCGTCGTCCGCGAGCCGTCGCCACAGCCCGGCCTGATCCGCCTGAACTGCGGTGGAGTCGACCAGCTCGCGCATGTCCACTACGGTAACGCCCGCCGGGCAGGCCGAGAGGTTGGCGCTCCGGCTCATGCCGGGCACGCCGACAGGTTGGCACGCTCCGGCCCACGGCGGTCCGGGCCGCGAGATCATGGATGCGTGAGCGATGCTGGCCGTGACGGCTTGTTCAGCGAGCTGTTCGGCCGCGGCCGCGCCGGGCTCGGTGACCAGGACTGGCTTCAGGCGCTGCTGGACACCGAGGCGGCGCTGGCCAGGGCGGTAGAGCGAGCCGGGCTCGCACCAGCCGGGTCCGGTGCGGCGGTCACGGCGGCCGCGCGAGCTGACCGGTTCGACGCAGCCGATATCGGCCGCCAGGCCGTGCTGATCGGCAATCCGGTCGCGGCCTTGGTCCGCGCCTTGGCCGCCGTCGTGCCGCCGGAGGCACGGGACGCGATTCACCGCGGCGCGACCAGCCAGGACATCATGGACACGGCCGTCATGCTGCTGGCCCGGCGCGCCATCGACGGCATCGAGACCGACCTGGCCGTCGCGGCAGGCCACGCCGCCAGGCTCACGGAGGCGTACGCCGGAACCGTCATGGCCGGGCGCACGCTCTTGCAGCAAGCCGTTCCGGTGACCTTCGGACTTGTCGCGGCCGGCTGGCTGACGGCACTCGACGAAGCCAGGAGCGAGCTCCGCCGGGTCGCCGCCAGCAGGCTTGCCGTGCAGTTTGGCGGCGCCGCCGGGACTCTCGCGTCGCTCGGCGATGACGGGCCCGCCGTGACCGCGCTGCTGGCAGCGGAACTCGGCCTGCCGCAGCCCGTGCTGCCCTGGCACACCGACCGGCTGCGGATCGTCCAGCTGGCCGCCGCGCTGTCCGGTGTCTGCGGAGCCCTGGGCATGATCGCGCGGAACGTGACGCTGCTCGCACAGACCGAAGTGGCCGAGGTCGACGAGGGCGGCGAGCCGGGACAGGGCGGCTCGTCCGCCATGCCGCACAAGCGCAACCCGGTCACCGCGGTCATCATCCTCGGCTGCACCCGGCGGGCACCCGGCCTGCTCGCGACCCTGGTGGCGGCGGCCGAGCAGGAACACCAGCGCGCGGCCGGAGCCTGGCACGCCGAATGGGAGCCGCTTTCGGACCTCCTCCGGCTGACCGGATCGGCCGCCTCGTGGTCGGCAACGCTGCTGGCCGGACTGCGGGTCGACGCCGCCCGGATGCGCGTCAACCTGGACGCGGCCCGCGGGCTGCCGCTCGCCGAGCACGTGACGGCCATCCTCGTGCCCGCGCTCGGCCGGCTAGCGGCCCACGAGCTCGTCGCGGCCGCGTCGGTGCGGGCTGCCGAGCAGGGGGTCAGCCTGTCGGCCGCGCTGCTTGCTGACCCGGAAGCCGTGACGGCGCTGCGCGCAGCCGGGATTGGCCGGGAAGAACTGGAGGCAGCTGTCGACCCGGCCGGGTATCTCGGCTCTGCCGCTGAGTTCATCCGGCGTGCGCTCGCCGCGCACGAAATCAGCGCCGGGTGAGCAGGGCTTGGCCTAGGCTGCGCGGACCGGGCCACACCGAGACCATGCCGCCGCTGCCGCACAGGGCCGCGGCGGCGGGTTTGCACCACAGCCGAAGGGACTGCTGAATTGACCGATGAGGAGCGGGTAGCTGTCGGCATGCGCGTCCGCCGCGAGGTGCTTGGCGATGCGCACGTCGATCGCGCGGTCGCGAACACGAACGCGTTCACCGCAGACTTCCAGGACTTCATCACCCGGTACGCCTGGGGTGAGCTGTGGGCCAGGCCTGGCCTGTCCCGGCCGCAGCGCAGCATGGTCACGCTCGCGCTGCTGGCCGGACTCGGCCGGGACGAGGAACTGGCGATGCACGTCAGGGCCGCGCTCCGGAACGGCCTGAGCGCCGACGACATCCGCGAGGTACTGCTGCATGTGGCCGTCTACGCGGGCTTGCCCGCCGCCAACCGCGCGTTCGTCATCGCCGACAAGACGATCAAGGAATCTTCGTAGTCCGCACACCTGTTCACTTAGCGGCGGCGGCGGATAGGGTTTCGGGGGACCCGAGCACGGAGGACGGATCGGACGTGGCCGAGATCGTGACGCTAGCCGAAGCGATCGCGGCCACCGTGCGCGACGGCGACGCCGTCGCGATGGAGGGGTTCACTCACCTTATCCCGCACGCCGCCGGGCATGAGGTGATCCGGCAGGGACGCCGGGATCTGACGCTTATCCGGATGACCCCGGATATCGTCTACGACCAGCTCATCGGGGCCGGCTGTGCGCGCAAACTCGTGTTCTCCTGGGCGGGCAACCCAGGCGTCGGATCGCTGCACCGGTTCCGGGATGCGGTCGAGCACAACTGGCCAGGGCCGCTCGAGCTGGAAGAGCATAGTCATGCCGGCATGGCGAACCGGTTCGTCGCCGGCGCGTCCGGCTTGCCGTTTGCGATCCTGCGCGGCTACCGCGGCACCAGCCTTCCGGCCAACACGACCGGTGTCGCCGACATCGTGTGCCCGTTCACCGGCGAGAAACTGACAGCCGTCAGCGCGCTGCGACCGGATGCGGCCATCGTCCATGCGCAGCAAGCGGACCGCAGGGGCAACGTGCAGTACTGGGGGATCACCGGCGTGCAGAAGGAGGCGGTGCTCGCCTCGGCTCGCTCGGTCGTCACCGTAGAGGAGATCGTCGAGGAGCTCGAGCCGTGCCCAGGCGCCGTTGTGCTGCCGTCGTGGACTGTCGGCTTTGTTGCTGTCGTGCCCGGCGGCGCTCATCCGTCTTACGCGCTTGGCTACTCCGTCCGGGACAACGATTTCTATCTGGCCTGGGATGAGATCAGCAGGGACCGCCAGAAATTCCTCGACTGGCTGGACGAGCACGTGTACGGCGCTGACCCGCAGGCGGCGGACCGCCCGCGCAGCCGAACCGGAGCGCCATGCTGACCTACACGAGCGACGAGATGATGACCGTGGTCGCGGCGCGCTCGCTACGCAACGGCATGACGTGCTTTGTGGGCATCGGAAGGCCGAGCGAGGCGGCGAACCTGGCCCGTGTCACGCACGCGCCGGACCTGGTGCTGATCTACGAGTCGGGCACGATCGGCGCCAAGCCTGGGGCAGTGCCGCTGTCCATCGGCGATGGCATCCTGGCCGAGACCGCTGACTCGGTGGTCAGCGTGCCGGAGATCTTTAACTACTGGCTGCAGCCCGGCCGGATCGACGTCGGTTTCCTCGGTGCGGCCCAGCTGGACAAGTTCGCAAACATCAACACGACGGTCATCGGCCCGGGCTATGCCGATCCCCGCGTGCGGCTGCCTGGCGCAGGCGGTGCACCGGAGATAGCCGCGGCGTGCAAGGAAGTCATCGTGGTGGTGCGGCAGTCCCAGCGCACCTTCGCGGATCGGGTCGACTTTGTCACGTCCGTTGGCTTTGGCGACGGCGCGGGCAGCAGGCAGCGGCTTGGCCTGCCTGGCGGCGGACCGCGGCTGGTGATCACCGACCTTGGTGTGCTGCGCGCGGATCCTGACACCGAGCAGCTCGTGCTGGCCGGAATCTACCCCGGCGTCTCCGTGGCGCAGGTGCAGGACAACACTGGGTGGGATCTACTGGTTTCGCCGGACCTTGACGATGTCCCGCCACCGTCGCAGGCGGAGCTCAGCGCGCTGCGTGCGCTGCTGTCCAGGGCGCCCGCCACCGTCCCGGCTCAAGCCCGCCAGCCAGCCAGTGCGGTCCGCCAGACCGCTGTTCGGTAAGGAGTCCTGTCATGACGGTCAGTAACCCGCCAGTCGCCAGCGGCGGACTCGTGCTGCCCCGCTACCGGCCGGCCACCGGTGTGCACCCGCCGCTCGACTATCCGCCGTACAAGTCGTCCGCCCTGCGCCACCCGCAGCAGCCGCTGATCCCGCTGCCGCAACGGCTTACCGAGATCACCGGCCCCCTGTTTGGGGCAGAGCGTGTCGGCGAGCACGACGCTGACCTGACAACCGGGCACGAGGGCGAGCCGATCGGCGAGCGCATCATCGTCAGCGGCCGGGTACTCGACTCGGACGGCAGGCCAGTGCCGGACGCCCTGATCGAGGTGTGGCAGGCCAACGCCGCGGGCCGCTACCACCACGTGGTGGACGCCCATCCGGCGCCGCTGGACCCGAACTTCACCGGCGGCGGCCGCTGCGTCACCGACTCGCTGGGGCGGTACAGGTTTGTGACGATCAAGCCGGGCCCGTATCCGTGGGGCAATCACTACAACGCCTGGCGGCCTGCTCACGTCCACTTCTCGCTCTTCGGCCGCGCGTTCACGCAGCGCCTGGTGACCCAGATGTTCTTCCCCGGTGACCCGCTGTTCCCGCTCGACCCGATCTTCAACTCGATCCCTGACGAGGCGGCGCGCCAGCGGCTCATCTCGGCCTTTGACATCGAGAACACGGTCCCGGACTGGGCCATGGCCTACCGGTGGGACATCGTGCTCCGTGGCCGGAGCGCGACCGTGTTCGAGACCGAGGAGGGACAATGACCGGCGGAATCACGCCGTCGCAGACCGTCGGTCCCTACCTCGCGCTGGGGCTGCCCTGGAGCGACGGTCCGTTTGCCGTCGCGCCGGACACGCCGGGCGCGGTCCGCATTTCCGGCCAGGTACTGGACGGCGAGGGAGCGCCGTTGCCCGATGCCGTGGTCGAAACCTGGCAGGCCGACCCGGATGGTCGGTTCGACCATCCGGATGACCCGCGCGGCGCCGCGAAGCCGGGTGTCACCGGGTTCCGCGGATTCAGCCGGTCGCCGACCGACGGCGACGGGCGCTACGAAATCGTGACGCTCCGGCCGGGGCCGCTGCCCACGCCGGACGGCGAGACGGAGGCGCCGCACCTGGATGTGTCGGTCTTCGCCCGCGGCATGCTCGACCGCGTCGTGACGCGGATCTATTTCCCGGACGAGCCGGCCGCGAACGCCGCCGACCCGGTGCTTGCCTCGATCAGGGATCCGCTCCGCCGGGCGACCCTGATCGCCAACGCCGGGCCGGACGGAGGACTCCGGTTCGACATCCGGTTGCAGGGCGAGCGGGAGACCGTCTTCTTCGATGTCTGAGTCGCGACCCGGCCCGGTGCCGGTCGCGCCGACGCGCGGGTCCGTGCCGCTCGAGGGTCACGCGGGCGCTCCGGTCCTGGTGCTCGGCGACTCGCTCGGTACCAGCGCGGCGGTTTGGGACCGGCAGGTGCCGGCGCTCCGCGAGCAGTTCCGGCTGCTGCGATACGAGCTGCCTGGCCACGGCGGAACAGCCGCGGCACCGGGGCCGTACACGATCGCCGGGCTCGGTGCCGGCGTGCTCGCGCTGCTGGACTCGCTGGGTGTTGAGCGCGCCGCTTACTGCGGGATATCCCTGGGCGGCATGATCGGAATGTGGCTCGCGGCGCACGCGCCGGCCAGGGTCAGCGCGCTGGGCCTGGTCTGCACCTCTGCCTACCTGCCGCCTGCCGAAAGCTGGCGGGCACGCGCGCAGCAGGTACGCGCGGCCGGCCTTGCCGCGATCTCTGGTGCCGTCGTCGGCCGGTGGTTCACGCCGGCCTTCGCGGCAGCGGTCCCGCAGGTCGTCGCGCGATTCCGGGACGAGTTCGAGCGCACCGACCCGGCTGGCTACGCGGCCTGCTGCGAGGCCATCGCTGCGATGGACCTGCGTGACCAACTCGGCCGCATCACGGCGCCGACGCTGGTGCTGGCGGGCGCCGATGATCCGGCCACACCGCCGGACCATGCTGCCGTGATCGCCGGCTTCGTGCCCGGCGCCGAACTGCAGGTAATCCCGGACGCGGCGCATCTGGCGCCCATCGAGGCGGCCGATGCGGTAACCGCAGCGCTGTCAGGCCACCTGCGCGCCGCGGCGGGGTCCGGCGATGCCTGCGGGTCTGGGCGTTAGCATGCAGAACAAATGACAACTTCCGCGCGGAGAGCGAACACGACCGGCACGAGGGGCAGTCGCAACAGTGCCGGGGCAGGCCGCGCCGGTACTGGCCGACCGGGCCGCGGCCGGACCCGCGGTGGCATCGGCGATGACGCGCGCGATGAGCGCGTCGGGCCGGACGAAGACAGCCAGAACGGGACCAGCCCAGCACGGCACAGTGACTTCGTCCAGTCGCTGGATCGCGGCCTGGCGGTGATCCGGGCATTCGGGCCGGACCGGGAGCGGCTGAGCCTCAGCGAGGTGGCCAGGGAGACAGGGCTCACCAGGGCGGCGACGCGCCGGTTCCTGCTGACCCTGGTTCAGCTTGGTTACGTGCGCAACGACGGGCGGGAGTTCTCGCTCCGGCCGCGCGTACTCGAGCTCGGTTACGCGTACCTGTCCGGGCTCGCGTTGCCGGAGATCGCGTCGCCGCACCTGGAAGAGCTCGTCGCCAGGGTCCGCGAGTCGTCGTCGATCTCGGTGCTGGACGGCGATCACATCGTCTACGTGGCCAGAGTGCCGACCAAGCGAATCATGACAGTCGCCATCTCAGTCGGCACGAGGTTCCCGGCGTACGCGACGTCGATGGGACGGGTGCTGCTGGCCGCCATGAGCCCGGAGGAGCTTGACCGCTATCTGAGCCGCGCCGACCTCGACGCGCTGACCCGGCGTACCGTCACCGAGCCTGAGCGGCTCAGGGACGTGGTGCGCGAGGTCAGCCGGCAGGGTTACGCGATCGTGGACCAGGAACTCGAGGAAGGGTTGCGCGCCATCGCCGCGCCGATACACGGTGCGGGCGGCGCAGTGACCGCCGCGATCAACGTCTCCGCGCACGCCAGCCGGGTGAGCATGGCGGCCATGCGCACAGACCTGCTGCCCGAACTGCTGGAGACGGCCCGCCGGATCGAGGCGGACCTGCGATCGCAGGGCGCTGGCTGACCGACGCGAGGCCCGTCGTACCGCTCGCCGCGCGGACGCTGTTATCGCACCATTACTGCAGCGTGACCGCTACTGATGCGTCACAGTGGCAGTCCGGGATCCAGAGCCAGAGAGCTGTCCGCGGCACGGCTGTGTCAGCCGGTTAGGACTCGTTGACACTGATCCGGAAGGCTGGTTAGGTTTCTACATTGCGCATACTCGTACGCCACGCGAACACTTCTAGGCACCGCTCCCCGGTGCTGACCCTCGGGCCGAGACTTCGAGGCGGACCGCGGCGCTGCGGTGGTACGCGGGCGATCACGCTGAGGAGACCGTATGGAACGTCAGCAAGCGGACCGCCCGGAGGCCCTGCAGGTCACCAGGCGTTCCTTGCTCAAGGGAATCGGCGTCGGCGCGGTTGCCGCGGGCGCGGGTGGCTTTCTCGCCGCCTGCGGCTCCGGCATCAAGGGGGCCAGTTCGGGCGCGACTGGCACCATCAACATCGGCTTCATCACTCCGCTGACGGGCGACCTCGCGGGCTTCGCCTCCGGCGACCAGTTCATCTTGAGCCTGGTCAAGCAGGCCTCGATCTACAAGAGCGGCATCAAGATCGGCAACAAGACATACAAGATCAACATCAATGTGCAGGACAGCCAGTCCAACCCGACGCGGGCCGCGCAAGTCGCCCAGCAGCTGGTGACCAGCGGCGTTGACCTGGTGCTCACCACTTCGACGCCAGAGACCACGAACCCGGTGGCTTCGGCGTGCCAGAAGGCCGGCACGCCGTGCCTGTCGACTGTCGTGCCGTGGGAGTCCTGGTACGGAGGGCTCGGCGGCAACCCGGCGAACCCAACCACGGACTTCAAGTACGTGTCGATGTTCTTCTTCGGGCTGAAGGAGTTCCAGGGCTGCTTCGCGCCGATGTGGAACCGGGTCAGCACCGACAAGATCGTGGCCTGCCAGTATCCGAATGACGCCGACGGCAACGCGTTCCGGGTGGCCTTCGAGCCACTCATCACGGCTTCTGGCTACACCCCGGTGGACGGTGGCGCGTATGCCGACGGCACCGCCGACTTTACGTCGATGATCTCGCTGTTCAAGAGCAAGAACTGCGACGTATTCAGCAACTGTCCGCTGCCGCCTGACTTCAACACGTTCTGGAAGCAGGCATCACAGCAGGGCTTCAAGCCCAAGATCGCGACAGTGGCGAAGGTGCTGCTGTTCCCGGCCGACTGCGTCGCGCTCGGCCCGACGCTCGTCAACAACATCGCGACCGACTCGTGGTGGGGTCCGTACATGCCGTACAAGTCCTCGCTCACCGGGATGTCGGCCGCTACCCTCGCTTCCACTTACGAGGCGCACTCCGGTCAGCAGTGGCTGCAGTCGCTCGGCTCGACGTACTCACTGTTCGAGGTGGCCAAGGAGGCGTTCAGCGCGGTGACCGACCCGCACGACAAGACCGAGGTCGCGAACGCCCTGCACAACGTCAACTACTCCGGTATCTGCGGCCCGATCAACTTCGCCAGCGGCCCGGCACCCGGCGTCGGCATCATCCCGCCGGTCGGCGTGCAGTGGAAGGCGCAGTCATCAGGCAGCAAGTACCCGGTCGAGATGAAGGTCGTCGACAACTCGCTGAACAAGGACGTGGCGATCCAGGCTGACCTCGTGCCAACGAATGCCTGATAGCGCATCACCAACGGCCCTGCTGGAGCTCGACAAGATCAGCAAGAGCTTCGGCAGGGTCGTGGTCGCCGACAGCTTGTCCCTCGCGATCGGTCCAGGTGACCTTGTCGGCGTCGTTGGGCCGAACGGCGCGGGCAAGAGCAGCCTATTCGGGCTGATGGCGGGCGACCTGCGGCCGTCGTCGGGCGAAGTCATCTTCGCAGGCGACACGGTGACGCGCCGAGATGCGGCCGCTCGATGCCGTCTTGGCATCGGCCGGACGTTCCAGGTCCCGAAGCCATTCGGCGCCATGACGGTGTTCGAGAACGTCCTTGTCGCGGTGCAGCAGGGCGCCGGGCTGCGCCGACGCCAGAGCTATGCAGCGGCTGCGTCGGTACTCGAACTAACCGGCCTCGCCGCGGACGCCAACAACCAGGCCGAGCGCCTGGGTCTGTTGTCCCGCAAGCGTCTTGAGGTCGCCCGGGCGCTGGCCACCAGCCCGAAGCTGCTGCTGCTCGACGAGGTCGCTGGCGGTCTGACCGATCCTGAGGTGGCTCAGCTGACGGAGATCGTGCGATCTGTCTCCGCTTCCGGGGTGGCGATCGTCTGGATCGAGCACGTGGTACACGCGCTCACCGCCACCGTGGCCCGGCTGCTGTGCCTGTCCGCAGGTTCGATCATCGGCGACGGCGAGCCGGCCGAAGTGCTCGGTCTCCCAGCGGTGCGCGAGGTGTTTCTCGGCACGGAAGTCTCGGCAGCGCTGCCGGTCCCTGGCTCCGGATTGGAGCCGGCATGACGAGTTCCGCCGCCGACGCGCCGCTCCTTCAGGTGCGTGGCCTCAGTGTCCATCACGGCCAGCTGCAGGCGCTGCACGACGTCAGCCTCGAGGTGCCGGCCGGCACCACGCACGCCATGATCGGGGCCAACGGCGCAGGCAAGTCGACCCTGCTGCGTACCATCGCCGGGCTGCACCACCCGAGTTCGGGTTCGATCCTGCTGGACGGCCAGGACATCACGGGCATGCGGCCCGAGCGGCGGGTGGCGGCCGGAGTGGCCCTGGTGCCCGAGGGGCGGCGGCTGTTCCCCTCGCTGACCCTGGAGGAGAACCTGCTGGTCGGGATGACCAGCGGCAGGAACGGACCGTGGGGCCTGGATCAGATCTACGGCCTGTTCGGCTGGATGCGGGAGCGGCGCGGGCAGCGGGCTGCGCAGCTATCTGGGGGTGAGCAGCAGGCCGTCGCGATCGGCCGCGCGCTCGCCGCGAGCCCGCGCGTGCTGCTGCTTGACGAGCTATCGCTCGGCCTGGCGCCGGTGGTGGTGCGTAGGATCTACGGCCTGCTGCCCCAGCTAGCCGCCGCAGGCGCGACGATCCTGCTGGTCGAGCAGGATGTGAGCCAGGCCCTCGCAGTCGCGTCGCAGGTGCACTGCCTGCTCGAGGGCCGGATCACCCTGTCCGGCGCGCCGGGCACGATGACCGCCGCGCAGATCGAGCGAGCCTACTTTGGCGTCGCTGCGAGCGCGGGCAACGGCGCGCATCAGGTCACGCCCAGCGTGGGCGCCGCGCTGCCGGAGGCTGGCGCATCACCGGGAGCGGGCCGATGACCTGGGTCAACGCAGTAGTCCAGGGCATCATGCTCGGTGGCCTCTACGCGCTGTTCGCCTGCGGGCTGTCGCTGATGTTCGGCGTGATGAAGGTCATCAACCTTGCTCACGGCGACCTGGCCGTGGTCGCCGCCTACCTAGCGCTCGGAGTCGTGACGGTCACTCACGTGCCGACGGTGTGGTCCTTCGTGCTAGTGGTGCCGATCTTCGCGGGCGTGGGCTATCTCGTGCAGCGCACGCTGATCCAGGCTGCGCTGAACCGCGGCGTACTCACCACGCTGCTCGTGACGTTCGGGCTGTCGGTCGTGATCGAGAACGCGCTGCAGCAGTTCCTGTCCGCCAACAGCAGGTCGCTGAGCATCGGCTCGCTGGTCTCTGACTCGTTCAGCATCGGCCAGATCACCATCGCCTACCTCGACCTCGTCATCCTGGTGGTAGCGGTGGTCGTGCTGCTCGGCCTGCAGTACTTCCTGTCGTCGTCCAGGAACGGGCGCCTGATTCGCGCCGTGGCTGATGATCGGGAGGCCGCGCAACTGTCCGGGGTCAACTACCGGCATGTGTTCGGCGTGGCCGCCGCGATCGCATTCGCCACGGTCGCGCTGGCCGGCCTCGCGTTCGGCATGTACACGCAGTTCGATCCCACAACCGGGACTGACCAGCTACTGCTGTATGCGTTCGAGGCGGTCGTCATCGGCGGCCTCGGCTCGTTGTGGGGCACCCTCGCGGGCGGGATCCTGCTCGGTGTCGCCCAGCAGATCGGCGCGCAGATCCACGCGTCCGATCAGCTTTTGGCGGGACAGCTGCTGTTCCTGATCATCCTGGTACTCCGGCCGCAGGGCATCACGAGTCGCAGGGAGCTCGCATGAGTTCGGTCGGGCAGCAAGCCGAGTGGGCCGGCGGACCGGTCCCACCCGCGGTCACTGACCAGGAACCGGCGTCGGTCCGGGTCACCCGTTCGAGGCGGTCGGTCCTGTGGGCCGGGATGGTGGCCATCGCCGGGGTAGCGGTGCTGGCGTACCTGCCCTACCTGGTGTACTCGTCGACCACGAGCCTGCTTGACCAGTTCTTCCTGCTGCTGATCATGGCGAGCATGTGGAACCTGCTGGCCGGCTACGCAGGCCTGGTGTCCGTCGGCCAGCAGGCTTTCATCGGCCTGGGCGCATACTTCGTAGTGATACTCGGGATGCACGGGCTGAGCCCGTTTGCGAGCATCCCCATCGTCACGGTAGCGGGCGCGGTCATCGGGCTGGTCTTCTGGTGGCTGGTTTCCCGGCTGCGCAGCGGCTACTTCGCCATCACGATGTGGGTCATCGCGTCCGTGTGCATGCTCGTCATCATCCAGGTCAGCTCGCTGGGAGGCGGCACGGGCATCGCCGTCCCCGGTCTGACCCAGAGCCCAAAGCTGTTGTCTGCGTACACCTACTGGGTGACGCTGGTGGTGACCGTGGTGGCGATTGCCGCTATCTACCTGCTGCTGCGCAGCCGCCTCGGGCTGGCGCTGACTGCGATCAGGGACGACGAGACCGGCGCCCGCAGTGTCGGCGCCCGGGTGTCGTCGGTGCAGCGACTGGTGTTCCTCGTCGCTGCGGCCGGTTGCGCCGCGGCGGGCGCGCTGTACGCGATCGATCAGCAGTTCATCGTGCCGACCGCCGCGTTCAGCGTGTATTTCACCGCGGAGATGATCTTCATCACCATCATCGGCGGTATCGGCACCATCGAGGGCCCGATTATCGGCACCGTGGTCTTCTTCGTGCTGCAGCAGACCCTGTCGTCAGCAGGCACCTGGTACTGGATCGTGCTCGGGCTGGTCGCGATCGCGGTGGCCATCTGGGCACCGCGCGGCATCTGGGGCCTATTCGCCGACCGCACCGGCGTCAGGCTCTTCCCGGTCGGCTACTGGTTGTGGCCTGCTGGCGCCGACCAGCGTGGTAGCAATCCGCTGCTGCGCCTCATCGGGCGCTAGCCGGTCAGCGGCACGGAAGGTCGGCGGGCCCTGCTAGGTTGCGGGCTGGGCGTGCGGCCCGGCGCCCCGCGCCGGTTCGGCCGGCTCCAGCCTGCCGCCCGGTCGCTCCGGGTACCCGGTGTAGTTCTCAGCGAGTGACGCCGCCGCGACGCGTGACCTGACGACGTAGCGAAGCTGGGAAAGCTGGAGCTGCGTCTCCATCTCGTCCGCGCCCGGCGCGCGGTGCAGCATTGTCGTCATCCACCAGGAGAAGTGCGTCGCCCGCCAGACTCGCTCCAGGCAGGTCGCCGAGTAAGCGGCCGCGAGCCGCTCGTCGCCGTGCAGCAGCCCGTCCAGGGCCGGGGCCAGCACCGCGACATCGGCCATTGCGAGGTTGAGGCCCTTGGCACCGGTCGGCGGCACGATGTGCGCCGCGTCTCCGGCCAGGAAGAGCCGGCCGTAGCGCATCGGCGAGCTGACGAAGCTGCGAATCGGCGTGATGCTCTTGTCGGCGACCAGCCCCTGGTCGAGCGTCCAGTCGGGCAGCGCGAACCGGTGCGCCAGCTCGGCCCAGATCCGCTCGTCGGGCCACGCCGCGATGTCCTCGTCCGGGCGTACCTGCAGGTACAGCCGGCTGACAGCCGGGCTGCGCACGCTGTGCAGGGCAAAGCCACTCCGGTGGTGGGCGTAGATGAGCTCGTCGGTCGACGGCGCTACGTCAGCGAGGATGCCCAGCCACGCGTACGGGTAGTCGCGTTCCCAGGTGGTCAGCACGCCGGACGGGATCGCTGGCCGGCAGATGCCGTGGTAGCCGTCGCAGCCGGCGATCGCATCGCAGGCGACCTCGTGCCTGGTGCCCGCCGCGTCGGTGTAGCGCAGCACGGGCTGGTCGGTGTCCAGGCCAGACACCTCGGTGTCGGTCACGCTGAACTCCAGTGCTCCGCCATCGGCCAGCCGCCGGGCGATGAGGTCCTTCACGACCTCGGTCTGCGCGTAGACGGTCACGGTCCGGCCGGTGAGCTCGCGGAAGTCGATGTGCCGGCGCTCGCCATCGAACTGGAGGTAGATCCCCCCGTGCTCGAGCCCCAGCCGGTCCAGCCGGTCAGCCAGGTCTGCCTCCCGCAGCAGGCCGACAGTGCCGTGCTCGAGTACGCCGGCTCGCTGGCGTGCCTCGCAGTACTCCCGGCTGCGGATCTCGATCAGCACCGAATCGATGCCCCGCAGCGCGAGCAGATGAGAGAGCAGCAGGCCAGCCGGGCCGGCGCCGACGATGCCTACCTGGGTTCGAGTGCGCATGTTCCGGGTCTGCAGTGTTGGTCCGTCATCCAGCCTGGCTCGCGTTCGACGCTGTGTTTCCTACGCCGTGCTCCGCTAGCCCGCCCTATGGCGCAGCGTTCGCCGTGTGTGCGCAGCACGAACATAAGTTACGTGACCGAACGCTGATAAATCTAGCACACGCAAGCCAAGGGCCGCGGCGCATGCCGCGGCCCTTGGCTTGGTTGCGGGCGGTACCCGCGCCGTCCTGCGTGGCTACTTCTTGCGGGTCGAGAACCAGGCCCCGGCGCCAAGCACGACGGCGACGACAACGGCTGCCGCGCCGCGGTACAGGTGGTTGCCGCCGTTCTTGACGTGGCTGCCGGAGTCCAGGAACGAGGGCGCTGCGCCCGCAAACCAGAGAATGCCCAGGATGAGGGCGATTACGGCGATGATCGCCAGAACGATCGCCAGCGAGCGCTTGGAGCCGCCGGACACGCTTTGAGAACTCACACTTCCTCCTAGATGCAGGTCACCATGGGGACCTGGGAGCGCAGCCTAACCAGACGCGTTACGACCGGCACGGTACTACCGCCGACACTGCCAGATGGCCCAAATACCCCTTAAAGAACTGAAATTTTTAACAACGGCCAGCGCCCTACGGCTGCCACACCATCAGCACGAGTATGACCAGCCAGATGAGGTTTACCACACCGCCCATGGCGGCGATGCGGCCACGCTCAACCATGGCTGTGTGTACCGCGATCGTCGGCCCGCCGGCGGGCTGGCCGGTGCCGGAATCGCTAGCCTGGCCACCTTGGGCGTCGCCTGGGCCGCGGCCGCTGGCCGCGCTCGAGCCGTCGGGTGCCGCCGCCCCCGCGCGGTCCGCCAGCTGCCCACCCGCCGGTCCTGAGGCAGCCGTTTGGGCCTGCGTGAGAGCCTTGATGGCCCGGCGCTGATCCCTGATGATGAGCACCAGCAGCGCGATCGCGACCACGAACAGCGTCATGGCCACGCTCAGCCAGGCGTGGCTGAAGTCGTGGTCCAGCTGGCCGAGCACGATGCCGAAGACAAGCACGAGCAGCGACGCCGCCGTAAGCATCAGCGTGATCCTGCTCAGGTAGCGCAGGATCGAGACATCCCGGCGGCGGATGTACCGCGGCGTTGAGGAGATGGCCAGTGCCAGCGGGCCGATCGTGAAGATCGCAAAGGCGACGTGCAGCCAGAGCACGAGCCGGTCGCCAAAGGACATGGTGCGATCCTAGACCTGCCTCGGCCGCTTTCCTGGTCGCCGCGCGAGCTCCCTGAAGCCGGGCGCTACCTGCTGTGCTGCCGTCGGGTCTTGAGGAAGTCCGTCACGACGTACTCACCGAGGCTGTCGGGTAGCGGGCGCAGCACGCGGCCGCCGTTACGCCTGGCTACCTCGTCCACGAATGCGGTCAGCCGCTCGTCGTCCGCCAGCATGAAGACGTTCATGATCGCCCGGCGCCTGGTCATCTTGTCGACCTCTGCCAGCGTCAGCTCCAGCGTTTCCGGTGACGGCGGCCAGTCGAACCAGAACCTGCCGTCGCGCCGCAGGTGCGCGGTCGGCTCGCCGTCGGTGATGACCATCACCACCGGGTTGTGCTCCGGTCTGCGATCCAGGAAGCGGCCGGCCAGCACGAGTGCGTGGTGCAGGTTCGTTCCCTGGACCATGTCCCAGCTCAGGCCTGCCAGTTCGGTCTCGTGCAGCTCGCGGGCATAGTTGGAGAAGCCGATGACCTGGATTGCGTCCTGCGGGTACATAGTTCGGACCAGCGCATGCAAGGCCAGCGCGGTCTGCTTGGCAGCGCCCCAGGTCCCGCGCAGCGCCATCGAGTAGGACAGGTCGACCAGCAGGCACACCGCTGCTGACGCCCGGCGGTCGGTCTCGGCGACCTCGAAGTCATCGACGGACAGCCGGACGCGCGGCCGGCCGGTTTCCGTGGCGTCCGGCTGACCGCTGGGGTGCCCGTTCCGGACTGGCGCTGGCGGTGGCGGCGCCGTCTGCCGGAGCAGCGCCTTGCGGACGGTGGCGGCGGCATCGATGGCCTGCTCGTCGCCGAACCGCCACGGCCGGGTGCTGCCGGTGTACTCACCGGCCTGGCCGGCGTCGTGCTGCTCGTGGTCGCCTGAGCCGCCGTCCGGGAGCTGCGCGAACACCTTGCGGAGCGCGGTCTCGCCCAGTCGCCGCACTGCCTTGGGGGTGAGCTCAAGCTTGCCGTCTACGCGCTGCAGGTAGCCCTGGCGCTCGAGCTCACGCTCGATCTGCCGCAGCGCGTCCATGTCATCAACCGCTTGCCGACCCAGGGCACGGCGAACAGCTTCCTCATCGATATCGTCCAGCCGCGCGCCCGCGTAGTCCTGCCGCAGTGCGTCTTCCAGGTCGGCCAGGTCGGCGAGCTCGGCCACTGCCGTCGTGGCATCGCTCAGGCCGAGCGGATCGGCGCCGGTCATGCTGGGCTGCGGCCAGCCCTGGTCCAGATCTGGGCGCCGGGCGCGCAGCGCATCGGCCAGCCGGGACATCTCGGCCGCCAGGCCGGCATCTTCGAGCGCCTGCGACATCAGCCCGGCCAGCTCGTCTCGCTGCTCCTCGGTCAGCGAGTTGAGCAGCCGCTGAGCCGCCGCCATGCGCCGCACCAGCGCGTCAACGAGTTCCTCAAGGTTGGCCGGCGAGTCCGGGAACATGTCGCCGAACCGCGCCATGAAGTCGTCGAAGTCCTGCTGGGTGTGCGCACCCCTGGCGTCGGCGTCGAGCATCTCGTTCAGCGCCGCCATCATGTCCTTGACGCGCTGCAGCGAAGCCGGGTCAGGATCGGCCAGCGTCTGCCTGATCCCGCGGAACTGACTGTCCAGGACCTCACGGCGCAGCAGCGACTTCAGCTCCTCGAACGTCGCCCGGGCCGCGTCGGATTGCCAGTCGTAGTCGGCCAGTCGCCTGATGGCCTGCGCGGTGTCAGACGGCAGGCTGTCCAGCTCGGCTTCGCGGAGCCGGGCCGAGTCGTCCGGGTTGGGGAACAGTTCAGCCCGCTCCTGGCCGATGGCGGTGTCGAGCAGCGCGCGAACCTGGTCGAGGATGCCGTCCAGGCGCCCGCGGCCGCGGATCTCGCGTTGTCGTTCGCGGACCCGGCGCAGCAGGTCGTCGAGCCCGCGGTGACCAGACATGCCGCGGCGCAGCAAGTCGCGCAGTGCGCTCGCTGGGTCGGTGCCCTCCAGGATCGACTCACCCATGGCATCCACGGCTCCGCGCACGTCATATGGCGGCTCCAGCGGATCTGGCCCGCTGGTGTACTCGCCGTAGCGATAGCCGGGCACGCGCCTTACCTCCTTGCCTGCGATCCGTGTCAGCCGGGCGGCTCAGCTCCGGTACACTGCGCCGCCGTCGATGGAGTCCTTGGACAGGCGCCGCATGAGGTACAGGCCCTCGAGCGCGAACTCCAGCGCGGCGGCGGCCTGACCGAGTGACTCACCGCCAGTCATCTGCAGCCGCTCCATGATCTTCGCCAGCCCTGGCACCTCGCCGATCCGCCGCAGCAGGTCAGCCGCGGGCACGAGGTCCCCCGTCTCCACCACGCCGCCGTCGCTGAACCTGGCGAGCAGGCCGCTGAGATCGGCATTGCCCAGCAGCGCGCGGAAGGTATCGCTGGTGCCGCGCCGCAGCAGGTGATCGAGCACCTCCTGTTCCCGGCCTTCCTCGCTGACCTCGAACTCGACCTTGCCGCGGAGCGTGCTGATCACCGATGGCAGATCGCACACCCGCGCGACTGGCTGGTCCTCGCCAGTGATCGCAGCGCGCCGCACCGCCGACGCGGCGACCGCCTCAGCCGCGGCGA
>Ga0187807_1000228_pt1 | contig 17173 bp, 11 predicted proteins | sample NC_wetland_sal_i_4_FD_132432 | JGI IMG/M metagenome (GOLD analysis project Ga0187807, IMG submission 132432) | Wetland sediment microbial communities from Neuse River Estuary, North Carolina, USA - ASW_2 | ecosystem: Environmental > Aquatic > Freshwater > Wetlands > Sediment | place: USA: North...
CGGCGGCAGGTCGATCCCGTAGGCGTCGCACTCCATCTGGTTCCAGGCGGCGCCGAGACCGAGTTCGAGCCGGCCGCCCGAGATGATGTCCACCGTCGCGGCCATGTTGGCGAGCACCGCCGGGTGCCGGTACACCATGCCGGTGACCTGGCAGCCGATCCGGATCCGCCGTGTCGCCTGCGCCATGGCGCCGAGCATCGTCCACCCCTCGAAGTTCGGGCCCGTCAGGTCGCCGGTCAGCGGATAGAAGTGGTCCCAGTTCCACGCCGACTCGAACAGCGGGATCTCGTCTGCCGCGACCCAGACGTCGCGCATCTCTTCCCAGGTCTGGTGCTCGGGCCGTGTCTTGATCGCGAACCGCATCGCCTGCTCCGCATCTTCGTCGTAGTTATCCATAGCTTAGGGACCGCGGAATTGGCGGGCGGATGGCAGGCGGCGGGATAGCCGTCGGCACCGGGGTGTTCGTGCGCCTGTCGGGCAATGTTCACCGCCATGAAGAGAATGCGGGCGTGCCCGTAATCATTCGGCTGCTAGGGAATGGGGTGACAACTCCGGCCTGTAGGAGAAAACGGGGGAGAGGCCTTGCTGCGATCGCGGAATTTCACGGATGCCGTCCGAACGCTGGGCGTGCTCGCCATGCTCGCGGGCGCGAGCATGATGTTGGCAGCCTGGCTGGGCGCCACGGCGCCGGCCCGCGCCGCGACCTCGGGGACCGCCGCGGCGGTGGCCGCGACCGCGACGGCGACCCCCACGCCGACCAGAACGGCGACTCCGACTCCGACTCCGACTTCGACGCGGACGGCGACCCCGACTCCCACGCCGACCACCACCACGACGGCGACGCCGACGCCGACCACGACCGGCACGACGACAGCCACGGCGACGGCCACCGCGACGGCCACGCCAACCGCCACGGCCACCCCGACCGGGGCGCCGGCGACCGGCGGCGGCACGGGGCCGGGAGGTAACCTGGCGCTCGCGGTTGTGGGAGTCGCCGTCGTGCTAGCGGGCGGCGGGCTCGTCTTCCTCGCCGCACGGCGCCGCCAGGCAGCAGGCGGAGCAGGCCGAGCGGGCGGCGGCTGAGCCAGGGCTGAGCTTGAGCCAGGGCTGAGCTTGAGCCGGGGCTGAGCCGATGGCGTACGGCAGGCGTTACGGCGATCGGGAGCAGGCGCCGCAGGGCATCGGCGGGGGAGTGATCTTCGCCGTGGGCCTGGTGCTGCTTGCCGTCGGCGGCTTTGTCGTGCTGCGCGCCGTGACGGGCGGGGTCGCCCTCCCGCCGGCGAGCGCGCAGGACATCCCCGCGACGGTGGGCACGGCCGTGCCTTTCCCCGTGGGCCCCTCAGCGGTGGCGGCCCCGCTGGCGCCGTCCACCCCGGTCGTGATCGAGATACCTGCGATCGGGGTCAGGGCGCCCATCATGGCGCTCGGCCGCAACAGCGACGGGACCGTCCAGGTGCCTCCGCTCGGCAACCACAACCTGGCCGGCTGGTACGACGGCAGCGTCATGCCCGGGCAGGACGGCGCGTCGGTCATCCTCGGGCACGTCGACAACTACACCGGCCCGTCCGTCTTCTTCGACATCAAGAACCTGCGCCAGGGCGACGCCATCGACGTCATAAGAGCGGACGGCACGGTGGCGGCGTTCGCCGTCGACGGTGTGCAGAAGGTCGCCAAGACCCTGTTCCCGGCCAGCGCTGTCTACGGCAACGTGCCCTACCCGAGCCTGCGGCTGGTCACCTGCGGCGGCCCGTTCGACGCCGCGCGCGGCCAGTACCTGGACAACATCGTCGTCTACGCCCACCTGACCGGCGTGGCCGCCGCGTAACGCGTCGTAAGAGGCGGGAAAGACCTGCATCCGGGCGCCAGGACACCCGGATGCAGGGGCGCGGGGCCGCGGGGCGCCCGGATGCAGGCGGGCGCCCCGCGGGGATCAGCACGGGGTTAGGTGGTGCAGGTGGCCCCGTTGACCGTGAACGAGGTGGGCACCGCGTCGCTGTTCGTCCAGGTTCCCTGGAAGCCCAGCGAGGTGTTGCCGCCCGCCGCGATGGTGGCGTTGTAGCTCTCGTTGGTGATCGTCACGGCCTCGCCGGACTGGCTCTCCACGCCGTTCCAGGCGTTGGTGATGTGCTGGTCACCGGGGAAGGTGAACTTCAGCGTCCAGCCGTTTATGGCCGACGTGCCGGTGTTGGTGATCGTGACGTTCGCGACGAAGCCGCCGGTCCACTGGCTGGCGGTCTGGTACACCACCTGGCAGGTGGCGCCAGTCTGCGACGGGTTGACCGTCCAGCTGAACGTCGCCGACCCGGACGCGCCCGTCGTGTCCTTCGCGGTCACCGTCACCGAGGACGTGCCGGACGCGGTGGGCGTGCCGCTGATCAGGCCGGTCGAGGAGTTGATCGACAGGCCCGCGGGCAGCCCCGTGGCCGAGTAGGTCAGCGTCTGCCCGGACGCCGAGTCGGACGCGCTGATCTGCACCGAGGCGGCCGTGCCGACGGTGGAGGTCTGCGATCCGGGGTTGGTGACCGTGACGGTGTTGCCCGTGGTGGTGCCCACCGTCCAGCTGAACGTCGCCGACCCGGACGCGCCCGTGGTGTCGGTCGCGGTCACCGTCACCGAAGACGTGCCGGATGCGGTGGGCGTGCCGCTGATCAGACCGGTCGAGGAGTTGATCGATAGGCCAGCCGGGAGCCCGGTGGCCGAGTAGGTCAGCGTCTGGCCGGACGCCGAGTCGGTCGCGTGGATCTGCAGGGACGCCGCGGTGCCGACCGTGGACGTCTGCGACCCGGGGTTGGTCACCGTGACGGTGTTGGTGGTGACGGTGCCGCCCGGGATGGTGTAGGTGACCAGCGAGCGGGCCGGCAGCGTCGCGGTGAACGAGCCACCGGACACGGTCGTCGCGGCCTGGCTCGCGTTGCTGCTGGAGGAGTTCGTCAGCCACGAGCTCACCGTGGCGCCGTTCGAGACCCCGGTGCCGGTCAGCGCGAAGTTGACGGTGTCAGAGCTGGTGCCCGTGTTCAGGGCCACGATCGCGATCGTGTTGTTGGTGTTCTTGAAGGCGTCCAGGGTGAGGTTGCCGTCGGAGGTGGTGGCACCGATGCGGACGGCGCCGGGGCGCACGTAGTCGCTCCAGCCGGCGAAGGCCCACAGCCGGCCGGACGGGGTGACAGTCGAGCCGTTGATCTGGATGAGGCTCTCGTTGTCGCCGTTACCAGAAGGCGTCGACGAGCCCCACCAGTACAGGAACGCGTTCAGGTTCGCGCTGTCGAGTCCGGCGAAGATGTGTTGCGCCCAGGTCAGGCCCGACGCGTCGCTGCCGTCGTCCCAGGCCGGGTCCCAGCTCTCGAACGTGGACCACTCGGTCTCCCACGCGGGCTTGGTCCAGCCGGACAGCGGCGTGGTGGGCGCCTCGGTGTAACCGTGCGACGTGAAGACCGCGGTGTCGGCCAGGGCCGTCGGGTCGCCCTCGATGGCGGCGGCGTACTGCTGCGCGTAGTCCCAGCCCTCGGTGGCGCAGCACTCCACCTGCGTGCCGGAGGACGCCATGGTGGGTCCGAGCACGTCGAGGAACTGCGCCGTCTGCGCCGGGGTCATCACCATGCCGTCGTAGCTCGGCGACAGGTTCGCCTCGTTCTCCGGGCCGATGTAGGTCAGCGGGACGCCCGCGGCGGAATAGTCGGCCGCGTACTGCTTGAGGTAGTTCGCGTACGCCTGCTCCCAGTTGCCGCTCGAGCAGGTGGCGCCGGAGACGCCGCACAGCGCGCCGCCGTTGATCGCGGAGTCATTGGTCTTCATGAAAGCGGGCGCGCTCCACGCGTCCGCGAAGATGTTGGTCACGCCATAGTCCGCCTTGATCGCCTGCGCCAGCGTCAGCTGGTCCTGGTCGTTCCCGATGGACGACAGGGGCAGGTATGTCGGCGTGGCGGTTGGCGAGGACGGAGCGTTCGGCTCGATCGTGTCGCCGGAGTCCGCGCTGATCTCGTTGCGCAAGATCGTCAGGCCGGCGCCGCCGGACGTGCTGAACAGGTACTTGAGCGCCTGCTGCTCGACCGACGACGACGCGCCCATGATCGTCTCCGCCTGGCCGAAACCCTCGGAGGCGCCAAAGCCGGTAATCGTCTGGAATGTCGTACCCCCGTTGATCGTCGCCGAGTCCGCGGCCAGCGCGGGCCGGGCCACGCTGACAAGCGCCGCGGTAACCAGCGCGGCGCCTGCGAGGATCGGAAAGACTTTCGGCGCAGGGAATCTGGCACTACCTGGCATCACAGCCTCCTTACATCGGGTAGCGACTGTGACCGTAGATCCAGGGCTCGAAAGAAACAATAGGTAACAGTATCGAAACTTCACGAAATTTTCTGACACGGCCTGACATGCCATAACGCGGTGTCGGCAGAGCTTTATTACTCACCAGTAGTGAAGCGCCTTGTGAAATAGCTTGATATCGAGATACTGTAAGTTGGTCGGAAACACGGCTGAAACAGCGGCAGCGGCAGCGGCGTGACCGCGACGGACCGCCGGCGGAACGCCACGAACTCAAGGAGGCTCGGCAGCGATGACGGGGAAGACGGTGAACAGCTTCGGCAGCCGCGCGACGATCGACGCTGGCGGCGCGACCTACGAGATATACCGATGCGACGCGGTCCCCGGCAGTCAGATCCTCCCGTACAGCCTGAAGGTCCTGCTGGAGAACCTGCTCCGCAACGAAGACGGCCTGAACATCACGGCAGGCCACATCCGGGCCTTGGCGAACTGGGATCCGAAGCAGGAGCCCGACACCGAGATCCAGTTCACCCCCGCCCGGGTGATCCTGCAGGACCTCACCGGCGTGCCCGCCGTCGTGGACCTGGCGGCCATGCGCGAGGCCATGCAGAACCTCGGCGGCGACCCGAAGAAGATCAACCCGCTCATCCCCGCCGAACTGGTCATCGACCACTCGGTGGTCGCCGACGTCTTCGGCCGCCCCGATGCCTTCGAGAAGAACGTCCAGATCGAGTTCCAGCGCAACAGGGAGCGGTTCCAGTTCCTGCGCTGGGGCCAGGACTCCTTCAGCGGCTTCCGCGTCGTCCCGCCCGGCACCGGCATCGTGCACCAGGTGAACATCGAGCACCTGGCCCGCGTCGTGATGACGCAAGACAACGTCGCGTATCCCGATACCTGCGTCGGCACCGACTCGCACACCACGATGCAGAACGGTCTCGGCATCCTCGGCTGGGGAGTCGGCGGCATCGAGGCGGAGGCGGCCATGCTCGGGCAGCCGATCTCCATGCTGATCCCGAAGGTCGTCGGCTTCCGGCTGACCGGCACGCTGCCGAAGACCGCCACGGCGACCGACCTGGTGCTCACGATCACCGAGATCCTGCGCAAGCACGGGGTGGTCGGCAAGTTCGTCGAGTTCCACGGCGAAGGCGTGGCGCAGGTGCCGGTGGCGAACCGGGCGACGATCGGGAACATGTCACCGGAGTTCGGCTCCACCTGCGCGATCTTCCCGATCGATGACGCGACCCTCGACTACCTGAGGCTTACAGGCCGCCCGGACAGCCAGGTTAGTCTTGTCGAGACGTACGCCAGGGAGCAGGGCCTGTGGCACGACCCGTCCCGCGAGCCGCGCTTCTCCGAGGAGCTCACGCTCGACCTGGCCACGATCGTGCCGAGCATCGCCGGTCCCAAGCGCCCGCAGGACCGGATCGAGCTGGCCCACGCGAAGGCCGCGTTCCGCGACGCGCTGCCGTCCTATACGCACACCGACAGCCTGAACGGCACGTTCCCCGCCTCCGACCCGGCGGAGACCGAAGACCACCGGCCGAGCAACCCCGTCACGGTCACCCTCGAGGACGGCACCCAGACGCAGATCGACCACGGCCACGTCGTCATCGCCGCGATCACCTCGTGCACCAACACCTCCAACCCGTTCGTGATGATCGGCGCCGCGCTGCTCGCCAAGAGGGCCGTCGAAAGGGGCCTGAACCGCAAGCCGTGGGTGAAGACCACGCTCGCCCCCGGCTCCAAGGTCGTCATGGACTACTACGAGCGGGCCGGCCTGCTGCCGTACCTGGACAAGCTCGGCTTCAACCTCGTCGGCTACGGCTGCACCACCTGCATCGGCAACTCGGGCCCGCTGCCGCCCGCCATCAGCAGCGCGGTCAACGACAACGACCTGACCGTCGTGTCGGTGCTGTCCGGCAACCGGAACTTCGAGGGCCGGATCAACCCGGACGTGAAGATGAACTACCTCGCGTCCCCGCCGCTCGTCGTCGCCTACGCCCTGGCCGGCACGATGGACATCGACCTGGACACCGACCCGCTCGGCACCGACCCCGAAGGCAAGCCGGTCTACCTCGCCGACATCTGGCCCGCCCCCGACGAGGTGGCGAGCGTCGTGCAGAGCGCGGTTGCCGCGGAGATGTTCACCCGCGACTACGCGGACGTGTTCACCGGCGACGACAACTGGCGCAACCTCGACGTCCCCGCAGGGGACACGTTCACCTGGGATGAAGCCTCGACCTACGTCAGGCGGCCGCCGTACTTCGACGGCATGCCCGGCACGCCCGCGCCGGTGACCGACATCCACGGCGCGAAGGTCCTGGCGAAGCTCGGCGACTCGGTGACCACCGACCACATCTCGCCGGCCGGCGCGATCAAGGCGACCGCCCCCGCCGGGCTGTACCTGACCGAGCACGGGATCGAGCGGTCCGACTTCAACTCCTACGGCTCGCGGCGCGGCAACCACGAGGTGATGATCCGCGGCACGTTCGCCAACATCCGGCTGCGCAACCAGCTCGCGCCCGGCACGGAGGGCGGCGTCACCGTCAAGGACGGTGTGGAGATGTCGATCTATGACGCCTCCCGCGAGTACATCGCCGAGGGCACGCCGCTGCTCGTGCTCGGCGGCAAGGAGTACGGCTCCGGCTCGTCCCGGGACTGGGCGGCGAAGGGCACGGCGCTGCTCGGCGTCCGCGCGGTGCTCGCCGAGTCCTTCGAGCGCATCCACCGGTCCAACCTGATCGGCATGGGCGTACTGCCGCTGCAGTACGAGCCGGGGGAGTCGGCGGCCTCGCTCGGCCTTTCTGGCACGGAAACCTTCTCAGTCGAGGGAATAGAAGAACTAAATTCTGGGACTATTCCGAACGGTGTCGTGGTGACCGCCGACGGCAAGCAATTCCGCGCCGTCGTTCGCATCGACACCCCCGGCGAGGCCGACTACTACCGGCACGGCGGCATCATGCAGTACGTGCTGAGGTCGCTGCTCGCGACGCGCTAATTTCCGGATGGCGTCGGTGCGTGCCATGGGGTGACATACCGCTAGGCTCACCCCCATGGCGGTGGATTCCGACGCGAAGCTCACTGACCTGGCCGCCGAGATTCTGCGCGACGCGGTTCAGGTATACGACCGCGGCGACCTGCAGGAGTGGATCGTCGGCTGCCAGCCGGTGCTCGCGGCGGGTGCGATGGGGATGTTCCCTGGCAGCAGGGAAGTGGCCGGGTCGTTTCCGGCCGCGGGGCGCGGCGACGACGCCGATGGCGGTGTCAGCCTGCGCGCGGTGTTCGGCGTGCCTGGCAGGCTGCCGGGCGTCCGGCTGCCGCCGGCCGCCGAGCTGGCCAGGCAGGCGCGATCCGCGCCGCTGATGGCCAGGCTGGAGGCGCTCGCCGGGTGGCTCGGGCCGGACGGCAGGCCGGTCACCCGGGCCGATGAGCTGTCCGCGGCGGACGCCGCGGACGCGGCGGGCCGCCTCGGCATCAGCCCGGGATACCTGGCGTACCTGTGGGAGTACGCGCTCACCTCGGGCTGGTTCGAGCTTGACGACCGCCCCCGCGGCGGGACGTGGGCGGTGCCCGGGCAGACGGCGCTGCGCTGGGCGGACGGCGACGACGCGAGCGCGCCACACGCCTGGGCGGTGATCTTCGCGTCGGTGCTCGCCTGCACGCTCGACGTGGCCGCCGCCGCGGACCCGGACGCCGCGCGCAAGCTGAACCTGCAGGGCCAGGGCGCGGCCGCGTGCGTGCGGCTCTTCCTGGCCAGGCGCCGCTCGCCGCGCCCCGGGCGCACCGAGCGCGCGGGGCTGTCGCTGGCCGAGTTCGGGGAGCTGGTCAGGTACGGCGCGATGGGCGACCCGCTGTCCTCGCGCGCGCGGCGGGCATGGGACGCCTGGGTGCGCGAGCACGGCGACCCGGCGCGCGTGCTGCTCGGCGAGCTGGCCGCGCTCGGCGCCGTGACGGTGCCGGACACCGACGTCGGCCTGGTCGGGCTGACGCCGCTGGCGCAGTGGGCGCTGCGCGAGCAGTTCGAGCTGGACGGGGTCGAGGTTCCGCTGATTCCGGCGGACCCGGCCCGGATGTCGGCCGCGGACCTGGCCGCGCTGGCCGAGGGTGTCACCGAGTCCGAGTCCGAGTTCGAGGCCGAATCGGCCGCCTGGGTGGCGGCCCGCGGCCCGGTGGCGGCCGCGCGGGACCTGCTCGCGTTCGCGGCCGGCAGCGGGGCGGCGGAGCGGCTCATCGCCGTGAACCTGACGCGCCGCATCGGGATCGACGCCAATCTTGCCTGGCGGGACGCCATGCAGCGGCCCGAGCTGCGCGGGTACGCGCGGATCGCGCTCTCCGTGCTCGCCAGCGAGCTGCCCGGGAGCACCCTGCCGCTGGTCCTCGAGCCGTCCCCGGACGACGTGACCTGGGTGGCCACCGACCTGCTGGCGCTCGCCTGCGGCGACGAGGACCCGGACCCCGACCAGGTGGCCGCCCAGTTCAGCGAGGCCGTCCCGGCCGGCGAGGAGTCGTGGATCTTCGACCTGATGTCGCGCAACTCGCACCCCGACGTCGGGCAGGTGCTGACCGTGCTCGGCCGGCACCACCCGGACCGGCGGGTCCGCCGGGCCGCGCAGGCCGCCGCCCGGCACCGGCCCGCGGAGCGGGCCGAACCGGCACCGGCCCGCTCCGGCGGCCACTAGGCTCGCTGTCATGGCGCTGAACCCCGACGACTTCGACGAGTTCGCTGACGGCTACGACGACGTCGACATCAAGGAAGCGCTCGGACTGCCCGACACGCTGCCGCCGATCCGGCTCCCGTCGCTGTCCGAGCGCGCCGCGCTGGCTCGTCAGGCGCCGCTTGCACGTCAGCTCGCCGCGTTCGCCGAATGGACCGGGGCCGGCGTTCGCGAGGTCACCGAGGACGGTGAGCTGACGGCGGCGAGCGCGAGCGAGGCGATCGCCGCTCTCGGCGTCACCGCTGACGATTTTGCGTACCTGTGGGAGTACGCGATCGACGTGGAGTGGCTGACGTACGCCGACGACGACCGCGTGCTGCCCGGCGAGACGGCGCGAGCCTGGTCCGACGGTGATGAAGAGGCGGTGTTCGTCGCCTGGTCCTCGACGCTGGCGGCGGTGCTCAACGGAACGCTCTACGTCTGCGGCCCGGCGCAGGACGACGACTGGGACGAGCTCGGCCTCGGGGAACTCGACTTCGACGGGCAGCCGATGGTCATGGCAGTCCTGCTCTTCCTGGCCCGCAGGGAGGGGCTGTCCCTGGCCGACTTCACCGAGGCCCTGTGGGAGAACGCGTCCGCCGGCATGTCGGCGGCCGACTCGGTGCTGGCGCGCGCGCGGTGGCTCGAGGCGTATGACGACCCGGTCCGGCTGCTGCTCGGCAAGCTGGCGGACCTGGGCGCGATCGCCGAGGCTGGCGAGACGATCCGGCTGACCCCGCTCGCGCTGGCCGCGGTGCACGAGCAGCTCGCCGGCGCCGGGGTCGACATCCCGCTGCTGCCGCCGACCGCCGCGGAGCTGACCGGCGAGCAGCTGCTCGCCATGGCCGAGGGCGTCGGCGAGGATGAGTTCGAGGCCGAGGCCGACGCCTGGCTCGCCGCGCGCGGCGCGGACGACGGCGCGCGGGAACTGCTCGGGCTCGCCGCGGCCGGCGACCCGGGGGAGCGGATGCTCGCGGTGGCCGCCGTCACCAGGATCGGCGCCGCGGCCGAGCGGGCCTGGCGGGACAGCCTGGACGTGCCGCAACTGCGCCCCTACGCGAAGCTGTCACTGGCCGCGCTGGCCGGCGGCGAGGACGTGCCGCCGGACCTGGAACCGCTGCCTGACGACGTGGCCTGGCTCACCACGGACATGCTGGCGCTCGCGTGCGACGAGGAGTACCCGGACCCTGAGGAGATCGCGGCCAGCATCCGCGAGGCCATCCCCGCGGGCCAGGAGGCCGCCATCTTCGAGATGATGTCCCGCGGCACGCACCCGGACGTCGTCGACGTGCTCAACCACGTCGGCAGGTATCACCCGGACAAGCAGCTCGCCAAGGCGGCGCGCACCGCGGCTTATAGGGCGACCTCCCGCCGGGCCTCGCCGGCCCGCTAGCACAAGCCGCCCGAGTCGGGGCAAATCGCCCCCGTCCCTCGTTGTCATCGATAGGGTGTGACCGACGGGAAAGGGGGGCGGGGTAATGGCTGCTGCGAACAATCTCGCCGCGGTGGACCATGTGGTGGTCCTGATGCTGGAGAACCGCTCGTTCGACCACATGCTCGGCTTCCTCTACACGGCCGACGGCAACATCTCGCCGTCGGGCCAGCCGTATGAGGGGCTGACGGGCACGGAGTCCAACCCAGATTCGAGCGGCAACGAGGTCACGGTCTTCCAGATCACGCCGTCTACCCCCAACGCCTACTTCATGCCCGGCGCGGATCCGGGCGAGGGCTACATGGCGACGAACAACCAGCTGTACGGCAGCGACAGCGGGCCGTCGGCGACCGGGCAGGCGGCCACCTGCCAGGGGTTCGTCAAGGACTACGCCTACACCCTCGGCTGGGAGGAGACCCAGGGCTGGTCCATCCTGCCGGGCACTGTCGTGACCGACATCATGGGCATGTTCACGCCGCAGGCGCTGCCCGTGCTGTCCGCGCTCGCCCGGGGCTACGCGGTCTGCGACCACTGGTTCGCGTCGGTGCCGACCGAGACGCTCGCGAACCGCGCGTTCGCCTGCGCGGCGACCAGCCAGGGGCACATGGACGACCAGACGAGGACGTTCACCTGCCCGAGCATCTTCGGGTTGCTCAACTCTCACGGGCTTGGCTGGTCGATTTACGGATACGACGCGGAGCCGCTGACCAAGAGCTCGTTCACCGACATCGCCCAGGCGGACCCGACGCACTTCGGGCTGTTCAAGGACTTTCAGGGGGCGGCCGCGGCGGGCACGCTGCCCGCGTTCACGTTCATTGAGCCGAGCTGGTCGTCCACCGGCAACAGCCAGCACCCCAACTACGACGTGGCGCTCGGCGAGCAGCTCATCCACGACGTCTACGAGTCGCTGCGGTCCGGCCCGGGCTGGCCGCAGACGCTGCTCGTGGTCACCTACGACGAGCACGGCGGCTGCTACGACCACGTGCCGCCGCCGTGGGGCGCGACGCCGCCGGACAACAACGTGGGGGAGTACGGCTTCACGTTCAACCGGTTCGGCGTCCGGGTGCCGGCCGTGCTGATCTCGCCGCTGATCGCGCCGGGCACGGTGTACCGGGTGCCGGCCGGCAGCGTCCCGCTCGACCACACGTCGATCCTGAAGACCGTCGAACAGCGCTGGAACCTGGCCCCGCTGACCGCCAGGGACGCCGCCGCGCCCGGCTTCGGTGACGTGCTCACGCTGACCACGCCCCGCACTGACGACGTCCTCGCGGGCGTGGTCGTCCCGGTCTCCGGCAGCGCCGGCCCCTCCGCCGGCCAGGTCTCCCACCTGGAAGCCGTCCGCGAAGACCTGGCGGCGCGCTACACGCCCGGCGAGCGGCCCGCCCCGCCGCAGGGCCCAGACCCGCAGAACCCCGACCAGCTGAGCCTAGACGGGCAGAACCCGGACGGGCAGAACCCGGACCAGCACGGCGCGGACCAGCAGGCGCCTGCCCGCGGCAAACGGCATCGCCTTTTCCGCCTGTAACCCGATTCCGCCTGCATAATCGAAGACCCTCGCTCGCGTTACCTGGCTGCCTCGGGCGCCCGATCGTCGCCGCACCCGCGACGATGACCATCGTCACCCCCAAGCCCGACCCGGCACCCGGCCGTTTAACCTCGCCGGCGATTCCCGCCGCTAGGGGGCGCCCGATCCGTCCGCCACCGAGATCATCCGGCGGGCGACCGCGCGCAAACCCGGGTACCTGGCGAGAGTGATCAGCCGCGCGGCCAGCGGCACCGTCGCGTCGATCAGCCGCAGGGTCCGCTGCCCGTCCGGTGAGGTGTCCCGCACCCAGAACAGCATGATCCCGACCGAGTACAGCCACAACAGCCAGGGCAGGCGATCGCGCAGGTACCCGGGAACGCGCAGCCGTGAGCCGTCGATCACGTCGCGATACAGCGACAGCGCCATCGCCCTCGCCGGCCTGGCCTCAGCGCTGAACGGGCTGAGCGGGCTCGCGCCGTCCGCGGCCCGGGAGTAGACGGTGGCGGCGAAGGAGCGATAGGGCGCCTGCGACTGCACCAGCGCGTGCAGCACGCCGCGCAGCCGCGGGACGAAACGCGCCTCGGCGGCGAGGATGCCGCTGCAGGCGGCCGCGTGCTCGAGAGCGTTCCGGGCGTAGTACTCCTGGATCAGCTCTTCCTTGGACGCGAAGTAGTAGTACGCGTTTCCGGTGGCGACACCCGCCTCGCGCGCGATCGCGCGCATCGTCGTCGCCTCGTAGCCGTGCTCCTGGAACAGGCGCATCGCGGCTTCGGCGATGACCGCGCGGGTCTTCTCTGCCTTGGGGGTCTTGGGTTGTGCCTGGGTCAGCTCCTGCGACACGCAGGCAACTGTATGACCACGGGTCGTTTCCCCGCCCGGGAATCGGGACAGACGCCGCTCGTGATAGTTACTTTGCTGAGGCGACGATGAGAGGACGTGGTTTCATGCGCGCGATAGTTGTCGACGAACTCGGCGGCCCCGAGGTGCTGCGGATCGCGGACCGCGACGACCCCGTGCCGCAGCCGGGCCAGATCCTCGTCCGGGTCGCTGCGGCCGGCGTCAACTTCATGGACATCTACCAGCGCTCGGGGATCGGGGTCTACGTCCAGCCGACCCCCTTCACCCCCGGCGGCGAGGGCGCCGGGACCGTCATCGCGGCCGGCGACGGGGTGACCGAGTTCAGCGCCGGGGACCACGTGGCCTGGAGCGGCGTGCCCGCCAGCTACGCCGAGCAGGTCGTGCTCCCCGCCGGCCGCGCCGTCCCGGTGCCGGAGCACATCGACCCCAAGGTCGCCGCCGCGGTCATGCTGCAGGGTATGACCGCGCACTACCTGTGCACCAGCACGTTCCCGGTGAGCGAGGGGAACGTCGCGGTCGTGCACGCGGCGGCGGGCGGCGTCGGGCTGCTGCTCACCCAGATGATCAAGCGTCGCGGCGGGATCGTGGTCGGCACCACGTCGACAACCCCCAAGGCGGTGCTCGCCCAGCAGGCCGGCGCCGACCACGTCACCACCTACGAGGAGTTCACCGAGGCGGTCCGCCGGATCACCGGCGAACGCGGCGCCGACGTCGTCTACGACGGCGTGGGCAAGGCCACCTTTGACGAGAGCCTCAAGGCGCTGCGGCCCCGCGGCATGATGGTGCTCTACGGCGGATCGAGCGGCCAGGTGCCGCCCTTCGACCTGCAGCGGCTGAACACCGGCGGCTCGCTGTTCATCACCAGGCCCACCCTCGTGCACTACATCGCCGACCGCGCCGAACTGCTCTGGCGCGCTGGCGACCTGTTCGAGTGGATCGCCAAGGGCGACCTAGACGTGCGGATCGGCGGCGAGTACCCGCTAGCCGAAGCCGCCCGCGCGCACGACGACCTGGCCTCCCGCCGCACCACCGGCAAGCTCGTCCTGATCCCTTAGCTCGACTGGTAAAGCCCGCGCACCCGCGCGGCGACGCCAGCCACGTCCACCGGCCGTGTGGTGTCCACGGCGACCAGGTCGCCGATCCCGACCGCCCGGTCGTATTCGGCCATCGCCTCAAGCGGCAGCGTGGTCACCACGTGCACTGGATGCGTGACGCGGGCGTTATACCGTTCGACGGCGAGTTCCGGCGGGCACACGCAGTGCACCTCCACCAGGTGGCCGCCGAGCGCGCCGAGCGCGGATAGCCGGCCGCGCTCGTAGGCGCTGTTCGGCCGGAAGTTCGCCTCGATCAGCACGGCGGGGGAGTCGGCCGCCAGCGCCCACAGCAGCTCCATCGCGGCTGCCCCGAGCCGCCGCGACCACGCCAGGTCCGGCTCGGGCGCCCCGAAGGCGTCGTGCAGCGTCTCCTTGATCCTGTCCTTGGTGACCAGCGCGTACCCCAGCTCGGCCGCCAGCGGCACGGCGAGGCTCGTCTTCCCGGCCCCGGGCGCCCCCGAGACATACACCACACGCCGCACCCGTCGAACCTAGCGCTTCCCGGCGCGGCCGCCCAGCACATCGGGCGCAAAGTCGTGGTATAAAAGGACATATCGGGCGCGGAATCGATGATTTTGCGCCTAAGTCGCCGCACGCCCGGTGGCCGGGCTCCGCGACCAAGGGCCGGGCCAGTCGGCCGGGCGGAGCGCGTCCGGCACGGCGCCGACCGCGCCCGCCGACCGCGACAAACGCCCGCAAGACCGACACGCGTGTCGGTTAACTCGACCCGCCTCCGCGACCAGCACGGATGATGGGCCGTACTATCGGGTAGTCCATCTGGAAAGCCGCAAGAGGAGCAGCCCGCCGTGACCTTGCTTGAGCGCATCAACGGCCCGGAGGACCTCAAGGAACTCAGCCAGGACCAGCTACACCTCCTGGCCAGTGAGATCCGCGACGTCCTGGTGGAGACGGTAACGAGGACGAGCGGTCACCTAGGGCCGAACCTGGGCGTCGTGGAGCTGACCATCGCGCTGCACCGCGTGTTCGACTCGCCGAAGGACAAGCTGGTCCTCGACACCGGCCACCAGTCCTACGTGCACAAGCTGCTGACCGGCCGCTACAAGGACTTCCACACGCTGCGCCAGTCGGGCGGCCTGTCCGGCTACCCGAGCCAGCAGGAGTCGGTTCACGACCTCGTGGAAAATAGCCACGCGTCCACCAGCCTGTCCTACGCCGACGGGCTGGCCAAGGCCTTCAAGCTCCGGGGCGAGTACGACCGCACCGTAGTCGCCGTCATCGGCGACGGCGCGCTGACCGGCGGCATGGCCTGGGAGGCGCTGAACAACATCGCGGTCGCCCGCGACTCCCGGCTCGTCATGGTCGTCAACGACAACGGCCGTTCCTACCAGCCCACGATTGGCGGCCTGGCCAGTCACCTCGCGAACATCAGGGTCAGCCAGCGCTACGAGAACGTGCTCGACCGCATCAAGACCACGGTCACCCGCACGCCGCTGGTCGGCCATCCGCTCTACGGCGCGCTGCACGGCGCCAAGAAGGGCCTCAAGGACTTCCTGCAGCCGCAGGTCCTGTTCGAGGACCTGGGCATCAAGTACGTCGGCCCGATCGACGGCCACGACGAGCTGATGCTCGAGCACGCCCTGCGCAAAGCGGCCGAGTACGGCGGCCCGGTGCTGGTGCACGTGATCACCCGCAAGGGCTTCGGCTACCCGCTGGCCGAACAGAACGAGGAAGACTGCCTCCACCAGGTCCCCGCCGCCCCAGCCAAGGCCGCCGCCGCCCAGACAGCGCAGACCGCCAAGACAACGCCGAAGCGCACCTGGACCGACGTCTTCGCCGACGAGATGGTCGCGATCGGCGCCCGCCGCCCGGACGTGGTGGCGATCACCGCGGCCATGCTGCACCCGACCGGCCTGGCCCCGTTCAAGGCCGCCTACCCGGACCGCGTCTACGACGTCGGCATCGCCGAGCAGCACGCGATGACCAGCGCCGCCGGCCTGGCCATGGGCGGCCTGCACCCGGTGGTCGCGGTCTACGCGACGTTCCTCAACCGCGCGTTCGACCAGCTGCTGATGGACGTGGCGCTGCACAAGCTGCCGGTCACCGTGGTGCTCGACCGGGCCGGCGTCACCGGGCCGGACGGCGCCAGCCACAACGGCATGTGGGACGGGTCGATCCTGCAGGTCATTCCCGGCTTGCGAGTCGCCGCGCCGCGAGATGGCAGCCGCATCGCCGAACTGCTCAACGAGGCGGTCCGGGTCGGCGACGGCCCGACGGTCATCCGCTACCCCAAGGGCACCGTGGGCGCCGAGGCCGAAGCCATCGCCAAGCTCGGCACGATGGACATCCTGGCCGAGCCGACGGACGACAACACGAAAGACGTCCTGCTGCTCGGCGCCGGCCCGATGGCCGTCACCTGCGTCGAGGTCGCCGGGCGCCTCAAGGACCACGGCATCGGCGTCACCGTGGTTGACCCCCGCTGGGTCAAGCCGGTCGACGAGGCCGTCATCGACGCTGCCCGCAAACACCGGCTGGTCGCGGTGGTCGAGGACAACGGCCGGGCCGGCGGGTTCGGCGACGCGGTGGCCCGCCTGCTGCGCGACCACGACGTCGACGTCCCGGTCAAGACGTACGGCCTGCCGCAGGAGTTCCTCGCCCACGGCTCGCGCGAGGAGATCCTGGAGGCGAACGGGCTCAGCCCGCAGCACCTCGCCAGGCAGCTCACCGAAGCCGTCGCCCGCCGCGCGCCCGCGCAGCAGCACGTAGTGAGCGAGACTTCGACGGAAGAGCGCCTGTCCGAGTAGCGTTCACTCCTAGGGCGCGAAATACGCGCCGGTAGCTGGGGTGACAATGCTGCGAGTCGCCGTGGTCGGTTCCGGTCCGGCCGGGCTTTACACCGCCGAGGCGCTGATCAAACAGGCCGCCGCGCTGCCAAGTCCGGTGCGCGTGAGCATCGACGTGCTCGACCGGCTGCCCACGCCGTACGGGCTGGTCAGGTACGGCGTGGCCCCGGACCACAAGTCGATCAAGTCGGTCGCGAACTACCTGCGGCGCGTGCTGGAGAGCCCGGACGTCCGCTTCCTCGGCGGGGTGCACCTCGGCCAGGACGTGACCCGCGAGGACCTGCTGGGCGCCTACGACGCCGTGGTCTACGCGACCGGCGCGATGCGCGACCGCCGCCTCGGCATCCCCGGCGAGGACCTGCCGGGCAGCTACGCGGCGACCGACTTCGTCAACTGGTACTGCGGCCACCCCGACATGGACATGGACGCGTTCACCCTCGACGCCGAGTCCGTCGCCGTCATCGGCGTCGGCAACGTCGCCGTCGACGTGGCCCGCATCCTGGCCCGCGACG
>Ga0187807_1000230_pt1 | contig 17141 bp, 13 predicted proteins | sample NC_wetland_sal_i_4_FD_132432 | JGI IMG/M metagenome (GOLD analysis project Ga0187807, IMG submission 132432) | Wetland sediment microbial communities from Neuse River Estuary, North Carolina, USA - ASW_2 | ecosystem: Environmental > Aquatic > Freshwater > Wetlands > Sediment | place: USA: North...
CTTCACTGGAGACGGTTCTCAGCTGCTGGCGGTCAGCTCGATCGGCACCGACACCGGCCGGCTGAGCAAGATCGACCTGGCCACCGGCGAGACCCAGGTGCTGCTCGAGGACCCCGAAGCGGACGTGGCGGGCGCGATGCTGCACCCGGACACCAGGGAACCGCAGATCGTCGAGGTGCTCAAGGACCGCACCGAATACCACGTGCTCGACCCGTCAGTGGAAGCGGACTTCGAGGCGATCCGGGCGCTGCACCCCGGTGACCCATCGGTCGACCGCGACGAAGCCGACGCGACGTGGCTGGTCGCCTTCACCGACGACGCCGGCCCGGTTCAGTACTTCTCCTACGACCGGGGCAGCCGTACCGGCAGCTTCCTGTTCTCCGCCCGGCCGGAACTGTCCCGCTATGACCTGGCCCGGATGGAGCCGTTCTCGTTCAAGGCCCGGGACGGGCTGACCATCCACGCGTACGCGACCTTCCCGCCGGGCTCTTCGGGGGGCGGCCGGTCCGGCCTGCCCACAGTGCTCAACGTGCACGGCGGGCCGCAGGCGCGCGACGCCTGGGGCTGGGATCCGGAGGCGCAGTGGCTGGCCAACCGGGGTTACCTGTGCCTGCAGGTGAACTACCGCGGCTCGACCGGCTACGGCAAGTCGTTCGTGGCGGCCGGCGACCGCGAGTGGGGCGCCAAGATGCACGACGACCTGCTTGATGCGGTCCAGTACGCGGTCGAGGCGGGCTGGGCCGACCCGGCCAAGGTCGCGATCTACGGCGGTTCCTACGGCGGCTACGCCGCCCTGGTGGGCGCGGCGTTCACGCCGGACGTGTTCTGCTGCGCGGTGGACATCGTCGGCCCGTCCAACCTGCAGACGCTGCTCGAGACGATCCCGCCGTACTGGAAGCCGATGGCGGCGGCGCTGTACAAGCGGGTCGGCAACCCGGAGACGGACAAGGAGTTCCTGTGGTCGCGCTCGCCGCTGTCCCGGGTGCGTGACATCCGCATCCCGTTGCTGATCGCCCAGGGCGCCAACGACCCGCGGGTCAAGCAGGCCGAGTCGGAGCAGATCGTCGCCGCGCTGGCCGAGGCGGGGATCGAGTACGAGTACATGCTGTTCCCGGACGAGGGCCACGGCTTCGCCAAGCCGGAGAACCGGCTGAAGTTCTACGCGGCGGCCGAGCGCTTCCTGGCCAGGTACCTGGGCGGCCGGTTCGAGGAGTAGCCGCGCATGGACCGGGTACGCGGGCCACGGCCGGCTTCCGGCCGTGGCGGGCCGCCGGCGCTGCTCAGTGCGCTCCTGGGGTTGACCGGCCTGGTCCTGGCCGGGTGCCACGGTGCGAGCACCGCTGCGCCTTCGGCCTCGGCCAGCCCCGGCCTTTCGGTCCCGGGAACGCACCGGACGACGACGACGTACCAGGTCTCGGCGCCAGTCAGCACGGTCGTCGTGGTCGGTCACGCCGGCAACGTCACCGTCACGGGCGGCAGCGGGCCGGCCGTCTCAGTCACCCAGCAGGCCGACTATTCCCGGACGCCGCCGACCACCACGCGCACCGTCAGCGGCAATACGCTCACCGTCACCTACAGTTGCCCGACGCAGGTCGTCTGCGGTGTCGCCTATACCCTCCAAGTGCCCCGCAGCGTAGCGGTCCAGGTGAGCACCGGAGCCGGGACGGTCCGCCTGGCCGGGCTCGCCGGGAGCGTGACCGCCAAGGCGGACGCCGGGCTGATCAGCGCCACCGGCCTCACCTGCGCATCGGCCAGCCTGACCACCAACGTGGGCGCCATCAGCGCCAGCTTCGCGGCCGCGCCGACCACGGTACAGGCCTCCGCCAACGTCGGCGCGATCACGCTGCACGTTCCCGGCACCACGTCCTACAAGGTCACCGCGAACGCGCACGTGGGTAAGGCCACCGTCAGCACCACGCAGAGCCCCTCGTCCGCCCACGCCATCACGGCCACCACCGACGTCGGCGCCATTGTCATCGCTCCGTCGTCCTAGGTGTCAGCTGGTGCGCAGCGCTTCCGTCGGTGACAGGCGCGTCGCGCGCACGGCCAGGTAAAGACAGGACGATGGCGAGCGCCCTCCCAATCGAAAGGGGCAAGAGTCAAAGCATCGGGAGGTAGCGGCCTAGCTCGTATTCGGTGACCTGGCGGCGGTACTCCTGCCACTCCTCGCGCTTGTTGCGCAGGAAGAAGTCGAAGACGTGCTCCCCCAGCGTCTCCGCCACGAGCTCGCTGTCCTGCATGACCTTGATGGCCTGGTCCAGGTCCTGGGGCAGCGGCCGGATGCCGAGCGCGCGGCGCTCGGCGGAGGTCAGCGCCCACACGTCGTCTTCGGCGCCGGGCGGCAGCTCGTAGTCGCCCTCGATGCCCTTGAGCCCCGCGGCCAAGATCACCGCGAACGCCAGGTACGGGTTGCAGGCCGCGTCCACCGACCGGAACTCGACCCGGGTCGAGTTGCCCTTCTGCGGCTTGTACATCGGCACCCGGACCAGGGCCGAACGGTTGTTGTGCCCCCAGCACACATACGCCGGGGCCTCGCCGCCGGCGCCCGCGGTCCGTTCGGCCGCGCCCCACAGCCGCTTGTAGGAGTTCACCCACTGGTTGCAGACGGCGGTGATCTCCGGGGCGTGCCGCAGCAGCCCGGCGATGAACGCCCGGGCGGTCTTGGACAGCTGGTATTCCGCGCCGGCCTCGTAGAACGCGTTCTTGTCGCCCTCGAACAGCGACACGTGCGTGTGCATGCCCGAGCCAGGGTGATCGGTGAACGGCTTCGGCATGAACGTCGCGTAGACGCCCTGCTCGATCGCCACCTCCTTCATCACCAGCCGGAACGACATGATGTTGTCGGCGGTGGTCAGCGCGTCGGCGTAGCGCAGGTCGATCTCCTGCTGCCCGGGCGCGCCCTCATGATGGCTGTACTCGACCGAGATGCCCATGGATTCCAGCATCGTGATCGCCGTCCGGCGGAAATCATGGGCGACGCTGTGCGGCGTGTGATCGTAGTAGCCGCCGGTGTCGATCGGCTGCGGCTTGTCGCCAGGAGCGGGCCGCTCCCGCAGCAGGAAGAACTCGATCTCCGGATGCGCGTAGAAGGTGAACCCGAGGTCGGAGGCGTGGCTGAGGTTGCGCTTGAGCACCCAGCGAGGGTCGGCGTAGGACGGCGATCCGTCGGGCAGCAAGATGTCGCAGAACATCCGGGCGACCCCGGGGTACTCACCTCGCCAGGGAAGCAACTGGAACGTACCCGGGTCCGGGCGCAAGATCATGTCGGCCTCGTAGACCCGCGCGAATCCCTCGATGGCCGAACCGTCGAAGCCGATGCCGTCGGCGAACGCGCCCTCGAGTTCGGCGGGTGCGACCGCGACCGACTTCAACGAGCCCAGCACGTCGGTGAACCACAGCCGGACAAACCGGATGTCACGCTCCTCGAGCGTCCGCAGCACGAATTCTTCCTGCCTATCCACGGTAATCACCTTAGACGTTCCCCATCGCTAGACCAGCCTCTGGCGGCCGCGGCTTTGGCGGGCGCGCGTATCAGTGAGTGTGCCCGGCCGGTGTTACCTCGCGGTTAAAGTTGCCGGGGTTGATACGCATCTGGAGCGGACCATGTTGATCAACATCGTCGATGTCGTCGATGGCGCGCTGGTCAACGCGATCGCGCTGACCGGCCGCCGGGTCAGCGTGACGGTCGACGGGCTGCGCGGCCGCCGCCGGGCGACTGACCTGACCGCTGCCCGCTGGATTCTCCACCCGCATGATCAGCGTCCTGGCCGCGATCGAGCGGCACACCGCTTCCTCACCGCGCCAGACTAAGAAGATCGTGGATCGTTATACCCCGTATGAGGGATGTTTCGATCCACGATCATGGTTTGCGGTTTCCGGGCTAGGGCGGTGTAGGCCGGGGAGGGGTGCCCGAGGCGGTTACCGAGGCGCCGGGGGTCCACTGGCCTAGCGGGGTGACGCCGGGAGGAAGTGCAGCAGGCCCAGCATCATGACGGCCACGGGCCGGGTCGTTCGGGCCAAAGTTTAAGGAGAGCACCGGGGACGGGGGTCAGCTGAGTACGGCCTAGGCTGGAGGGGTGACAATGCTGAGGATCGCGCTGGCTCAGGTCAATGCGACGGTGGGGGACCTGGACGGGAACGCCGAGCTCATCGTGGAGTGGACGCGTCGGGCGGCCGCGCGCGGGGCCAGGGTCGTGGTGTTCCCCGAGATGATGCTCACCGGGTACCCGGTGGAGGACCTCGCGCTGCGGGCGTCCTTCGTGGAGGCGTCCATCGCGACGCTGCGCGCCGTGGCGGCCCGCCTGGAGGCCGAAGGGCTCGGCGGGATCGCGGTCGTGACCGGCTACCTGGACCGGCGCGCCGACCTGGCGCCGCGCACCGGGCTGCCGGCCGGGGCGCCGCTGGACGCGGCGGCGCTGCTGCACGGCGGGCGCGTCGTGATCACCTCCGCCAAGCACCACCTGCCGAACTACGGGGTGTTCGACGAGTTCCGCTACTTCGTGCCCGGTAACACGCTGCCGGTGTTCCGGCTGCCGACGGACGGCGGCGAGAGCGTGGAGGTCGCGATCGCGATCTGCGAGGACCTGTGGCAGGACGGCGGGCCGGTCGCGGTCTGCCGGCGCTCGGGGGCGGGCCTGCTGGTCGTGCCGAACGCGTCGCCCTACGAGCGGGGCAAGGATGACGTGCGGCTTGACCTGTGCGTGCGGCGGGCGCGCGAGGCCGGGGCCGCGCTGGCCTACGCCAACATGATCGGCGGCCAGGACGAGCTGGTCTTCGACGGCGACTCGATCCTCGTCGCCGCGGACGGCGCGTTGCTGGCCCGAGGGCCGCAGTTCTCCGAGGCCCTCGTGGTCGCCGATTTGGACCTGCCGGCGGCCGGGCCGGGTCAGGTGGCCGGGGATGAGCCTGTAGACGCGGGCGACGGCACGGTGATCACGATCAAGCGGGTGGCGCTGCCGCCGACACTGCCGCCATCCGGGCCGCACGGGGCCGTGGATCTCGACGAGATGGCGGAGGAAGCAGGCGTCCCGGAGATCGAGCGGCCGGAGGGCGCTTACGGGTCCGGGCTGTTCTGGCCGCGGCTGTCCGATCCGGCCGAGGTGTACGCCGCGCTGGTGACCGGGACCCGGGACTATGTGCGGAAGAACGGGTTCCGGTCGGTGATCCTGGCGCTGTCCGGCGGGATCGACTCGGCACTGACCGCCACGATCGCGGCCGACGCGATCGGCCCGGGCAACGTGCACGTGGTGCTGATGCCCAGCCGGTACTCCTCGGAACATTCGGTCACCGACGCCGAGGACCTGGCCAAACGGCAGGGCCTGCACGCGCTGACCATCCCGATCGCCTCGATGGTCGACGCGTTCACCAAGGAGCTCACCCCGGCCGGGTTCCCTGAGATCGGGCCGCCCGCGGAGAACCTGCAGGCCCGCGTGCGCGGGGTGGTGCTGATGGGGCTGTCCAACGCGGGCGGGCACCTTGTGCTCACCACCGGCAACAAGAGCGAGCTCGCGACCGGCTACTCAACGTTGTACGGGGACTCAGCCGGCGGGTTCGGGCCGATCAAGGACGTGCCGAAGACGCTGGTCTGGGAACTGTCGCGGTGGCGCAACGCCGAGGCCGCACGCCAGGGGCTGACTCCCCCGATCCCGGAGAACTCGATCACCAAGCCGCCGAGCGCGGAGCTGGCGCCCGGGCAGATGGATACCGACTCGCTGCCTCCCTATGAGGTGCTGGACGCGCTGCTCGACGACTACGTCGAGAAGGACATGGGGACCGCCGAACTGATCGCGGCCGGGCATGATCCGGCGCTGGTCGAGCGGGTGGTCCGGATGGTCGACGCGGCCGAGTACAAGCGGCGGCAGTACCCGCCGGGCCCCAAGATCAGCCAGAAGAACTTCGGCCGGGACCGGCGCCTGCCCATCACCAACCGCTGGCGCGAGCCGCGCCCTTCATAAGCACGGCCTCCGTGATCACGAAGGATTTACAGTCTGCGCAGACTGTGAAGTCTTCGCGATCATGGGCTCACCGGCGGTGGTGCCTGGTTGCCGTGCGGTTTCCGGAATGAAACAGTGTTTTGGGTGAGCGAGGAGTCGGGAATCGGTGCGCAGCTGGAGAGCTTTCGTGAGGTGCGCCGGAGCATCGAGGCGTCGGTACTTCCGCTCGCCACCTCGGTTGACGGGCGCCGGTTCTCCTTTCAAGCCTCGCTGCACGGCCTGGAATTGCGGATCGGCGGGTACGTCGTGCTTGACGGCGGCGGCATTCCGCGCCTTGGCCAGGTTCTCACGCTCGAGCTCGATCACCTGCCGGTCACGGAACTGACGCTGCCGGCACAGGCGGGGGGCGCCCCGGAGGCCCGGACGGAGGTCCAGATCCGGTACGCGCGCGGCGAGGGCGCCATTCTCGAGGGCGACATGGCACCGTTTCACGATGTGCCGGTTCGTGTCGCCGCCGGGTCGGAGGTGCAAGCCTGGCTCCAGCGCAGCGGGCGGCGCTACGCGCAGCTGCGGCTGGGCGAGCTCGCACTGGTCGCGGGCGTACCCTGCCTGGCCGATGCTGGCGGCTTCGACCGGCACACATTCCTTTGCGGTCAGTCGGGGTCAGGCAAGACCTACTCGCTCGGGGTAATCCTCGAACGGCTGCTGATCGAGACGAATCTGCGTTTGGTGGTGCTCGATCCGAACTCAGACTTCGTGCGCCTGGGAGAGATGCGTGCCGACGCCGACCCGGCACTGGCCGAGCGCTACAAGGAGGCGGCGCGCGGAGTTACCGTCTATTCCGCCGACGCCCCGGGATGGCGCAGGCTGCGGCTGCACGTGGCCGAGATCGATCCGGAGATGCAGGCCGCCTTGCTGCGCCTGGACCCGGTCGACGACCGCGAGGAGTACGCCGCGCTGGCCGACATGCTCGCGGACGAGAACCCCCCCACGCTCGAGGCGCTGACCGAGAGCGACCACCCGGAGGCGCACCGCCTCGCCCTGCGCGTCCGCAGCCTCGGCGTCGACCGCTTTTCCGTGTGGGCGCCCGGCGAAGCCGGCTCGGTCCTCGATGCGATCCACGACCACGGCACTCGCTGTGTCGTCATTGACCTGGGCTCGCTGCCGACGCGCGAAGAACAGTCACTCGTCGCCGGGGCGGTGCTGGGGGACCTGTGGCGACGGCGCAAGGAACGCAGCCCGATCCTGATCGTGATCGACGAGGCGCACAACGTCTGCCCCGCCGAGCCGCCGAGCCAGCTTGTCAGGATGGCAGCTGAGCACGCCGTGCGGATCGCTGCCGAGGGCCGCAAATTCGGGCTCTACTTGCTTGTGTCGACGCAGCGTCCGCAGAAGATCCCAGAGAACGTCCTGTCCCAGGCCGACAACCTCGTGCTATTGCGACTGAACTCGCTCGCGGACGCGGCTTTCGCCGAGGCAGCATTCTCGTTCGTCCCACCAAGCCTGATCGAGCGCTCGGTCACCTTTCGCCAGGGAGAGGGCCTGATCGCCGGCAAGATCTCGCCCCAGCCCGCGCTGCTCCGCTTCGGCGCACGTATCACCCAGGAGGGCGGCGCCGACGTGCCCGCGACGTGGGCTGCCCCCGCTGATTAAGAGTGGCGTCGCGGGTTCCCGCTGACCCTAAATGTCTCGCTCGCTACGGTTAGCGTATGGCCGAGGAAGCCGCCTCACCTGGGGTGAGCGTCGATGAGGTCGAGCGTGTTGCCGTAGACAAGGGCCGCGCCGGCGAAGTCGTGCGGGAAGCCCGGCTCTATCCGGCTGACTTCATCCAGGCGCTCCAGGTCGGCAGCCGACAGCGGCACCTCCAGCGCGCCGAGGTTCTCTTTGAACTGCGCGGGCGTCCGGGCGCCCACAATCGGGATGACCACGCTCTTGTCCTGCTGGACGCGGACCCAGGCGAGCGCCACCTGGGCCGCGGACGCGCCGTAGCCGGCCGCGATCTGGTTCACTACGTCAGCGATGCGGTGAAGATCTGCCCCCACGTCGCGGTCAACGCGGCTGAGAGCGACGCGGACCTCGCGCGCTTCGTCGGTTTCCTGGCTCATGAGGTCGCCCCGCTTGTCGACGATTCCCCGGGCCTCAGCTGAACAGCAGGACGGCGTAGGCGGCGAGCCAGTGAGTGACCATAGGGCCGCTGCCAGCTCCCCCGGCGCCGCATGAATTCGGCCTCCGCGCGCAGCCGACTCAGCCATTCCGCCGCGAGGTCCGCCGTTAGCGAGCGGCCAGCCCGAGCAGCAGTTCGTCCACGACGCGGGCGGCGAAATCGCCATTCAGCTCGCCGTCCGCGGACTTCTCCTTGGCCAGGATGGTCCCCGTCAGCGCGAGCCTGGCGATCTCGATGTCGGTGTCGGCACGCAGCTCACCGGTGGCGATGCCGCGGCGGATGACGGCACGCAGGACGTCGTGCCGGGGTTCGACCACCGTCTCCTTGTACCTGGCCATGAGCCGCGGGTACTTCTGGCCTTCGCCGAGAAGCAGCGCGTACCGGCGCGCCTTCCTCGGGTCGGCCTTGTCCGCGCACATCACGGTGAGCATCGCCACCAGGTCGTCCCGCACGGAAACGCCCTGAAGTTCGGGGATCGGCGACTTCATCGAGCCGAGCGCGGCGAGCAGCAGCTCCTCCTTGTTGGGCCAGCGCCGGTAGATGGTCGCCTTGCCGACTCCGGCGCGGGCCGCGACGGCTTCGACGCAGACGCCCTCGAATCCCTGCTCGGCGAACAGGTCAAGGGTGGCCTCGATAATCGCCCGTTCGGCCTGCTCACTGCGCGGACGGCCGGGCCGGCGGTAAACCGGCCCGGCTTCCGTGTCAGTGCCGGGCCCCTGATCCAGGATCACGGGCTGCATGGCTGGTCATCCCTCTCGGTCTGCGCGGTCGAGCACGACTTCTTCTGCCAGTATGGCAAGCTCCGCCTCGTAAGCGGGATCACTGGCCGGGGCATCGGTGGCCGACGCGGCCTTTTGCGGCTTGCCGGGCATCCAGCGCAGCACCACGAACCCGCCCGCCAGCGCGAGCAGCGCCGCGATCAGCGTGGTGATGTGCATGGCGTTCACGAACGCGTCGTTCGCGGGCCCGAGCAGCGACCGGCCAGCCGGGCCGAGCTGCTGCGCCACCGCCTGGGTGGCGGTGATCGAAGAGGACGCCGCGCTCCGGGCCGCGGCGGGCAGGTGAGTCAGCGACGGGCTGAGCGCGTTCCGGTAGAACTCGGCCAGGATCGAGCCGAGGATGGCGACGCTGAGCGCGACCGCGACCTGGCGGGCGGTGTTGGTCAGCGCCGAACCCGCGCCGGCCCGCTCGCGCGGCAGCACGTCCATGACGGCGGCGGTGGCGGCCGGCATGCTGATGCCGATCGCCGCACCCTGGATGCCGAACAGCACCCCGAGCAGCCAGATCGGCGAAGCGGTGCCGAGCGTGGCGTAACCCGCGATGGCGCCGCCCATGATGAACATGCCCGTCGCGCCGACCGCCTTGGCCCCGTAGCGCTGGACCAGGCGGGCGCTGCGCGGCGACGCGAGCAGCTGCCCGGCCGCGAACGGCACCGTCAGCAGCCCCGCGGTCAGCGGGGTGTAGCCCCGCACGTTCTGCAGGTAGAAGCTGGTGAAGAAGAAGACACCGCCCATGCCGAAGAACACCAGGCCGAGCGCCCCGATCGAGGCGGACAGCCGCCGGTCGCGGAACAGTCGCACGTCAAGCGAGGGATGCTGGATCCGGGCCTCGTAGGCGGCGAAGGCCGCGAGGATCACCAGGCCGCCGACGATCGGACCGAGCACGCCCAGGCTCAGCCACGGGTCGCCGTCCCCGCCCTGGACGATGCCGTACACCAGGAGCACTAGGCCCGCGATGGACAGCAGCACGCCCACGTAGTCGATCCCGCCGGCCTCGCGGTTGCGGGACTCCGGCACCAGGATCGCGGCGGCGATGGCGCCGACGGCGGTCACCGGCACGTTGATCAGGAAGACCGAACCCCACCAGAAGTGGTTGAGCAGCACGCCGCCGAGCACCGGGCCGGTGGCGACGCCGATGCCGACCGCCATCGCCCACAGGCCGATCGCCCGGGGCCGTTCGGCCGGCTCGAAGACGTTGGAGATGATGGACAGCGTTTGCGGCATGACCGCGGCGCCGCCCAGGCCCATCGCGGCCCGCGCGAAGATCAGCTGCTCGGGCGACCGTGAGTAGGCCGAGAGCAGCGACGCGATGCCGAACAGCGCGAGCCCGATCATGAGCATGCGCTTGCGACCGACCTTGTCGCCGATGACGCCGAACGTGAAGAGCAGGCCGGCGAAGACCAGCGTGTAGGAGTTGATGGCCCATTCGAGCTGACTCTGACTCGCGCCGAGGCCCCCGCGAGGCTCGGCGATAGTCTTCATGGCCACGTTAAGGACCGTGTTGTCGATGACGATGGCGAGGAGCCCGACGATCAGCACGCTGAGGATGACCCAGCGGCGGCGGTAAATCGCCTGCGAATCCATGTGTCCCTTTCCGGATCACTTGCTGTGCCAGCCCGGGGACGCCCCCGGACCTGGGCGGAAAGTTTGCGGGCGGACCGGGAAGGTGATGGCCTGGCGGTGTGTTGCCACCATCAGGACTTCCGGGTACCGCATTCATCGATACGGAACGGTCTCGTATCGGAATCTATTTCCGGCATCCGGCAGCGGCTTCTTGTGATCCAGGTCACATCATGCGGCAGCCCGTGCTAGCCACGGGGGGCCGACCCCCCTGGCACCCCCGTCAGGGCTACGGTGCGACGTCGGCCATGCGGAGCAGGCGGGTTTCCGGGTCGATGACTAGGGCCAGGGTAATAGTGGCGTGCTCGCCGGGCAGTTCGGCCGCGACCGAGGCGGCGCCGTCGCCGGCCTTGAAGGCGCCGACGTGGCAGCGGCCGGCCCAGACGGCGGCCAGACGCAGGCGCCGGGCCAGCATGCCCGTGTCCACGCCGTCGGCGACCGGGATGGACGGCGGCCAGACGCGGCCGCCGTCGTTCAGCCAGTCGACCACGGCGTCCAGCGTGACGCGCAGCGCTGAGCCCGCGGCGGGCGGCACGGCCAGCGTGAGCGACTGCACCCGGGGCGGACGCTCCGGGTTCAGCTGGATCTGCACCTGAACCGCGCCGCGCTCCCCCGCCAGCCACCAGCGGCACTGGGCGGGCGTGTCGAACTCCGGCCGCCGCTCGGGATCGTCCGCGAAATCGCCGATGCGCTCGCGGACCAGGGCAATCCGCCGCTGCCGCTCCGCGAACGGGGCATCCAGCGCCACGTTGGGCGAGAACAGCCGCTGCGCCTCGGCGTCGTCCCAGGTATGGAGCAGGTTGCTGACCGCCTCTTGAGCGGCCAGCGTCTCCGGCCAGGGACCCCGCGAGCCGAGTGCCACCCCGTTTCCGTGCGCGGCCGACTCGCCCTGCCCCACGACGATCTCGAGCAGCCGGGCGGCCAGCGGCGCCATCGCCGCGTAGGTGCTGTTGCCCAGCGCGATCACGCCGGTCCCCGTCGCCGGGTGCCAGGCCATGTTGCTGCCGAACCCGGGGTAACCGCCGCTGTGGCTGACGATCCGGCCCAGGGTGGGGTGCTCGTCGACGAACAGCCCGAAGCCGTAGGTGGCCGGGGGCGAAGACGCCCCGTCCCCGGGAAAGCTGGGCGCGATGGCCCAGCCGGTGAGGACCTGCGGCAGCTGCATCTCTCGCCGGCTGGCGCGGCGCACCGGGTGCGCATCTGCGGCCTCGGCGTCGCCGGGCGGGAACGCGGCGGCGAAACCGGCGACCCAGCGGATGAGGTCGCGCACGCAGCTGAAGATGCCGCCCATCGGGGCGAACGCGCCGGCCGGGTCGAACGCCACCTCGGACCAGCCGCCGGGCGAGCGCCGGTAGCCGCGGGCGACGCCCCCGGGCTTTCCCGCGCTCTGCTGACCGGGAACCTCGAACTCCGCGGCCTCGTAGCCGGTGCGGGTCATGCCCAGGGGCCGCAGCAAGCGGTGGCGGATGTAGTCCGGGTACGCCACGCCGGTGACGGCGGTGATGACCCGGCCCAGGATCGCGTAACCGAGGTTGGAGTACTCGAACCGGGTGCCCGGCGCCCAGTTGAAGCTCACGCCCTTGGCGAGGAAGGTCGCGAACTCCTCGAACGGCAGGCCCTGCTGCCGGTCGCCCCAGGGGTCGTCGGTCGGGAAGCCAGCCGTCATGGTCAGCAGATGCCTGATCGATATCCGCGCGGAGTCCGGGCTCACCAGCGGCCAGCCGCGCAGTTCGGGAACGTAGTCCTCGGCCAGGTCGTCGAGCCTCAGCGTGCCGTCGTCGCGCAGCGCCAGGATCGCTGACGCGGTAAAGCTCTTGGTCATCGAGGCGATGCGGAACACCGTGTCAGCGTCGGGCGGCGGCCCGCCTAGGTGCCGCTCGCCGAGCCCGGCCGCATGCACGAGCTCACCGCCGATGACGATCCCGTAGGCCAGTCCGGGCTGTCCGCCACGCTGGTGATAGCCCGCCGCCAGGGTGTCCACGTCCGCGAAATCGACCATTGTCCTAGTCTTCCAGAGTCGTTTGGCTATACCGCTCACCCCGCTTGTCGTGCCATCATCTAACTGTCCGGGTACGCCGCTGGGGCGACACGAGACACGGAGGTCGACAAGGATGCCACAGCTCACTGCTGTAACTATGGCCGCGACAGTACCGCGGACCACGCCAGAGCCGCTTTACGGCGGAGCGGACAGCGGGCGCCGGGTGACCGTCCGCGACATTGCCGCGGCGAAGGCCCGCGGCGAGAAGTGGCCGATGCTCACCGCCTACGACGCCCTCACCGCCGGGATCTTCGACCAGGCTGGGATCCCCGTGCTGCTGGTCGGCGACTCCGCCTCGATGGTGGTCTACGGTCACGACACCACCATCCCGGTCACCGTGGACGACTTGATCCCGCTCACCGCCGCCGTGGTGCGCGGCACCAGCCGGGCGCTAGTCGTGGCCGACCTGCCGTTCGGGTCCTACCAGGCCTCTCCCGGCGCGGCGCTAGCCGCCGCGACCCGCTTCCTGAAGGAAACCGGAGCGCACGCGGTCAAGCTCGAAGGCGGCCAGCGGGTGGCTCACCAGGTCGAGGAACTAGTCGCGGCCGGCATCCCGGTGATGGCGCACCTCGGCCTGACCCCGCAGTCGGTGAACGCGTTCGGCGGCTACCGGGTGCAGGGGCGGGGCGAGGACGGCGAGCACCTGCTGCACGACGCCAAGGTGCTGCAGGCGGCCGGCGCGTTCTCGGTAGTGCTCGAGTGCGTGCCCGCGACCCTGGCCGCCCGGGTGACCGAGGCGCTCACGATCCCCACGATCGGCATCGGCGCCGGACCGACCTGCGACGCCCAGGTCCTGGTCTGGCAGGACATGGCTGGCCTGTCACCGCGGACCGCCAAGTTCGTCAAGAAGTACGCCGACCTGGCCGCCGTCCTGAGCGAGGCCGCCACCTCCTTCGCCGACGACGTCACCGGCGGAACTTTTCCTGACGAGGAGCATTCGTATCGTTAACACCCCCGGACGACGGGGAACCGCGCCTATGGGCGGTGCGGCCTAGAGCCGTGCTTGGGACCGACCTGCTCGGCATGGTCGATCAGGCCCTGGCCCGGAGCACCTGACGCTGCGGCTGGGCGACATGGCTCCGAGCGACTGAGCCGGACCTCCCGGCAGGCTCAAATTCCCCGTGCTCCCCACAGGGCATTTTCCGCGACAGTTCAGCTGATATCCGCATCCGGGTGCCAGCGCGCTGCGAAAATAGCGGGATACCACGACACGCCGCGTCGCAACGTCGCAACGTCAGTGACTACGCACACAAGTTCGAGATAATGAACTCGATCAGGTTGGCTGAGCGCCGGAGCGGAGAAGAAGTTGATTAAGACAACCAAACCGGGACGTGACGGCACCGTTCGCGTCACCTTCGCACTGCCCATGGACGAGCCCGGCGGAGCCGTCTCCGTAGTGGGCAACTTCAACGACTGGAATCCCTTCACCCACCCGCTGCGGAAGCGCGCGAACAGGACCCGGAGCGCCGCGGTGACCGTCAAGGCCGGCAGCACGCTGCACTTCCGCTACCTGGCCGAGGGCGGAGTGTGGTTCGACGACGAGAGCGTCCCCGCCCAGGACGGCCGGGGTGCCGCTATTACCGTCTGAACCAGGCCCGGTCTGATTTCAGCGGCCGCCACTGGCCCCGGAACGGGACTCGGCCAGATGCATCCGGATGATGGAGTCGAAGTCCGGGTCCGGGGTCAGGCCTAGCCGGGCCGCCCGGTCAGCGCGGACACGGGCGGGCCAGCTGGCGACCATCCGGGCTATCTCGGCGTCGGGGATCCAGTCGATCAGCGCGCTGACCTGCGGTCCGGCAATCCTGCCCAGCGCCTCAGCCATGTCCGCGAGGGAGACGGTGAGCGCGGGCAGGTTAACCGCGCTGCGGCCGCCCCACGCCTGGTCGCTGGCCGCGGCGGCCGACCGCAGCCCGGCGATGGCCTTGGCCGGCGAGGCCAGCGCGACCTCGGTGTCCGGCGCGACGGGACAGGTCGCGCGCTGGCCGGCCAGCGGCTCCCTGATGATGCCGGACATGAAGCCGGAGGCGGCGGCGTTCGGCCGCCCGGGGCGCACGCTGATGGTCACCAGGCGCAGGGCCCGGCCGCGCAGGAAGCCCTTCCTGGTGTAGTCGGCCAAGAGCTGCTCGCCGACGACCTTCTGCGCGCCGTAGCTGGTCTGCGGGTTGGGCAGGGTCTGGTCGTCGACCACCGCCGGGAGCGGGTGATCGGCGGAGCCCCCGAAGACGGCGAGCGAGCTGGAGAACACCACGAGCGGGCTGGTCCCCAGCGTGCGGCAGGACGCCAGTAGCGCCTCGGTGGCGCGCAGGTTCGCCCGGATGCCCAGGTCGAAGTCTGCCTCGCACTCCCCGCTGACCGCTGCGGCCAGGTGGAAGATCACTTCGGCTTCGCCCCAAATATCCCCAATACCCCCGATTGCCAGCGTGTCCGGTCCGGCGGCGGCGGGATCGAGCAGCTCGGCGAGGTCGCCCCGGATCGCCGTCACCCGCTCGTCAGCGGCCAGGTCCGGCGGGACCGGAGCCTGGTCGATGAGCGTCACCCTGGATAGCGGGCGGGCCTCGCCGCCCGCCACCTCCAGCGAGCCGACTGCCAGCAGTTCCCGGGCCAAGCGCGAGCCCAGGAAGCCAGCGCCCCCGGTAATTACTACGTTCACCACGGCGCCTCCCTAGCCACGGTGATCTTACGTGCTCCTGGCGATGGTCTCCTCGATCGCGGCCTGAACCTCCGCCGGACGCTCCATGTGCGGCATGTGACCCGCGCCGTCGACCAGGTGGCGGGCCGCGCCGGTCACCGATTCGGCCTGCGCCGCCGGGATGATCTGGTCCGCACGGCCCCAGACCACCGTGACCGGCACCGCGTCGCCTATCGCCGCCAGCCACGCGGCCGAGTCACCGCGCTGGGCGTCGCCGTCCAGGAGCGTGTCCGCCAGGGCGTGCAGCGCCTCGTCCACTCCGTCCAGGCGCTTGTAGGCGAGCAGGTCGTCGACCAGCTGGCGGGTCACCAGGCTCTCGTCGGCGAAGAGCTGGCCGATCACCGGCTTGAGCTCGCGGCGCGTCTGGGCGTCGGCGAAACCCCGCAGGTAGCCGGCGTTGATCTCCGGGCCGAAACCCGATGGCGCGATCAGCGTCAGCGAGGCGATCCGTCCCGGGTCCCGGGCGGCGACCGCCAGGGCAACGGCACCGCCCATGGAGTGGCCGACCAGGTGGGCCCGTTCGGCGCCAAGCGCGTCGAGCACGCCGGTCACGGCGTCGGCCAGCACGCCAAGGGTGCCGCCTGAGCCGACGGTGCCGCCTGAGCCGGGGTCCTCAGGGCCGGCGCCGACGTCTTTGGCCGACGTGCCGTGCCCGGGCAGGTCGAGCGCGTACACGCGGTACCGCGCGGCCATCGGCTCCTGCAGGAACAGCCAGGAGTTCCGGTCGCCGCCGTACCCGTGGATGAGCAGGACCACGTCGCCGTCCTGACCGGCCCCGGCGAAGCTGATCTTCCGGCCGCCGACGTCAGCCGTCTCCAGCACCGCCTCCCCGGCGGCATCCTCGGGCACGCCCGCGTCGATCACCGCGCGCGCCTGGAGCACCGCGGCATCGAGCTCGTCCTCGGTGACGTCCGCCGGGGCGATCAGCGCGATCGTGCCGCTGACCGGCACATCCTCACCGACCTGGGCGATGATGCGCCGGACCGTCCCGGCGTCGGGCGCCTCCAGCGTGCCCGCGATCTTCTCGGTCTCGATGTCCGCGAGGTCGTCGCCGACCTTCACGTCATCTCCCTCCCCGACGACCCAGGCGGTGATCTTGCCGAGCCGCATCGACAAGCCCCACTTCGGCATCGCCACGGGGACGATCCGGTCATCGGTCATCGAATCCACCCGGTTACCGTCTTGGTGGCGTTCACCACGCGCTGCGCGTCCGGGATATAGAGGTCCTCCAGCGCGTTGGAGAACGGCACCGGGGTGTGCGGCGCGGTCACCATCTCGATCGGAGCCCGCAGCGCGCCGAAGGCCTTCCGCGCGACGAGCGCGGAGATGTCGGTGGCGATCGAGCACCGGGGATGCGACTCGTCGACCACGACCAGCCGGCCGGTGCCCTCGACGCTCTCCAGCACGGTGTCCTCGTCCAGCGGGCTGGTGGTGCGCAGGTCGATGACCTCGCACTGCACGCCATCCGCGGCGAGCTGCCCGGCCGCGTCGAGCGAGGTGTGCACCATCCGGCCGAGGGTCACGATCGTCACGTCGCCGCCCTCGCGGACCACGTTGGCCTCGCCGAACGGCAGCGTGTAGCTTTCCTCCGGCACCGGGCCCGACATGTCGTACAGCGCCTTGTGCTCGAAGAACATCACCGGGTCGTTGTCCCTGATGGCCTGGATCATCATGCCCTTCGCGTCGTACGGCGTGGCCGGCATGACCACCTTCAGGCCGGGGATGTGGGTGAACAGCGGGTACAGGCACTGGGAGTGCTGGGCCGCGGCCCGCAGCCCGGCCCCGTACATGGTCCGGATCACGACGGGCGTGACCGCCTTGCCGCCGAACATGTACCGGAACTTCGCGGCCTGGTTGTAGATCTGGTCGAAGCAGACGCCCATGAAGTCGACGAACATGAGCTCGGCCACCGGCCGCA
>Ga0187807_1000231_pt1 | contig 17127 bp, 14 predicted proteins | sample NC_wetland_sal_i_4_FD_132432 | JGI IMG/M metagenome (GOLD analysis project Ga0187807, IMG submission 132432) | Wetland sediment microbial communities from Neuse River Estuary, North Carolina, USA - ASW_2 | ecosystem: Environmental > Aquatic > Freshwater > Wetlands > Sediment | place: USA: North...
CCCGGCGGTCAGCGACGCCACCGCGAAGACCGTCAGGCCAATGAGCAGCATGCGCCGGCGCCCGAGCAGGTCGCCGAGACGCCCTCCGAGCAGCAGGAATCCTCCGTAGGTGAGGATGTAGCCGCTGGCCACCCACTGCAAGTTCTGCTGCGAGAAGTCCAGGCTGTGCTGGATGGACGGCAAGGCGACATTGACGATGGCTGAATCGGCGATGTCGAGGAACTGCACGGCGCACAGCAGCACCAGCGTGATCACGCCGAGCCTCGACCGAAGAACCAGCCGCGACGCGGCGCCTGACAACACCTGCCCGTGGACTGATGGCATACCGGCAGGCTCCCTCTTTGACCTGAGTTAGTTATCGGACTCACTCAGTATCTCGCGGCACGGACGCCCACTGTCAAGTGAGTTCACTAACTCACTCTGCCGTTGGACCGGGGCAAAACGGGATAGTCGGGCACCGCAGGGCTGAGTGGTTAGCCCGCGGTCACTCGTAGGCTCGGGCCTGGATCCGGAAGAGCTCGGAGTACCGGCCGCCTGAGGCCATCAGCTCGTCGTGGGAACCAGCCTCGGCGACGCGCGCCCCGTCCAGCACCACGATGAGGTCGGCCATCCGGACGGTGCTGAACCGATGCGACACCAGGATCGTCAGGCTCCCGCCCTGCCGGTGCTCGCGTGCCCGGCTGGCGTACCGCTCGAACAACTGGTGCTCGGTCTCGGCGTCGAGTGCAGCCGTGGGCTCGTCCAGCATCGTGACCAGCGGCTCGTCGCGCATGAAGCCACGTGCCAGGGCGAGCTTCTGCCATTGCCCGTACGACACGTCCACGCCGTCCTGCCACGTCGGCCCCAGCTGGGTGCGGAGGCCCGACGGCAGCCGCTCGACCACCTCCCGGGCACCTGCCCGGTCCATCGCGGTCACCAGTGCCGACTCGACATTCAGCCGCGGCAGGTCGCCGAGGCCGATCGTGTGCCCGGCCTGGAACTCGAAGCGGAAGAAGTCCTGGAAGGCGCCCGCTAGGCGGTCCCGCCACCGGGCCGGGTCAATGCGGGCCAGGTCGGTGCCGTCGACCAGGATGCGCCCCGACGCCGGGGCGTAGAGCTTGGCCAGCAGCTTGACCAGCGTCGTCTTGCCGGCGCCGTTCTCGCCGACGATCGCGACGACCGAGCCGGCCGGGAGGAACAGGTCAACGTCCTGGAGCGCCGGCCGGTCCGAGCCCGGATAGGCGAAGGTGACGTGCTCGAGCCGGATCCCCGCGGCGATGCGAGCCGGCGCAGGCAGGTCGGCGTGTCGAGCGGCCGCGCTGGCGTAGTCCTCCAGCCAGGCCAGCCGCTGCGAGCCGTCCATCCAGATGCCGCGCAGGAAGCCGATCTCACTGACCGCACCGCCGACGTAGGAAGAGAGCCTGGCCCCTGCCGTCAGCACCAGGATCGCCGAGGCCGGGTTGGCGTGCGGGCCGGCGGCGACCAGGACAATCGCGCCGACGTAGGCGAGCGCGAAGATTGCCCACCCGGCTGAGTACCAGGTCGAGGATGCCGAACGCGCCGCGGCGACTGGTCCGTACCAGCGCTCCCAGGAGGCGCGCCGTCGGCTGGCGAGCGCCGTGCCGATACCGAGCACCCGCAGTTCCTTGCCGGACGACGCCGTGGTGGACAGCGCAAACAGGTGCCTGGCGAGACGGTCGGCCTGGGCACCTCGCTGTTGCGCCGCCCGCTCCACGACCGGGCGCCACGACGTGGCGGCGACCGTCGGCACCGCGAAGACGACGAGCAGGATCAGCACCGGGCTGACGGTGGCGAGCAGCGTTATTGTCACCGCCAGCCGTAGGAGCCAGCCGGCGGTGGAGAACACCGACATGTACATGTGGTCGAGGGTGAAGATCTGCTCGCGGAGCACCGAGAGCCGGTCCAGGTACTCCGGTCGTTCCTGATGCGCGATCGTGGAGATGCTGGCCTGCAGCCGGGCGACGTGCGACTCCAGCGCGATCGTGACCTTGTCCCGGAAGCGCCGCTGCAGCCTTGTTGACACGGTCTGCAGCAGCCAGGTCAAGACGACCGACACCGCGAGCGCGATCATCCCGAACCTGAGCAGACCGGGCCTGTGCTCGATCAGGCCCTGGCCCAGCAGCTTGAACCAGACTGCGAGCAGCGCATCCGGCAGCGCCGCGACGAGGGCGAGCACGAACGAGACACCCATCAACGTCGGCTCATAGTGCATGCCGAGGCGGCACAGCCGCCACATCGACGACAGCGCCGGTGGCAGCTTGTCCGGGCCTTCGGCGGCCGCCTGAGCTGGGCCCCCGCCTGCCTCCGCGGGACCTGGCGCGTGGTCAGGCGAGGACATCGAAGGTCACCTCTTCCTCGCCTTCTTCCGGCGTGCCGGTCGCGAACCGTTGTGCTTGCAGCGTGAACATCGTCCAGTAGCGGCCACCAAGCGCCATCAGCTCGTCGTGGCTGCCGAGCTCGACGACCGAGCCGTCCTCCACGACGGCGATCTTGTCGGCGTGCCGGACGGTGGAGAACCGGTGGGAGATCAAGATGGTCGTGCACGATCTGGTGGCGGCGAGGATCCGCTCGAAGATCTCTGCCTCGCCGCGGACGTCGAGCTGGGCGGTCGGCTCGTCGAGCAGGACAACGCCGGCGCCGAGCCGGACAGCCGCGAGCGCGCGCGCCAGGGCGACGCGCTGCCACTGCCCGCCCGATAGCTCGCTTCCCCCGGAATAGCCCTTGGCCAGGACGGTGTCCAGGCTGGCCAGTCCGCCTGCTCCGGCATCGGCCAGCGCGGCTGCCAGCACGTCGTCCAGCGACGTGTCGTTCCCGCCGCTATCGGCGAGCGCCGCCCGGGGCGCGACGTTGTCGCGGAGCGTCAGCTCGAACCGGACGAAGTCCTGGAAGACTGCCGTCACGCGGCGACGCCACGAATCCACGTCGAGTTCCCGCAGGTCGATGCCGTCGACCTCGATCACGCCTGACTGCGGGTCGTAGAGGCGGCAGAGCAGCTTGGCGAGGGTGGTCTTGCCAGCGCCATTCTGGCCGACGATGGCGAGCGAGGTCCCGGCAGGGATCTCCAGGTCGAGACCGCTGACCACCGGGCGCCCTGGCGCTGCCGGGTAGGCGAACGTGACGTCGCGGATCCTGATCTGGTGCGCCGGCATGCCGTCGGCTGGCCGGTTCCCGGACGCGACCGTCCCGGCCCGGCCCATCGTTGCCTTGAGCCGGGCGACCGCGGCGACCGGCGCTGCCGCGCCGTCCAGCGCCCAGTTCAGCCCGCCGAAAGCGATCGCCGACGTGCCGACCGCGGCCGAGGCGTAGACGACGAGCCCGCCGAGGGCGAGCCGGTGGTCCAGCGCGGCGGCGGCGATCAGCCACAGCACTAGCGCGTTCGCGGCGAGTACCAGGGCGAGGCTGGCCAGCACCGAACGCTCGCGCATCCTGGTCGCTTCGTACTGGAGTTGGTGCAGTCGGCGCCGGGCGACGGTGAATCGGTCCAGAACCCAGTCGGGGAGGCCGAAAATCCGCAGCTCTTTCGCGGCAGGCGGGTCGACGGCGAGCCGGTAGGCGTAATCCGCGTCGCGGTGGGCCTGCCGCACTTCCTCGGTGTTGCGGTCTTTCCAGACCGCGCTCTCGCGCAGCAGCCAGTGCGTCGAGAGCCAGGCCCCGGCCAGCACGAACGGCGCCCACCAGGCGAACCCGAAGAGCACGCAGGCCTGCGCCAGCCCGGCCAGCATGTCCACCAGCCCGCCCGCTATGAAGTTCACCGACGTCGACAGCGGCGGGGCGGTCATGCCGCGGTCGAAATCGCGCGCCACCTGCAGGTCGCTCGCCAGGTCGGGATCCTCGAGGTGACCGATGCCGGGCAGTGACACGCAGGCCCAGGTCAACTCGTCGTACAGCCAGGCCGCCGTGCGGTCGCCCAGGTTGGCGCTGAGCGCGGTGTGCAGCGGGCCGAGTACCTGCAGCAGGACGAACAGCACGCCGACGAACACGAGCGGCGCGGCGAGGCTGTAGCGGTGCTGGATCGCGCCGACGAGCACTCCGGTCGCGATGGAGAATCCGGCTGGAAGCAGCCCCCGCAGTGCTAGCAGCGCCCACCATCCGGCGGCCAGCGGCCGGTCGGCCTTCCCGAGCGCGGCCGCAAGCTGCAACTCCTGACGGCTCCGGATCCGGCGCACAACCGACAGCGCGGATCCTCTTGTTGAGAGCACCACCCCAGAGTGCCAATCACTCAGCCACATGGATTGGACTTAACGGTACTGAGCCGGTCTGACAGCGGCTGGTGACGACGTTGCCGGGTCTGCGGAGACGCGATGTGTGGTTGCCAGCATGCGCTGGGTAACAGCCCGCCCGCGGCCCGTCTGCATGGGTGGCAGAGGATGCTTAGGTGGCAACCCCAGGCCCTGACTGGTACCGGCGGCTCCGAGCCGGGCTGCGTCGGCTGCAGACGACGGCGAAGGACCGGATGGAGTACTGGCAGCAGTCTGACCTCGCACGTCGTCTTCAGTCGGCGGACGTGATCAACCGCGGCCTGTTGTTCTCCGCCGTCCTGCTTTTGTGTTTCGTCCCGTTCCTCCTGCTTGTCGAGTCGCTGGCTGGCCGAACCCAAGCCGCAGGCTTCATCAAGCGGTTTGGCCTGACCGGTGAAGCCGCCCGCGCGGTACGGCAGACTTTCACCACGCCCGTGACGACGTCGGCCGCCGTCAGCGGGCTGAGCTGGGTTTTCTTTGTCTTCGCCGGGATTGCTGCCGCCGCCGCGATCCAGGAACTCTACGAGCGGGTCTTCGAAGTGAAAGGGCGGGGATTCCGGCACACGCCGCAGCGTGTGGTGTGGCTGGCTGCTGCGATAGGCGCGACCTTCCTGGAGGGGTGGGCCTACCCCGAGCTCAGCGATGTCGGCGGACCTGTGCTGATCGGGATCGCGTCGGCCGCCGGAGCGACGGTCTTCTGGTGGTTCTCGATGTGGCTGCTGCTTGGCGGCCGGCGTGGCTGGCGGGAGCTGTTTCCGTCGGCGCTGGCCACCGGCATCTGCTGGCTTGGAATGGTGGTCGTCTTCCGGCTGACGCTGCCCAGCGCGATTGCCTCGGACTACCGCAAGTACGGCTCGATCGGCGTGGTATTCGCGATCATGTCGTTGCTGATCGCGATCGGAGTCGTGATCATGCTGGGCGCGCTCCTGGGCCTGGCGTGGCGGGAGCGCGCTAAGACCCGGGCCCGGTTATGTGGCAGCGCGCGGGACGATCTTGACCGAATGCTGGCGCGCTAATACCATGCGGGGGTATGGTAATTGCGCCGGGACGGGCGGATGCTGGGCGGTTGGAGGACGGGGTGCACGGTTACAGCCAGGACAGGGATGACTACCTCAGGCGGCTGCGGCGGATCGAGGGGCAGGTCCGCGGGCTGCAGCGGATGATCGAGGAAGACAAGTACTGCATCGACGTCCTCACTCAGGTCTCCGCGGTGACCAGGGCGCTGCAGTCGGTCGCCCTGGGACTGCTGGATCAGCACCTGGGTCATTGCGTGGCGCAGGCGGTCGCTGAGGGCGGTGACACTGCGGCCGTCAAGGTTCGCGAAGCCTCCGAGGCGGTTGCCCGCCTGGTCCGTTCCTGACCAGGGCGGACCGGAGCGGCAGCGAGATGACGGCGACGAGCTACTCAGTGACCGGCATGACGTGCGTGCACTGTGTACGCGCTGTCACTGACGAGCTGACCAGGATCCCTGGTGTGGCCGGGGTGAAGGTCGACCTCGTTCCTGGTGGTGCGTCCGTGGTGACGGTGAGCAGCGACGCGCCCCTGCCGGGAAAGGCCGTCAGCGCCGCGCTGGACGAGGCCGGGGGCTACCGGCTTGGACCGATGCCAAGCGGAGGCAGCCGGTAGTGGGCGCTGTCACTGGAGATCACTCGGTCGCCCCGCAGACCAGCACCGGGCACAGCGTGGACCTGACGATCGGCGGGATGACGTGCGCGTCCTGCGCGGCACGGATCGAGAAGAAGCTGACCAGGCTCGACGGGGTCAGCGCGACGGTCAACTTCGCTACCGAGAAGGCCCGCGTGAGCTACCCGGATAGCGTGAGCCCGGGCGACCTGGTCACGGTCGTGGAACAGGCGGGCTACTCAGCCACACTTCCGGTACCGCGGCGGACCGAGCCGGGCGGTGCGCTTCCCATCTCGGCCGAAGGGCAGGACGGGGCCGGTCTGCTGCTGCAGCGACTGGTGATCTCGGCGGTGCTGACCGTGCCGGTGGTGGCGCTGGCGTTCCTGCCAGCACTGCAGTTTCGCTACTACCAGTGGTTCTCGCTCGCGCTGGCGACGCCGGTGCTGATCTGGGGGGCGTGGCCGTTCCACAAGGGGGCCTGGGTCAACGTCCGGCACCGCGCCGCGACGATGGACACGCTGATCTCAGTCGGGGTTAGCGCCGCGTACCTGTGGTCGCTCTATGCGCTGTTCCTCGGCTCGGCTGGCGCGCCGGGCCTGCGCACCGGTTTCGTGCTGCTGGCGCGCGACGCCACGGCGAACTCAACCTACCTGGACGTGGCCGCAGGCGTGACGGTGCTGGTTCTGACCGGCCGCTATCTCGAGGCCCGGGCCAAGCGGCGGTCGGGGGCGGCGCTGGCGGCGCTGCTGTCGATGGGGGCGAAGGACGTAGCGGTGTTGCGGCACGGACTGGAAGTCCGGCTGCCGGTGGAGCGGCTCGCCGTCGGCGACCGGTTCGTCGTCCGGCCGGGCGAGAAGATAGCGGCCGACGGCGTCGTCGAGGACGGCTACTCGGCGGTTGACACCTCCATGCTGACGGGCGAGCCCGTCCCGGTGGAGGTCACGGTGGGAGATCAGGTGACCGGAGCGACGGTCAACGCCAGCGGCCGGCTCGTGGTACGGGCGTCCCAGGTCGGCTCCGACACCCAGCTCGCCCAGATGGTCGCGCTGGTGGAAGACGCGCAGAACAGCAAGGCAGCCGTGCAGCGGCTAGCTGACCGGGTCTCGGCGGTCTTCGTTCCCGTCGTGATCGCGATCTCCATCCTGACGCTGATCACCTGGCTGGCACTCGGCCAGCCGGCGGTGGCGGCGTTCACGGCCGCGGTGGCCGTGCTCATCATCGCCTGCCCGTGTGCGCTTGGCCTGGCGACTCCGACGGCGCTGCTCGTCGGCATCGGTCGCGGAGCCCAGCTCGGGATCCTGATCAAGGGCCCCGAGGTGCTCGAGTCGACCAGGAAGATCGACACCGTGGTACTTGACAAGACCGGCACCGTGACCACCGGGCAGATGAGCCTGGTGGCGGCGATTCCCGCGCCAGGCGAGGACGCTGACCAGCTCATGCGGCTGGTCGGCGCGGTCGAGAACGCCTCTGAGCATCCCGTCGGCGCGGCGATCGCCACCGGGGCCGTGCACCGGCTCCGCGCCGGCCTGCCCCCGGTGACCGGGTTCGCGGGCCATCCGGGACTCGGCGCAGCTGGCGAGGTCGGCGGGCACGCCGTGGCCGCGGGTCGGCGGGCCTGGCTGGAACAGGAGTGGGCAGTGGAGATCCCGGCAGACATAGCCGACGCAGCCGCTGCCGCCGAGGCTGGCGGCCAGACCGCCATCTACGCCGGCTGGGATGGGCGGGTCCGCGGCGTGCTGGTCGTCTCCGATACGGTCAAGCCGACCTCGGCCGAGGCGATCAGCGAGCTGCGGCGACTGGGCCTGCGGCCAGTGCTGCTGACCGGCGACAACGCCCGCGCCGCCGCCGCGGTGGCCGCCCGGGTAGGCATCGACGAGGTCATCGCGGACGTGCTGCCGGCTGGTAAAGCGGACGCGATCAGGCAGCTGCAGGCCGCCGGACGTGTGGTCGCGATGGTCGGCGACGGCGTGAACGACGCAGCCGCGCTTGCCCAGTCCGACCTCGGCATGGCCATGGGCACCGGCACTGATGTCGCGATCGAGGCATCCGACCTGACCCTTGTTCGCGGCGACCTGCGGGCGGCGCCAGAGGCGGTCGCGCTGTCCCGCCGCACGCTGCGCACGATCAAGACGAACCTGTTCTGGGCATTCGCTTACAACGTGGCCGCGCTGCCGCTGGCGGCACTGGGACTGCTCAACCCGCTCATCTCCGGCGCGGCCATGGCTTTCAGCTCGGTATTCGTGGTGTCCAACAGCCTGCGGCTGCGCCGGTTTCAGCCCGCCCGCGGCCAGTCAGCTCGGCCCTGACGGCGGGTCGCCGCCCGGGTGATAGCCCGTGCCCGGCCTGGTTATGGCGTCGTGGTTTGTGCCGGGATCTGCGCAGGGATGTCGACTGGCTCGAACGGATACCTCCGCTGAATCAAGGCGTTCAGTGGCCCACGGTCGGGGGCGAGCAGGGCCTTGACGCCCTCCGCGCTCACGTCCGCGACGATGCCGTTGCCAACCTCGTCATGGACGTCGCTGAACAGGCCGTGCGTTTTCATCTTCTGGGTCTGGTAGCGATTGTCGTCGGTCGGACTGACGTAGTGGACCGCCCAGACCTTGTAGCGGTGGATGAGGAACAGGTGGTTCAGGGTCATCAGGCGCTTCTTGCGCAGGGCGCTGTCGAAGGTGTTCTGATCCCGGACGGACAGGATGTTGCGCCCCCTGCGGTCCACGATCACGGTGAAGATGATGTTGGCGACCTTTTCCCCGGTTGCGTTGGACAGGCTGAGCTCCAGCAACTCCGAGCCTGCCGTGTGCGGCCGCAGTCCGACATGCAGCGAGTCAGGGATCTGGTGGTATGCCGTCCACAAACCGAGCCACTCTTCGAGCAGCTTGGTCGGCACCTCGGTTTGGACTAGGTGCTGGTGCTGAGTCGAGCCCTTTCCCATCGCCTTGGTCGCCGCGGTGCCGCCCGAGGAGGCCATCAGCGCAGCGTCCAGGCGCGGGCCGCCTACCAGCGTCTGGGGCGTCTGGTACGGCGATTCGAGCAGGCGGAACTTCCGCTGTAGCCGGGCCAGGGAGAGCATGCCGTCCTGCTTGAGCGCGGTGGCGAAGTCTTCCGCTGCCAGGCCGTCGATCTGATGTCCGCCGTAGGTGATGAAATTGAAAACGAACCCCAGCTTCCCCAGTTCCTCAGGGAATCGCCTCATCTCTCCCTCGCTCATACCGGTCGTGTCCCAGTTGAACGAAGGTGACAGGTTGTAAGCGAGCATCTTGGTAGGGAACTCGGCGTGGATGGCATCGGCGAAGCGCCGGGCGTCTGCCAGGTTCGCGGTCTTGGTCTCCATCCACAGCAGGTCGGCAAACGGGGCGACAGCCAGCGACCTGGCGACCGCGTAGTCGATCCCGCTCTGTATCTGGTAGTAGCCCTCGGGAGTCTTGGAGACCTCGCAATCCCAGCTGATGTCGATGCCCATCGACTTGGCCTTGGCCCGGGCCGCGTGGAACGACGTCCGGTTCGCGAAGGCAAGCCATTCGTCAGCGCTCATGTCGAAGCGCTCACCCTCGCTCGAACGGAATGCGATCACGTCGGCGACCGCCTGGGGATAGCTCGCCAGGTCGGCCTCGGCCTGCCACGCCTCCAGGTACTGTGTCTCGACCTTGTCCAGCAGTGCTTCGGCCGACGCCGCGTCGGCCTGCTGGCACGCTTTCGCGCTTTCTTCCAGCACGCGCATGACGCCCGTCTGCTCGAGCCAGGCGTTGGCCTCCTCGTACTCGGCGTCGGAGATCTTGTAGAGCAGATGACCGCGCGCGTCGTCGACGCCCAGCTGGCGGAGATTCTTGAGGATGGCGAGGTAGCCAACCTTGTAGGTCGGCAGTCCAGTGTTGGTGGCGCCGAGGATGAACGGATGGTCGCGCTCGTCCCCGCATCCATCGAGGAACGTGGCCGCTTCGGCGTCGGTTCGGGCCACGATGAGGCCGGGCACCTTCATGACGTCGAGCTGGAAGCGCGCGGCGCTCAGCCGTTTGATCTGCTCGTCCACGCCGACGAGGACCTTCCCGCCTTGGTGCCCGCACTTCTTGACCCCAGGCTTCTGGTCTTCGATGTGGTAGCCCGGCACCCCGGCCTCGACGAAACGACGGATCAGATTCCGGACGTGCGCGTCGCCCCCGTGCCCGGTGTCCGCGTCGGCGATGATGAACGGCCGATAGTCGATCTCGGGTGTGGCAACGCGCTGCGCCTCGCTCATCCGCGAGCGGGCAAAGCGCTGGTTCCGGTCGGCCGTGAGCAGGGCGCGCACGATCGGCGCGGCCTCGTCGGGAACCTGCGAGAGGGGATAGCTGGCCAGGTCAGGCCCTGGGTCCTCGGTTACCGATCCCTTCGCTGACGTGGCCCAGCCGCCAAGGTAGATGCCCTCGATGCCCATCCGCTTCAGGGCCACCGCCTGACCGGGTGAATACGGGCCGAAGGTAGTGATCTGCCTTCGCTCGGCGAACAGCTGCCGGAGTCGGTCGTAGAACTGCTCAGCCGCTGTTCTCGCCACGGTGTAGTCGGTCGGGATTGTGCCGCGCTGCTCGGCCACCTGACGCGCAGAGTACAAGCGCGTGATGCCGTCGAACCGAGGACTGACAAACCATTCTGCGGTCCCGCCGATATCCGATTCGAACGAGTTCGTGGCGGGCCTGTCGGCGACTTGCGAGTTGAAAGACCTCATGGCGGCTCCTGGTACCAGTGCGCCCTAACGGCACAGCAACCCAGCCTGCCCTATCAGATCCGGCTGCGGCGAGACCAGGTAGGGGCGAAGGTCCCAGCGCGCCGGGCCGCAGCGACGGAGCAGGTCACCCGGCATCAGGCAGGACTGGTGACCTTGGTCCCTGCTCCCCGTGACCTTCGCCTGCCAGAACGGTCCTGCGGCAGCGCTAGCGTCGCGATTGCCCAGGGAGAAGGAAACCCGGAGAGAAATCGAAGGGGAACCAGAACCGGGCGATGGCCGAAGGGGAACAACCGGAGAACGCCGGACGAAGGGAAACCAGAGTAAGGCGGACGAAGGGGAAGAACCCGGCGGGCAAACGGGAAACCGGAGGCAAGCCTACGGGGGATACCGGAGGCCGTCAGGTGAGGCCCCAAACCACCCGGGCGAGAGCCCGGGGATTTGGGGCCACACGCATTGAGGGCCGCATGCATCTGCGATGCCGGTGCCAGCGTCCTCGGGGGCCGAGTTGCGGGATCGCCACTATCGGCGGCTTACCGGGCCGAGCCGCACGGTTCCTTGAGCCTGTTCGTGGGCTACTGGAGCCCGGCGCGAACGGACGTGATGCGTTCGGTATTGAAGCCGAGCCAGTGCATCCGGCCGGCGTAGCGGGCGTGCTCGACCTTGAGGCAGCGGTCCATGATCACCGTCACGCCGCCGGACTCGGCGATCTGCGCGCCCTCGGCGTTGATCACGCCAAACTGGCACCAGAGGGTGCCGGCGTGAATCGCCACCGCTTCCGCCGCGATTCCCGGCAGTGCATCCGGCGCGCGGAAGACGTCCACGACATCCACCGGCCCAGGCACGTCCAGCAGGCTGGCATAGCACGTCTCGCCGAGGATCTGCGTCGCACGCGGATTCACGGGGATGACACGGTAGCCGTGCCGCTTGAGGTAGTAGCCGACGAAGTAGCTGGCCCGAAGCTCGTTGTCCGATAGCCCCACGATCGCGATCGTGCTGGCAGTGTGGAGCACGCGCTGGATCGTCAGCGGGTCCTGGTAGCGGCGGAGATCGGTCATGCCGTCGTTACCTTCGCTGCCGCTGTCGCGCCGACAGTCGCGAATCCCTGCTGCAGATCCCAGATCAGATCCTCGACGGACTCCGTGCCGACCGACAGCCGCACCGTGCCCGGTCCGACGCCGGCCGCCCGCAGTTCGTCGTCGCTGAGCTGGCGGTGCGTCGTGCTGGCAGGGTGGATGATGAGGCTCTTTGCGTCGCCGACGTTCGCCAGGTGGGACCACAGCGTCAGGCCGCGAATGAGGTCCTGGCCGCCGGCCCTGCCGCCGGCACAGTCGAAGGAGAAGACCGCGCCGGCGCCGCGCGGCAGGTACTTCTGCACGAGCGGCTGGTACCTGCTGGCCGGCAGCCCGGGGTAGGTCACATTCACCGCCAGGTCGTGCTCCTGCAGAAACGCCGCGACCGCCTGCGCGTTGTCGACATGGCGTTCCATCCGCAGTGACAGCGTCTCGAGCCCCTGCAGGAACAGGAAGGCGTTGAACGGCGAAAGCGCCGCCCCGAGATCACGCAGGGTCTCAGCCCGGAGCTTCATCAGGTAGCCGTACGTCCCGAACGTCTCGTGGAATCGCAGGCCGTGGTAGGCCGGGGACGGATCCGCGACTACCGGGAACCGGCCGTTGGACCAGTTGAACGTGCCGGCGTCGACCACGACGCCGCCGATGCTGGTGCCGTGCCCGCCGATGAACTTGGTCGCCGAGTGGATCACGATGTCGGCGCCCCACTCGATCGGCCGGCACAGGTACGGCGTCGCGAACGTGTTGTCCACGATCAGCGGCAGCTCGTGCTCGTGCGCTATAGCCGCTACCAGCTCGATGTCCAGTACGTTCCCAGCCGGGTTGCCGATCGTCTCGGCGAAGAACGCCTTGGTATTAGCGCGGATCGCCTGCCGCCATGCGTCCGGATCGTCGGGATCGACCCATGTCAACTCGACGCTCATCTTGCGTAGCAGGTGCTTGAACTGGTTCACCGTCCCGCCGTAGAGCGCTGAGGAGGAAACGACGTGGTCGCCGGGCTGCAGCAGCGTGAAGAGCGCGGCCTGCTGGGCGGCGATGCCACTGGCGAACGCCACCGCGCCCGCACCCGCCTCGAGGTTCGCCACTCGCTCCTCGAAGACGGCGACGGTCGGGTTCATGATGCGTGAGTACGTGTTCCCGTACTCCTGCAGGTTGAAGTATGCCGCCGCCGATTCCGGATCCTCGAAGACGTAGCTGGTCGTCTGGAAGATCGGCACTGCACGTGCGCCCGTGTTCGGGTCGGGCCGCTGGCCGGCATGCAGCTGCCGCGTCTCGAATCCAAACGCGCGGGCTTCCTCGGTGCGGGGTGGCATCTCGGTCACGATGGCCTCTTCCTCGGCGTCACGAACCGGCCCTGTCCCCGGCGAGGAAACGCTGGATAACGGGTGTCTGTCGCGCTTCCTCCAGCAGGAAGCAATCGTGGCCGTACGGCGCCTCTATCACATGGCACTCGACCATCTTGCCGAGGGCGCGAAGCGCCTCCTCGATCTCCCTCGACGCTGACGGCGGGTACAGCCAGTCGGAACTGAACGCTATCAGCAGCGTCCGTGCCGAAACACCTTCGAGCGCCTGCTTGAGTGATCCGCTGCCGTGCTGCCGCGCGAGGTCGAAATATGTGAGCGCACGCGACGTGTAGAGATAGGTGTTGGCGTCGAAGCGCCGGACAAACGACTCGGCCTGGTGGCGCAGGTAGCTCTCGACCTCGAACTCCGGCTCGGTGATCGTATAGCGGATGTCGTCGGCGAACTGCAACCGCCGGCCGAACTTACTGTCCAGCGCGAGCGCGGACAGGTACGTGACGTGGCCGACCATCCGGGCCACGCCCAGGCCGGCCATAGGCGTGCGGCCCGTGCCGTCGTAGTAGCCGCCTTGCCAGGCCGGATCGCGCATGATCGCGTCACGCGCGATCGCGTTCCACGCCACGCCCTGCGGGTGGAGGGCGTGCGTGCTGGCGATCGCCACGATCGCATCGACCTGGTCGGGAAACAGGGTCGCCCACTCGAGCGCCTGCATCCCGCCGAGGGAGCCTCCGGCTACCGCCGCGAGCCGGTCGATCCCGAGTTCGGCGAGGAACGCGCGCTCGGTCCGCACCATGTCCGCGACAGTGATCACCGGGAAGTCAGGCCCGTATGGCCTGCCGGTCGCCGGGTCGATCGATGACGGACCGGTAGTTCCGCGGCAGCCGCCGAGCAGGTTGGTGGAGACGACGAAGAAGCGGTCGGTATCGAAGGCCTTGCCGGGACCGATCATCCCGTCCCACCAGCCGAGCCCCTTGCCGGCCGAGCCGTCGCGATCCTCGGCGCCGAACCCGTCGCGCGTGCTCTCCTCGGGCGCCGTTTTGGCCAAGCCCGCCGCGTGGGCGTCACCGCTGAGCGCGTGGCACACCAGGATGACGTTGTCGCGCCTGGGCGACAGGGCACCGTAGGTCTCGTACGCTACGCGGACCGGGTGCAGGTCACGCCCGCAGTCGAGCCGCACCGGCTCTGGCAGGCTGAGGTACTGGGTTTCGACCGTGCCGACCGAGCCGGCCGCGAGCATCGAGGCTGGCTCCGCCATGGGGGCTATGTTAGCTTGCCCAACCTGGGATATTGTCAAGCATCCCCATAGGAATCTAGGGTGACGAGAGGAATCTCCGCATGACTACTGTTACGAATGGTGTCAACGTGCAGGCGCTACTGGACGCGCGCGAGGTGCTGAAGGGTGCGCCTGAGGCCGCTCAGTTCACCTGGCGGGCGTCCGCCAAGTGGAACAGCGGCGTCCACAGCACAGTCAAGGTCCAGAGCTTCTACGGCCTCGGACAGGAACAAAGTCACAAGGAAGAGTCGGTGTTCGCAGCCGACCATCCCGAGGTCTTCGCTGCCGAGGACAACGGCATCACGCCGATCGAGTACCTCATCGTCGGCTTGGCAAGCTGCCTGACTGCCGGGGTGGCTTCGGTCGCGGAGAATCGCGGCATTCAGCTGCGCTCGGTCGAGGCGACGGTCGAGGGCCAGCATGACATCCGTGGCATCCTCGGTGCCGATAGCGACGTCCGGAACGGCTACAACGACATCACGGTGACGTTCACCATCGACGCAGACGCCTCCAGGGAAGAGATCGAAGCGCTGGTGGCCCAGTCCCAGAAGCGCTCCGCCGTGTTCGACGCGCTGACGAACCCGACGAACGTGACGGTCGAGGTCGCCTGAGAGGCTGACGCCGTGGAGCGCGCTGCCGCAGTCGTTATCGGTGCGGGGCATGCGGGCCTTGCCGCAAGCCATTTTCTGAGCGACCGGTCGATCGAGCATGTGGTGCTTGAACGCGGCGAGGTGGCGAACTCCTGGCGCCGCGAACGCTGGGACTCACTGCGACTACTGACGCCCAACTGGCAGTGTCGGCTTCCCGGTCATCGCTACGAGGGCCCGGATCCCGACGGCTACATGACGATGGCGGAGGTGACCGAGTTCATCGAATGCTTCGCCAAGGTCTCGTCCGCGCCCGTCCGTACCGGTGCCAACGTCACGTCGGTGCGGCGGGTCGGCGATGGCTACCGGGTGACGACGAGCCTTTCTGAGATTCGCTGTCAGGCCCTGGTCATCGCCAGTGGAGCATGCAATCAGCCAGCGGTGCCGAAGTTCGCGGATCTGGTGCCCGCTGCCGTCGAACAGCTGACGCCGTTCGACTACCGAGGCCCCGACCAGCTGCCTGAAGGCGGCGTGCTCATCGTGGGAGCGTCGGCCACCGGCGTGCAGCTGGCAGCGGAGCTGCAGCAGTCGGGCCGGCCGGTGACGCTGTCGGTGGGCGAGCATGTGCGGCTGCCACGCCTGTACCGCGGACGCGATGTGCTGTGGTGGATGGACGCGTCAGGGGTGTGGGACCAGCGGCACGATGAGATCGAGGACCTCACCAGGGCCCGGCGACTGCCCTCACCCCAGCTCGTCGGGACTCCGGAGCGGTCCACACTCGATCTCAACACCCTCGCGTCCATGGGCGTTGAGCTGGTGGGCCGCTGGGCAGCGGTGCGCGACGGCCGCGCGCTGTTCTCCGGCGGCCTGCGCAACATGCTCTCGCTGGCGGACCTGAAGATGAATCGCTTGCTGGACACGTTCGACGAGTGGGCCCGCACTAGCGGGTCGGATGCCGAGGTTGACCCTCCCGAGCGGTTGGCGCCCACGCGCGTGCCAGAGTCGCCGCGGTTGCAGCTTGACCTGCGAAGCGGCGAAATCCGAGCGATCATCTGGGCGACCGGCTTCCGGCCCGACTACAGCTGGCTCGACGTGCCGGTGGTGGACGCGAAGGGCCAGCTACGCCACCACGGCGGGGTAGTCGACAGCCCGGGACTGTACGCGCTGGGGCTACCGGTGCTGCGGCGACGCAAGTCCACGTTCATTTACGGCATCGAGGACGACGCGCGCGAGGTTACCGATCACCTCGAGCGGTACCTGGCCGCGCAGCGGCAATAACGGCCAAGAGATTCGCGGTCGGTGCCTGGGTGTGACGTTGATCACTGCGCATTGGAAAACCTGAGCCCCTGACCTGGGGATTCGTATCGGGTGAGCGATGGGATTCGAACCCACGACATCCAGGACCACAACTGCAGACGAGGCAGCCTCATCCTGCCGGTCAGCTAAGTTTCCGCAGGTCACAGCGCTGTGTAAGCCTCGGCTTAGAGCCGCTGACGCCGCCTGACTGCCCTTGTCGGCGCGTCGCCGCTCCCATTCTGCTCCCACTGGGCTGGGCCACCTCCGCGCGGCTGGAGCGCCGAACGGGAAGAGGCGAGCTAGTTGCGCCATGCGCCGATGCTCCTCTTCCGCTGCTCGCAGGCTCGGTGGAGCCTGCGCTATCATGGGATATCACCTGGAGGTGGCTCGTGACTGACATGCTGATCCGGGACGTACCCGACGAAGTCATCGCCGCCGTCGACGCCCGCGCCAGCCGTCTGGGCCTGTCGCGCAGCGAGTACGTCCGGCGGCGGCTGGCCCAGGACGCCGCCACGACCGGCGCCGCCGTCAGTGTGCAGGACCTGGCCAGGTTCACTGACCTGTTCAGCGACCTGGATGACCCCGAGGTGATGTCGCGGGCGTGGCGGTGACGGACTGGCTGATCGACAAGTCCGCCCTGGTCCGGCTGGCTGGCAGCCCTGATGCCGCGGAGTGGGCTGCGCGGATCGAACGCGGGCGTGTCCGGATCGCTACCGTCACACGGCTGGAAGTCGGCTACTCAGCCCGTTCCGGTGCAGATCTGCGCGCCGGGTTGAAGCGGCCGCCGCTGTCGGCGATGCCGGTGGAGTACCAGACCCCGGCTATCGAAGACCGGGCTGTCGAAGTCCTCGCCTTGCTCGCTGATCGAGGCCAGCACCGGGCGCCTTCGATCCCCGACCTCATCATCGCCGCGACCGCTGAACTGACCGGGCTTGCTGTCCTGCACGTCGACAAGGACTTCGAGATCATCGCCAGCATTACCGGCCAGCCCCTCGAACGGCTCACCGTCAGTTAGGACGTCAAGCCGACCAGACCGCAACCGA
>Ga0187807_1000232_pt1 | contig 17102 bp, 14 predicted proteins | sample NC_wetland_sal_i_4_FD_132432 | JGI IMG/M metagenome (GOLD analysis project Ga0187807, IMG submission 132432) | Wetland sediment microbial communities from Neuse River Estuary, North Carolina, USA - ASW_2 | ecosystem: Environmental > Aquatic > Freshwater > Wetlands > Sediment | place: USA: North...
GCCGGTCGGCTGGTCCCTGCCGGGACATGTGCTTCACCCGCCGGTAAAGCGCCCGGAACTCGGCCGCGCTCAGCTCAAAATCGACCATCCAGCCAGCCTCACGCACCGGGCCCGCGCGGTCATCATCTGCTGCGGGTGACTTGCTCGAGGGACACGTCTCTTACCCGGGACGAGCGCCGAAGCGGGTCACGACCGTGGCGGCGATCCGTGCCGCGAACTCCGCCGCGCCGACCAGGTCCGCCGCCGGGCCGCCAGCCAGCCACTTGCTCAGGAAAGCGCCGCAGAAGGCGTCGCCGGCACCGGTGGTGTCGGTCGCCCGGGCCGGCTGCGCCGCGATCATGACCGGGGCCTCGCCGGGGGTGGCCAGCACGCAGCCCGCACCGCCGAGTTTCACCACCACGACACCGTAGTGCCGCCTCAGACGGGCCGCCATCGAGACCGGATCCGGTTCGCCGGTGAGCACGGCGGCCTCGTCGCGGTTGGGGAAGCAGACTGCGGCGCCCTCGGTCCAGCGCAGGAACGCCTTCGGCTCAAGCCGGGCCAGGAAGGCGGCCGAACCCGGGTCGATGGTGACGGCAAGCTGGCGGGCCCGGGCCTGTTCGAGCAGCCAGAGCGCCACCTCGAGCAGCGGCGGCTCACAGAACGTGTACCCGGTGAGGTGCAGCGCTGCGGCGCCGTCGAGCAGGCCGGCCGGCACGTCGGAGCGGCGCAGCCGCAGGTTCGCGCCCCGGTCGGTGAACATGGTCCGCTCGCCGTCCGGCCCCACCATGATCACGATCGAGCCGGTCTCGGCCTCGCGGTCGGCGGCCAGGTGCGCGCGGACGCCCGCGCGGGCCAGTTCGCGCCGGTGGTACGCCGCGTCGCGGGCGCCGACCCGGCCCGCGAACACGACGTCGGCGCCGAGATGAGCCAGCCACGCGGCCTGGTTGGCCGCCGAGCCGCCCGGCCGGGCGAGGATCGTAGCCGGGGTGTCGCTGCCCGGCCAAGGTCCCAGGCCGTCGAGCGGCTTCACGAGCAGGTCGTTGATCACGTCCCCGCAGACCACGACCCGGGGGGTGCTGGGGGTACTAACGGGAGGCACGCACGACGGATCGTTCGGACCAAGATTGTGAGATTCTCGCGGCCAGGTCGATGTTGCCGCGGGCGATGTCCAGGTTCACCCCGACGCTCACCCCGCCGGTGGCCTGCTGGATCGCCTCGAGCAGGAAGGGGCTGACGGCCTTGCCGCGGATGCCGCGGGCGGCCGCGGCCGCCAGCGCGTCGGCCAGGGCGGCGTCGAGCAGCTGCGGGTCGAGCTGCCGGCCGGGCGGCAGCGGGTTGGCGACGAGCAGGGCGGACGGCTCGCCGAACTCCTCCCTGGCCGCCATGATGTCGGCGATCTCCTCCGGGCTGTCGGCGCGCCAGTCCAGGTCACAGCCGGAATCCGAGAGCCAGAAGGCCGGGAAGCGCGAGGTTCGGTAGCCGACGACCGCGACACCGAGCGTCTCGAGCCGCTCCAGCGTGGCCGGGATGTCCAGGATGGACTTCACGCCGGCCGAGACCACCGTGATCGGCGTCCTGGACAGCACGGTCAGGTCCGCCGACTCGTCGAAGGTCTCGCTCGCGCCGCGGTGCACGCCGCCGAGGCCGCCGGTCGCGAACACCCGGATGCCCGCCCGGGCGGCCAGCACGGACGTGGCCGCGACGGTCGTGCCCCCGGTCACCTTCCTGGCCATCGCGATGGCGATGTCGCGGCCGCTGATTTTGACCACGGACTCGTCGGCGGCGATGCGCTCGAGCTCGTCCGGCGCCAGGCCGATCTTCGGCACGCCGTCGACGAGGGCGATCGTGGCCGCGGTCACGCCCTGGCCGGCCAGGATCGCCTCGAACTCCCGCGCGGCCTCCAGGTTGCCCGGGCGGGGCAGGCCGTGCGAGATGATCGTGGACTCCAGCGCGACGACCGGCGTGCCGGCCGTCAGCGCGGCGCTGACCGCAGGTGACACCTCTACCAGGGACGACACGGGAACGATTGTCTCACTCTCGTCGCGGGCATTGGGCCTAGTACCCCTGCTCGCCGACGACGTTGAGCAGGGGCTCGCCCGCGGCGTAGCGGGCCAGCTGGTCCCGGACCACGGTCATGACGCGCGCCATGGCCGTGGTCATCGCGCCGGCCACATGGGGCGTGAGCAGCAAGCCGGGCGCGGACCAGAGCGGATGCCCGGCCGGGAGCGGCTCTGGGTCGGTGACATCCAGGGCGGCACGCAGCCGCCCGGAGCGCAGCTCGGCGAGCAGCGCGTCGGTGTCCACGATCGAGCCGCGGGCCGCGTTGACCAGCAGGGCGTGATCATGCATCTGGCTGAGGAACCGCGCGTCCACCAGCCCAGTCGTGGCCGGGGTGACCGGGACCAGCAGGATCACGATGTCGGCCCGCGGCAAGACGGCCGGCGTGTCGGCCATGCCCGACACGCCGGGCCGGGCATGCCGGGCGATGCGTTCCACCGTCACGCCGAACGGGGCCAGCATGCGCTCGACCGCCTCGCCGATCGAGCCGTAGCCCACGATCAGGACGGTCTGGCCGGCCAGCGACTCGCTTCGGACCGGGTCCCAGGTACCCGCCAGCTGCGCGGCCACGAACCTGGGCAGCTGCCGCGTCTGCGCCAGGATCACGGCCATGATCCATTCGGCGACCGCGGGGTCGTGCACGCCGCGCGCGTTACACAAGGTGACACCACGCGGGACGAACGGTATCGCGTTTTCGGAACCGGCCGACATCAGCTGGATCAGCCGGAGCCGCGGCAGCTTGGACAGCACCGGCATCCGGGATGGCGGCACCCCGAACGGCAGCACCACCACCTCGACCTCGTCGGCCGAATCCGGCAGCTGTTCTCCCCCGGTCCACACGTCGGCGGCCATCCCGGCGGGCAGGCCGCCCATCAGCTCAACCGAATCCGGCTCAGGAAGCCACACCCTGATCGTTGAGGACGCCATAACCGCGAGGCTACCCGGCCCAGCGTTATCCGGCCCAGCGTTATCCGGCAGGGCGCGACCGGCTGTCCGCAGCCCCGCGGGACCGAGTCTTCGTCACTCTCCGTTACGCGTTACCTGGCCGCGCCGGAGCCCTCCAGAGCCCGCTGCCACGACTCGGGCACATGATCCGCCGGGTCCGGCGTGGCCGCGTTCACCGCGCCGATGATGACGACCGGGCACCGAGCGGCGCGCAGGCAGACCCGGATGACGGGCCCCGCGGCCCGGTACGGGTCGGGGCCGCGCGAATTGTGTCCGAGCACCAGCATGTCGGCGTCCGTCGCCTGGTCGAGCAGCACGCGCGCGGCGAGCCCTTCGGAGATCTCGGTGCGGACGCTGACGCCAGGGAACATGCCCAGCGCCTCGCTGACCGCCGTGCGCAACACGTCACGGGCGGCACCCCAGCTTCCGCCCGACTGCCTCGGCGCTGGGACGGCATAGCTCGCGACCTGGTGACACGCGGCCTCCAGGGCCAGCACGGCCAGGACCTCCGCGGCGCGCAGGCTCGCCTCCCGGCACGCCCATCCGAGCGCGGCCACGGACTCCGCTGAGCCATCGACGCCGACGACAATGCGCCGAACATCCGAATCTTTCGCCATGACGAATCCTTATCCGTTCGCCACCTCTGACCCGCAGGGCCGCCCCGCCACAGCCGTCTCGTCAGGGTTCTCTGATCGTTACTGACAGTCTTCGATCCTAGACCGCAAGAAGGTCTCCTGACGAGAGGCGCGAACCGCTTTTGCCGGCGACGCTGCCTGTGCCACGAGACCTCGCGGTTATCGTACCGTTATTGGGTGCCTGGGCGAAATGGGTCATGTGACCGCCTGATCCCGCTACCAGCCCTTTTGCGGGGATCTTGGTGAGGGTCCGCGGCACGCGCCGGTGGGCGGCGGTCGCCGCCGGCCTGGCCGTGCTCTGCGGGCTGCCGGTGGTCGCCAGCGCGCTGCCCGTCAGCGTGCCCGCGCTGACCGCCAGCCAGCTCCGCGGACGCATCCTGGCCTCGGCGGATGAGTCCTATGCGGGCTACGCGGAAAGCAACGCGACGTTCGGACTGCCGCCGCTGGCCGGCCTGAGCGGCCTGACCTCATTGCTCGACGGCGTGACGAAGATGCGGGTCTGGCAGGCGACGCCCACCCGGTGGCGGGTCGACGTGCTCTCCGACGCCGGAGAGCGCGACACCTACCAGCTCAGCGGCTGCCGCTCCTACATCTGGGATTCCGGCGCCGAGTTGCTCACCGAGGTCCGCGGCCGGCAGACGTTCCGGTTGCCGCGCCCGGCCGACCTGGTACCGCCGGCCCTGGCGCTGCGCCTGCTCTCCGAGGCCGGTCAGCAGGCTAAGTTCAGCGTGATCGCGCCGCTGCGGGTCGCGGGCCGCAGCGCGGCCGGCTTGCGGATGACGCCGGCCGATCCAGCGTCCACCGTCGGCCACGTCGACATCTGGGCCGACCCGGCCAGCGGGCTGCCGCTGATGGTGGAGATCTTCAGCCGCGGTTCGGCCCGTCCGGCGCTGATGAGCCAGTTCTTCCAGGTCAGCCCGTGGCGGCCGGATCCGCGGGTGCTGACTCCGGTGCGGGCCTCCGGCACCGGCTTCACCGTAACCGGCGCCAGCAACCTGGCCGGGGCGCTGAGCAACCTGGGGGTGGTGGCGCTGCCCGGGCAGCTGGCGGGCCGGGACCGCCTCCCGGTGCCGGAGGGGTTCGAGGCGATCGGCGTCTACGGCGGCGGGCTGGGCACGTTCGTCGTCCTGGGGGTACGCGGCTCGGCCGGGCAGAACCTGGTCACCGACGCGCTGTCGGCCGGCGGCACGGCCCTGGCCATCCAAGGTGCCAGCGGGGTGGTGATCAGCGCGCCGCTGATCAACGCGGTTCTGGTCCGCCCGGACGGCTGGTCCCTGACCTACCTGATCGCGGGCACGGTCGATTCCGGGCTGCTGGAGCAGGCCGCGGTCACGCTCACCACCGAGGACGCCTCCTCATGATCAGCACCAGTGCTCTGACCAAACGCTACGGCGCCGTCACGGCGGTGCAGTCGGTTGACCTCGACGTCCGCGAAGGCGACCGGTACGGCCTGCTCGGGCCGAACGGGTCGGGTAAGACCACACTGGTCCGCATGCTGCTCGGCCTGGTCTACGCGACCAGCGGCCAGATCGAGGTGATGGGCCAGCGGATTCCCAGGAACGTTCGCGAGGTACTGCCGCAGATCGGCGCGCTGATCGAGGAGCCCGCCGCCTACCCGCACCTGTCGGGCCGGGCGAACCTGGCGCTGCTCGACGCGGCCGGCCCGGGCGGGCGGACCGCCCGGCGCACCCGCGGTAAGCGGATCGACGAGGCGCTGGAGCAGGTCGGGCTGGCCGGGGTGGGCCGCCGGCCGGTCAAGGCCTATTCGCTGGGCATGCGGCAGCGCCTGGGGCTGGCCGCCGCGCTGATGCGCCGCCCGCGGCTGCTCATCCTGGACGAGCCCGGCAACGGCCTGGATCCGCGCGGGATCCGCGATCTGCGGGCGCTCATCATCGGCCTGAACGAGGCCGGGGTGACCGTTTTCCTGTCCAGTCACCTGCTGGCCGAGGTCGAGCAGTTGTGCACCAGGGTCGGGGTCCTGGACGCCGGGCGGCTGGTGCTCCAGGACGACCTGGCCGTCTTGCGCGCACCGACGGGCCGGATCGTGGTCGACACCCCCGATGCCGACCAGGTGGCCGCGATGCTCGACGGGCAGGTGGAACACCGTGACGGGCAGCAGTTGCTGGTCCGCTACCCCGACGCGGCCGCGCTCAACGCGCGGCTGGTCGGGGCCGGCCTGCGGGTCAGCGCGATCGGCCCGCATCAGCGCACCCTGGAGGAGATCGTGCTGTCGGTGACCGGAACGGGCTCGGACCACATCGGTGGCCCGGCATGATCGGGGTCGAGCTGGTCAAGCTGCTGCGGCGGCCGCGCACGTGGATCAGCGTGGTGCTGACCTGCGCGCTGCCGTTCGTGGTGGCGGTCTTCATCACGATCACCCACCTGACCCCGCCGCCCGGCCAGGGCAGCGCGTTCCTCTCCGCCGTGCTGGAGGATGGCGCGCTGTACCCGGCGGCCGCGCTCGCGATCGTGCTGCCGGTGTTCCTGCCGGTCGCGGTGGCGGTCGTGGCCGGCGACTCCATCGCGGGCGAAGCCACCATGGGCACGCTCCGCTACCTGCTGGTGCGCCCGGTCGGACGGACCCGGCTGCTGGTTGCCAAGCTCGTCTCTGTCACCGCGTACGTCCTGCTCGTGGTGCTGGCGGTGACCTTTACCGCCTACGCCACCGGGGTCTTCCTGCTGGGCCCGTCCCGGGCCGCCGCCGTCGGGCAGGCTCCCCCGGGCGGCGGCGCCGCCGGTCCCGGCGGCGTGGCCGGTACGGGGGTGGCCGGCCAGGCGCCGACCGCGGGGCAGGCGGCGGGCGGTGCCGTCACCTCGCTGTCCGGCGCGCCGCTCAGCCTGCTTCAGCTGACCGAACGGATCGCCGGCGCGATCGCCTTCATCACCGTGTCCATGCTCGGCGTCGCTGCGATCGCGCTGTTCCTGTCCACCATCACCGATTCGGCGCTCGGCTCGGCCATGGGCGCGCTAGCCGCGCTGGTGGCCAGCGAGGTCCTGGTCACCCTCAATGCGGCGACCGTGGTCCAGCCCTACCTGCCGACCCGGTACTGGCTGGCCTGGATCGATTTCTTCCGTCAGCCCATCTTCTGGCGAGATATCCAGCGGGGGTTCGGGATCCAGGTGGTGTACGTGGTGGTATTCCTGGCCGCCGCCTGGGCGAACTTCTCCACCAAAGACATCACCGCGTAACAGGTTTTCGCGTGCGCAGCGGCCGCCGAACCGTAAAGGCTGCTGCCCAACCCTAAAGCCGACGAGTCCTAAAGGCCGCCGAGCATAGAACTCACCTTGAACTGGCTGCCCAGCATCTGGAACTGGTACATCTCGTCCGCTACCCGCTGGACCCGGGACCGGTCGATGTCAGGCGCGGTGCTCAGCGGGTAGGTCTCGAGCGACATGACGGCGGCGATCGTGGGCGGAACCGTGTAAGGGACGGGCAGCTTCTCCATCGCCTCCTCCACGGCGTCCCGGCGCGTGTCGGCGATCTGCTGGCCTTCCCGGAGCGCAGTGAGGAACGCCGCCATCGTCCGCGGGTACTTCTTCGCCCACGCCTTCGTCACCACATACCAGCCGACCGGGAAGTTCGCCGTCGCGCCCTGATCGAGGTCGCAGAGTTCCTGCAGGCCCATGCTCTCCTCATCGGCGCTACCGAACGGTTCGGGGAGCCAGGCTACGTCGATGAGATGCTGCTTCAGCGCCTCCCCCATCTGGGGGAAGTTCACCGGCACGAAATGCACCTCCCGAGGCGACATCCCGTACTCCTCGAGTACGGAACTGATCAGCAGGGTGCCGATGTTGTTCCGCGCGTTGACGCCGATCCGCTTGCCCTTGAGGTCGGTGACGTTCTTGACCGGCGATCCGGGCAGGGTGTACAGGGCCTGGGTGCCCGGCTGCATCAGCGAGCCTTCGGCGATGATCTCCAGGTTGGACTGGCCGGTCACCTGGTCCTGGATGTAGGAGACCGAGTTTCCCGCGGTGATGTCGTAGGTGCCGTCGTTCTGGCCTTTGGTGGCGTCGGCGCTGCTGACGATGGAATCGATCGTGACGTTCAGGCCCTCCGCCTTGAACAGCCCCTCGTCTTCGGCGATGTACAGGCCCGCTTCGTCGGCGACGGGCACGGAACCCACCGTCAGCGTGGTCTTCTCCAGGCCCGACGGCTTCGGCGAGGCGCTGGGGCCTCCGCATCCGGCGCTGAGCATGACAATCAGCCCGGCGCTGGTCACGCTGATTACACGCAGAAATCTCCATCTCATGGTCCTCTAGTGTCATGAGAGTGGTTTGAAGAGGCGAGACGCCCCACATGAGATTTCTGTCATTTTGCCCGGCTATGAACCGGGGCCGCCCAGGGCGGTCAGGGAGCGGCAGTCGGACGGCTGGGGCGGGGTGAGGGCGGTGCTGCCCAGGGTGCGCAAGACGATGCCGACGACGAGAGGGGCGGTGGGCAACTGGCCGTGCCCGATCGAGACGCCGGGGCAGATCGACTGGAGCGGGACGTTCACCGCGCCGGGCAGCCGGGCCGAATCGGGCGGCTGGACCACCTGGTCGTCGGTGGTCCACAGGGACAGCCACGGCGGGCGGGTGGCCGAGGCGGTTCCCTGCAGGCGGTTCAGCATGGAACTGCCGGGCACGAGTTCCTCGCACGCGGCCGGGCAGGCGCCGGGCAGGTCGGTTGCGCCGACCGCGGCGAGGTCCGCGCCGTGCAGCGGAGAGCCCAGGGTGATGATCCGGCGGGCCTTGGCCACGCCGTCGTAGTCCACGTCCCACAGCCAGGCCACCACGCCCCCGGCCGAGTAGCCGATCACGGTCACCGGGCCGGAGCCCGCGGCCAGCGCCTGGTTCACGTACCCGTTCAGCACGTTCGCCTGCACCTGGAGGTCGCCGGTGCCGTCACCGGCCAGCTTGACCACGATCGCGCGGCCACCGGCGGCCGTGATCTTGCTGGCCAGCTGGTCGAGCGCGGTCGTGCTCCCGCCGTAGCCCGGCACCAGCAGCACGTCGCCCGGATGGTTCGCATCGGCGCTGGTGACGGCGGGCTGGCCGGCCAATGCGCGCACCGTGGCGGCGACGCCGCCCGCCACGGCGACCAGGACCAGGACGGCCACGAGCAGCCTGCGCCTGCGGCTCAGGCCGCCCCACCAGGAGATCGCGCGCACCCACCCATGGTGCGTCCGGCGCGCCGGTGGCGTCCAACCCTGCGGACCCCTAAAGGCTCTGGGTGAGGACGGTCAGGTGGCTGCCAGCCTGGCCCTTGCGCACGCGGACCTGGGCGGGGATGCGCTGCCTGAGCTCGGCGACATGGCTGACGATGCCGACCATGCGGCCGCCTTCCCGCAGGCCGTCGAGCACGCTCATCACCTCTTCGAGGGTGTCCTCGTCCAGGCTGCCGAAGCCCTCGTCGACGAACAGCGCCTCGATCCTGGTGCCGCCCGCCTCGGCCGTGACGACGTCGGCCAGGCCGAGGGCGAGGGCCAGGCTGGCCAGGAACGTCTCACCGCCGGAGAGCGTGCTGGTGTCGCGGTCCACCCCGGTCCAGCTGTCGCAGGCGAGCAGGCCGAGGCCGGACCGGCCCGCGCCGCGGCGGGCGTCGGTATGCACGAGGGAGTAGCGGCCGGAGGTCATCTTGAGCAGCCGCTCGCTGGCGGCGGCCGCGACCTCCTCCAGGCGGGCGGCGAGCACGAACGACGACAGGGTCATCCGCAGCGTGTTCGCGCCCAGGCCGGCCGCCAGGTCGGCGATCCTCTTGGCCTCGGCCGCCTTCTCGGCCAGCGGCTTCAGGTCCGCCAGGCGCGCGGTGAGCTGGGGGGCGAGGTCGGCGAGCTGCTCGGCCTTGTGCTGGGCACGATCGTAGGCGGCCACGGCGTCGTCGTGGGCCTTGCGGGCCGCCTCGACCGCCGCCTGCGTGCCGGCCAGGTCGGCGGGCGGGTCGAGCGGCACGTCGAGGTCGGGGTCGGCCAGCAGGTCGCCGACGGCCCGGGCCGAGGCCTCGTGCTCCCGGATGGCCTGGTCGGTCGTGGTCCGCCAGGCGGCGTCCCGCCCGGCGCGGCGGACCGCGTCCAGGTCGGCGAATCCGGCCTCGGCCGCGGCCTGGACGGCGTCGGCCTGGGCGCGCCGGCCGTCTTCGGTGGCGCGGGCGGTGGTGTCGGCTGCGTCGGCGGCGGCGATGAGCACGTCGGCGACCTGGCGGGCGGCGCTCAGCGCGGTGTCCAGGTCGGGCTGGCCGCCGAGCTGGGCCAGCAGCGACTCGCGATGCCGGGCGGCACGCTGGCCGGCCTCGGCCGCCTGCCGGAGCGCGGACTCGCGCTGTTCGCATCGCTCGGCGAGGCGCTTCTCGGCGGCGGCGAGGGCCTGGTGGAGGGCCTCAAGCGCGGCCTGGAGATCGCCGTGCCTGGCCGCGTCGCCGGCAAGCCGGGCCGTCTGGGTCTGCCGTTCTCTGGCGGCCGCCTCGAGCCTGGATGCGTCGGCGCGCAGCGAGGTCAGGTCGGCGGCGAGGGTGAACCCGGCATCGGCGAGCCGGGCGGAAAGGTCGGTGACACGGACGTCGGCCGCGCCCAGCTTCGCGCCGATCGTCTCGGCCTGCTCCGCGGCCCGGGCGGCCTCGGCCGCGGCGGCCTCTTCCTGCTCGCGGGTCACCCGCTCGCCGCGAAGCTCGCACAGCTCGGGATGGTCGAGCGAACCGCAGACCGGGCAGGGGGCGCCGTCGACCAGGGTGGCGGCGAGCTCGGCGCGCATGCCGTCGATGCGCGTCATGCGCAGCTGGGCCGCTTCGGCGAGGAGCTCGGCCATCTCGATCTTCGCGTCGATGTAGGCCTCCTCCTGGCGGCTCTTCTCGACGCGGGCACTGACCAGGGCGCTCGCGTCGGCCGCGGCACGGCCGTAGCGATCGGCTTCGGCCTGGGCGGCGGGGAGCTGCTGGCCGGCCTCGGCCGCCTGGTCGCGTTCGCCGCTCAGCCCGGAACGCTGCCGCTGCCGGGCGGCGAGCTCGGCGGCGACGGCGTCGATCTGGGCGGCCAGCGTCGCCGCGGCGGCGCTGGCGGCTTCGGCGGCCTGGTCCTCGTCGGCTGCCTGCCGGGACACCGACCGCAGCGCCTCAAGCCGGCCGAGCTGGGTGACGTGCTCCTCGCCGACCGCCCTCAGCTCGGCCGCGGTGGCGCCGGGAGCAGCGTCGGCATCGCGCCTGGCCCGCTCCTCGGCCGCGGTGGCCGCGTCGAGCACGCGGCCGGTTCGTTCGGCCTCGGCGAGGGCGTGCGCCACGTCCGCGGCGCGGACGGCGGCGGCAAGCTCGGCGCGGCGTTCGGCGAGGCCGGCTTCGGCCGTGGCCAGGTTGTCCCTGGTCTTCAGCGCGTCAGCGCGCCGCCGCTGCCGGTCGGCCAGACGCCCGGCCGCATGCTGCCGGTCAAGCGCCCGGTCGAGCTCTTGCCGGTTGGCGGCGACCTGGCCCTGGCAGGCGGCGGCTTCGGCGGCGGCGGCCAGGGTCAGCTGAGCGGCCCACTGGGCGTCCGGCAGGGCCTGGGCCGACGGCGGCGGCGTCTGGGCGGACGGGGGTGCGTCTGCTTCGTCGCCCGGCACCGGGACGCTGGCGGCCTGGGCGACGCGGGCCAGCAGCCCGGAGATCGTGATCTCGGCCGCCAGGACCTCGTCCGCCGTGGCCTTGCGGCGACGGGCCAGCCACTCCTCCACGGCGTGGAACCGGTCGGTGCCGAACAGCCGCTGCAGCAGCTTGGCCCGGTCGCCGGCGTCGGCGTGCAGGAACCTCGCGAATTCGCCCTGCGGCAGCAGAACGACCTGGAAGAACTGGTCGGCGGACATCCCCATCAGGTCGGCGATCTCGGTGTCCGCCTCCCCGGCCCGGGTGGAGACGGCCTGCCAGGACGCGCCGGTGAACTCCTCGAGCAGCACCTTCGCCTGCTCGGTCGTGGTGCCGGTGCCGCGGAGCTTGGGGCGTTCCTGCTCCGGCTTGCGGGTGATCCGCATCCGGCGACCGCCGATGGTCGCCTCGAGCTGGACCTCGGTCGACGTGCCCGGCGCCGCGTGATCCGAGCGCAGCCGCCTGGTCTTGCCGCGCTCACCAGGTACCCGGCCGTACAGGGCGAACCCGATGGCGTCGAGCAGCGTGGTCTTGCCCGCGCCCGTCTCGCCGTGCAGCAGGAACAGCCCGGACGAGGCCAGATCGTCGAAGCTGACCTCTACCGTGCCGCCGAACGCGCCGAACGCGGTCACGCGCAGCCGGTGCGGGCGCATCAGCAGGCCGCCCCTTCGGCATCGGTGCGGACAGCCTCGAACGCGCTCCGCAGCAGCCGTTCCTCGCCTGGCGTGGGCGGCGCGCTGCTGACGTGCCTGACGAACTCGGCGGCGATGGACTCATCGTCACGGCCCGCGACCCTGGCCCGGTAGCCCCGCCCGTCGGGCACGGTACCCTCTGGCTCGAACGCGAGCACCAGGACGTGCGGGAACCTGGCGCGCAGGGCGTCCATCCCCCCTTCCGGGCGCCTGGGGTCGGTGAGCGTGACGGACACGAAGTCGTCCTGGTGCCCGGTGTAGGCGGCCGAGCCGAGCAGGTCGGCGAGCCGCCCGCGGAGCACGCTCAGCCGCCGGAAGGCGGGCGCGGGCACCTGCTCGGCGTGCGCCGTCCCGGTGCGGTCCAGCTCGACCAGCCAGCTGCCCTTCCGGTGCGAGGCCTCGGAGAACGAGTACGGCAGCGGGGAGCCGCTGTAGCGCAGGTGCGGAGCGATGGTCTGCTGGCCGTGCAGGTGGCCCAGGGCCACGTAGCCGAACCCGCCGAACAGCTCGGCGGGCACCTGGCCGACGCCGCCGACCGTGATGTCTCGCTCGGATTCGCTGGCCGCTCCCCCGGTGACCCAGCCGTGCGCCATGACGACGCGGCGACCGATGCCGCGGGCTTCGGCGTCGGTCCGGATGCAGGCGACGGCGTGCCCGAGCACCCCGGCGTGCCCGCGAGGTACCTCACCCGGTAGGGGAAGCTCGCTGCGGACGGCGTCCGGCTCGAGGTAGGGCACCCCGTACACGGCCACCGGCCCGTGGGCGTCGGTGAGCACGACCGGGCGGGCCAGCGCGCCGGGCCGGGTGCGCAGGTGCACGCCCGCCTTCTCCAGCAGGCCGCTGCCGAACCCGAGCCGGCGGGCCGAGTCGTGGTTGCCGCTGATCAGCACGATGGCGGCCCCGGTGTCGTGCAGCCGCAGCAGGGCGTCCTCGCACAGCTCGACAGCATCGACCGGCGGCACCGCGCGGTCGTAGACGTCCCCGGCGACCAGCACCGCGTCCACCTTCTCGGCGCGGGCCACGTCCACCAGATGATCGAGGAATGCTGACTGCGCCGCCCGGAGATCCGCGCGGTGCAGCGACCGGCCGAGGTGCCAGTCCGAAGTGTGCAGCAAGCGCATGGCCCGGACCCTAGCGGAGGGCACCGACATTACGCCGCGGTACGCGCCGGCAGTTCAGTCAATGGGGCAGGATCGCATTTATGCGCCGCTGTGGGCATATGCCACCGGCGGTTGCACTGGGTTGCGTACCCTTGCTTGGCATGAGTGCGCAGCGGCGCTACCTGACGTGCGCCACGGCAGCCGCGATGCTCGGCGGCGCCCTGTTGAGCGGTTGCAGCAGCTCAACGCCTCTGCCGCAGACGACAGCGAACGCCTACCTGGCGGCTTGGGCCCGGCAGGACTGGGCGTCGATGTGGCAGCTGACCAGCGACCCGCCGGCCGACTTCACGTCGGTGAACCAGGCCGCGTTCCGCAACCTGACCGTCCGCCAGGCCAGCTTCGCGGCCGGCCCGATGCACACGAACAACTCGGCGGCCAGCACGCCGGTCACCGAACGGCTCACGCTGGCCGGCCTGGGCACGGTCACTATCAAGTCCTCCCTGCAGCTCGTGCTGGTGCAGGGCAAGTGGCTGGTGAAGTGGTCGCCGGCCACGATCGCGCCGCGGCTGGCCGCCGGGGACCAGCTGTCCCTGCGGACGACCTGGCCGACCCGCGCGGCCATCCTCGGCGCGGACGGCACGCCGCTGACCAGCCAGGGCCAGGTGGTGATGGTCGGCGTCGAGGGCGCGCGGATCAAGGACGCCGTCTCGCTCGGGTCGGCGCTGGTCGCGGCGGGCGCCCCCGCGGCCGCGGTAAGCTCCGCGATCACCGCCGCCAAGACCCACCCGACGTTCTTCGAGCCGGTCTTCACCGTGACGCGGGCGCGCTACGACCAGCTCGAGCCGACCATCTACCCCATCCCGGGCACGGTGTTCCAGTCCAGCACGGCGCTCAGCGCCGTCACGCCCGGCCTGGCCGCCGGGATCGTCGGCACCGTCGGCCCGGTGACCGCGCAGGAACTCAGCCAGCTCGGCGCGCCGTACACCGCGCAGGACGACGTCGGCCAGACCGGCCTGGAGCAGGCGGACGAGCGCCAGCTGGCCGGCACGCCGGGCGCCACCGTGTCCGTGGTCTCCGCCGGCGGCGCGCACGTCGCGACGGTGGCGACGCTGCCGCCGCAGCCCGGCACTCCGGTCACCACGACGATCCAGCCTTCGGTGCAGCGGGCCGCCGAGGCCGCCCTGGCCGGGGAGAAGAAGAGCGCCGCGCTGGTGGCGGTGAACGCCTCCACCGGGGCGGTGCTCGCCGTCGTGTCGGCCAACTCCGGCTTCGACCAGGCCATCGACGGCGGCTTCCCGCCCGGCTCGACCTTCAAGGTGATCACGTCCACCGCGCTGATCAGCCGCGGGCTCAGCCCGCAGTCGGCGGCTAGTTGCCCGGGCACGGCCACGGTCGACGGCGAGGTGTTCCACAACGCCGAGGGCGAGGCGCCGGTGAGCAACCTGCTGCAGGCGTTCACCGAGTCGTGCAACACCGCCTTCATCAAGCTCGCCACCGGGCACCTGTCGCCGCCGGACTTCCCGGCGACGGCGGCGATGTTCGGGCTGGGCAAGAGCCTGCACATCGGGCTGACCGCCTTCGGCGGGTCGGTCCCGGAGCCGACTGACCAGGCTGACCTGGCCGCCACGTCCATCGGGCAGGGCCGGGTCCTGGTCTCGCCGCTGGGCCTGGCGATGGTGGCGGCGGCCGCCGATACCGGCACGGTGCGCGCGCCGCGCCTGGTGACGGGCGGGGCCAGTTCATCCGGGGCCAGCTCGCCAGGTGCGAGCTCGCCAGGGGGCCAGGCGACGGGCCAGCTGCCGGCCTCGGTGGTCAGGGACCTGCACGAGATGATGGCCTCGGTGGTCGCCCGGGGCACCGCGGCGGGTCAGGGCCTGCCGTCGGGCACTTACGGCAAGACCGGGACCGCGGAGTACGGCACGAGCAAGCCGCTGAAGATCGACGCGTGGCTGATGGGCTTCAAGGGCAACATCGCGTTCGCCGCGCTGGTGGTCAACTCCGCCGGGGACGGCGGCCCGACCTGCGGCCCGATCGTGGCCAGGTTCCTGAACGGGCTTTAGCCCGCCGCGGCGCGTGCGGTGCTGGCGGCGAGCCAGGCGTCGACCTCCGCCTGCCACCGCCGCTTGTCCGCCTCGGGCGCGAAGCAGGCGTCGAACGAGTTCCGCGCCAGCGCCGCCATCTGGGCATCGTCGTAGCCGAACGCGTGCCGCACCGCAGCCAGGTTGTCGTCCACGTACCCGTTGAAGTAGGCCGGGTCGTCGCTGTTCACGGTGACCAGCAGCCCCGCGTCCAGCATGGCGGGCAGCATGTGATCGCCGAGCGAGGCGACCACGCGGAGCGCCACGTTGGACAGCGGGCACACGGTCAGGGCGATCCGCTCGTCGCGCAGCCTGGCCACCAGCGCGGGATCCTCCATGGACCGGACCCCGTGGTCGACGCGTTCCACGCCGAGCAGGTCCAGCGCCTCGCGCACGTAGTCCGGGCCGCCCTCCTCCCCCGCGTGGGCCACCAGCCGCAGTCCTTCGGCCGCCGCCAGCTTGTACACCTCGGTGAACATCGATGGCGGGTAGCCGACCTCGGTGGAGTCGAGCCCCACGCCGATGAACTGGTCCCGGAACGGCAGACAGGCCCGCAGCACCGCGTCGGCGGCGTCCGCGCCCAGGTCGCGCTGGAAGCACGGGATCAGGTCGGCGGAGATCCCGTGGTCCCGGGCGCCGTCGGCGAGGGCAGCCGTCAGCCCGCCGAACACCTCCTCGAGCGGCACCCCGTTGGCCAGGTGCGTCTGCGGGTCGAAGAAGATCTCCGCCCGGCGCACCCCGGCTGCCGCGGCCCGGGCCAGGTAAGCCCGGGCCAGGTCGTAGAAGTCCGGCTCGATCTTCAGCACGCGCATGTTGGCGTAGTACAGGTCGAGGAAGGACCGCAGGCCGTCGAACCGGTACTGGGCGCGCAGCTCGCCGGTGTCCAGGATCGGCATCCAGGTGCCGTTGCGCCTGGCCAGCTTGACCAGCAGCTCTGGCTCAAGCGCGCCCTCGATGTGGATGTGCAGCTCAGCGACCGGTAGCATACGGCATCTCCCCTCACCTAAACCCAGCCTGCCATGGCGGCTGGGCGGCCCTACGTCCGGCCCCTGGCGAGATTCTCTCCTAGTGGAGGGGTAAATGTTCTTTCTTATCCCTAACGGACCGCGGTGCGTGCCCCGCGGATCGCCGCTGCGCCCTGCTTACCGGCGCCGGGCCTTCAGTCGCCGGACCTGATGTCGGTGTCGTCGTCTTCCACCACGTGGACCGCGGCCTCCTCGGCGCTGGCGGCCCCGCCGTCGATGCCGACGTCGCTGGCGACGAGATCGGCCTCGCCGTCTGGATGAGCGCCCTCGTCCTCGGCTACCAGCCGGCCCGCACGGGGATCCGGGCCGTCGTCGAGCAGGAGCCCGTCGAGGTACTCATCGGCTTCCTCGTCGTCATCGAGGTCTTCGGGCAGGTCGTCATCGAGGTCGAAGGGAGTATCCGGCTCCTCCTCGGCGAGCAGCTGATCGAGGGACTCGCCCGAGGTCTGCTCGTCGGCCGTGGATCCGTACTTGATTCCGGCCGACCAGCGCTCCGGCGGGATGACTCCCCGGTCCAGGGGATCGTCTCCGGCCTCGCCCGGTTCCCCTGTCAGGGAGTCGGCAGGTTCCTGCACCGAGTAGTCCTGCAGATCAGCGGACTCGTGGCGGATCTCATCTGGCATTCTCAGCTCCTTTCCCGGCGGTAACGATCAGTTCGTCGTTGTTGTTTCGTCTTACCACGCGGACGCGGGGATATTCGGTTGGCCTGGTCCGCCGTGATGCCGGTAGGTTCGGGGCACGGGGACGGTGCGGGTTTTTCTGGAGGATAGATGTCAGAGTTCAACGGGGTCGGCGAGCAGCCAGCGATCTTCGTGGAGGGCTTGACCAAATCGTTCGGCGAGGTGCAGGCGCTGCGCGGGATCGACCTGTCGGTGCCACGCGGGACGGTGCTGGGTGGGCTCGGACCGAACGGGGCGGGCAAGACCACGGCGGTGCGGATCCTGACCACCTTGCTACTCCCCGACGGGGGGCGGGCCATGGTCGAGGGGTATGACGTGGTGCGCC
>Ga0187807_1000234_pt1 | contig 17064 bp, 12 predicted proteins | sample NC_wetland_sal_i_4_FD_132432 | JGI IMG/M metagenome (GOLD analysis project Ga0187807, IMG submission 132432) | Wetland sediment microbial communities from Neuse River Estuary, North Carolina, USA - ASW_2 | ecosystem: Environmental > Aquatic > Freshwater > Wetlands > Sediment | place: USA: North...
CGATCGGCCGGTCCATGTTGTCGGGCGCGCACATGACCCAGGTCGGCCGCGTGCTGGAGGTGCTGCGCGAGCGTGACGGCACCGAGGTAACCGTATTCGGCGGGTGCGTTAGCCCCGACGCCGACATCGCCGAGCTGAAGCGGATGGGCGTGGCGAAGATCTTCACGCCGGGCGCCCCGACCACCGAGATCGTGGACTGGGTCCGCGCGACGCTCGGGCACGAGGACCCAGTCAGCCAGACCGGCGGCTAACCGGGCCCGTTCGGGTCGGCGTCGGCAACCCTAGTGCCGCCAGCGGGCCGCGCGGCACTAGGCTTCCTGCCGCGGGGCGCCCGCGCGCCGCGACGATTGCCGAGCACAAAGGACGGACTCGAGGTGGACCTGTTCGAGTACCAGGCGAAGGAGTTGTTCGCCGAGTACGGCGTCCTGATTCAGCGGGGCAAGGTAGCCAGCACGGCTGAGGAGGCGGAGTCGATCGCCGCGGGTTTCGCTGCCGAGGGCAAGCCGCAGGTGGTGATCAAGGCGCAGGTGAAGGCCGGCGGCCGGGGCAAGGCGGGCGGGGTCAAGCTGGCGAGCAGCCCGGCCGAGGCCAAACAGAAGGCTGACCGCATTCTTGGTATGGACATCAAGGGCCACACCGTGCACAGCGTGCTGGTCGCCGAGGATGTCGACATCGCGGCGGAGTACTACCTGTCCTTCCTGCTCGACCGGGCCGAGCGCACGTTCCTGTCCATGTGCTCGGTCGAGGGCGGGGTGGAGATCGAGGAAGTCGCGAGGACCAAGCCCGAGGCGCTGGCCAAGATCCCGGTCAGCCCGCTCACCGGCGTTGACCGCGCCAAGGCGCTGGAGATCGTGCGGGCAGGCGGGCTGCCCGAGCATGCCCGGGCCGGCGCGGCGGAACTCGCCGAGCGGCTGTGGGCGGTGTTCACCGACGAGGACGCGACCCTGGTCGAGGTCAATCCGCTCGTCTACACCGGCGACGGCCGGGTGCTCGCGCTCGATGCGAAGGTGACACTGGACGACAACGCCGCCTTCCGGCAGGACTGGGCCGCCTTCGCCGATCCGACCGCCGTCGATCCGCTTGAGGCCAGGGCCAAGGCGAAGCACCTGAACTACGTGAAGGTCGACGGCTCGGTCGGGATCATCGGGAACGGCGCTGGCCTGGTGATGTCGACGCTGGACGTGGTTGCCTACGCCGGGGAGGAGTTCGGCGGCGTCCGCCCGGCGAACTTCCTGGACATCGGCGGCGGTGCTTCGGCTGAGGTGATGGCGAACGGCCTGGACATCGTGCTGTCCGATCCGAGCGTGCGCAGCGTCCTGGTCAACGTGTTCGGCGGGATCACCTCCTGCGACGCCGTCGCCAACGGCATCGTGGCTGCGATGGGGCTGCTGGCCGAGCGCGGCGAGCAGGTAAGGCACCCGATCGTGGTGCGGCTGGACGGCAACAACGCGGCCGAGGGCCGCAGGATCCTGGACGAGGCCGCCTTTCCGCTCGTCGAGCAGGTCGCGACCATGGACGACGCGGCGCGGCGCGCCGCCGAGCTGGCCGCCGCGGCCGTGAACGGAGCGTGACATGGCGATCTTCCTGACGGCCGGCAGCAAGGTGATCGTGCAGGGCGTCACCGGCTCCGAGGGCCGCAAGCACGGCGCCCGGATGATCGCGGCGGGCACCAGCATCGTCGGCGGCACCAATCCGCGCAAGGCCGGCCAGACGATCGAGCTGTCCGGTCAAGAGGTGCCGGTGTTCGCGACCGTTGCCGACGCGATGGCCGCAACCGGCGCCGACGTCTCGGTGGTCTTCGTGCCGGCGGCCGGTACCAAGGACGCCGTCGTCGAGGCCATCGACGCGACCATGCCGCTCGTCATCGTGATCACCGAGGGCGTGCCCGTGCACGACACGGCGGCGTTCTGGGCGTACGCCACCGCAGCGGGCAACCAGACCCGGATCGTCGGTCCTAACTGCCCAGGCGTTGCCTCACCCGGGAAGTCGAATGCCGGCATCATCCCGGCGGACATCACCTCCGAAGGCCGGATCGGCCTGGTTTCCAAGTCCGGCACGCTGACCTACCAGATGATGTACGAGCTGCGCGACATCGGCTTCTCCACCGCGGTCGGGATCGGCGGGGACCCGATCATCGGCACGACGCACATCGACTGCCTGCAGGCGTTCCAGGACGACCCGGAGACCGATGCCATCGTCATGATCGGCGAGATCGGCGGTGACGCGGAGGAGCGGGCGGCGGCCTACGTCGAGCGGAGCGTGACCAAGCCGGTCGTTGCCTACGTCGCGGGCTTCACCGCACCCGAGGGCAAGACGATGGGGCACGCCGGCGCGATCATTTCCGGTTCGGCCGGCACCGCGCAGGCGAAGAAGGAGGCGCTGGAGAAGGTCGGCGTCCGGGTCGGCCGCACGCCGAGCGAGACCGCGCGCCTCGTGCGCGACATCATGCAGGCCCGGTAACCGGCCGCCGGTGCCGCCCGGCGCGCCTCCGGGCCGGCCGGGCTCTTGGTTGCGAGGCTTGGCCTCGTGACCGCTGCCGCGAGAGCCGCTGCTGCCGCGCGAGATGCCGGGCAGCGTTCCCTGCTCAGGGTCGGCACCATCGCGTCGGCGGCGGTCACGGTCACCGGTCTCGCCGTCATCACCCTGCTGGTGGTGACCGGTTTCATCGCCGCGCCGCACGCCGGCTTCGGGCTGCCGGTCGTGCTGCGGAGCTCGTCGGTGGTCTGGCTCGCCAGCCAGCACGTCGGCGTCACGGTCCGCGGTGCAGGCCGGATCGGCATGCTGCCGCTCGGGCTGCTGCTGCTGCCGGGGGCGCTGCTGTGGCACGCCGGTCGCTGGGTTGTCCGGGCCGGCGGCGTCCGCCGGCTGCGGCACGTCGGCTACGCCGCGCTGGCGCTGGCCACGCCGTACGCCGCCTTGTCGGGCGCGCTCGCAGTGGCGAGCCGGTCAGCGCTCGCGTCGTCGTCCGTGCTGCAGGCCGTGGCTTGCGGCTTCCTGCTGGCGCTCACGGCAGGCGCGCTCGGCGGAGCACGGGCACTGGCGCCATGGGCGCAGCTCATCACGCTGCTGCCGGACCGCTCCAGATCGGTGGTCGTCGGGGTGGCAGGCGCGCTGGCAGCGCTCGCGGCGGCCGGTGCGCTGATCGCGGGGGTATCCCTAGCCGTGCACCTGCACGTGGCGGTGACACTAGAGGACAGCCTGGCGCCCGGCGTCGTCGGGATGCTGCTCCTGCTGCTGCTCCAGCTCGGCTACCTGCCCAACGCGATCATCTGGGCGATCGCGTTCGCCCTCGGCCCTGGCTTCGCGTTCGGCTCAGCGACCGTCGTCGCGCCTACCGGATCGGCCCTGACCCAGCTGCCCGCCTTCCCGATGCTGGCGGCGCTGCCACCCGGCCTGCACGCGGCCATGCCCGGCTGGCTGGAGCCGTCCGTGCTGGCCGTGCCGTACCTAGCGGGTGGCATTGGCGGGCTGCTGCTGGTCCGGGTATCCGCTGTAGCTGCCCGGGGGGCGACCGCCGGAACCCCCGCGGTAGCTGCCCGGGGCACGACCCCCGGAACCCCCGGGATGACTGGCAAGGCTGCGCTAAGCCTGGACGCGGCGCCGCTGCGGGGGCTGGCCTGCGGGGGAGTCTGCGGCTGCGTGCTGGGGGTGCTGGCCGCGGTGTCCGGCGGCCCGCTCGGCGACGGCCGGCTAGCCGCCGTCGGCCCGTCGGCGTGGCAGGTCGGCCTCGTGTCGGCGTTCGAACTGGGCGTGTCGGCCGCAGTGACCGCGGGGGTCGTGAACTACCTGGCACTGCGGCGGGCCGGCGCGCTGGCTGAAGCGGGCCGGCCTGAGCCGGCCCGGCCCGGCGATTCGGTAACCGTCGGCGCGGACGGCGGGCACGTCATCTACCTCGACCCGTGGGCCGGTGATCCGCCTGCCGGGCCGACCCCGCGAGGCCCATCGGCGCTGCCGTAAGTAGGCTGAGGCGGACGAAGCCGACGAAGGAGCGAACCGTCAGTCAGTCGCGATTGCTCGTGCTCGTCTCCGGCACGGGCAGCATCCTGCAGGCCCTCATGGACGCCTGCGCGGAGTCTGATTTCGGCGCCCAGATCGTCGCCGTCGGGGCGGACCGGTACGACACCGGCGGCGTGGCCAGGGCGGCGGCGGCGGGCATACCGACGTTCGTGCGCCGAATCGCGGATTGCCCGGACAGGTTCGCCTGGGACCGGGCGCTGACCGAGGACTGCGCCTCGTTCAAGCCCGACCTGGTCATCCTCGCGGGCTTCCTCAAGCTGGTCGGCGCCGACTTCCTGACCGAGTTCGGTGGGCGACTGATCAACACGCACCCGGCGCTGCTGCCGTCGTTCCCGGGCATGCACAGCGTTCGCGACGCGCTGGCGCACGGCGTCAAGGTAACGGGGTGCAGCGTGATCCTGGTCGACTCGGGCGTCGACAGCGGCCCGATCCTCGCTCAGGCCGCTGTCGGAGTGCGCGACGACGACGACGAGGAATCGCTGCACGAGCGGATCAAGGTTGCAGAGCGCGCGCTGGTGGTAGACACGGTGCGCCGGATGATCCGGCACGGGTGGTCGGTGCGCGGCCGCGTGGCGCGGATTGCCCTTGCTGCGCCGGCGGCCCGGCCAGCTAGAACGCGAGCGAAGGCGGTGATCGAAGTGAGCAAGGTGGCGATCCGGCGGGCGCTGATCAGCGTCTACGACAAGCGCGGACTGACCGAACTGGCCGGGGCGCTGCACCGGGCGGGCGTGCAGATCGTGTCGACCGGCAGCACGGCGGCCGCGATCAGCGCCGCTGGCCTGCCCGTCACCGCGGTCGAGCAGCTCACCGGCTTCCCCGAGGCGCTGGACGGCCGGGTCAAGACGCTGCACCCGGCGGTGCACGCCGGCCTGCTCGCCGATGTGTCCTCGGCCAGCCATCGCGAGCAGCTAGCTCGGCTGGGCATCGAGCCGTTCGAACTGCTGGTGTCTAACCTCTACCCGTTCGAGCAGACGGTGGCGAGCGGCGCCAGCCCCGCCGAGTGCGTCGAGCAGATCGACATAGGCGGACCGGCCATGGTCCGGGCGGCGGCCAAGAACCACGCGACGGTCGCGGCGGTAACCAGCCCGGCGGCCTATCCAGACGTGCTGACGGCGCTCGCCGATGGCGGGTTCACGCTGGAGCAGCGGCGGCGGCTGGCTGCCCAGGCGTACGCCCACACCGCTGCGTACGACGCGGCGGTGTCGTCCTGGTTCGCCGCGACGTACGCGCCGGACGCGGTCGCAGCGGAAACCGGCTGGCCCGATGTGGTCGGCACCGTGTGGCGTCGCCAGGACGTGCTCCGGTACGGCGAGAACCCGCACCAGCGAGCAGCGCTCTACCTGCGGTCCGGCAGCGCCGAGCCGGGCATCGCCGCGGCCGAGGTGCTGCACGGCAAGGCGATGTCCTACAACAACTACGTAGACGCGGACGCAGCGCGCCGGGCCGCGTTCAGCTTTACCGAGCCGTGCGTGGCGATCATGAAGCACGCCAACCCGTGCGGCATCGCGATCGGCGAGGACCTGGCCGAAGCGCACCGCAAGGCGCACGCCAGCGACCCGGTGTCCGCCTACGGCGGCGTCATCGCCGCCAACGGCGTGGTGACGGCGACCATGGCCAGCCAGATCGCGGACGTCTTCACCGAGGTGATCATCGCGCCGGACTTCGAGCCGGCCGCGCTGGAGATCCTCACCGCGAAGAAGAACCAGCGGCTGCTGCGCTGCCCGCCGCTCCCAGCCGCGGCCGGCGGCAGGGGCACGGACTGGCGTCAGGTCAGTGGCGGCACGCTGATGCAGACCTCGGACACCGGCAGCCAGCCAGGCGACTCCGCGGCCGACTGGAAGCTGGTGGCGGGCACCGCTGCGGACGCCCAGTTGGTGGCCGACCTGGAGTTCGCCTGGCGGGCCTGCCGCGCGGTGAAGTCGAACGCGATCCTGCTCGCGGCCGGTCGAGCCAGCGTCGGCATCGGCATGGGCCAGGTGAACCGCGTCGACTCCTGTCGGCTGGCCGTCGCCAGAGCCGGCAGCCGGGCGGCAGGCGCCGCGGCCGCCAGCGACGCGTACTTCCCGTTCGCCGACGGGCTGCAGGTGCTGACCGAGGCCGGGGTGCGCGCGATCGCGGAGCCGGGCGGGTCCATCCATGACGACGAGGTGATCGCGGCGGCGCAGGATGCGGGCGTGACGCTGTACTTCACCGGGGTCCGGCACTTCTATCACTGATGGTGCTGTCCCGGGGGACGACCCCCCGAACCTCCCGGGGAGACGCCACGTCCTGAGGACGAACCCAGAAGGGAACGCGCCTGCTTGGTGTCCCCGACAACGACGCGACCCGGCCGGATGGGGAGAATGATCACGATGACTGCGACGATTCTCGATGGCAAGGCGGCCGCCGCCGCGATCAAGGCGGATCTGGCCCGGCGGGTGGCAAAACTAACGGCCGCAGGGGTGACTCCCGGCCTCGGCACGGTGCTGGTCGGCGACGACCCGGGCAGCCACGCCTACGTTGCCGGAAAGCACCGCGACTGTGCGCAGGTCGGGATCAGGAGCATCCGCAAGGACCTGTCGGCGGACGCGACGCAGCAGCAGGTCGAGGACGTCGTCGCGGAATTGAACGCCGACCCTGCCTGTACCGGGTACATCGTCCAGCTGCCGCTGCCGGCCGGCCTGGACGCGCAGCGGGTGCTCGGCATGATCGATCCGGCCAAGGACGCCGACGGCCTGCAGCCGACCAACCTCGGCAAGCTGGTGCTCGGTGAGCCAGGTCCGCTGCCGTGCACGCCGAAGGGCATCGTCGAGCTGCTGCGGCGGTACGAGGTACCGATCGCCGGCGCCGAGGTCACCGTGATCGGGCGTGGCATCACGGTCGGCCGGGCGCTCGCTTTGTTGCTCACCCGCCGCAGCGAGAACGCCACGGTTACGCAGTGCCATACCGGCACCAAGGACCTGGCCGCGCACACCCGCGGTGCGGACATCGTCGTCGTGGCGGCGGGGCGGCCGCGGCTGCTCACGGCCGACATGGTCAAGCCCGGCGCGGCGGTCGTGGACGTGGGCATCACCAGGACCGACGCAGGCCTGGTCGGGGACGTCGACCCCGGGGTGGCGGAAGTGGCCGGATTCCTGGCGCCGATGCCGGGCGGCATCGGCCCGATGACGCGGGCGATGCTGCTCGTCAACGTCGTCGAGGCGGCTGAGCAGCAGCTGGCGGCGGCCAGCTGACGCGGCCCGCCCGCCACTGCGTACTGACGAGTAACATATCCCCGGAGAGCTGCTCGGCCGCGGGAGCGTCGAGCTAGCCGCGGCGCGCCGGATTAGACCGACCTGGCACGCTGTACAGTCTGCATGGCCGCCGGGTTAGCACTGGCCGGGGTCTGCACAGAAAGGTCAGCGAGCTCATGAACATCGTGGTGTTGGTCAAGCAGGTACCCGATACCTATTCGGAGCGGAAGCTGCGGGCCGAGGACAGCACGCTGGACCGGGACGCGGCCGACGCGGTCATCAACGAGCTTGACGAGTACGCGATCGAGGAGGGCCTGCGGCTGGTCGAGCAGCACGGCGGCGAGGTGACGATCGTGTCGATGGGCCCGGACAAGGCGGCCGACGCGATCCGCAAGGCGCTGTCGATGGGCGCGGACAAGGCCGTGCACGTGAGTGATGAGGCGCTGCGCGGCTCCGATGGCATGGTGACCTCCGCGGTGCTGGCGAAGGTGCTGGAGCGGACCGGCTTCGACGCGGTGATTCTGGGGTCGGAGTCCACCGACGCGCGGATGGGCACGCTGGCCTCGTTGCTGGCCGAGCGGCTCGGCGTGCCGCAGATGTCGTTCGCCAGCAAGGTCGACATCGACGGGTCGAAGATCAGCATTCACCGTCAGGCCGACTACGGCTACGACACCGTGGAGGCCACCCTGCCCGCCGTGGTGAGCGTGGTCGAGAAGATCAACGAGCCGCGCTACCCGTCGTTCAAGGGCATCATGGCGGCCAAGAAGAAGCCGGTCGAGACGCTTACGGTGGCCGACCTGGGGATCGACGCCAGCCAGGCGGGCCTGGCAGCTAGCGCGACCGAGGTCGTCAGCTTCGCCGCCCGGCCGCCGCGCGCGGCCGGCGTCATAGTGGCCGACGACGGGGACGGCGGCGTGCAGGCCGCGGAGTTCCTCGCGGCCCGCAAGTTCATCTGAGCACCGTGCCCCTGAGCTACCCGACCGGCTGACGCGGAAGGCTTCCCACCATGGCTGAGATCCTGGTACTCGCCGAGCACGACGGCGAGACCGTCAAGAAGGTCACCACCGAGCTGCTCACGCTGGCTCGCGCGCACGGCGAGCCCGCGGTGGTGTGGACCGGGGAGGGCGCCGAGGGCGGCCGGGCCCGGCTGGCTGAGTTCGGCGCCGCAAAGGTCTACGTCGCCGACAGCCCGGACTACGCCGACTACGTCGTCGCGCCGAAGGCCGAGCTGCTCGCGCACCTGATCGCCGCGAACGCGCCGGCCGCGGTGCTGGTGGCGGCCTACTCGGAGGGCCGGGAGGTGGCCGCGCGGCTGGCGGTCAAGACTGGCTCGGGCGTCCTGACCGACGTCATCGGGCTGGCCGACGGCCTGGTCGCCGAGCAGTCCATCTTCGGCGGTGCCATCACCGTGCAGTCGAGGATCAGGTCTGGCACTCCGATCATCGCCGTGCGGCCCAACGCGGTGACGCCCGTGCCGGCCACCGGCGCCGCCGATCTCGAGCCGGTCGCGTTCGCCGTCAGCGACGCCGCCAAGGGCGCGCGGGTAACCGGGAAGGTGGTGGCCGAGCGGGGCGAGCGACCCGAGCTCACCGAGGCCTCCATCGTGGTGTCCGGCGGTCGCGGACTCGGTTCCGGCGAGCACTTCGCGCTCATCGAGCAGCTCGCCGACTCGCTCGGCGCGGCGGTCGGCGCGTCCCGCGCGGCCACCGACGCGGGCTGGTACCCGCACCAGTTCCAGGTCGGCCAGACCGGCAAGACGGTATCGCCACAGCTCTACATGGCGATCGGCATCTCTGGCGCGATCCAGCACCGGGCGGGCATGCAGACGTCCAAGACGATCATGGTGGTGAACAAGGATCCCGAGGCGCCGATCTTCGAGCTCGCCGACTTCGGAGTGGTCGGCGACCTGTTCAAGGTGGTGCCGCAGCTGATCGAGGAGATCGGCAAGCGAGCGGCGGGCTAGCTGGGCGGCAGTCTGCCGCGGCCAGGCCGCGCGGAACGCCATTAAGCTGGGCGCATCATGGCAGACATGCGCGCGGGAGACGCCGACGGCGCCAGGGGCGGCCAGGCCCGGGTGCCGGAGTCCCGGCCGACCCCAGCCGGTCTGGTGTACCTGGATCACGCCGCCACCACGCCGATGCTGCCCATCGCCCTGGCGGCGATGACGGAGGAGCTCGGCCTGCTGGGCAACGCCTCGTCCCTGCACAACGCGGGACGCCGGGCCCGGCGGGTCGTGGAGGAGTCCAGGGAGATCATCGCGGCGGCGTACGGGGCCAGGCCCAGCGAGGTGGTCTTCACCAGCGGCGGCACCGAGGCGGACAACCTGGCGCTTAAGGGGCTGTACTGGGCCGGGGTGGCGGCTGACCGCAGCCGCCGGCGGGTGCTGGCCACGGCTATCGAGCACCACGCCGTGCTGGACAGCGTGCGCTGGCTGGCCGAGCACGAGGGCGCCGAAGCGGACTGGCTGCCGGTAACGCCGAACGGCGTCGTCACCCCTGCCATCCTGGCGGACGCGATCGAGCGGGATCCAGCCAGCGTCGCCGTCATCAGCGTGATGTGGGCCAACAACGAGGTCGGCACGGTGCAGCCCGTCGCCGAGCTGGCGGGCCTCGCAGCCGAGTACCAGATCCCGTTCCACAGCGACGCCGTCCAGGCCGCTGGCCAGCTGCAGGTGAGCCTGGCCGAGACCGGTGCGACCGCGCTGACCATCACCGCGCACAAAATCGGCGGACCGGTCGGCGCCGGCGCGCTGCTGCTGGCCAAGGGCGCGGAGCCGGTGCCGGTGCTGCACGGCGGCGGGCAGGAACGAGACGTCAGGTCCGGCACACTGGACGTCGCGGCGATCCGGGGCTTTGCCGCCGCGGTCGAGGCAGCCGCCGAGCACCGGGCCGACGAGGCCAAGCGGCTGGCGGCGCTGCGAGACGACCTGATCGCCCAGGTGACGGCGGCGGTACCGGACGCGGTGCTGAACGGGGCACCGCCGGGGGCCGGCCGGCTGCCGGCCAACGCGCACTTCTCCTTCCCTGGCTGCGAGGGCGACGCGCTGCTGATGCTGCTCGACGCTCGCGGCATCGCCTGCTCGACCGGCTCGGCCTGCACCGCGGGCGTGGCTCAGCCGAGCCATGTGCTGCTGGCGATGGGCGCCGACGAAGCACGTGCGCGCGGCTCGCTGCGGTTCTCGCTGGGGCATTCTTCGCAGCAGTCGGACGTGGACGCGCTGGGAGCGGTGATCGGCGAGGTCGTGGAGCGCGCCCGGCGCGCGGCCCGGTAGGCCTCTTATCCTGAACAGGATGACTGCGCTGCGCGTGCTTGCCGCTATGTCCGGTGGCGTCGACTCGGCGGTTGCGGCCGCCCGGGCGGTCGAGGCTGGCCACGACGTCACCGGCGTGCACCTAGCCCTGTCGCGCAACCCGAGCTCATACCGGACCGGCGCGCGTGGCTGCTGCACACTCGAAGACGCCCGGGATGCCCGCCGCGCCGCGGACGTGATCGGCATCCCGTTCTACGTGTGGGACCTCGCCGAGCGCTTTCATGCTGAGGTCGTGCGGGACTTCGTCGCGGAGTACGCCCGCGGCAACACGCCGAACCCGTGCCTGCGCTGCAACGAGAAGATCAAGTTTGCAGCCGTGCTTGACCGTGCCGTCGCGCTCGGATTCGACGCGGTCTGCACCGGTCACCACGCCCGGCTGGAGCCGGTCCCCGGTGCGGCCGGGTCGCAGCGGCTAGCCCGCAGCGTCGATGCCGCGAAAGACCAGTCGTACGTGCTCGGGGTGCTCACGTCGGAGCAGCTCGGCCGCGCGCTGTTCCCGCTCGGCGACACGACGAAGGAGCAGGTGCGCAGGGAGGCGGCCGACCGCGGCCTCGCGGTCGCCGACAAGCCCGACAGCCATGACGTCTGCTTCATCGCCGACGGTGACACCAGGGGATTCCTGCGGCGTGAACTCGGCAGCGCGCCGGGGCCGATCGTGGAACCTGACGGCACGGTGGTGGGCAGCCACGACGGCAGCTACGGTTTCACGGTCGGCCAGCGCCGGGGCCTTCACATCGACCGGCCTGCCGCAGACGGCAGGCCGCGGTACGTGCTGAGCATCGAGCCGGTCTCGCACACGGTGACGGTCGGGCCCGCGGCTGCGCTGGACGTGCTGGAGATCGAGGCGACCAGCCTGGTCTGGTCGGGCTGCCCGTCGCCGGCCGGCCCGGTGGACTGCCTGGTCCAGCTGCGCGCGCACGGCGAGGCGCACGAAGCGGTGTGCGAGCCCGAAGGCGACCGGGTGCGGATCCGGCTCCGGCAGCCGGCCCGCGGGGTGGCCCGCGGCCAGGCCGCGGTCTTCTACCACGGCGATACGGTCCTCGGCAGCGGCACCATCGCTGCCACCGGGTCAGCCTGCTAGCGGCTTGCTGTCGGCCGCCAGCACTAGGCTCTGATCGTGGCTGAGCAGGCGGCGGCTGAGCGGGCGGCCCAGTTCCCCTGGCGGGCCGGGACGGCGACCGGGATCGGATCGATGCCGGGTATCGATGTGGCCGAGGCCAGCCGGGTTGTCTTCGGCGAGCTGCCCGACCTGCCGCATCTGCCAGAGCTGCCCGGCCGGGGCCCGGGCGCCGATATCACCGGCCGGACCGCGGCCCTGCTGGTCGACCTGCCCGTCGAGGTCACGCCGCGCGGCTGGAAGCTGGCGGACCGGCCGGGCCGGGATCTGACCAGGGCGGCCGGGTACTGGTCGCAGGACCTGGACACGCTCGAGGAAACTGCCGCCGGCTACGCCGGGCCGGTCAAGATCCAAGTGTGCGGGCCGTGGACGCTCGCGGCGACGCTGGAGCTCAGCCGCGCCGTCAACCCGGCCCTCGCCGATCCTGGCGCGGTGGCCGATCTCACCGTGTCGCTCGCGGAGGGACTTGCGGCGCACGCGGCGGACGTGCGCAAGCGGGTGCCCGGCGCGACGCTGGTCGTGCAGCTGGACGAGCCGTCGCTACCGGCTGTGCTCGCGGGACGGGTGCCGACGGCCAGCGGCTTGAGCACCGTGGCTGCGATCGACCGCGTCGTGGCGAGCCAGCGCCTGGCAGCCGTGCTGTCCGCGCCGTCGGCGGTGACCGTGGTGCACTGCTGCGGCGCCCGGGCACCGTTTGCCGAGATCAAGGCCGCCGGCGCCGCTGCGGTCAGTTTCGACCTCGGCCTGCTGCCGGTTCGGGAGACGGATCGGGTCGCGGAGCTGGCCGAGGCCGGGCTGGGCCTGCTGGTCGGCGCGCTGCCGACCGGCACCGCCGCGCGGCTGATCAGCGGCCCCAGACTCGCCGCACGTCAGACAGCGGAGGACGTCGTGGCGATGTGGCGCCGGACCGGCATGCCGGCCGCGCGGCTGGCCGAGCAGGTTGTCATCACGCCGGCCTGCGGGCTGGCCGGCGTGCCGCCCGCCGCGGCTGCAGCCGCGCTGCGGCACTGCCGGGAGGCAGCTCGGGTGGCCGCGGAGATGATCGAGGAGAGCACGCGATGACGCAGGATCCGAGGGAACGGCACGCCGAGCTGGCCGTTGAGCTGCTGGAAGCTCAGTACCGCTACTACGTGCTTGACTCTCCGCTGATCTCCGACGTCGACTACGACAGCAAGATGCGCGAGCTCGAGAGCATCGAGCAGCAGATCCCGGAGTTGCGCACGCCGGACTCGCCGAGCCAGAAGGTCGGCGGGATGATCTCCACCGAGTTCACCCCCGTGCAGCACCTGCGCCCGCTGGAGAGCCTCGACAACGTGTTCTCGGCGGAGGGGCTGGACGGCTGGGTGGCACGGGCGGAGCGACTCGGCGCCGTTGGCCCGTACCTGTGCGAGCTCAAGATCGACGGACTAGCGGTCGCGCTCGTCTACCGCAAGGGCCGGCTGCAGCGGGCCGCCACCAGAGGCGACGGCTTCACCGGCGAGGACGTGACACCGAATGTGAAGACCATCGCGGCGGTACCGAACCGGCTGACCGGGTCCGGCTGGCCGGACGTCATCGAGGTTCGCGGCGAGGTCTTCCTGCCGGTCGCGGCGTTCGAGGAGCTGAACGAGAAGCTGACCGCCGCGGGCAAGCCGCCGTTCGCCAACCCGCGCAACTCGGCGGCGGGGTCGTTGCGGCAGAAGGATCCGCGGATCACCGCGTCGCGGGCGCTGAACATGATCCTGCACGGCGTCGGCCTGGTCGAAGGCCTGGACGACGTGCCGCCGACCCAGTCCGGCTGGTATGAGCGACTGCGCAGCTGGGGCCTGCCCGTCAGCGACCTGTACCAGGTGATGCCCGGCATCGACGGCGTGCGACGGTACATCGCGCGCTACGCCGAGCACCGGCACGATCCGCCGTACGAGATTGACGGCGTGGTGGTGAAGATCGACACCCTAGACGTGCAGCGGCTGCTCGGCTCGACGAGCCGCGCACCGCGGTGGGCAATCGCCTACAAGTATCCGCCCGAGGAAGTCAACACCCGGCTGCTGGACATCCGGGTGAACGTGGGCCGGACCGGACGGGTCACCCCGTTCGCGGTGATGGAGCCGGTCAAGGTCAGCGGCTCGACAGTGGAGAACGCCACGCTGCACAACGCCGACGAGATCAGGCGCAAGGGCGTGCTGATCGGCGACATGGTGGTGCTGCGAAAAGCCGGCGATGTGATCCCCGAGGTTGTCGGGCCGGTCGCCGACCTGCGGACCGGTGCTGAGCGCGCGTTCGAGTTCCCCACGCAGTGCCCGGCGTGCGGCACCGGCCTGGTGCGCGAGGACGGTGGCGTCGACTGGCGCTGCCCGAACGCACGGTCGTGCCCGGCGCAGCTGCGGGAGCGGCTGTTCCACCTGGCTGGCCGCGGCGCACTCGACATCGAGGTGCTCGGCTACGAGGCGGCGGCGGCGCTGCTCGATTCCGGGCTCGTGACCGACGAGGGCGACCTGTTCGCGCTGACCGCGGAGTCGCTGGCCAGGGTGCCCTTCTTCGTGACCAAGGGCGGCAGGCTCACCGCCAACGCCACCCGGCTGCTGGTCAACCTGGAGGAGGCGCGGCACCGGCCGCTGTGGCGGATCCTCGTCGCGCTGTCGATCCGGCACGTCGGGCCCACGGCCGCGCGCGCGCTGGCGGCCGCGTTCGGCTCGGTCGATGCCATCGGCGGGGCGCCGGAAGCCGAGCTGATCACGGTCGACGACGTGGGCCCCACGATCGCCAGGTCGATCCGGGACTGGTTCGAGGTCGACTGGCACGTGTCGATCATCGACAAGTGGCGGGCGGCCGGGGTGGACCTGGCGACCGCGGGGCTCGCGGCGCCAGCGCGGTCCGGCGGCGCGGTGGGCAGCGGAAGGCTGTCCGGGCTGACCATCGTGCTGACCGGAACCCTGGACGGCCGCACCCGGGAGGAAGCCGAGGAGGCCATCCAGGCCGGGGGCGGCAAGGTGTCGGGGTCGGTGTCGAAGAAGACCAGCTTCGTGATCGCCGGGCTGAATCCCGGCTCGAAGTTGGCCAAGGCCGAGGAACTCGGCGTCCCGGTGCTGGACGAGCAGGGGCTGGTTGCGCTGCTGTCGGACGGGCCCGACGCGGTCCGCGCGGGAGGCTAGCATCTGCCGGTCTTCCGCCAGCCAGAATCGGTCTTGCGTGTCGTAGACGATGATCGCTAGTTGTTACGCATAGTATGCAATTGGCTTCGGGAAGTACGTTTTTGCCGTAGCATCAACGGAAAGCGCCGGACGCTGCACGTTGAGCGACGGCTGGCCGATGAGGAGCCATGAGGGACCCCACCGATACCAGGGATATCGGTCCACGGTTCGGCTCGCCGCTCTGGTTCTACATGGCGTGGGTCACAGTCGCGGGCGCGGCAGCCTTCGTGTTCGCGATGTTCCGGGTCACGAACCTGTCCTACCTCGTCGGCCATCCGCTGTTCTGGGTGCTGGCGGCGATGGTGCTGCTCGGGGAGATCTGGCCCATCGTCACGCCCGGCCGCTCGAGCCTGGAGGCGCCGGTCGCGTCGGTGACGTTCAGCTTCGCGGCCCTCATCGCCTGGGGCCTGCCCGTGGCGGTGCTGCTACGGGCGACGTCCACGATGGCGGCGTATCTCGGCCGGCGACGGGCGGTGCACCGGGCCGCGTTCAACGCAGCCGTCTCGACGCTGAGCCTGACGGCTGGCTGGTTCGTGCTGCACGAGCTCGGCGCCAAGATGTCGCCGCGGCACCCGTGGGTGCCAGACGGCTGGGCCCTGGGACGGATCATCCCAGCGGCGATCGCCTGCTTCCTCGTGTGCTGGGTGCTGGTCACGGTTGCTGTCGCGCTGCACTCCCGCGAGCCGGTGCCGCGGACGCTGATCAAGACGCTGCCGTATGAGGCATTCACTGGCCTGATCCTCTTCGCGACCGCGCCGCTGGTTGCCGTGGTCATTCACACCGGGTCGGCGCTGCTGGTGCTGCTGTTCGCCTTCCCGCTCGCGGCCATCTATGTCAACGCCGCGATCTCGGTGCAGCGCGAGCACCAGGCGCATCACGACGAACTGACCGGGCTGCCCAACCGGGCGCTGCTGATGCGCAAGCTCAGCAGCACGCTGGCGCAGGCCGCCAGCTCGGGAACCAACGTCGGATTCCTGCTGCTCGATCTCGACCGCGGACTCAAGGAGGTCAATGACACCCTCGGGCACGCCGTCGGCGACCGGCTGTTGTGCCGCGTGGCGCACCGGCTGACCCACAGCATCAGGCCGGGCGACCTCGTGGCCCGGCTGGGCGGGGACGAGTTCGCCGTGCTGCTGCCGTCGGTCAAGGAGGCGGCAGCGGCTCGCGAGGTAGCGGCGCGGCTGCGCGCCGCCGTCGCCGAGCCGATCCGGCTGGAAGGCATGTCGTTCGTGATCGAGGTGAGCATCGGGATCGCCATGTTCCCCGACGACGCCACCGCCGACGAGACGCTGGTTCAGCACGCCGACATGGCCATGTACCTGGCCAAGCAGCGACGGAGCGGGGTCGAGCGGTATGTCGCCGACCTGGACCGCAACTCCCCGGCGCGGCTCGCGCTGTTCGGCGAGCTGCGGCGCGGCCTGGACCGCGGCGAGCTCGAGCTGCACTACCAGCCCAAGGTGCACCTGGCCGACCTGCGGCCCGCTGGCGTCGAGGCGCTGGTCCGGTGGCAGCATCCGACCCGGGGCATGCTGGCTCCGCGCGATTTCATTCCGGTGGTGCAGCAGTCCTACCTGATGCGTGAGGTCACGGCGTTCGTCATCGAGACCGGGGTGGCACAGGCCGCCCGGTGGCGGGAGGACGGCCTCGACGTTCAGGTGTCGCTCAACATGTGCGGCCGGGACCTGCTCGACACCGGCCTCGCCGAGCTGATCGAGCAGTGCCTGTGTCGTCACAAGCTGCCGCCGGAAGCGCTGCTGCTGGAGATCGACGAACGCGTGCTGACCAGCGAGCCCGCCCACGCGGTGGCCACCGCGGAGGCGCTGGCTGACATCGGCGTGGGACTGAGCCTGGACGACTTCGGCACCGGGTACTCGTCCCTGCTCCGGCTGAAGCGGCTGCCGTTCTGCGAGGTCAAGGTCGACTCATCGTTCATCGGGCGGATGCTGGAGTCGCCGGACGACGAAGTGGTCGTGAAGTCCATCCTGGACCTCGCGGCCGCGCTCGGCATTGTGTCCGTGGCCGAGGGCGTCGAGTCTGCCGATGTGGCCGCGGCGCTGCTGCGGATGCGCTGCGTGGCCGGGCAGGGCTGGCACTTCGCCAGGCCGATGAATGCGGCCTCGGCGACGGCATGGCTCTGGGGGCACAGCCCGGTCGCCGAGTCAGCGAAGGTGCAGCCAGTCCGCTAGACCTCCGGGCGGAGCCGCGGTAATGCCTTCGGCAGGGTCGGGGCCGGGCTCA
>Ga0187807_1000235_pt1 | contig 17019 bp, 16 predicted proteins | sample NC_wetland_sal_i_4_FD_132432 | JGI IMG/M metagenome (GOLD analysis project Ga0187807, IMG submission 132432) | Wetland sediment microbial communities from Neuse River Estuary, North Carolina, USA - ASW_2 | ecosystem: Environmental > Aquatic > Freshwater > Wetlands > Sediment | place: USA: North...
CTGCCGATGGCCACCGGGCGGGGCGTGGTGCCGCAGCCCAGGCTGATGCGCGAGGAGCAGCAGGAGCAGCTGACCCGCGACCTGGAGATCGACCCGAAGAAGTACTACCCGCCGGACGTCTACCGCGAGCCGCTCACCAAGCTCGCCGACCCCCAGGAGGTCGATCTCCTGGAGATGGCCAAGGTGATGGGATTCGACCTGAGCAAGCTCATCAAATAGCCGCGCCGTCCACGGTGTCCCGCCGTGCCCGTCACGGCGGGTGCCCTGGGCTCGGCGCGATACTCCCGGCCAGCGCCTTTCCAGGAGAAACCACAGGTAATGGACATCACATACGACAACGGCGCGACCGTTCCGATGACGATCCTGACCGGGTTTCTCGGGGCCGGGAAGACGACGCTGCTGAATCGCATCCTGACCGGGGATCACGGCCTGCGGGTCGGGGTCCTGGTCAACGATTTCGGCTCGGTCAATATCGACGCCGAACTCGTCGTCGGGGTGGACGCCAACATGATCAGCCTGGCCAACGGCTGTGTCTGCTGCCAGATCCGTGACGACCTTACCGAGTCGGTCACCGCTCTGCTCGCGCGCCCGGAGACGGTCGAGTACATCTTGCTCGAGGCCAGTGGCGTGGCCGATCCCGCCGGGATCTTCATGACCTTCAGCGATCCGGGCCTGCGGGACCGGATCAGGCTGGACAGCGTCACCTGCGTGGTGGACGCGGACCAGGTCTTCGCGCACCCCGAATACCCGCCCCTGCTCGACCTCAAGCTCCGCCAGATCGGGTTCGCCGACATGCTGATCCTGAACAAGGCGGCCCTGGCCGGTCCCGGGCAAGTCGAGAAGGTCAGGACCTGGCTCGACGGGCATTTCAGCCGTCTTCGCATCGTCGAGACCGACTACTGCCAGGTGTCCTACCAGATCCTGCTGGGCGTCGGGCGTTTCGATCCCGCACGGGCGCCCCTCAACACACCCGCCGCCGAGCCTCGCGACACCAACCTGGCCTGCCGTGACGACGACCACGGGCACGATCACTCGAAGCTGTTCAGCACCTGGAGCTACCAGACGGACGAGCCGCTGGCGCTGGCGGCATTGCGGGAAGCAATGCGTAAGCTGCCCGGGACCGTTTACCGGGCCAAAGGGGTGATCTACACCACCGACGTGCCACATCGGCGGGCGGTGCTGCAGGTAGTCGGCAGGCGCGTGGACATCTCCATTCATGAGGAATGGGGCCACCGCCCACCGCGCACGCAGATCGTCGCCATCGGCGCGGTCGGCAGCATCGACGCGAGCTTGCTGGAAAAGACATTCGCCTCCTGCATTTCGCCGTCCCCGCCGGTCAGTTCCCAGCCGTCGCCGTCCCAGGGTCATCCTTGGCAGGTAAGTGACCCGCCCAGATGGCGGGATAGCGTGGCGGCATGCTAATCGCACTGCTCGCAGTGCTGGGCGTCGACCTGTCGGTGATCGTCGCCCTGATGGCTGTCGTGTTGGCCCGTAAGCGCTGGGTCAGCCGCCAGCCCGGCGCTTTCAAAGGAGCAATCCGGGTCACCGAAGGCGAGGTGCCGGGGCTGAAGGCAAAGTGGAAGTGCGGCTACGGCCGCTGGATCCGCGACATTCTCATCTGGACGAACAAGCCCTTTCTCTTCCGAAACGAGGTAGTACTTACATACGGCCTCGCAGGCGAGGTTCGTGCTGCCAAGCCCGGCGAGGTAAGGCGGCTCGGGAAGCAACCCGCCGTCGTGCCCCTCGCAGTTGAGGGTGACGCGCGGATTGAGGTCGCCGTTTCAGCGGACGGGCGGGAGCGGGCACCCGGGCCGTTCGCCGAAGGTGCGCCGAGTGCGCGCTAGATGCCTGAGCCCGCTTCTGGACCTGCTTGAAAACTCATGTGGCGTGGGGTCGGGCTTGGGGGCTTGCTAGCGAGGCGGCGGGTCATGACGATGAACATGGCCTGGTAGATGTAGGTCTCGTGGCTGATCACGCCGGGGAGGGCTTGGCTTATCAACCCTTGCTGGCAGCTGACCATGCCTCGACAGTGTCTGGACTCCGAATCATGGGCTAGTACGCCGAAACCGCCGGTCAACCCTCCCCGGCGTCATTTTCGCACTGCTTCTTCCGATCCCTCCTCGCATCTCTAGTTGATGTCAGGTTCATCAGCCCGTCCGCCTTCCTGCCCGATACTGCCGGGCGCGCGTCCGCCGGCATTTCGTGCGGGCCGGGGACGCGATCCCCGCCCAGCTGAAGCACTGGACGCAGGCGTGGCCGGAGCGGATCGGGGACCTGTACGCCGCCCACGGCAAGCGTTTGCTATCCAAAACACGCTGAACGACATAACTGCTCTGACCCCTGTTGCCCGTCCGAACCGGAGGTGAAGGCCGCGAAAGAGCTCAGTCCGGTCTCGATGAGCTGGGCTGCACGGTGGACGTCGGCGGTCACTGCCTGGTGGACCTGTGCCGGGGTGCGGGTGCCGTCCAGGTATTTCGACAGGCCCTGGAACTGGATACGCCACAGGCCGAGCAGGGCGGTGGCCGCGATCTGCGGCTCTGGGTCGTCTGGGCTCATCCCGGCCCGTCCGGCCAGGCCGGCGGCGGCCACGCCGACGAACTGGTCCATCATGTCGCTCTGGTAGGCCCACCTCTCAGCCCAAGGAGTTCCCATGAGTGACATCCGCATCGTGCGTGACTACCCCCATCCCGTCGCGAAAGTCTGGCGGGCCGTGACCGACCCGGCGCTCGTCCCGCTGTGGACCGCGACCGGCGCCGGTGGGCGGCCGGAAGGATTCGCCCCCGTCGTAGGCACGAAGTTCCGCCTCGTCGCGAAGCCGAAGCCCGGCTGGCGCGGCGTCGTCGACTGCGAGGTGCTTGAGGTGAACGAGCCGTCGCTGCTGCGCTGGTCGTGGGTCGGCGACGAAGGCGGCGACGTGACGGAGGTCACCTACCGGCTCGAGCCCCATGCCGACGGCACGCGCTTCACCTACGAGCACACCGGCTTTACCGGCGTCGGCGGGGTCTTCATGGCGAAGCTCCTGGGCCACGTCCGCAGGAAGATGCTCACCGTAGGCCTGCCCGCGGTGCTCGATGATCTTGACGACGACGGCGCGCTTCGTTCCGCATAAGGCCCCAGTCCGCAAGATGCGCCAGAAGCCGGATCGAGCGAAGAAGATGTTCGTCGCGACCTGCAGCATGATGAACGTCACCGGCCACAGCGCGCCGCCGACCGCCGGGACGATGCTGATCGGGAGCGCGACCGCGACGATGACGCGAATCACCGCGTCGGCCAGGATGGCGGTACCCCAGATGACCGTGCAGATCCGCCAGATCCAGCGGAATCGGGGCAGTCCCTGCCACAGCTCATCCCATGACTGGTGGGCCGGCCGGACCCAGTGACGGGTGGCGGGGTCGAAGACGCGCCGGCCCTCGAGCAACGGACGGGACACCGTGAAGGTGGCGGGTCGCCGGGCGAGCAGGCTGAGATACATGTAGCCGGCCCAGCCCGCCGTCACCAGGCCGTCGCGGGCCAGGAGCGCCCGCGGACTTCCGGTGATGAGCGAGAATGCCGCGCTGGCCGCCAGGGCAGCCAGCATCACCATGGCCGTCAGGTCGATGCGCTTGCGGGCAAGGACACCGGCGAGCGTGCTGACGGCAGGTATCACACCGCCAGCGGCCAGAGCCAGCCACACGCTGCCCCCTGCGGCGCGGATGCCGTAGTAGGCGGCAATCGGGGCCACGATGTCGACGGCCATCGTCCGCAGGGGATCCTCACGACGGGCCGGCGCCGGGGTCGCGGCCGTCGCCGTCGTCGGCGCGGCGGCCGTCGCCGGAGATCGTTCCTTCAGGTGATCGGTCATGCCTTCCTCCCACCTGATGCTGCGCTGACCCGCGCCGAGAAACATCGGCCGACTGGCCAGCTTCTGCCTGACAAACGGTGGATGGGCCGCTTTAGCGCGCGCCCGGTGCGCACAGAGTCGACATGAGGTCCTGATGCTGGTCCGTGCAGGGCATGTAGCCCTGCTCGCGAAGCGCGTCCTTCGCCGTGGCGGTGTTCACGTAGGCGAGAAACTCAGCCGCTAGCGACGCGGGCGCGGGGGTGCCATACGTGTAGAGGTACTCAACGGTCCAGAATTGATACGTGCCGGAGCGGCTGCCGATGTTCCCGAACGTGTCGCCGATCCCGTCCAGCTGGACCGGCTGGATGCCGCCGCCGGAGTAGGCCGCGACATCCGAGGTCTCGGCGTAGCCGATCGCGCCCGGAACCTGCGCGACAGACTGCAGCAATTGCGGGGTGCTCGGCTCGTCGCAGAGGATCACCGGGGATGTCGGGATGGCGTTCTTGTCAGTGCAGTCATATGACGACACGGCAGGCTCCGCAGTACCGCCGAGCACAAACTGGTCGAACGCACGGCGCGTGCCGGAGCCGGGAATCCTGCTCACGATGCTGACAGGCAAGTCGGGGCCACCAAGCTGCCGCCAGTTGGCAATGGTCCCGCTGAAGATCTCCTGGACCTGGGTGCTCGTGAGGTTGTACACATGCGTCTGCCGGTTGACCACCACGGTGAAGATGATCACCCCGATGGGCGTGCCGACCAGCCTGGAGTACACCCCGCCGGTGGGCGCCGGCCCATCCGACATCGCGATCTGCGACGCCGCGGCGGCCGGACGCTGGTCGCCCGTGCTGATCAGGGCGTTGAGCCCGCTGACCGACCCGGTGACGGCGTTGGAGGCACCGACGGTAATAGACGCACCATGGCAGCTCTGCTCAAACTGGCTGGCTATCTGCATGGCCGCGGGGGCGAACGCCGTCGAGCCCTCGAGCAGCAGCGACCCCTTGGGGCAGGGCGGCGATGTCGTCGTCCCGGTGTTCGGGTTGAGGAACAGTCCTACGAGGAGGCCCGCCAGCGGAAGGGCCGCCACGGCGCCGAACATGAGCGATCTAGTGGACGGCCCGTGGCGTGGCGACTCGTCCACCACCTTGCCGCCGTCCAGCGAGCCCTGCGGCTTGATGGAGTCCGCGCCTTTCTCGGGCGTTCCGCTGAGGACCACCATCAGCGTGAACCGGTCTTTGCGGTTCAGCAGGAATTCCTTGCTTAGCTGGATCTGGGAGCCAAGCCCCGATGTCTGGCTGGCGGTGGCGTCGACCCTGGTGTCCGGGGCGCCCGCGCCGACAAGCGCCAGCATCCGCTGGGCCAGGCGCTGCCGGCGCTGCGGCTGCCGCTGCGCGTGCCACTGGGGCGCTGGCTTTGGCAGCTGGGCGAGGATCTTTTCCGGGGAGTCGCCTGAGTGCTCGATCACCTCGGCACCGCGCACTTCACGCCCGGCGAAAGTGAACGTCAGCGGCGTGTTGAAATCCTTGCCGCGGACCGGCACGAAGCCCGCGTTCCTGATCCGCAGCAGCACCAGCCAGGGAACGTCTACCTCGTGGCCGTCCTCCGTATCGTCGACGTAGATCTTGAAGGTCAGCCGCTTGCCCATGTACCGCAACTGGGTCGGGGCGAGGTTAATCGGCGTGTCCAGATAGGCACGCCAGGCGACGCGCTTGCGGTTGAGAAAAAGCGTGACCGCCCAGGTGACGAGTACCGTGATCAGCGCGAGCCCGGCCGCCTGAACAGGCCACGAGTGGACGATCAGGTTGCCGATCCGCCCGGCGCCGTTGGCCGCCGAAGAACGCACGCTTCAGAATACGGACAACTCATCTCACAGGCTGTCACCGCGCGTGAACGCATGTCATACGTAACATGAACAATCCAGACGGTCAGGGCAACTCCGCGCCCTGGCCGCGACGGTCCTGGTGCCTACCGCCACGAGATGACAAGATACTCTGACATCCGATGGTTGCTATCTAGACTAATGACTCGTGATGATCGAGGCGGGCATGTGGGGAACCGAGGTCGCGCGCGGCGACGGGCCGGTGCCGTTTCTCGTCTATGAGCAGCGCCGTCGGCGGGTCACCGAACTGCTCGGCGACGTGGCCCGCTGGGCCGACCGGGACCATCTGGTCCAGGGGCGCCGCCGGGTCACGTTCGCCGCGATGGCCGCGGCCGCGGACCGGGTGGCCGGGTACCTGGCCGCGCGCGGCGTCGGCCCCGGTGACCGGCTGCTGCTGCTCGCGGCCAACTCGCCGGATTGGGTGATCTCGCTGTGGGCGGGCCTGCGGCTCGGCGCGGTGGTGGCGCCGGGCAACCGGTGGTGGAGCACGGGCGAGATCGCCCATGCGATCGAGCTCACCGCGCCCGCCGTCATCATCGCGGACACCAAGATGGCCAGGCTGCTGCCCGCGGGGACCGGCACAGGCACCGGCCCGGTCGTGGTGCCGGTCGCCGACATCCGGGCCGCCCAGAGCACGCCGCCGCCGTCCATCCCCGAGCCGCCCATGGGCGGCGAGGACGACCCCGCGCTGATCATCTTCACGGCCGGCACGACCGGCCTGGCCAAGGCGGCGGTGCTCGCGCATCGTTCGGTCATCGCCAACCTGCAGAACCTGCTTGTCGTGTCGAAGCGGCTGCCGCACCAGATCCGCGGCGACCGGCCGCCCGAGGTCATCTTGCAAAGCGGCCCGCTGTTCCACATCGGCGGCGTCCAGTCGCTGCTGCTGGCCATGCTCGGCGGCAACACGATGGTGTTCCTCGAGGGGCGCTTCGACTCGGGCCAGGTGCTCGACCTTATCGAACGTGAGCGGGTGAGCATCTGGGGCGCCGTCCCGACGATGGCGATCCGCGTGCTCACCGATCCCACGCTGCCCGGGCGCGACCTGTCCGCGGTGCGGTCCATCTCCCTCGGCGGCTCGCCGGTCACCCCCGAACTCTCCGCCCGGCTGCGCGCCGCCTTCCCCGCGGTCCGGCGCGGGGTGTCCACCATCTACGGCATGACCGAGGCCGGCGGCACGGTCGCCGCCGCGTCCGGCGCCCTGATGGCCGAGCACCCGCAGACCGCCGGGCGGCCTCTGCCGGTCGTCGAGATGCGCATCGGGCAACCGGACGAAACCGGCACCGGCGAGATCATCGTCCGCACGCCGTCCCAGATGCTCGGGTACTGGGGCGAGGACGCACCAGAGGTCATCGACGCCGACGGATGGCTGCACACTGGCGACCTCGGCCGCATCGACGACGGCCTGCTGTACGTCACCGGCCGGGCGAAGGACGTCATCATCCGGGGCGGGGAGAACATCGCCGCGTCCCACGTCGAGGAGGTGCTGCACCAGCACCCCGCGGTCGCGGCCGCCGCCGTCCTCGGGCTGCCCGACGCCGACTTCGGCGAGATCGTCGGCGCCATCGTCCAGTTGCGCGCCGCCGCGACCGCCGCCGAGCTCACCGCCTTCGCCGCGGCCCGGCTCGGCCGCTTCCAGGTGCCGGCCCGGTGGCGGCTGCAGGAAGAGCCGCTGCCGATGACCGACGCCGGCAAGATCGCCAAGCACGAGCTCCGCGACGCCTGGCTCGCGGAACTGAGAGAAGAACCCGCCAGAAAGGCCCGCACGCCTTGACATCCTCCCCCGCCTGAAGGAGGTGAAGCGGCGTTTCCTCCCGGGCCTGAAGGCCGGAGTCTCCACGCCGCGATTCTGATGACCGATCCAGCCTTGCCGGATTCCGTCGTCACCTGGACGGCCGAAGGCCCGGCGTTCGTGGTCCGGCTGGCCAACCCGCCCGCCAATCAGCTCGGCCAGCCGCTGCTCGGCGGCCTGAGCGCCGCCCTCGGCGCGTTCGAGACCTCGGCGGCCCGGATCCTCCTCATCTGCTCGGGGATCGACGGGTTCTTCGCGGCGGGCGCGGACATCAAGCTCATGGCCGGAGGCCATCGCGCGGCGCTGCGGGCCTACGGGGATTCAATGCGCGCCGTCTTCGATCGCCTCGCGGCCCTGGACCGTCCCTCGATCGCGGCGATCGAGGGACGGGCCCTCGGCGGCGGCCTCGAGCTCGCGCTGGCCTGCACGATGCGGATCGGCTCCGCGTCGGCCCGGCTCGGCCTGCCCGAGGCGAAACTCGGACTGATCCCCGGGGCCGGCGGCACGCAGCGGCTGCCGCGGCTGGTCGGCCGCGGCAGGGCCCTGGACATGATGCTGACCGCCCGCGAGGTCCCGGCGGCCGAGGCGCTCGCGATCGGCCTGCTGGACCGCGTCACCGAGCCGGGCGGCGCCCTCAAGCAGGCGCTTGAGCTGGCCGGGCAGTTCGGCGCCATGTCCCGTCCGGCGCTCGCCGCCGTGCTGCGATGTGTCGATGACGCCGCCGAATTGCCGCTGGCCGAGGGCATGGCCCGCGAAGCCGACCGGGTCACGGATCTGCTCGACTCACCGGACGGCCAAGAAGGGCTCACCGCATTCGTCGCCAAACGCCCCGCGAACTTCGCATGACCGCCCCGAACGGCACCGTCCCGGCCAGCACCGCCCCGGCCAGCACCGCCGCGGTGAGTACCGTCCCGGCCAGTACCGCCAGCCGAGGCTTCGCGATCCTGCGCGGCGGGGTCACCGACGCCGCCGCCACCGCCGCCGAGGCCGAACGGCTCGGCTATCACGCGGCCTGGAGTCCCGAGTTCTACACCCGGTCCGCGATCGTCAGCCTGGCCGCCATGGCCCAGGCCACAGCCCGCGCACGGATCGGCAGCTCGATCGCGTACGCGGTCGGCCGCACCCCGCTCGTGCTCGCGACCGAGGCCCGCAGCCTGGACGAGCTGTCCGAGGGCCGGCTCGTCTACGGCCTCGGCACCGGCACGACGAAGATGATGGCCGGCTGGCACGGCGTCGACCCGTCCGGGCCCGCGTCCCGGATGGAGGAACTACTGCCGCTGCTGCGCAAGCTGTAGCGTCTGCACGAGGGGCCGGTACGCCACGACGGCCGGTTCTACCACGTGGACGTTACGCCGACCGCGGAGATGACCCCGCCGGTGCGCGCCGAGATCCCGCTGTTCACGGCCGGGGTGAACACCCGGATGGTGGAGGTGGCCGGCCGGGTCGCCGACGGGTTCCTCGGCCATCCGCTGTTCAGCCCGCGCTACTACGACGACGTGGTACGGCCCGCCATCGCCAAGGGCGCCGCGAAGACAGGCCGGGAAGTTGAACGCGTTCAAATCGCCGGCCTGGTGATCTGCTCGGTCGCCGACGACGAGGTCCAGGCCCGCCGCGAGGCGGCGGCCCAGATCGCGTTCTACGCGGCCCCGCGCACCTACGGCACGGTCGTCGGCGTCGCCGGGTTCAGCGAGGCGGGGGAGCGGATCAGGGCGGCGTTCGCCTCGCGCGACTTCGACGCGATGGCGGCGGCCGTGCCCGACGCGATGGTCGACGCGATGTCCGCCTCGGGCACCCCTGCGCAGGTGAGTGCCAGGCTCCAAGAGTTCGGCCGGCACATCGACCACGTCATCGTGTACCCGGCCAGCTTCGGCATGACCGACGAGCGCAGCCGCCAGGTGACCGCCGACCTGCTGAAAGCCGCTGCCCCCGGCTAGGACCGGATGTCCCCGATGCGCTGCCGCACCTCGCCGAGCACCTCCACGACGCGGCCCGACAAGGTGCCGTCGACGCCGGCCAGGCCGAAGTCCGCGTCCGCCAGCGCCTTGGTCGCCGCCTCGAGCACCTCCCGCCCGGCCGGGGTCAGCACGGCGAGGATAGTGCGCCGGTCAGTCGGGTGCGGGCTCCGCTTGACCAGGTTCCGCTTCTCCAACTGGTCCAGGGCCAGCGTGACGGTGGTCGGGTGGACCATCAGGTGCCTGCTGAGCTGGCCGAGCGGCCGCGTGCCATCGCGGGACAGCTGCAGGGTGGTCATCAGCAGGTAACCGGTGCGGGTCAGGTCGTGGGTGCGTAGCGTCGCGTCGATCGACGCGGTCATGGCCTGGTGCGTGCGCAAGATGGCGACCATGGCGGTGAACTGGTCGGCTGCGGGCTGGTCATGGGCCACCCACTGCTCGCGCGACCACTCGACGGGATCCTGCCGCTCCGTCACTGCTGTCTCCGACTCATCACGACGTCCTCTTCCCGGGGCCGCTGGCCCTAGCTTGCTCTAGAACCCTATTATCTAGTCATGGAGAAGTCTACGTACGAGGACGTACTGTACGAGGTCGACGGGCCCGCGGCGGTCATCACCATCAACCGGGAAGATCGGCTCAACGCCTTCCGGGGCCAGACGATCGAGGAGCTGATCCACGCCTTCAAGCGAGCCTGGGCGGACAAGTCAGTCCGCGGGGTCATCCTCACCGGAGCCGGTGCCCGCGCGTTCTGCGTCGGCGGCGACGTCAAGCAGCGGGCCGAGACCGGCGACTACGGCCCGACAAGCAACGGCCTGTTCGAGGTGATCTACCTGCACCGGCTCATCCGCGACGTGCCCAAGCCGGTCATCGCGGCGGTGAACGGGCTGGCCATCGGCGGCGGTCACGTCCTGCACGTGCTGTGCGACCTGTCCATCGCCGCCGAACACGCCAGGTTCGGCCAGGCGGGCCCGCGCGTCGGCTCGTTCGACGGCGGCTTCGGCTCGGCGTACCTGGCCCGGGTGGTGGGCGAGAAGCGCGCCCGCGAGATCTGGTTCCTGCTCGAGCAGTACTCAGCCGAACAAGCCGAGCGATGGGGCCTGGTCAACAAGGTCGTGCCGGCCGAGGAGCTGATGCCCGCCGCCAAGGCCTGGGTGAACCAGCTCGCGCAGTACAGCCCGACCGCGATCCGCTTCCTCAAGCACTCGTTCAACGCCGACACCGACCACCAGGGCGGCCTGTCCCAGATGTCGCAAGCGGGCCTGGACGTCTTCTCCGTCACCGACGAGGCCAGGGAAGGCGCGGCCGCCTTCGCCGAGAAGCGCAAGCCCGACTTCACCACCCACCAGATCGCCCACTGACAAACCATCAAAGGCTTTTATCCCGAACGGGCCTGGTCTCCGCGGCCCCTTAAGGTGCAGGCATGGACATGGCGACCGCACTCGCCGAGCTCGGCGTCACCGAGGCCAGCCTGGACCCGGATACCAGGGACCGGCTCGACCGCGACGGGTATGCGCCGCTGCCCGGTGTCTTGTCCGCCGGTCAGCTAGCGGCGATCCGGGCCCGGCTGGCCGAACGGCTGGCCGCCGAGGGCGACCAGGCCGGGATCGAGGTACACCAGGAGGCCGGGGCCGACCGGCTCGCCGATCTGGTCAACAAGGGCCCGATGTTTGGTGTCTGCTTCACTCACCCCAGGGTGCTGGCCTGCATCGCGCACGTGCTGGGCGACTTCAAGCTGTCCTCGCTCAACTTCCGGGCCGCGCTGCCCGGCCACGGCCACCAGCCGCTGCACGCCGATTACGGCGGCCCGGTCCCGCCCGATAGCTACCAGGTCTGCAACTCGATCTGGCTGCTCGACGACTTCACCGCGGGTAACGGCGCCACCCGGGTGGTGCCCGGCTCGCACCGGGCCAGCCGCCCAGCACGTGAGGCGCTGGCCGACCCGGCCGCCGCTCATCCCGACGAGGTCCAGCTCATCGCGCCGGCCGGCACCGTCGTCGTATTCAACAGTCACCTGTGGCACGGCGGCACCCTGAACCGCAGCGGGCGGCCCCGCCGCGCGCTGCACTCCTACTTCACCCGCCGCGCTAACGGCCAGCAGCTCGACCAGAAGAGGTACATCCGGCAGGAAACCCTGGCGCGCCTGAGTCCGGCCGCCCGGTTCATACTGGACGTCTAACGCCGAGGAGCCGCAGTGAACGACTACCCAGCCATGATCACCCCGGTGAATCACGTCGAACCGGTGCCGCGCCGCATCCGGGCCTATCTCGGGACCGAGAAGGTCCTGGACACGACCCGGGCACTGTACATCTGGGAATGGCCTTATTACCCGCAGTACTACGTTCCGCTGGCCGACGTGCGCCAAGACCTGTTGATCCCGGAGGGGCATGCCCAACAGACCGGCCGCGGAAAGGCGGAACTGCAGGGGCTGCGGGCCGGGGAGGCGCACCGGCCGCGGGCGGCCCGGGTGATCACCGAGTCCACGATAGAGGGGCTTAGCGGCACCGTCCGCTTCGAATGGGCTGCGCTGGACGCCTGGTTCGAGGAGGACGAGCAGGTGTTCGTGCATCCGCGGAGCCCCTACACGCGGGTGGACGCGCTGCGCTCGAACCGCCCGGTGCGCGTCGAACTCGACGGGGTGGTGCTGGCCGACTCGGCGTCCCCGGTGATGGTGTTCGAGACCGGCCTGCCGACGCGCTACTACGTCAGCCGGACCGACGTCCGCTTCGAGCACCTGGTCCCCACCGACACGGTGACCGCGTGCCCTTACAAGGGAGTGACCAGCGGCTATTGGTCGGTCCGGTCCGGCGACGTCGTGCACAAGGACCTAGCCTGGACGTACGACTTTCCCACCCGCCAGCTCCTGCCCATCACCGGCATGGTCGCCTTCTACAACGAGAAGGTCGACACGTTCGTCGATGGCCAGCTGCTCGAGCGCCCGGAGACGCACTTCTTCCGAGCGGACAAAGGTGCCCGGTGAGGCGCTGCTGCACGCGGCTGTCGCCAACAACGCACGGTGGTGTGACGCCGTGTGCCGGTGCCGCCGGATACCCGGCGGGGAGGATTCCGCCCCACCCGGCGCGCGCTATATTCGCGACGGCGATAACTTCACCGGGAAGGCGCATCGATGTCTAGCACCGAACAGGCGGCGGGCCGGGACGCTAACGGCGGCGCCCGGCGTGTCATCGACACCAGCGTGGCCCACAGCGCCCGGGTGCACGACTACTGGCTGGGCGGCAAGGACAACTTCGCCGCCGATCGCGCGGCCGGCGACGCGGTGTTCCAGGCCTACCCCGGCATCGTCGCCTCGGTGCGAGCCAACCGCGCGTTCCTCGCCCGGGTGGTGCGGTTCCTGGCCGCCGAGGCCGGGATCCGGCAGTTCCTCGACATCGGCACCGGCATCCCGGCCGCGAACAACACCCACGAGGTAGCGCAGTCCGTCGCGCCCGGCTGCCGCGTGGTCTACGTAGATTACGACCCGGTCGTCCTGATGCACGCCCAGGCCCTGCTCACCAGTTCCGCCCAAGGTGCCCTGGACTACATCGACGCCGACCTGCGCGACCCGCAGAAGATCCTGGCGCAGGCGGCACAAACCCTGGACTTCTCCCGGCCGGTCGCGGTCATGCTGATCGCTATCATGCACCTGATCGGTGACCAGGACGACCCGGACGGGATCATCAGGCAGCTGATGGCGGCGGTTCCTGCCGGGAGCTACCTGGCGTTGTCCCAGGTGGCTTCGGACATCGAAGCCGAGCAGATGGCCGAGGCGGCCAAGCGGTACAACCGTCTCGCCCGCGAGACCCAGAGCCATCGCACCCACGCCGAGGTCATGCGCTTCTTCGACGGTCTGGAACTACTCGAACCGGGCCTGGTCCCGGTCCAGCGATGGCGGCCGGCATCGGAGGTCGAGGCCCAAGCCCATTCGGCCATGTGGGGCGGCGTAGGCCGCAAGCCACCAGGCTAGACCTGTTCATTGGCACCACATCGGTGCCGGCCGCCTATGCCGACGCCATTGCGTGGGCGGCGTCGCCGCTACGAAGTAAACTCGCCTCGCAGCCGGGCGGCGGCTGCCGTCAGCGCGGTCAGCTTGCCGAAGGCGACGTCGCGCGGCAGGTATTTCATGCCGCAGTCCGGGGCCAGCACCAGGCGGTCGGGCGGCACGTACGGTAGCGCCCGCCGGACCCGGGCCAGCACCGTCTCCGGCGACTCGACCGTCAGGTCGTTAAGGTCCAGCACGCCCAGGATGATGGTCTTGCCGTCCAGCGCGGCCAGCACCGAGCAGTCCAGGCCGGATTGAGCGGTCTCGATCGAGATCTGGTCGCAGCTGCAATCGGCCAGTTCGGGCAGGAACGAATAGCCTGAGGGCCGGTCGTGGATGATGGCGGCGTAGCCGAAGCACAAGTGGACCGCCGTGGTGCCGGCCGCGCCCTCCAGCGCCCGGTTGACGGCCTTCACGCCGTAGCGGTGTGCCTGCTCGGAGCGGGCCTGCAGGTAGGGCTCATCCAGCTGGACGATGTCGGCTCCGGCCGCGAACAGGTCCCGGACCTCTTCGCCGACCGCCTCGGCATATCCGAGGGCGAGCGACTCGGTGCTGCCGTAGTAATCGTCTTGCGCCTGCTGCGCCATGGTGAACGGCCCGGGCACGGTGATCTTGATGGTCCGGCTGGTGTTCGCGCGCAGGAACTTCAGGTCCTCCACCTCCACCGGATGCCTGCGCCGGATCGGCCCCGTGACGCGGGGCACCGGATTCGGGTGGCCGCTGCGGTCCAGCGCCGTGCCGGGGTTGTCGATGTCCACCCCGTCCAGCGCGGTCGCGAACCGGTTGGAGTAGCTCTCCCGGCAGATCTCGCCGTCGGTGACGATGTCCAGGCCGGCTTCCTCCTGGGCCCGGATGGCCAGCGCCGTCGCATCGCGCTGCGCCTGCTCCAGATAGGCGGGATCGACCCGCCATAGCTCCCGGGCCCGCACCCGCGGCGGGAACCGGTCGGCGAGCCGGGCACGGTCGATCAGCCAGTCCGGCTGCGGATAGCTCCCGACCAGGGAGGTAGGAAACAACATGGCAGCACCCTACGCCCGTCGGCGGTCCGGCCGTCAGGCGATCTTGCGGGCGGCCGGGCCGGGAACCGGGGTGACCTCGCGAGCGGACTCCAGGACGTGGCCCGCCGCGCAGGTCAGCTGCAGCCGTACCGGTTCGCCGCAGTCGCGATGCCGCAGGAGGACCGGCGGGCCGTCCGCGCCGCTCGCATACCGGTCGCCCCACTCCATCAGCGCCACCAGCACCGGGTAGAGGTCAAGGCCCTTGTCAGTGAGCCGGTACTCGTCCCGGCTGCGCTGGCCGCTCTCCTGATAACGAACCTTGCGCAGCAGGCCTTCCGCCACCAGGCGGGCCAGGCGCTGGCTGAGCACCTGGCGGGGCATGCCGGTGCGGCGCTGCATGTCGTCGAAGCGGCGCACGCCGTTGAAGGCCTCGCGCAGCACGAGGAACGTCGGCCGCTCGCCGAGGATCCCCACGGCCGCGCCGATCGCGCAGTTGGCAGTGTCGTAATCCAGCATCCAGGACCTTCCCATGATCGCATGCTAAATCTAGTTGACAGACTCAGCAATCCCGGCCATGCTGAGTTCATGAACCGAACCCAGGCGACGCGAACCGATGGCCGCGTCACCGCCGCGATCCGGTCGGCGCGCCCGGAGGACCTGGCCGCACTCGGCGACTTCTTCGCGGGACTGTCCGTCGAGAGCCGCTATCTCAGGTTCTTCGCGCCGGTCACGCCCGCCTACGGCCTGCTCCACCTGCTGTCCGGCGGGCCCGCCAATGTCGACGCCATAGTCGCCGTCGCGGACGGCGTCATCGTCGGGCACGCTATGGCCGCGGACGGTCCCGAGGATCACGGGGATCCCTGTGGCGCCTGCGTAACCGATGTCGGCGTGGTGGTCGCCGACGCCTGGCAGCGCCGGGGCGTAGGAGCGGCGCTGATGCGCACGCTGGTCACCCGGGCCCAGGCACGGGGCGTGACGGCGCTGGCGATGGACGTGCTGCCCGGCAACCGGGTGGTACTCGCCATGATCATCAGTCACTGGCCGGATGCCGCCATCGACCACTCCCCGGACAGCCTCGACATCCGCATCCCGCTACCCCCGCTACCGCTACCGCTGTACCAGCCGCGACGGCCGCAGCTGCGGCCGGCGAGCGAGCAGGGCCGGCCGCTGGTCACCCTCGGGGGATAGCATCCGAGAGCATGACCACAGCACGCGCAGGCGGCGCGACGGCGCCCTCGTCACGTGACCTGGCCGCCACCTTGCGCGGTGCGGGGCTGAGCGAGGTTGACGACTCGGCCCGGCGCCGAGCCGAGTACTCCACCGACGCGTCGAACTACCGGGTCGTGCCGAGCGTGGTGGTCTTCCCGAGGCACGTCGAGGAGGCGGCCGCCGCGCTGGATGTCGCCCGGCGGACCGGGGTGCCGGTCACCAGCCGGGGCGGCGGCACCTCCACCGCGGGCAACTCGGTCGGCTCCGGCGTCGTGCTGGACTTTTCCCGGCACCTGAACCGGGTGCTCTCGGTGGACCCCGAGACGCGTACCGCGGTCGTCGAGCCCGGCGCGATCCTGGACGACATCACCGCGGCCGCGGCCCGGCACGGCCTGCGCTTCGGCCCGGACCCGTCCTCGCACGCCCGGGCGAGCATCGGCGGCTCGATCGGCAACAACGCCTGCGGCGCGCGGGCCCTGAGGTACGGCCGCGCGGCCGACAACGTGGTGAGCCTGGACCTGCTGACCGCCTCGGGGGAGCGGCTCGCGGCGCGGCGCCTGGGCCGTGACGGCCCGGCCGCCGCCGGGACGATCGGTGCCGCGCTCGACACGCTGGTGGCGGCGCACCTCGGCATGATCCGCACCGAGTTCGGCCGGTTCACCCGGCAGGTGTCCGGCTACTCCCTGGAGCACCTGCTACCAGAGAACGGCGCGGATCTCGCGAAATTCCTGGCCGGTACCGAAGGCACGTTGGGCATGATCCTTGGTGCGACCGTCGGGCTCGTGCCGTCGCCGAAGGCGGTGGCGCTGGCCGTGCTCGGCTACCCCGGCATGCCGGAGGCCGCGGACGCGGTGCCCGGCCTGCTGCCGCACCGCCCGGTCGCGGTCGAGGGCATGGACGCCCGGCTGGTCGAGGTCTTCCGGGCCCGCCGGGGGGCTGCGGCCGTCCCCGGGCTGCCGCGCGGTGAGGCCTGGCTGTTCGTGGAGACCTCCGGCGATACCGAGGCCGAGGCGCGCGCCGGGGCCGAGCGGCTCATCGCCGACGCCGGCAGCCTCGACGCGCTGGTGGTCACCGGCGTCCCGGCGCGGGCCCTGTGGCGCATCCGCGAGGACGGCGCGGGCCTGGGCGGCCGCACCCCGGCGGGTGCGCCGGCCTGGCCCGGCTGGGAAGACGCCGCCGTCCCGCCCCGGCACCTGGGCGCGTACCTGCGTGATTTCGCCGCTCTGATGGCCGAGCACGACCTGGACGGCCTGACCTACGGCCACTTCGGTGACGGCTGCGTGCACGTCCGCATCGACTTCCCGTTCTCCACCGAGCCGGGCCGTTACCGGCAGTTCGC
>Ga0187807_1000236_pt1 | contig 16953 bp, 10 predicted proteins | sample NC_wetland_sal_i_4_FD_132432 | JGI IMG/M metagenome (GOLD analysis project Ga0187807, IMG submission 132432) | Wetland sediment microbial communities from Neuse River Estuary, North Carolina, USA - ASW_2 | ecosystem: Environmental > Aquatic > Freshwater > Wetlands > Sediment | place: USA: North...
CAGCTCGGCCGGGTCGGGCGACTCCCTGACTCCGACGAGCCGCCCGTGATCCAAGAGCAGGACCCGGTCCGCCCAGGCCGCCACGTTCGGCGCGTGCGTGACGAGGACAACGGTCTGGTGCAGCTCATCGACGGCACGACGCAGGAGGTCAAGGACGGCGTCTGAGATATACGGGTCGAGCGCTGCCGTCGGCTCGTCGGCGAAGATGACCCAGGGGTCGGCGATAAGGGCCCGGGCGATCGCCACGCGTTGTCGCTGGCCGCCAGACAGCGTGTCCGGCAGCCGCCGCAGCTGGCCGGCGATCCCGACCTGGCCCGCGACCTCGCGCACGCGCTTATGGTCGACGTGCCGGCCGTCGAGGCGAAGAGGCAGGGCGATGTTCTCGGCCACCGACAGCGTCGGCACGAGGTTAAGCGCCTGGAAGACGAATCCCACGCGCTCACGCCGGAACACCGAGAGCTTCCTCCGGCTCAGGCGCGTCACGTCGGTACCGCCGATACAGACGCTGCCGGCGGTTGGCTTGTCGAGCCCGGCCGCGCACTGCAGCAGCGTCGACTTGCCGCACCCAGACAACCCCATGACGGCGGTGAGAGTTCCGCGGCCGAAGCTCACGGTGACGTCTTGCAGTGCGTCGACCCTGTGGCGGCGGCGGCCATAGGACTTGCTGATGGAGACGACCTGGACAGCGTCAGCTGCTGAATCGGCGGATGCTGCCTGGCCGGATTCGGAGGCCGGCGGCGCGTGGCCTCGCATCGCGCCGTGGTGCCTGTCTGGTCTGGTAGCCATCTTCATCACCTACCGCATCGTGGTGGAAGCGTTTCGTTAAGGGCGTGGCGTACCTCCGGTATCACGGCCCTCTCTGCTACCTCTGGTTGGTTACACGGTCGTGCTCGCCGACAGGGGTCTATAGAGCCAACCGGCCGAGGTCTGTAGAGTCGAAAGACCCTGATAGGGGGTACAAATGCAGACTTTCTCCTGATCGCCTTGGGAGCCGCCAGTCACGGCGACCCCGTGGCTGGACTCCTGGCCGGGGCATTCCCGGTCATCGGCAGCTACGGCGCCCGTGACCTGTTCCTGAAGGACGCCGCTGACCGGCTGGACCGGGCGCTGGCCGCGACGGGCGTCGATCGCGACGTGAAGGAGTACCCGGAGCGGGGCACTCGTCCCTCAACGATCACCACTCCGTGGTGTTCAAGGCGCTAGGGGTGGCTGGGGTCGGCTACCACGAGCCATCTGCGCAAGACGCGCGCCGCCGCATCGCCGCCTTCTTCAACGCCAGGCGCCTCCTGCGCGCCGACTGTGCACGGTCAGCGTCCCCGGGCGGCTGTGCCCGGGCTGGTGTCCGCGCCGGGGCGTGGGGTGGTGCTGGACGGTGTCGGCGATTCTTCACCCCCGGGCCAGATCCCGGTAGGCGGCGACCGCGTCGTGGGTTTCCTCGGCGATCAGGTCGGCGTTGATGGCGGCGGCCGCGACAGCGCCGGCCGCCGCCGCGGTTCCGACCTGGGCGGCCAGGTCGGTGACATTGCCCGCGACCCACAGGCCGGGCACCTCGGTGTGGCCGGCCGGATCCGCCGGGATGTAGTCGCCCCGTCCGCTCGGGTGCCCAGCCGGCCGCAGTCCGAGCGCCGCCAGGAAGCCGGCCCGCGCCGTCATCGGGGGCGAGACCGTCAGCGCCTCGCGGCTGACCACAGTGCCGCTGGACAGCCGCACTCCGGTGAGACGGTCCGCCGTGATCTCGAGGGCGGCCACCGCACCGTCCACCACGGCGATGCCACGGGCGGCCAGCTGCTCCGCCTCCTGACCGGCCAGCGGCGCCATGGTGTGGGAGAAGAACATCACATCCTCGCTCAGCTGGCGGAACAGCAGCGCCTGGTGCACCGCGTGCGGCCCGGTCGCGAGCACGCCGATGGCCTGGTCGCGGACCTCCCAGCCGTGGCAGTACGGGCAGTGCAGCACGTCGCGGCCCCAGCGTTCGCGAACTCCCGGGATGTCCGGCAGCTCGTCCACCAGACCGGTGGCCACTAGCAGCCGCCGCGCCCGCGTCGTCCGGCCGTCGGCTAGCCGCACCGCGAACCCGTTGCCGGCGCGAGTCACCGCGTCGACCTGTCCGCGAACCACGTGACCGCCGTAGCCGCGGACCTCGGCCCGGCCGCGGTCAAGCAGCTCGGCGGGCGGCATGCCGTCCCGGCCGAGCAGCCCGTGCACTCCCTCGGCCGGGGCGTTGCGCGGGGTGCCCGCGTCGATTACCACCACCCGCCGCCGCGACCGGGCCAGCAGCAGCGCTCCGTTCAGCCCGGCCGCGCCGCCACCGGCCACTACCACGTCATAGCCGTCCATCAGCTGTTCGGTCATCATGACCACCTCCGCTACGAGCAGGATGCGGCCGGTGGACGGCTAGCGCAAAATTCGTTGCCGTATCGGCAAACTACCGGCCCATCACGGGTGAGGTCCGTAGCCGACTGTTTTTTCGATAACGCGGAGGATCCGGCGACCTCCAGCACGCCCGATCCTTCGCACTGATCTGATCTTGCTGCGTTTGGGGGCGACGTTACCGGTGAGGGCGATGGGAGCAAGGCGGGCCGGCGGCGGCAGCACTGCCCGCCGCCGGCCACATTGGCAAGCTACTGACGCAGGGCCGTCATGGGTAGCTCACCACGTCCACGGGGAAGTGACTCGGGTCGGTGGTGTTGGTGATCAGGCCGCCGACGCCGTTGATGACCGAGTCCAGGCCGCCGGTCCCGCCGATCCACAGCCCGAACACGTTGTGGAACTGCACCCCGGGCACCTGCGGCGCCTCGAAGGCTTCCGTGTCGAAGAGCGTGGCGGTCGTGTCGATGAACACCACGTAGCTGCCCAGGCCGTAGCCGTTGAAGGTCTTCACGCCATCGCCGACGAGGAACGCCGGATACCCGTCCTGGGTCGGCGACTTCATCCAGGCCGACTGGCTCGGCGGGTCGTACGGCAGTTCGTTCTGGAAGAACACGTCGGTGCCGCCCTGCCCGGTCCAGACGACCTCGCTCTTCTGGTAGTGCTCGACGGCCAGGCCGTACGCGGTGACGTCGTTTCCTGTGACGACGAGGCCGGTGTCGGCGGTGTTGGCGGTCCAGCCGACGTCGTTGCCGTGGTCGGCGCGCCAGGCCCACACGTCGTCGATGATCGAGCTTTGCGCGTTGTCGAGCAGGCTGACCGTCGCCGAGGTGGCCGTGGTCTCCGCGCCGCCGATGCGGAAGAACACGTCCTGGATCAGGTCGGGGTCGGCGGCCGCGCCGGGCGCGGGCAGCGGGTTCCCGACCGAGACCAGGACCGGCGAGTTGACCGGGCCCGCGTCGACGATCAGGCCGGACACCTTCACGCCTGTGTTAGGCAGCACGACCAGGGCGGCGTTGCCCCGCTGCGGGACCAGCGTGGCGAAGCCCTGGCCGAGCACCACCGTGTCCGGGCGGCTGACCACGATCGGCTGGGACAGGTCGTAGACGCCCGGCGTCAGTACGAGGTTCTTGCCGAGGGCGAGCGCGACGTCAATCACCGGCACCGGCGTGTCCGGGTTGGCGATGAAGAACGACGACAGCGGCAGGGACGTGCCGGCTTCGGTGCCGCCCGCCCAGGACGGGCCGTCCGAATTCGTCTGGACGGCTGGCACGAAGACGCGGAAGGCGCCGCTTGAGTCGGTGTACAGGAACGGCTCTTCCTCGGTGACCGGGCTGGCCGCCAGCACGGTGTTCTGCTGGCACTGCCCGGTGAAGACGGGCGCGGGCGCGCCCTCGACGCCGGAGTAGACCATGTTCCAGAGGCCGTTCGGGCACCCGTTGGCGCCGCCGATGGAGCTGTTGCGGACCATGTACTGCTGGTTGCCGTAGAAGTTCAGGTCGCCGGTGATCTGGCTGTCGGCGATGAATCCGCCGCTGGCGTAGTCGTCGGTCGCGCCGCAGTAGTCCTGGAACACGACGCTGCCGTTGATGATGGCCCGGCGGATCGGCGTGGCCTGTGAAGCCGCCCACATCTCCGCGCTGTTGTCGCACCCGGCGCCGTATGTGTCGACCGCCGGCGGCGCGTAGTCGGGCACCGAGGACGGCAGGTCCACGTTGAGGGTCAGGTTGGACAGCGACCGCCAGAAGTTGTCATCGGCGTTGCAGCTGCCGCCGCCGCACAAGTTGTTGAACACGTCGATGGCGCCGTTGACCACCGTGTCCTGCGGCATCGCGCCGAGGCCCGCGACCTGGGTGTAGTAGCCGACCTGGAACACCAGCGGGTCGGCCGCTGACCCGTAGGTCCCGGGCTCGAAGAAGACCGCGTACCGCTGGCTGTCGAACTGGCTGCCCACCGGCACCTGCTGTGTCGCGATCGCGTTGAGGTCGGACTGGATCTGCGCCTGGCCCATGCTGGGGCTGAAGACACAGACATTTTCCCCGAACGCTGTGGTGGTGGCTCCCGGGCACAAACTCGCCGCAGGCGGCGGCGCGGGATCGAGCATGGCCGCGCCGGCGGGAACCGCCGTCAGCGCGGAGGCGGCGAGTGCCGCAACGAGAATCAAGGATCCGGTGATGCGACGCATGACGGCACCTCACTGTGCGGAGTCGGTACTGTGCAGAGCCACCCCTCAAGGGGAATGTAAGCGCTTACGGTCCGGGCCCTCTAGGTGCGCGTCGGATTTTTCTTGTTTATTAACGCCGGGGCGCGGGCCTGACGGCTATTCGCCTGTAGCGCCGGCGAGGTCGCGGATTACCGCGGCCAGGGCGCGGACGCCGTGCAGGCAGTCGTCGCGGTTGGCGTGCTCGGCGGGGGAGTGCGAGACGCCGGTCGGGTTGCGGACGAACAGCATCGCGGCGGGCACTCCCGCGCTCGCCAGGATGCCGGCGTCGTGCCCGGCGCCGGTCGCGAGCACCGGGGCGTGGTCGAGCAGCGCGGCGAGCCGCGCGACTAGGTAGGAGTCGAACGACGTCGGGTCCGTCCAGGACTCCTCGGTCAGCGACTTTCCCGGCAGCGTGCCGCCGAACTCGGCGACCATCGCGCGTACCGCGTCCGGGTCGGCGCCGCGCGCGTCCAGCCAGCCGGTGACGCGGGACGGGATCGCGTTCACGCCGTTGGGCTCGACGCGGATCTTCCCGCAGGTCGCCAGGACGCCGTAATCTCCGGCCAGCTCCCGCGCCCGCACGATCGCGACGGCGAGGTCGAGCATGGGGTCGCTCCGGTCGGCCAGCGCGGTGGTACCCGCGTGGTTCGCCTCCCCGGCGAGCTCGAACCGCCACCGGCCGTGCGGCCAGACGGACGAGCCGACCGCGACCGGGCGGCCGAGGTCCGCCAGGCCGCGGCCCTGCTCCACGTGCAGTTCAATGAACACCCCGACCCGGCGCAGCGTGTCCTCGTCGCGTCCGACGGCGTCCACGGGTAGCCCGGCCGGCTTCATCGCCTCGGCCATCGTCACGCCGTCGCCGTCGCGCAGCACGAGCGCGCGGTCCGCCGTCAGCGCGCCGGTCAGCAGCCGCGATCCGGCGCAGGCGACGCCGAACCGCGCGCCCTCCTCGTCGCCGAAGTTCACCACGGCGACCGGGCGAGCCGGGGTGTAGCCATCCGCGCGCAGGTCGTCGAGCGCGGCGAACGCGCTGATCACGCCGAGCGGGCCGTCGAACGCGCCGCCGTCGGGCACCGAGTCCAGGTGCGAGCCGACGACGACGCCGGGGCCATCCGCGTCCGGGTCGCCCCACCAGGCCCACTGGTTGCCCGCCCGGTCGGTGGTCACGTCCAGCCCCCGGGCGGCGGCCGTGGCGGCGAACCACTCGCGCAGCGCGGCGTCCTCCCGCGTCCACGCGAACCGCCGGTAGCCGCCACTGCCCGGGTGCCGGCCGACCGGCTCGAGCTCGGCCCAGAGTTGATCGAAACCGCGCTGGTCGAAGCCGCTCACGACGGCAGCCGGACCCCGCCCTCGGGATGGGCGAGCAGGCACTGGTCGTCGGGCGCGTCGCCGGAGTCGATGTGCCGCAGCACGCCCAGACCGGGGTCGTTGCTCAGCACCCGCTCGATCTTGCGGCCGGCCAGTTCGGTGCCGTCGGCAACCGTGACCTGGCCCGCGTGCAGCGACCGGCCGATGCCGACACCGCCGCCGTGGTGGAACGACACCCAGGTCGCGCCGGACGCGGTGTTCACCATTGCGTTGAGCAGCGGCCAGTCGGCGATCGCGTCCGAACCGTCGGCCATCGACTCGGTCTCGCGGTACGGGGAGGCGACCGAGCCGGCGTCCAGGTGGTCGCGGCCGATGACGATCGGCGCGGACAGCTCACCGGAGGCGACCATCGAGTTGAACGCCGCGCCCGCCTTGTCGCGCTCGCCGTAGCCGAGCCAGCAGATCCGCGCGGGCAGCCCCTGGTAGGCGACGCGCTCCTGCGCGGCCCTGATCCACCGGTGCAGGTGATCGTTGTCCGGGAACAGCCGCAGCACCGCCTCGTCGGTCGCCCGGATGTCGGCGGGGTCGCCGGACAGCGCCGCCCACCGGAACGGGCCCTTGCCCTGCGCGAACAGCGGCCTGATGTAGGCCGGAACGAACCCGGGGAAGGCGAAGGCACGGGAGAAGCCGCCCAGCCGCGCCTCGTCGCGGATCGAGTTGCCGTAGTCGAACACCTCGGCGCCCGCGTCCTGGAAGCCGACCATGGCAGCAACGTGCCGTGCCATAGACGCCCGCGCTCGTTCGGTAAATTCTGCAGGCTTTTTATCGGCGTAGTCGTGCCAGTCCGCGAGATCGATGCCCTCGGGCAGGTACGACAGCGGATCGTGCGCGGAGGTCTGGTCGGTGACGATATCCACCTCGACGCCGCGGCGCAGCAGTTCGGGCAGCATGGTGGCGCAGTTGCCGACGAGGCCGACCGACAGCGCGACGCGGTCCTTCTTGGCGGCCAGGCAGCGGCGCAGCGCGTCGTCGAGGTCGCCGGCCACCACGTCCAGGTACCGGGTCTGCACCCGGCGGGTCAGCCGCGCCGGATCCACGTCGATGACCAGGCACACGCCGTCGTTCAGCGTTACGGCCAGGGGCTGGGCGCCGCCCATCCCGCCGCAGCCGCCGGTCACGGTGAGGGTGCCGGCGAGCGTGCCGCCGAACCGCTTGGCCGCCACGGCGGCGAACGTCTCGTAGGTGCCCTGCAGGATGCCCTGGGTACCGATGTAGATCCACGACCCGGCGGTCATCTGGCCGTACATGGTCAGCCCGGCGTGCTCGAGGCGGCGGAACTCCGGCCACGTCGCCCAGTCGCCCACCAGGTTCGAGTTCGCGATCAGCACCCGCGGTGCCCATTCGTGGGTGCGCAGCACGCCGACCGGCTTGCCGGACTGGACCAGCATGGTCTCGTCCTCGCGCAGCGACGTGAGGGTGGCGACCATGGCGTCGAACGCGGCCCAGCTGCGGGCCGCCCGGCCGGTGCCGCCGTAGACGACGAGGTCGTCGGGGCGTTCGGCCACCTCGGGGTCGAGGTTGTTCATCAGCATCCGCAGTGGTGCCTCGGTCTGCCAGGACCGGGCGGTGAGCGTGGTGCCGCGCGGTGCGCGGACGGGGCGGGCGCCTTCCATGGTTTTGTCGTCCTTTCTGCGTATGCGGTTACTGCAGCGGGCCGGTGACGGCCTCGGCGGCGCGCACGGCCGCGCCGGAGGCGACGTAGTCCACCGCCGCGTCGATTTCCGGGCTGAGGAAGCGGTCCGTGCCAGGGCCGGCGGCCGTCTCGCGCAGTCCGGCGAGCACCGCGGCCGTGGCGGGCGCCGGTGCCAGCGGCGCGCGCAGGTCCAGCGCCCGGGCGGCGGTCAGCAGCTCGATGGCGATCACCCGGGTCAGCCCGTCGATCGACCGGCGCAGCTTGCGCGCGGCGGACCAGCCCATGGACACGTGGTCCTCCTGCATCGCGCTGGACGGGATCGAGTCGACCGATGCCGGGGCGGCCAGCCGCTTGAGTTCGGACACGATGGCGGCCTGGGTGTACTGGGCGATCATGTGCCCGGAGTCCACGCCCGGGTCGTCGGCCAGGAACGCCGGCAGGCCGTGGCTTCTGGCGACATCCAGGAAGCGGTCAGTGCGGCGCTCGGCGATGGAGGCGACGTCCGCGACCGCGATCGCCAGGAAATCGAGCACGTAGCCGACCGGCGCGCCGTGGAAGTTGCCGTTGCTCTCCACCCGCCCGTCGGGGGTGATCACCGGGTTGTCGATGGCGCTCGCCAGTTCCCGGTCCGCCACGGTCCGCGCGTGGGCCAGGGTGTCGCGGGCCGCGCCGTGCACCTGCGGCGCGCAGCGCAGCGAGTACGCGTCCTGCACGCGGGTGCATTCGGGGCCGCGGTGGCTGGCCATGATGGCCGAGCCCGCCAGCAGGGCGCGCAGGTTGGCGGCGCTCGCGACCTGCCCCGGATGCGGGCGCAGCGCCTGCAGGTCGGCGGCGAACACCGCGTCGGTGCCAAGCTGCGCCTCCACGCTCATCGCCGCGGTGATGTCCGCGGTCTTGAGCAGCAGGGTCAGGTCGGCGGCGGCGAGCACGAGCATGCCCAGCATGCCGTCGGTGCCGTTGATGAGCGCCAGGCCCTCCTTCTCCTGCAGCACGAGCGGCTCGATGCCGGCCGCGCGCAGCGCGTCACCGGCCCGCAGGGTCCGGCCGGACCGGTCGCGCACCGTGCCCTCGCCCATCGCGGCCAGCGCGCAGTGCGACAGCGGCGCCAGGTCGCCGGAGCAGCCGAGCGATCCGTACTCGCGGACGACCGGGGTGATGCCCGCGTTGAGCATGCTCGCGTAGGTGCGCGCGGTCGTCAGCCGCACGCCGGTGCGGCCGGTGGCCAGCGTGGACAGCCGCAGCAGCATCAGCGCGCGGACCACCTCGGCCTCCACCTCCGGACCAGAGCCGGCCGCGTGCGAGCGGATCAGGCTGCGCTGCAGCTGGGTGCGGCGTTCGAGTGGTATGTGCCTGGTGGCCAGCGCGCCGAAGCCGGTCGAGACGCCGTAGTGCGGCTGATGGTCCGCGGCGAGCGCCTCGATGACCTTGCGGCTCGCGGCGATCTCGTGCTCGGCTTCCGCGGACAGTTCGACGGTCGCGCCGTGGCGCGCGACGGCGACGACGTCGGCGGGGTGCAGCGGGCCGGTGCCCACGATGACGGTGTTCACATCTTCCATGCCACCCCATGCCGCCGCCTTTGCGCTAGGGCCGCTGGCCTCGTACTGTCTGGGATATCAGACTATGAGTGATGTCCCGGCGGCACGCCAGGTGCTCCAGATCCTCAGGTACCTGTCGCGGCAGCCGCGGCCGGCGCCCGCCAGCGCGATCGCGCGCGACCTGGGCTTGCCGCGCTCGACCGCCTACCATCTGCTGAACGAGCTGATGGCCGCCGGATTCGTGGTGCACCTGGCCGACGACCGGCGCTACGGGCTCGGCGTCAGCGCCTACGAGCTGGGCACCGGCTACGTCCGGCAGGAGCCGCTGCAGCGGCTGGCCCGGGTGCCGCTGTCCCAGCTGACCGACCAGACCGGGCACAGCTCGCACCTGGCGGTCATGCACGGCAACCAGGTGCTCTACGTGATCGAGGAACGGGCGCCTGGCCGCGCGCCGCTGGTGACCGACGTGGGGGTGCGGCTGCCCGCGCAGCTGACGGCGAGCGGGCGGGCCATGCTCGCGGCGCTGCCGCCGCCTAGCGTTCGCGCGCTGTTTCCCGGGCCGTCCGCCTTCGTGCTCAGGACCGGGCGCGGTCCGCGCACGCTGCGCGATTTGCGCATGCTGCTGGCCGAGGTGCGACGGCGCGGCTTCGCGACCGAGGACGGCGACGTGACGCCGGGCCTGCGTTCGGTGGCCGCGGCGGTGCTCGGCCACGCCGGGCACCCGGAGGCCGGCGTCGCGGTGACGTTCCCGGCGGCCGAGGTCGACGAATCGGGCATCACGCGCATCGCGTCGAATGTCGTCGCGGCGGCCGCGGAGATCAGCCGCCGCATCGGAGGCGCGTGACCGGATGGTTCCTTCGCGGAAACGCGTCCGTCCCATCGACGCCCGCAGCCAGGAGGTTGGCCGCCGTATCGTCGACGAATACGCACTCCTGCGGCGGAACGCCTACTTTCTATCCACGATAACGAAAGGCGGCGTTTTCCGCGCGGAAACGCGCCGAGAAGTTCTCAGTCGCGTCGATTGCAAAACTGTATCCCCAGAGCTGCATCTACACGTTGGATGACGCCTGGCGCAACACCGAGGCGGCTTCCCGCAGCGGTGCGAGCGTGGGGTCAGAAAAGACCATCCACGGGGTACACCACCGGTGAACAGCAGCGGCGCGAGCGTTCGCCGTCCAAGCAGGGTGTCGCGAGGCCCGGGGTTGTTTCTGTGGCTCCTCTTCAACATCGTGGTCCTCGCGGCGTGGGCGATAGCCGGACACCGGGCCGCCGCCGCGGCAGACAACCAGCAGAAAACCGGAGGCTGATGGCAATGGCCGGCACTCAGCGCGGCGACACAGACCCGGCTACGGTCCCGCCGGGCCAGATGTCCGAGACCGAGTTCCGCTCGCTCTTTGAGCGGCTGCGCGCCGAGGTCCCGTGGGGACCCGATGACCGGCGCGGCGCACGGAACTACATCACGCCCGCCGAGGTGGTCGCCGCTGGCGGCGAGGTAAGGCTGGGCCGCACCGTCTCACTCGCCGCGCCGGTGGAGCACTCGCCGGCGGCCGACAACCCCGACCCAGCACAGCACTCGATGAAATCGCCGCTCGGTGCCGACGCGGGCCCGGGGCTGGCGGTCAGCATGGACTCGGTCTCGATGAACATTCACGGCAACGCTGACAGCCACATCGACTCCCTCTGCCATGTGATCTTCGACGGCAAGCTGTACAACGGGGTGCCCGCGGAGACCGTCACCGAGACCGGGGCGGGGGAACTGGCCATCGACCTGGCGGCAGAGGGCATCGTCGGGCGCGGTGTGCTGCTCGACGTGCCACGTGCGCGCGGAGTGCCATGGCTAGAGCCAGGGGACGTCGTGACCGAGGCGGACCTGCTCGCGGCCGAACAGGACCAGCACGTTCGCATGGGCCGGGGCGACATCGTGCTGGTCGGGGTCGGTCACCGGCAGCGGCGCGCCGAGCAGGGCCCGTGGGACGCCGCCGCGGGGAGGGCCGGGCTGCACCCCGCCACGCTGACGCTGCTGGCGCTGCGCCAGATCGCCGCCCTGGGCAGCGACGGCAACAACGACACCGCGCCCAGCGTCACCGTCGGCGTCGATTTTCCGGTCCATGTGCTGGCGGTCAACGCGCTGGGCCTGCACTTGCTGGACTATCTGCAATTCACAGAGCTCACCCGGGTGTGCGCGGGGCGGGGCGCTGGTCGTTTCTGTGCGTCATCGCGCCGCTGCGCCTACCGAAGGGGACCGGGTCGCCGATCAATCCGATCGCGGTCTTGTGACGCCAGATCTCAATACACCCTGCGGGGGTGATGGCATGTGCTGCCGCCCGACGTACGTTGAACGCGGTCAGGCGGCTGTGACGGACCGCTGGCCACCGGATGGTGCGAACGCGACGTGCGACTTACGCCTTTGCGGCGGGGGAGCGAGCGAGCGGATGCGTCACGCGGAAAGCGCGACAGCCAGGCGCTGCGCTGCGGATCGAGGCTTCAGAGGCAGACGGGGTGCGACCGTGACCGCAGGCGCGCACGATGTGACTTCGCGCCCATTTGACGTGGGCAGGCTGCTGCTCGACGCGAAATTCGCCATTCCGCGACCTCGGCTGGGCACCGTTAGCCACGCCGACCTGGTTGAGGCTGCCCACTCGAGCCAGTGCCGCCTCGTGGCGATCACGGCCCCGGCCGGTTATGGCAAGTCAACCTTCCTGGCGGAGTGGGCCCGGTCGGAAGATCGGCCCGTGGGCTGGGTGTCCCTCGATCGTTTCGACGACGACCCCGCCACGTTGCTCGTCTCGCTCGCGTCCGGCTACTGCCGGGCCGGCCTGGGCAGCACCGATCTGGTCGCCGGGATGGCGGGTCCCGGCCTGTCAGTACTGGGCCGCGCCGCGCCGCGGCTGGCCTCCGAGGTCCGGGCAAGCACCGTTCCGTTCGTGATCATGCTGGACGATCTGCAGGTGCTGAAGTCAGCGGCTTGCCATGATGTGCTTGGCGTGGTGATGGCCGGGATTCCCCCAGGTTCCCAGCTAGTTGTCGCGAGTCGTGCCGAACAGCCGCACCTGCCCCGGCTACGGGCCCTGGGTGATGCGCTGGAATTCGGAGCCAGCGACCTGGCTCTTGACGCAATGGGCACCCGGCAGATATTCGCGAACGCCCAGCTCAGCCTTACCCCTGAGCTGGCGGCCGCGGTGACCGAACGGACAGAAGGCTGGCCGGCCGGGATCTACCTCGCCGCTGCGATCATGAAGGACAGCCATTGTCAGGCATTGTCCATTACCGGCGATGACCGGTATATGGCCGACTATTTGTACCGTGAGACCCTGATGCAGCAGCAGGCGGACATGCAGCGCTTCCTGCGCCGCAGCGCGGTGCTCGACCAGTTGTGCGGCCCGCTCTGCGACGCCGTCCTCGGGTTGCCGTCGTGTGCGGCGGAGCAGTTGCGCCGGCTGGACGCCTCCAGCCTGTTCGTGATACCGCTCGACCATCGGGGAGAGTGGTATCGCTACCACGCGCTGTTCAGGGAATTCCTGCTCGGCGAGCTTCGCCGGACCGAACCCGGCATCATCATGACGCTGCACAGGCGCGCAGCCAACTGGTATGAGTCCAGCGGATCCGCGGCACTGGCGCTCGAGCATTTGATCCAGGCGGCCGACTGGGACCGCTCGATGCGGGTGGCGGCCGCTTTGGCCCTGCCCACATATAGCGCCGGGCAACTGGCGACCAACCAGCGCTGGTACCGGGCAATCGGCGATGCGAAGATCGAACACTACCCGCCTCTCGCGGTTTTGCGGTGCTGGGAAGCCGTGCTGACCGGCGACACTCCTGGGGCGGAGCGCTGGGCCGCCTTCGTGGACACCGCATCATTCGACCTGACGCCCGAGGACGGAACGGCCTCCTACGAGTCCGCCCGGGCCATGTTGCGAGCGGGCATGTGTCCCGGCGGCCCGGACCAGATGATGGCGGACGCCGCCGCGGCGGTCGCCCAAGAGACCGCGTGGAGTTCATGGCGCGGCAAGGCGCTCTGGTTGCTTAGCGAAGCGCACCTGCTGGCCGGGGATCTCGACGGTGCGGCCGGCCTCCTTGCTGAAGCCTCTGCTACTGCGGCTAAGACGGGCGACGTCGACGCTGCGGTCATCTGCGACTCCCTGCTCGCACTGCTGGCCATGGACGAAGGCGACTGGCCGCAGGCCGCGAGCTGGCTGGAACCCACGCTCGCCCTCATCCACAAGAACGGAATGCAGGACTACATCACGTGCCTGCTGGCCTTCGCCGGGGCGGCCAGACTTGCGGTGCACCACGGCGACCTGCGCGAGGCTCACCGCCAGCTCACCCGGGCGATGCGAGCACGTCCGTCGGCCACCTACGCGCTGCCGTTCCTGGCCGTCCGGCTGCGATTGCAGCTTGCCAGGGTCTATCTCGCTATCGCCGACCCGGCCACGGCCCGCCAGCTCGTACGGGAGATAGATGACATCCTGACGTACCGCCCCGCGCTCGGGACGCTCATAGACGAGCTCGAAGAGTTCCGGGCCGTCCTCGCGTCCAGCACGGCGGAAGCCGGCTGCAGGCCGGCGCTGACCCCCGCAGAGTTGCGGCTGCTCCCGTATCTGCAAACGCATCTGACGGCGAGCGGGATCGCGGAACGGCTGTTCGTCTCCAGCCACACGGTGAAGGCGGAGATCAAGTCGATCTACCGCAAGCTGGGCGTCTCATCGCGCAACGAAGCGGTGCAAAAGGCGTCCGCGATCGGCCTGCTCGGCGGATAACTAACGAACCCGGATCCTCAAGCGCGGCGTCGATGTCATAGCCGAATCCGTGTGCCACACCAGGAACCGCGCTGACGACCCGGCCGAGCCCGGCTACCGGGGCGATCGCGAGCAACACGCCGGTGATCTCGTCTTCGGTCGCGCCAGCCGCCAGCGCCCGGCTGGTGCTCCATTCCAGGCAGACCGCCGGTGACCCGATCGCCGCCAGCGCCCCGACCTGCACCAGCGCGGCGGTCTTAGGATCCAGGATGCCGACTCGAGCCAGGCCAAGCACGAGCCCAGCCTGGCCCTCGACAAATCCGTCGTCAATGATCGCCAGCCTGCGCAGGATCTCCTGGTACGTCACCGTGTGCGGCGTCACCCCGCCGGGTCGCGCCAGGGTTCCCTGTCGGGCAGCAGCCGGTCCGCCTCCTTCGGGCCCCAGGTGCCCTGGGCATAGGGATGCACCGGGACCGCGTCCCCGAGAATCGGGTCCACGATCTCCCACGCTGCTTCCACGGTGGCCTGGCTGGCGAACAGCCAGCGGTCGCCGTCGAGGGCGGCGCCGATGAGCCGGTCGTAGGGACGGATATCCGACCCGGGCTGCTGTGCGAATGTGAGCTCCTCCGCGAGGGGCTCCCAGCCCGCACCGGGCTTCTTCCCGTGCACGGTGAAGCTGACCTGGGTCTCTGGCCAGATACGGAACTTCAGAGTGTCCTCGGGGATGGCTGGCTCGATCCCGAATACGTCCTGCGCCGGCGCCTTGAAGCAGATGCTGATCTCTGTGGCGGTGACCGGCATGGTCTTGCCGGCCCGGATCAGGATCGGCACGCCGGCCCAGCGCCAGGTCTCGGAGGTGAGACTGACCGCGACGAAAGTCTCCACGGTCGAGTCCGGGGCGACGCCTTCGACGTCGAGGTAGCCCTCGTACTGGCCGCGGACCGTGTGTTCCGGGGTCATCGGGGTCAGCGAGTTCACCAGCTGCTGCTTGGCATCGCGCCAGAATTTCAGGCCGGTCCCGGGTGGCGGCTCGGCCATTACGGTCGCCAGCACCTGAAGCATGTGATTCTGGAGCACGTCGCGGATGGCGCCGGTCCTGTCGTAGAACCGGCCCCGGTCGGAGACGTTGAACTTCTCCGCCATGGTGATCTGGATGGTCTTGACGTAGTTCCGGTTGAGCAACGGCTCGATCACCGAGTTGGCGAAGCGGCAGAACAGCACGTTTTCCACCGGGTCGAAGGCCAGCCAGTCGTCGACCCGGAAGATGGCGTCCTCAGCGAAGTACTGGTGCATGGTGTCGTTGAGCGTTCGCGAGCTGGCCAGGTCGGTGCCGAACGGCTTCTCCACCATCACCCGTGCGCCGCGCGCCCGGTTCGCGCTGGCGATTCCGTGCGCGATCCGCGCGAACAGGACGGGCGGCACCTCCAGGTAGTACAAGACCTGCTGGCCGGCCCCGATCTGGTCCGACATGGCCTGGTAGGTGGCGTCGTCGTCGAGGTCCCCGTCCACGTACCGGAGCAGGCTGAGCATCTGCGTAGCCTCGGGGCTCGCCGGGTCCATCCCGTTGAGCTTCAGCGACGCGGTGGCGTAGTCGCGGAACTGCTCAAGTCCCCAGCCGCTTTTCGCCACTCCGATCACGGGCACGTTCAGCACGCCGCGCTTGACCAGGCCGACCAGGGCCGGGAACGTTTCCAGTTTGGCCAGGTCCCCGGTGGCCCCGAAGATCACCAGGGCGTCGACATTATTGGTGGCCATATGAGGTTCTCCTTACCGATTTACCGATGCGGTTTGAGCTTCCGTTAGGTCCTGCGGTGGGAACCCGGACGAGTGGTACCGGGTGCCGGCGATGGGCGGTCTCCGTCCGCTGGTGCCCGCGGCCTGGGCGGGGCGTGGAAATCGGCAGCGCTCACACGGCGCCGGAACACGTAGTACGTCCAGGCCTGGTAGAGCAGGACGAGGGGCAGGAAGATGACGACGACGACGGTCATCGCCGTGAGCGCGTAATGCTCGGACGCGGTGTTGTGCACGGTCAGGTTGTTGGCCGCGCTGGTAGAAGAGACCATCACGTTCGGATACAAGTCCACGAAGATCGTGAGGATGCAGGACGCGATGGTCACCGTGGTGGCGGTGAACGCCCATCCCGCACGGTGGGCGTAGACCAGCGAGACGGCGGCGAGGACGGCGATGATCGCCAGCAGCTCGATGAGGTTGAGGAAGAAGGCGGTGCTGGCGGTCACATGCGTCCAGATGATGAAGCCGATGACGAAGGCACCGGTGAACGGGGCGATGCGACGGGCCGCCTTCCCGGACCGCTCCAGCATGTCACCAGTGGTCTTCAGGCCCAGGAACGTCGCGCCGTGCAGCAGGCACACCAGGACCAGCGTGACGCCGGCGAAGACGGAGTAGGGCCGTAGCAGGTCCCAGAATGACCCGGTGTAGTTCTGGCTGGAGTTGATGGGCAGACCGTGCAGCAGGTCGGCCAGGGCGACGCCGATCAGCAGCGGGCTCAGCAGGCTGCCCACGGTCAGCAGCCAGTCCCAGGTATGCCGCCAGCGCGCCGCGTCGCGTTTGCCGCGGTACTCGAAGGCCACGCCGCGGATGATCAGCGACGCCAGCAGCAGCACGATCGCCAGGTACATGCCGGAGAACATCGTCGCGTACCAGCCGGGGAACGCGGCGAACATGGCGGCACCGGCCACGATCAGCCAGACCTCGTTGCCGTCCCACAGCGGCCCGATCGTGTTGATGGCCGCCCGCCGCCCGGCGTCGCCCCTGCCGACCACCATGTGCAGCATGCCGACCCCGAAGTCGAACCCCTCGAGGACGAAGAACCCGGTCCACAAGATCGCGATGACGATGAACCAGAACGGGACGAGAGCGCTCATCGTGACCTCAGTACTGAATGGCGGGGACGGGTTTGTCCGCGTCCACGGGGGATGGCGGCGGCGGAAGCTGCTCGCGCGAGTACTTCAGCATCAAGAGCAGGTCGACGGTGCCGAGCGTGCCGTACAGCGCGATGAAGCCGATCAGGCTGATCCAGATCCAGGTGGTGCTGAGCGTCGGTGAGATCCCGTTCTTCGTCAGCATGATGCCCTGCACGATCCACGGTTGCCG
>Ga0187807_1000238_pt1 | contig 16943 bp, 18 predicted proteins | sample NC_wetland_sal_i_4_FD_132432 | JGI IMG/M metagenome (GOLD analysis project Ga0187807, IMG submission 132432) | Wetland sediment microbial communities from Neuse River Estuary, North Carolina, USA - ASW_2 | ecosystem: Environmental > Aquatic > Freshwater > Wetlands > Sediment | place: USA: North...
CGGGCTGGCCGAGATCGCCAGGCTGGGCGCTGCCCTGGGTGCCGATCAGCACACTTTCGCCGGGCTGGCCGGCCTCGGCGACCTGGTGGTCAGCTGCAGCTCGCCGCTCGCCAGGAACCGGTCGTTCGGAGAGAAGCTCGGCCGCGGCATGCCACTGGCCGACGTGCTGGCCAGCACGACCCAGACCGTCGAAGGCGTGAAGTCGTCGGAGTCCGTGCTCCAGCTTGCCCGCGAGCACAGCGTGGAGATGCCGATCACCGAGGTGATTGCCCGGGTCATGCACGACGGGCTGGAGATCGGCGCGGCTGTGCTGCTGCTCGCCAGCAGATCGGCCAAGCCCGAGCGTTACGGCGTCTGAACCCCGGGCACCAATCGACAGTGGAGGATTCGTGACCGACCAGCGCAAGATCAGGGTCGCCGTCGTGTTCGGCGGCCGGGGCCCCGAGCACCCGGTGTCCTGCATGGGCGGCGGCAACATGCTGGCGGCGATCGACCGCTCGCGGTACGAGATCATCCCGGTTGGCATCACCACCGAGGGGAACTGGGTCCTGGTGGCCGATGCGCCTGAACGGCTCGCGGTGACCGACGGGGAGCTGCCGACAGTCGCGGCCGTGGCGCAGCCAGGCGCGGACGTTGTGCCCTGGTCCGGCGGCGTGGTGGCCAGTGCCGCGGCGCACATCCCGCAGCTGTTCGGCGATGTCGACGTCGTCTTCCCGGTGCTGCACGGGCCGTTCGGTGAGGACGGGACCATCCAGGGACTGCTGGAGCTCGCGGGGGTGCGGTACGTCGGTGCCGGAGTGCTCGCCAGCGCGGTCAGCATGGACAAGGAGTACATGAACCTGATCTTCAAGGCGAAGGGCCTGCCGGTTGCCCCGTTCGTCGTGGTCAGGGAGCGGGACTGGCCCGCGGTGCCGGGGGAGACGCTCTCCGTCGAGGCCAAGCGGGTACTCGATGACATCGCCGAGCTGGGGTGGCCGCTGTTCGTCAAGCCGGCCAGGGGCGGCTCTAGCATCGGCACGTCGAAGGCCCGGGACATGGACGAACTGCACGAGGCAATCGCGACAGCCCGTCAGTACGACCCCAAGGTCCTGGTAGAGGCGGCCGTGGACGGCGTCGAGATTGAGGTCGCGGTGCTCGAGGGCCTAGACGGCGCGCCCCCAGACACCAGCCTGCCCGGTCAGCTGCTCATCGACGGGGGCGAGGAATTCTTCGACTTCGAGGCCAAGTACCTGGATTCGGCGAGCGGAATGGCGATACCGGCGCCGATTCCGGATACCGCGATCGCGGAGATCCGCCGGCTGGCCGCGGCCGCATTCGACGCGGTGTCCTGCGACGGCCTGGCCCGGGTGGACTTCTTCTACACCCGCGACGGCGAGATCCTGGTCAACGAGATCAACACCATGCCGGGACTGTCACCAGCGTCCTACTTCCAGAAGCTGTGGGCGGCGAGCGGCATGCCGTTCCCCGAGCTCATCGACAGGATGCTGCAGACCGCGCTGAAGAAAAGTCCCGGCCTGCGGTAGCAGTCTTGAGCACAGCTGCGGTGCACCGGCGCGCGCGGTTTCCGCTGGCCTTGGTCTGGCTCATGACAGTCCTCGGCTCCTGGCTCGCGACCACGGCGGTCCTGGCGGTGCTGATTGGCGCGCGCGGCGGCCGGTCCCCGGTTGGCGGTCTCGTGTCGCAATCCATGGCTAGCGCGCTACTCGCGTGCGTCGTCGTCGGTGGCCCGGCGACTGCGGTGGCCTTGCGGGTGTGGCGCAGCCACAGGTTTGGTCAGGCCGCACTCGCGGGCACTGCGATCGCAGTCGTGATCCTGCTGTTCATCTGGTCGTTCATGGCGGCCTCCGGCACGGCGCTGGCCGGTGCCTGGAGCGCTGTGACTCCAGCCCTCGTCGTCACCATGCTTCAGCTGGCGCTGGCCCTGGCCCTGTGCGGCCGCGGGACGGAGGTTACGCCGACGGCCTCCGAGGCCGTGCCGCCGTCCTCCTCTGATTGACCCTCGCCTTGAAGTCCGCCCCGGCCCGGAACTTGGGCACGGAGGTCTTGGGCACCTTGACCGCAGCACCGGTCGCCGGGTTACGCGCGGTGCGGGCGGGCCTGACCTGCTTCTCGAAGACCCCGAATCCGCTGATGGACACCTTGTCCCCGCGGGCGACCGTTTGCTGGATAGTGTCGAGGACGGCATTGACCGCCTCGGTTGCCGTCTTCTTGTCGCCCATCCGGCCGGAAATTGCGTCGATTAGGTCACGCTTGTTCATTTCCTTGCTCCCCCGTTTTCTCCCCGACTCTGGCGAGAGTTGCCAGGAATGCAGCCAGCCGGCGCTCGCCGCTGGCCTCGTCCGCGCCAGCCGCCTTGACCGCGTCGCAGATAGCAATGAACTGCCGGTGCAGCCGCGCGGCCAGCGGCCGCGGCAGATCAAGCGTGGCCATCAGCTCGCGCGCCTCGGCCAGTTTCGCCGCCAGGCCGGTGCCATCCGGTGGCGGCAGGAAATCAGGCATTGGCGTCCCTCTGCTCGGCGGTGCGAATCCAGCGGAACCATACCCGCTGCCTGCTGGCGGCTACCGCTGCGCCGGCTACTTACGGCCGCAGGCCATACTGGACTTGCGGCCTGGCGATAGGCTGCTAAGCCCCCTGGCGACCCGAGCGAGGTCTGTCGATGAAGGTATCCGTGGTCAAGGAGACCGCGCCCGGCGAACGGCGAGTCGCGCTGGTACCCGACGCCGTGTCCCGGCTGGGCAAGGCGGGCCTGGAGGTACTGGTCGAGGCCGGCGCCGGCGACGGGGCCTGGTTCACCGACGACAGCTACGCCGACGCGGGTGCGAGCGTCGTCAGCCGGTCTGATGCGCTCGCGGCCGACGTCGTGCTGATGGTCGGCAGCCCGGACACCGCCACAGTGTCCGGGCTGCGGCCCGGCCAGGTCCTCATCGGGATGCTGTCCCCGCTGACCGAGCCCGGCCTCACCGACGCACTCGCCACGGCCGGCGTCACCGCGATCAGCCTGGACATGCTGCCGCGGACGCTGCCCAGGGCGCAGCCGATGGACGCTCTGTCATCACAGGCCAACATCGCCGGGTACAAGGCGGCGCTGATCGCCGCGACGGAGTACAGCCGGTTCTTCCCGCTGCTGATCACGGCGGCGGGCACGGCCCGGCCGGCCAGCGTGCTCGTGCTGGGCGTCGGCGTCGCGGGCCTGCAGGCGATCGGAACCGCCCGCCGGCTGGGCGCCGTCGTGAGCGCCTACGACGTACGGCCCGAGACGCGGACCGAGGCCGAGTCGGTGGGCGCTACCTTCATCGAGCTCGCGTCCGTCGGCCCGGCAGCCGGCGAGGGCGGTTACGCCCGAGCGCTGACCGACGACGAGCGGCTCGCGCAGCAGGAGGAGCTGGCTGGCCACATCGCGCGTCAGGACGTCGTCATCACGACGGCGCAGGTACCGGGCCGCCGCCCGCCCCTGCTGGTCACCGAGGATGCGCTCAAGGGAATGGCGGCCGGGTCAGTGGTCGTGGACATGGGCGCGAGCGAACTCGGCGGCAACGTGGCGGGCTCGGTGCCGGGCCAGACCGTCGTTACCGAAAACGGCGTGACCATCGTCGGCGCCTCCGGCCTGCCGTCGCGGATGGCGTCCGCCGCGTCGGCCATGTACGCGCGGAACGTCACCGCGCTGCTGCAGTACCTCGTCTCCGACGGTGCGCTCGCGCTTGACCCGGGCGACGAGTTGCAGGCGGGAGTCATCATCACGAGGGACGGCGCCGTCGTCCATCCCGCGCTATCCCAGCAAACCGTGGAGGGGCCTGCCGATGTACCCGGCTCTGCTCGTTGACGTCACCATCTTCGTGCTCAGCCTCTGGGTGGGCTTCGAGGTCATCAGCAAGGTGCCAGCGACGCTGCACACCCCGCTGATGTCGGCTGCCAACTCAATTCACGGGATCGTGCTGGCCGGGGCGATGCTCATCGCGGTCACCGCGCACAACACTGTCGGCTACATCATCGCCTTCCTGGCCGCCGCGTTCGCCGCGGCTAACGTCGTCGGCGGCTACGTGGTCACCGGCCGGATGCTGAAAATGTTCCGCCGCCGACCGGAACTGCCCAACGCGGCCGCGAACGGCTCGGCGCACCGCGGTCAGATTGGCAGCGGCAACGGCGCAGGACCAGCGGCATGAGCGACTTTGCCTGGGCCATCCAGCTGCTGTACGTCCTCGCCGCGTCCGCCTTCGTATTCGGCCTGCACCTGATGAACACGCCCGCCACGGCGCGACGCGGTAACCAGGCTTCGACCGCAGGCATGGTGCTCGCGGTCGCGGCGACGCTGGCGATCATCGTGCACGACGGTCTGATCACCACCACCGGCTGGATCGTCATGATCACCGGGGCGCTCGTCGGCGGCGCGCTGGGGCTCTACTCAGCGCGGAACGTGCAGATGACCGCGATGCCACAGCTCGTCAGCATGTTCAACGCGGTCGGCGGCGGCGCGGCCGCGCTGGTCGGCATCCACGACTACATGACGGCCGGCGCCGGGGTCTCGACGACCACGTCGGTCACGACCTTGCTCGACGTCATCATCGGCGGCGTCACCTTCTCCGGGTCGATCGTCGCGGCCGGCAAGCTGCAAGGCCTGATCACATCGGCGCCGGTCACCTTCCCGGGCGCCAAGGTGGTGAACCTGCTGCTAGCCGCCGTGGGTATCGGGCTGGGCGGTTACCTGATCGCCTCGCCGAGCACCGGACTGCTCGCCGTCGTGATCGTCGCAGCGCTGCTCTTCGGCGTCGCCATGGTGATGCCGATCGGCGGCGCGGACATGCCGGTCGTCATCTCGCTGCTGAACGCGTTTACGGGCACCGCGGTCGCGATGGCCGGATTCGTGATCGGGAACTGGGCCATGATCATCGCCGGCGCTCTGGTGGGGGCCTCCGGTGGCATCCTCACCAAGCTGATGGCCGACGCGATGAACCGGTCTATCCGCAACATCATCGTCGGCGGCTTCGGCACCGGGGACGCGGCGGCCGCGCTCGCGGGCGGCCCGGCCGGTGACGTGAAGTCCATCGCGGCGGACGACGTGGCCATCCAGCTCGCCTACGCCTCCAAGGTCATCATCGTGCCGGGCTACGGCCTGGCCGCGGCGCAGGCGCAGCACGAGGTGGCCGCCCTGGCCGAGCTGCTCGAGTCCCGGGGCGTCGAGGTCAGCTACGCGATCCACCCGGTCGCGGGCCGGATGCCCGGCCACATGAACGTCCTGCTCGCCGAGGCGAACGTGCCGTACCCGCAGCTCAAGGAGATGGACGAGATCAACCCGGAGTTCGCGCGGGCTGACGTGGCCCTGGTCATCGGGGCCAACGACGTGACGAATCCGGCGGCGAGGCGGCCTGGTACCGCCATCTCCGGCATGCCGATCCTGGACGTCGACCAGGCCAAGAGCATCATCGTGGTCAAGCGGTCGATGGGGCACGGGTACGCGGGCATCGACAACGAGTTGTACGTCAATCCCAAGACCAGCATGTACTTCGCCGACGCTAAGAAGGCGCTGACCGACATGGCGAGCGCCGTCAAGACGCTGGTGGGCTAGCCCGGTCAGCGGTTCCCTGGCCGTCCCGGGGATTCGGCGAGGGAGCGGGATGGAACGGATCGAGGCGGGTCTGCTGCTTCCGGCCGGGGGGCGCCGGTCCGAGACGGCGTAGCGCTGCTCGACGGCGAGCGCATCAGCTATGCGGGACGCCGGGATCACCTCCTTGCGCGAAGTCGGCGGGCTCGGGGTGTACCTTGCCCGCGCCATCGCCGAAGGCTCGCTGGCCGGGCCCACGATCTACAGTGCCGGGACTCTGCTATCCATCACGGGCGGCCACGGAGACCTGCACTCGTTCCCGCTGGGGTGGCTTACTTGGTACCCGCAGCCCGGCCTCGGCCGGCTCGCGGATGGCCCCGACGACTGTCCCGCGCGGTGCGCGAGCAGCTTCGCCTGGGGGCACGGGTGATCAAGATGTGCGCGTCGGGCGGCGTGATGTCAGAACTCGATCACCCCATCCATCAGCAGTTCACGGCGGCAGAATTGCGCACGATCGTCGAAGTGGCGAGCCTCGCCGACTGGGTAGTAGCGGCCCATTGTCACGGCAAGCCGGGGTTACTCGCCGCGCTCGAGGCCGGCGTCCGGACGATCGAGCACGGAACCCTCCTGGCGGCTGGTTATGACGCCGACGTGATCACGCTGTCCGCCGACCCGGTCGCGGACATCACCGTTCTCACGGATCCGGCGCGCGTGATCGGCGTCTGGACTGGTGGCCGCCAGGTCAAGGGCGCGCCGGCGGTGTAGGCGGCAGCCGCCGCAGGTCGTCGGTGCTGAGCTCGCCAGTGGAGATCAGGAGGGCAGCGAGCTCCTCCAGTGCACGCGGTCCGCGCAGGCCCGGAACGCCGATCCGGACGTAGCGGTTGCGGATGTTCTCGCACCGCTTGACCACGGCGTGCGGCTCCCAGCCGATGCGCGCGGCCGCCTCCTTGGCGCTACGCGGCGCCACCACTCCGGAGTGCTTCCAGGTCAGGTAGTCCTCAAACCGCGCTGCGAGCACCAGCCTGTCTGCGTCGTTGAGCGGTGCCCGCAGCTTCGTGGCGGTGATGGTTCGTTCCGGCACTACCTCCGCACCCGGGGGGCCAGAGCGAGCGTCGTCCTCGTCGGTGTCGTCCAGATCGGGCAGTCGTATGCGCAGCGTGTAGCTGCTCAGAATGCCGTCCAGCCGCACCTTCGCATGCCACTGCTGCAGCGGCAGCGCCATGCCCGGCGGGATGTCGGCGCGGAAGCCCCGGTCGCCGGACAGGTAGAGCATGGACGACGCGCTGCTGTTCGTCAGCCACCAGCCGCCGTGACGCCAGTCGAAGCTGCCTGCGTTCCTGGACACGCCGCGATCCTCGACCGGCAGCACGACGTCGCACGTCGGCGCCCGCCCGAAGGTGACCCGCTGCTCTGGCTTGACCCGCCAGGTACCGGTCTCGAACATCACGATGAGCAGCATGCGAACCCGTCCGGAATCAGCTGTTCGCCCACCATATGACTGATGCCCCGGAACGATACAGGGACTAGGCCTGACCGGACCTGAGTCGATCAGACTGGGTAGAGCTCGCCGGGGGTCTGGTAGCTGCGGCCGCTCGGCAGGCGCCAGGTCAGGTGGCCGGGCTGGTCCTGGGTCAGCTGCCAGCCCGGCACCTGCTTAGCCCGATGGTGCCGGCGGCAGAGCGGCGACAAGTTGCACTCGCAGGTGCGGCCGCCTTTGTCAAACGGCACGGTGTGATCAAGGTCGCAGCGCCGCGCCGCCCGGCGACAGCCGGGGAAACTGCACCGGCCCTGGCGGACCTGTATCAGGTGCCGCAGCGACACCGGCGCCAGGTAGCCGGGTGCTTGCCGAGCATGGCTGCACGACTCGTGCTCCAAGACGCGCATCCGCCCCCTTAGTGCCGCCGCCCACCGGATCGCCGGCTCGCCGGATGCTGGCCCGCGCCGGGCGCAGGCGTGTCCGACCGCCCGGCCGTCCGCGCCGGTGACGGTGAGACACCACCTCGTGGCCGAGTCGCCGGAGAGAACCTCAGCCAGCTCACGGCTGGTGTCGGCGTCCACCGGCCCGTGTCCGGCAACCTCGCCCGGGTTATCGGTCAGCCGCGTCCACGCCGACAGCGGCATGGTCAGGTGGATGACGCCGCCCGGCCGCGGAGCGGCGCTGCCTGCCTGGACACGGCGAGGCTGTCCCGCAGCGGAGCACCGCCATCCGGGGGTACGGCCGTGTCATCGCGCGAGACGGCGGTGCCATCCGGCAGCGGGGCACGGCCGTCGCCGTGCGTCTGGCTAGCTTCGGGGTGGCCGTCATGCGGCCACCCCGTGGGATCATCCAGCACTGACGCGAGCTCGCGGCCGGACAGCAGCGTCGTATAGGCCAGACTGCGCAACTGGCAGATAGTGCCGGGAACTCCATGAGACTGCAGCCACCGAGCGTCGGCACTGAGCTGTGCGTCGATCGCGATGACATCGGCGGGCCGCAACTCCCGGCCGGCCAGCGCTGCGTTGCCAGACAACTCGGTCCAGGCTTCGACGCGGCTGTCGGTGCGGCCCGCTTGCTTCCGCCGCTGCGCAGCACCGGGATCGGCGGCCAGCACGGCCCGCACCAGCGCTGCGCGCAGCTGTCCCGTTGTCCACCCGCACGCCTGATCCAGCAGCGAGCCGGCGATCTGCCGGGCGGCATCGTCGTCCAGCACCGCTAGCTCGTCAGTGAACACGCAGGCCCGAGTCCAGTCGATCGCCCCGTTCAGGAGTGCGTCGTGCACCCCGTCCAACCGCCGCAGCCGGGCTGTCAGCTCAAGCAGCCGAGCTGCTGACCGGCCGGTCATCGTCAGCTCAACCGCGAGCTCATCCCGGACGTGCTCGGCGACGCGGGACGACCCCGGCCGCTCGGACTCCTCGAGCCGCCGTCCGGCAAGGGCGCTCACCGCCATCACGAGGCCCGCCTGCGTCCAGGCGACCTGCCGCTGCCAGCCCTGCAGCACGCCTGCGAGCGCGTCGTCGTCAAGCGCAGCGTGCCCGGCCGAGGTCACCTGTTCCAGCGCCTCCGCTAGGCCGTGACCGGGCAGCATGGTGTCGAAGAACCCGCCGCTTGCGAACGCGGCCGGGTTGGCATCCCCGTCCCTGTCCCACGGAGCCGGCCGTGATGCCGACGCCAGGTAGTCAGCCCGCACGTCGGGCGGGAGCGATGCCAGCCAGGCCTCGCTATCCTCCAGGTCATCCTCCGGCTCAGCGTCATCGGGCCGGCCCCAGCTGAGGTAGATCAGCTCATCCGCGGGGCTTGCTGGCGTCGCGTCGTCGGGGCCGAACAGGCCAGGCTGATCGTCGTCACCCGCCACGAACCCCGCCATCAAGCTCACCTCCGCCCAATCGTCAGCAAACGTCAGCGTCATTCTTCGCTAACAGTATCGAGAGGGTCTGACATTCTGACGTCGCGCGGGGCACCGGCGCCGCGCGCTGGCACACTCGGATAGCAGGGACGGCGAAGGGAGCACATTATGAGCACCATCGAAGCGAACCCTGAGGTGACAAGCAGCCCCGTTCCCGAAATTAATGATCTTGAATTGACCGCGGCACGGGACGCCCGCGTGGGTGCCATCACCGTCCGCCGGCTCCTTCCGCTGCGGCTGCGCCGCAGCGTCGGTGCGTGGTGCTTCGTCGATCACTACGGTCCGATGGACGTCGACGGGGTGGCTGGCATGAACGTGCCGCCGCACCCCCATATCGGACTGCAGACCGTCACCTGGCTGCTCGCGGGCACTGTGCTGCACCGCGACAGCCTGGGCACCGAACAGCTCATCCGGCCGGGCCAGCTCAACCTCATGACCGCAGGGCGGGGCATCGCGCACGCCGAGGAGTCGCCCGAGGTGCACGACCCGACCCTGCACGGCGTGCAGCTGTGGGTCGCTTTGCCGGACGTCAGCCGGCACGTCCAGCCTGGCTTCGAGCACCACCAGGAACTGCCGCAGGCCGGCCTCGGCGGCTTTGCCGTCACCGTCTTCATGGGCGAGCTAGCAGGCGCGGGCTCGCCCGCGATCACGTTTTCGCCGATCGTCGGCGCGGAGCTGACCGCAGCCGGCCGTCCGGCGAACTGCCTGCTGCCGCTGCGTCCCGACTTTGAACATGTCGCGTTCGTGGCGGCCGGCCGGGCTAGCGTGGACGATGTGCAGCTGGCCGTGGGCCAGCTGCTATACCTGCCCGTCGGGCGGCCAGAAGCGATCTTCGCGGCGCCACCCGGTAGCACGCTGATCCTGCTCGGCGGCGTTCCGCTGGGCGAGCAGCTACTGATGTGGTGGAACTTCGTGGCGCGTACGCCCGAGGAGATCGCCACGGCGACAGCCGCGTGGGGCGCGGGCGAGTTCGGGCCGGTCGGCGGCTATTGCGGCGATCCGCTGCCCGCTCCGCCGCTCGACGCCGCCAGGCTGCACCGCCCGAGCTGATACTCCATGAGTAGCCCCGACCGGATTTGAACCGGCGCTACCGCCTTGAGAGGGCGGCGTCCTGGGCCGCTAGACGACGGGGCCAGGTGTCCTCGCACAGAAAACCCGGCATTGCGCTCCGTCCGGATCGCCTGCCGGGCCATCAGGCTAGCGCACCGTGCTTGCCTGCGCCAAACCAGCCGCGGCAGCCTGGCTGCCACCCCTGGCCGCGGAGTCATGCATAGCCAGCCTGTTTCCTGGTACTTGTTGGGCCATGGTTGCATTCATCATCGTTCTGGTCGTCATCGGGTTCATCGTCGGCATGATCGCGCGCTTGCTCGTGCCCGGCCGGGACAACATCGGCATTCTCGGAACGATCCTGCTGGGAATCGTCGGCTCGTTCGCCGGCGGCTTCCTGTGGGAACTGGTCGAATATCACACGATCGAGACGAGCCAGTTCCACGGCGTCGGCATCATCGGCTCCATCATCGGTGCCGTCGTGGTGCTGCTGATTCTCCGGGCGACCGGGCTCGAACGGGGCAGATCGCGGCGACGGCTCTGAGCGGCACCGATGCCCAGAACAGCAATGAAGGCGCGGCTGCCGGCTGGCGGCCGCGCCTTTTCGTCGACCTTGCTGGGGTACCAGGACTCGAACCTAGACTAACGGGGCCAGAACCCGTCGGGCTGCCAATTACCCCATACCCCATCGGAGCACACCGTTTCCGGCGGAATGCCGCCCGGCGGTGCAGTCCAGCCTGTGCAGTGTAGCCGAAGCCAGACGCGCTGGGCCAACACCCCGGACCGGCCACGCGGCGGGCTCAGCTGCTGTCCACAACCCGGTTGGTGAGCGTGCCGATGCCCTCGATCGACACCGAGACACTGTCACCCGCTACGAGCGGGCCGACGCCAGCCGGGGTCCCGGTGAGCAGCACATCGCCGGGCAGGATGGTCATCACCGCGGTCACGTAGCTGACCAGCGTAGGGATGTCGTGTATCAGGAGCGATGTGCGGGAGTCCTGCTTGACCTCGTCGTTCACGGTAGTGGTGAGCTGGACGTCGGCAGCATCAAGGTCGGTTTCGATCCAGGGCCCGAGCGGACAGAACGTGTCGAAGCCCTTCGCCCGGGCCCACTGGCCGTCACTTGCTTGCAGGTCACGGGCCGTGACGTCGTTGGCGCAGGTGTAGCCGAAGATCGCCTCCGGCACCCGGGCAGCTGGCACGTCGCGGCAGAGCCGGCCGAACACGATCGCGAGCTCACCCTCGAAGTCGACCCGCTTGGACAGGGTGTCCGGGCGCACGATCGCGTCACCCGGCCCGATCACGGCGGTGGACGGCTTCAGGAAGATCAGCGGCTCGGCCGGCGGCTCGTTGCCGAGTTCCCTGGCGTGCTCCAGGTAATTCCGGCCGATGGCCACGATCTTGCTGGGCAGCACCGGGGCCAGCAGCCGCACGTCGGCAACGGGGTACCGAGCGCCGGTCAGCGTCACCTCCGCCCCCGGTCCGAAGGGGTGACCGGCGAGCTCCGCCACGGTAAGGCCGCCGCCGCCCGCGCCGTTGCCGTTCCCGTTGCCGCTGGGCGTACTGGAGCCGCCGTCGACGACGCCGTACCTAACCTCGTCGCCTACGGCGAACCTCGCGATACGCATCCCTATGCTCCCGGTGCACTGCGCCGTGGGCGCGGCCTACTGCAGGTAACCCTCGACCTCGCTCGCCGACCGAGGCCTCGTACCGCTCGGGTCCTCGCCGAACTCGCGCCGAGCGCGCCGCTGGCGCAGCAGGTCCCAGCACTGGTCGAGCTGCTCCTCGACAACCCGGAGCTGCTCGTGCTCCTGGTCGGTGGTCAGCTCGCCGGCCACGAGCCGAGCGCGCAGATCGTGTTCGGTTTTGATGAGATCGTCGATGGTGCTGAGGATTTCCTTGTCGTCCATCGAGTACCTCCCTCGGCTCGGCAGCTGCCATCCTCCCATCCCTCGCGGCCAGCGATGGCCAGCGGGGCGCGCGGTAGTCAGCCGAGGTCAGTGAGCAGGTTCTTGTTCCAAACCATGACCGTGTAGTGGCCTATCTGGTAGACGTGCGCGGGCTGGCCGAACGTCGCCAGCGCTGCCGCTTCGTCGGCAAAGCCCGAGTAGTCAGCAATGGGGGGATTGAATACGACGAAGTCTGCCGTCTGGTATTTCGGGTCATACCACGCCGCGTCCGACTCCCACTGGTACGGTGCCAGCCGCCGGCCGGCCTTGGTCAGCTGGCGGATGCGGACCTGGTTCCCGCTGGCCAGGGTGACGACGTTGGACTGCTAGAAGCCCGCGAGTCCCGATTACAGGTGGTGCGCCTCCAGCCAGGACGCGAGCTGCTGGTTTTGCGGCGGCTCGGCTGGCTGGGCCAGGCTGTAGCCCAGCCCGGCAAGATAGCCCGCCAGGACGACGAGCAGCAAGGCTGGCGCAAGCCTGACGGCGAGCACCCGGTCGGCGAGCATCCGCCCCGCGAGCACGGCGGTGAACGGCAGCACGGCCGCGAGCTCGCGGGTTGACCAGATCGAGCCAGCCTGAGTGCTGCACACGTAGGCGACGAGGTTGATCACTACCGCCGTGATCAGGACCTGCTCGACCAGGTCCAGGCCGGGCAAGAACCGCCGAGCCGCAACCCCGAAGCCAAGGACGATCAGGACAAGGCCGACCAGGTGCAGGACGGCGATCACGGCCACCGCGCTCAGGCCGAGCCCGAGAAAGCTGGCGCCCGACAGCAGCAGCAGCCCCTGATCTGCGACGTTCAGGTTGTGGAGCAGCATGCCGAAACCGTGGACGACCTGCGTGACCGGCGGATGGACGTAGAAGCCGCCCACTGCCCGGATCAGGTGGAGCGCGAGCTCGGCGGCCCCGCCCGCGAGCAGGGCACCTCCTCCGAGCGCCAGGTAGTACCACTGCGACCGCCACGGCCGGCGCTCTCGCAGCACAGACCGACCGGCCCGAAACGCGCACACGAGCGCCAGCGGCAGGACGCCGACGTAGAGCACCAGCGGGTCTGCCACCGCAGCCCAGCCGAGCAGCAGCGCGGCCACCACCGGGATATACCAGCGCGGCCGCGCCCGGTCCAGGATCAGCCAGACGACGAGCAGCGGAACCGTCGTGCCGATGTGATCCGGCGAGGAGACCAGCGTCTTCACCCCGTACGACAGCTGCGGTGCCAGCATGATCCCGGCGGTGATCAGCACGCGCGCGACCGCCGCCCGGCCACCCGCCGTCCCCTTGGCCAGCAGCGCCGCTAGCAGCAGCACGAGCGTGTAGGTCATGGCCGCAGCCACGTGCACGACGTCGGCGTTGAGCCCGCGCATCAGTTCGACGAGCATGTACTGCGGCAGCTCGGTGGTGTAGAAGGCGACGTCGGACAGCCACCAGCCGTGCAGCAGGACGTTGCCGTGCAGCATGTCCCACGCCTGCAGGGCCTGTGACGCGCCGTCCGAGTCGACGGCCCGGGTCGAGGCTAGCCGCAGGTAGCACGCGACCGCAGCGCCCGCGCCCAGCAGCCAGAACGCTCCTGCCCGCCACCGAGTCGGCCACCCGGGCGACCGCGCGGATGCCGCCTCGGCTGACACCACTGCCCGCTCCGCGCTTGCGGCCAACCGCCTCCCCACCGTCATGCGCCCCATTGCACCATGCGGTGCCGGGTGCGCGCCGAGCGTGGGCAAGCTCGCAGATGTGGTGGCGCGGGCCGGCCCCAGGCCAGGCGCGCCGGGCCCCAGGCCAGGCGCCATCTTGCATACTTGGCTGGGAAGGCGGGTACTCCCCGCCAACATAGGTCATCAAGGCCAGCCCTGGGTTGCGGTCGCAGCCTGAATGGCGGGGACAACCAGCACAGCCGGCCCGGCGCCAGGCATGATGGTGACCGCTGACACACGAGTAGCGGTAAAGGCCAGCCCAAACCGACACCAGACCAGCCCATCGGAGTCTCCACAGTTTCGGAGAGCCCTGGTGCGCCGTGAAACATGCAGGATCGGATGTCGCAGTGACGCTTCAGGGCAGGGAGTCGTTCGAGCACGACGTTGTGATCGTCGGCGGATGCGGGCATGTCGGGCTCCCGCTGGCGATCGCCTTTGCCGACCGGGGCGCCCAGACCGCGGTGTACGACATCGACCCGGTAGCGGTGGCCCAGGTCGGCTCCGGCTCGATGCCGTTTCAGGAGCGGGGCGCCGCGCCCGCACTGCGGCGCGTGGTGGCAGCCGGCCGGCTCGCTGCGTCGACTGACCCGGCGATCGTCGGCACGGCCGCGAACGTGATCGTGGTCGTCGGTACGCCTGTCGACGAGCACCTGAATCCCGACCAGCAAGCGGTTCCCCGGGCGCTCGCCGGGTGCGCCGAGTACCTCCGCGACGGCCAGCTGCTGATCCTGCGCAGCACCGTCTACCCGGGCGTGACCGCCCTGGTGGAGAAGCTGATCGCGCGGCTCGGCCACGCGATCGACGTGGCGTTCTGCCCGGAGCGGATCGCCGAGGGCAATGCCATGACGGAGCTGTTTGACCTGCCGCAGATCATCTCGGCACGCCGGGACGAGGCGTTCGAGCGGGCGGCCGCGCTGTTCGGCCTGCTGACCCGCCGTACGGTCTGGATGTCTCCAGAAGAGGCCGAGCTAGCGAAGCTGTTCACCAACGTCTGGCGGTACATCAAATTCGCCACAGCGAACCAGCTTTACATGATCGCCAATGACCGCGGGCTGGACTTCGAGCGGATCCGGCAGAGCCTGATGCTGGACTATCCCCGGGCGGCCGACATGCCGGGCGCTGGCTTCGCCGCCGGCCCGTGCCTGCTCAAGGACACCATGCAACTCGCGGCGTTCAACAACAACAACTTCGTGCTCGGTCAGACCGCGATGGCTATCAACGAGGGCATGCCGCTCTACCTCGTCGACCGCCTTGCTCGCCGGTTCGACCTGGAGTCGATGACGGTGGGCATCCTCGGCATGGCGTTCAAGGGCGGCTCCGACGACATTCGCTCGAGCCTGGCCTACAAGCTGAAGCGGGTGCTGATGTCCGCCGCGGCCGCCGTCCGCTGCACCGACCCGTACGTCACCGTCGATGAATCCCTCGTGCCGCTGGACGTGGTAGTCGACTCCTGTGACTTGCTGATCATCGGCGCGCCGCACCCGGAGTATGCCGACCTGGTCACGACCAAACCGGTTATTGACATCTGGGGCATCAGAGGCGAAGGCGTGCAGGTCTGATGGCCAGAAGCCGTACGGCAAGCAAGGAGAGCGCTGAAGCCTACACTCCCGGCCGATCCGTAGCCGGGGCGCCCGGGACACTGCGCGTCTCGGTCGTGCTACCGGCCTACAACGAGGGCGAGGCTATCGCCGGAGTACTCGAGCGAATCTTCGAATCGGTCCTGCTGCCGTGCGAGGCGCTCGTGGTCGTCGACGACGAGGCTGACACCACGCGTCCGGTGGTGCAGCGCCTCGCTGAGCACGAACCTCGGCTGCGCTGCCTGGTCAACACCTACGGGCGGGGCCCAGCGAACGCGATCAGATACGGCATCGATCACGCCAGCACCCCGGTAGTGGTGGTCACCATGGCCGACGGCTGCGACGACGCGCGCCAGATCGACGAACTCGTCCGGCTCGTCGAGCGCGGCGTGGTGGTAGCCGCGGCTTCCCGCTATATGGCGGGCGGTCAGCAGGTGGGCGGGCCGTTGCTGAAAGGCATGCTGTCCGCCCTGGCCGGACGGAGCCTGCACCTGACCGCCCGGGTTGGCACTCGAGACGCGACGAACTCCTTCAAGGCGTACTCAACTGCGTTCGTGCAGGCCGTCGGGATCGACAGCCGCCACGGCTTCGAGATCGGCATCGAGCTCACTGCCAAGGCCAGGCGACTCCGGCTTCCGACCGCGGAGATCCCGACGATCTGGCTCGACCGCCAGCAAGGCATGTCCAACTTCCAGGTCGCTTCCTGGATCCCGAAGTACTTCCGGTGGTACCTGTTCGCGTTCGGCCCGCGCCTCACACTCGACGGGCTGAAGCAGCGCACGCGGGCTTTCACTGACGCAGGCCGCGCCCAGCGCATCGGGAAAGCACGGTAGGCATGCCGCGGGTTCTGGTTACCGGCTCGGCCGGTTTCATCGGCGGTTACCTGGTGGAGGAGTTGCTGGCCCGCGGCTACAGCGTGGTCGGCGTCGACAATCTCTCCAAGTACGGCGAAGTCCGCAAGTCCTACGACAGCCACCCGCGCTACACGCTGGTGCACGGTGACGTGCGCGATACCGAACTCATGACCCGCCTGCTCGCCGACTGCGATCACTTCGTCGCGGGCGCGGCGATGATCGGCGGGATCTCATACTTCCACACCTACGCTTACGACCTGCTCGCCACGAACGAGCGGATCATCGCGGCCTCGTGTGACGCGGCGATCACGGCGCACCGTGCCGGACGGCTGCAGAAGGTCACGTACATGTCCTCGTCGATGGTGTTCGAGTCGGCCAGCTCCTGGCCGTCCGACGAGGGCCAGGAGCGCGAGGTGCCGCCGCCAGTGTCCTCCTACGGCTTCCAGAAGCTCGCCGTCGAGTACTTCGCCCGCGCCGCGTACGACCAGTACCGCGTGCCGTACACCATCGTCCGGCCATTCAACTGCGTCGGCATCGGGGAGGGCCGCGCGCTCGGCGACCAAGAGATCATGTCCGGAAACGTCAAGCTCGCCATGAGCCACGTGGTACCTGACCTCGTGCAGAAGGTGCTTAAGGGGCAAGACCCGCTGCACATACTCGGCGACGGCAGCCAGGTGCGGCACTACACCTACGGCGGCGACTTGGCCCGCGGCATCGCCGACGCGCTCGAGCATCCGGATGCCCTGAATGAGGACTTCAACCTCTCCACCGCCGAGTCCACGACGGTGCTCCAGCTCGCCGCCACGATCTGGGAGAAGATCAAGGGCCCGGGCGTGACGCTGCGGGTCGTGCATGACGAGCCGTTCGCTCACGACGTGCAACGGCGCGTACCGAGCGCCGAGAAGGCCAAG
>Ga0187807_1000239_pt1 | contig 16902 bp, 15 predicted proteins | sample NC_wetland_sal_i_4_FD_132432 | JGI IMG/M metagenome (GOLD analysis project Ga0187807, IMG submission 132432) | Wetland sediment microbial communities from Neuse River Estuary, North Carolina, USA - ASW_2 | ecosystem: Environmental > Aquatic > Freshwater > Wetlands > Sediment | place: USA: North...
CCGCCCTGACCGCGGAGCTCGGCCCTGGCCCGCGGATGAATGTGACAGCGAGCCGGCTCTAACCGGCTGAACGTCACATTCATCCGGTGTGGGCCACGCCGGTTTTGTAGCCGGCCTGGCCGGAGTCGCCGCCCGGCTGCATGACGATCTCGAAGTCGGCGTGCCTGAACGGGACCTTGCCGACCTTCCACCGCTCCGCCAGCGCCGGGTCCGTGACCTCTTCGAAGTCCGCGACCAGCGACTTCTTCACGGCGAACACCGTGTCGGACTCGATGTACTTGCTGCCGGCCACGAACATGTGCGTGGTCAGCTGCCGGTGCCCGGGCGCGGTCACGATGAAGTGGATGTGCGCGGGCCGGAAGGCGTGCCGGCCCGTCGCGATCAGCAGCTCGCCGACTGGGCCGTCGGTCGGGATCGGGTAGTGGCTCGGCACGATCGTGCGGAACCAGAACTCCCCCTTGTCGTCGGCGGTGAACAGCCCGCGCCCGTTCGTGCGCGGCTGCACCTCCGGCTGCTGGACGTCGTAAAAACCCTGGTCGTTGGCCTGCCACACGTCGATCGTGGCACCCGGAAGCGGCGCCCCGCCCACGGACACCACGCGGCCCGTGATCACGCACGGGACGCCGGTGCCCACCAGGTCGATGTTGTCGCCGAGCGAGCGGACCGGCGATTCCACCACGTGGAACGGGCCGAGCACTGTCGACTCGGTCGCGACCCCGAACTTCCTGTTGCTGATCGTCTCCACCAGCATCGACAACCCGAGCACGTCCGACAGCAAGATGAACTCCTGCCGCTCGTCGTCGCACTTCTGCCCCACCCGCGTGAGGAAGTCGATCGCGCGCTCCCACTCGGGAATGGTCAGCTCCACCTCGCGGGCGAACGCGTGCAGGTGCCGCACCAGGCTGGTCAGGATCTCCCGCAAGCGCGGGTCGGTGCCCGGGGCGAAGCTCTCGATGACGGCGTCGGCCGCGGTTTCCTCGGTGAAGTCGGTAGCCATGGGCGACAGGCTAACCGGCGGGCATGGGGGGCGGGAAGCCCCTCATCTCCGGCGTCGGCCCGGTACCCGACAAGGGGTAGCCGCCACAGCGCCGGGACCTGGCCATCCCCCGATTCGCTCACCGCCACGACCGCGGACAGGCGGATGAGCCGCCGGGCGGCGGCGAACATGAGGAAGGCGATCGGCAGCTCCACCACGACGGCCGACGCGACGCTCTGCCACTGTCCCCTGCTGCCAAGGTCGAGGATCACGTCGAACCAGGCGTCGCAGCACAGCAGCGTCCCGGTGACGAGCAAGCAGGCGATCACGATCTGGCGGTGCCGCCAGAACGCCCAGCCCGTGGCCGCGAAGCAGAAGAGCAGCACGATGTCGAAGCCGACCCAGGCGAGCCGCCAGTAGTGCGCGTGGAAGGACCGGTGCAGCGTGAACAGCAGGACGATGATCCAGCCGACGAGCACGGTGCAGGCGACGATCGAGAAGAGCACGCCGAGCTTGCGGCCCCTGGCCAGGGTCATCTGCAGCAGCGGGTGCGGGTAGTCAAGGGCGGCCAGGGAGCGGGCCAGCTGGCGCCGCTCCGCCGGGCTCATCTCGCGCAGATCAGCCTCATTGATCACGTTTTGGTTTGTTCCCAGCCGACGCGCCGGTCTCACACGCGACGTAATCTCGATTACGTGACAGACGAACTCGTGTACGCGCACGCCGGCTTCGGAGCGCGCGCGGTGGATTACGTCACCGGGTGGGACCTGCAGCGCGCGGTGCACGCCCGCCGCGTGGCCGGTGAACTCCCTGACTGCTGCCTGCTGCTCGAACACCAGCCCGTCTACACGGCGGGCAAGCGGACCGCGGTGAGCGACCGGCCGTTCGGCGACCCGGGTGCGCCGGTGATCGACGTCGACAGGGGCGGCAAGATCACCTGGCACGGGCCCGGCCAGCTGACCGCCTATCCGATCATCAAGCTGCGCGACCCGGTGGACGTGGTGGCGTACGTCCGGGCGCTCGAAGAGGCGATGATCGGGGTGTGCGCCTCGTTCGGCCTGCGGGCCGTCCGCGTCGAGGGCCGCAGCGGCACGTGGATCCCCGCGTCCGGCGGCCTCCCCGACCGGAAGGTCGGCGCGATCGGCGCGCGGGTGGCCCGCGGGGTCACCATGCACGGGCTGGCGCTGAACTGCGACTGCGACCTGTCGTGGTTCGACCGGATCGTCCCGTGCGGCATCAGGGACGCGGGCACGACCTCGCTGACCGCGGAGACCGGCATCCGGGTTTCGGTGGCGGACGTCACGCCGCTGCTCGAACGCCACCTGGCCGCGGCGCTCGGCTACCGGACCTGGCGCCGCACGCACGCGGTCGAGCCGCTGCTCGCGGCGGCCGCCGATCGCGTGAGCGCATAGGGTGGAAGCGTGGTGAGCACCTCCGAACTGGCCCCGGAAGGACGGCGGCTGCTCCGCCTCGAGGCCCGCAACAGCCAGACCCCGATCGAGCGGAAGCCGCCGTGGATCAAGACCCGGGTCCGTACCGGGCCCGAGTACACGTCGCTGAAGAACCTGGTCAGGGCGGAAGGCCTGCACACGGTGTGCGAGGAAGCCGGCTGCCCCAACATCTTCGAGTGCTGGGAAGACCGCGAGGCCACTTTCCTCATCGGCGGCGACCAGTGCACGCGGCGCTGCGACTTCTGCCAGATCGACACCGGCAAGCCGTTGCCGCTTGATGAGGACGAGCCGCGGCGCGTCGCGGAGTCGGTGGCCGCGATGGGGCTGCGCTACGCCACGGTCACCGGGGTGGCGCGCGACGACCTGCCGGACGGCGGGGCGTGGCTGTACGCGCAGACCGCGCGGGAGATCCACGCGGCAGTGCCGGGCTGCGGGGTCGAACTGCTCGTGCCCGACTTCAACGCCGAGCCGGACCGGCTGGCCGAGGTGTTCAGCGCCAGGCCCGAGGTGTTCGCGCACAACATCGAGACCGTGCCCCGGGTGTTCCGGCGCATCCGGCCCGGGTTCAGGTACGAGCGGTCGCTGTCGGTGCTGCGCTCGGCGCACGACGCCGGGCTCGTCACGAAATCCAACCTCATCCTCGGCCTCGGCGAGACGCGGGAGGAGATCGCCCCCGCGATGGCCGACCTGCGGTCGGCCGGCTGCGACCTGCTGACGATCACCCAGTACCTGCGGCCGTCGCTGCGGCACCACCCGGTGGAGCGCTGGGTCCAGCCGCAGGAGTTCGTCGAGCTGCGCGAGGAAGCAGTGGCGATGGGCTTCGCCGGCGTGATGTCCGGCCCCCTCGTCCGCTCCTCCTACCGGGCCGGCCGCCTGTACGCCCAGGCGATCGACCAGCGCGCGAGCGCGACAGGCTGACCGGGCGGCGGCGTTCCCCGCGTTCGGGTGAGGGGGCTAGAGTCACCCCGCGTACGTTCGGGATAATTGGCTGTTTACTGCCAACGACCAGAGAAACCGTATGCTCTGGGGTGGGTGCATGCGGGATGAGGAGAGGCTGAGCCGTGGTTGACAATTACAGCGCCGAGGACCTGCAGAAGGCCGGGCGGCTGAAGCAGATGCGGCTGGTCGCCGGCCTGGTCAACCGCCAGAACCGCAAGGCTATGCCGATCATTATCGGCAGCGCGGTGGGCATCATCGTCGTGGCCGTGCTCGTCGGGCTGTTCACCGGGACCGCCGCGTTCCTGATCCCGCTCGGCGTGCTGCTCGGGCTGCTGGCGGCGATGATCCTGTTCGGACGTTTCGCGCAGCGGGCGCAGTTCTCGATGATCGAGGGGCAGCCGGGGGCCGCCGCGGCGGTGCTGCAGAGCATGCGCGGCAACTGGACGGTCACCCCCGCCGTCACCGCGAACAGGAACATGGACGTGGTGCACCGCGCGGTCGGCCGGCCCGGCGTCGTGCTCGTCGGCGAGGGCGCGCCGTCGCGGCTTGGCGGGCTGATGGCCGCGGAGAAGAGGAAGACCGCGCGCGTCGCACACGATGTTCCGATCTTCGAGTTCCAGGTCGGCGACGGCGAGGGCCAGATCCCCGTCAGCCAGCTGCAGCGCAAGGTCATGCGGCTGCCTCGCAACCTGCGGCCGGCCGCGGTCAGCGACCTCAACTACCGGCTGAAGGCACTCCAGCCGTCGATGCAGATGCCGAAGGCGCCGCTGCCCAAGGGCGTCCGCCAGCCGAAGATGCCGCGTCCCCGGATGCGCTAATCGTCCCTTCGGGGGTCGCTGGGCCGTCCTTTCAGGCTAGCGCTACATCCGCACGACTACCGTGTCGGTGGCGCGGTCGTGCAGGCCGCGCAGGTCGCGGTCGGACAGCAGCGGCGGGACCACGAAGTACAGCAACAGGGTGCGAAGGAGTGCCCAGCCGAAGCCTGGCCGGCCCCCGTTGGTCCTGATAACCCGGATGCCGAGCAGGCGCTTGCCGACGGTGAGCCCGCTGATCGCGGTGAGCAGCCAGACCTCGAGGCCGAACGCCAGCAGCGTCCAGTACAGAGTGGCGAAGTAGTGCGAGTCGGACGCGCCGCTGAACAGGGAGTGCCGCGTCGCGGCAGCGACGATCAGCTCGCAGAGCACCCAGTCGGCGATGAGCGCCACGACCCGCCTGCCCATGGGGGCGACGGACATCGGCCCGTCCTTGGGCAAGCCGAAGCGCTTGCCGGGGTAATCGGGCGTATCATCAACCGCGACGGCACGAGGCGCCGTCGCGAGTCGCGCCCCGCTCGCCCGCTGCCGCCCCTGGGGTTTTCCAGCCACACCACTACGGTATCCGCACCGGCCCGCCGGACGTGCGGCTACTCCCCCCGGGACCCCCGGGCACACCCGGCGGCACGGATCGTGGCAGCTTACGCGACGGCGCGTCGCATGCGTAACACCGGTGAAACATCGCGGATACTGCGCGGAAATTGCGAACAGCTAGCGTCCGAAGCGGGTTCCGACGAGAAAATCGAGATATTCCTACTTATGCGCGCCCTGTTCAGGGAGGGTTGATGTTCAGCAGTGCTGAAGAGGTCCTCAGCTTTATCGCTGAGGAGAAGGTGGAGTTCATTGACGTCAGGTTCTGTGACCTGCCGGGCACGATGCAGCACTTCACCGTACCGGCCGAGTCGTTCGACGCCGACGTGTTCACAGAAGGCCGGATGTTCGACGGTTCATCCATCCGCGGCTTCCAGCAGATCCACGAGTCCGACATGCTGCTGCTGCCGGACCCCACCACCGCGGTGCTCGATCCGTTCCGCAAGCACAAGACCCTGAACCTGACGTTCTTCGTGCACGACCCGCTGACGGGCGCCCCCTACACTCGTGACCCGCGGAACATCGCCCGCAAGGCGCAGGACTACCTGATTGGCTCGGGGATCGCGGACACGTCGTACTTCGGCCCCGAGGCGGAGTTCTACATCTTCGACTCCGCCCGCTTCGCCACCGGCCCGAACGAGGGGTACTACTTCCTCGACTCGATCGAGGGCGCGTGGAACACCGGCCGCGACGAGGACGGCGCGAACCTCGCCTACAAGCCCGGGTACAAGAGCGGGTACTTCCCGGTGCCGCCGATGGACCACTACACCGACCTGCGGTCGGAGATGGTGAAGAACCTGATCCTGTGCGGCATCGAGACCGAGATGCAGCACCACGAGGTAGGCACCGCCGGCCAGGCCGAGATCGACATCAAGTTCAGCCCGCTGCTGCAGATGGCGGACAAGCTGATGCTGTACAAGTACATCATCAAGTCCACCGCCCGGGCGGCCGGCAAGACCGTCACGTTCATGCCGAAGCCGCTGTTCGGCGACAACGGCAACGGCATGCACTGCCACCAGTCGCTGTGGAAGGACGGCGCGCCGCTGTTCTACGACGAGGTCGGCTACGGCGGCCTCTCGGACATCGGCCGGTGGTACGTCGGCGGGCTCCTCAAGCACGCGCCGTCGCTGCTGGCCTTCACCAACCCGACGGTGAACTCCTACCACCGCCTGGTGCCGGGCTTCGAGGCCCCGGTCAACCTGGTGTATTCGCAGCGGAACCGTTCGGCCTGCTGCCGTATCCCGATCACGGGCGCGAACCCGAAGGCGAAGCGGATCGAGTTCCGCGTGCCGGACCCGTCGTGCAACCCGTACCTGGCGTTCTCCGCGATGATGATGGCGGGCCTGGACGGCATCAAGAACAAGATCGAGCCGCCGGAGCCGGTGGACAAGGACCTGTACGAGCTGCCGCCGGACGAGGCGGCCTCGATCCCGCAGGTCCCTGGCTCGCTGGAGAGCGTGCTCGACACCCTGGAGGCCGACCACTCCTACCTCACCGAGGGCGGCGTGTTCACCGAGGACCTGGTCGAGACCTGGATCGACTACAAGCGGAGCAGGGAACTCGACGCTATCCGGCTCCGCCCGACCCCGCACGAGTTCGAGCTGTACTTCGACTGCTGACCTCTAGACGCAGTCTGACCTGCGGAAACATCATCGGCCCGGGTCGCTGTTTGTCCTCTGTTCGCTCTGCGCTCGCGCAGCGAACACGGCCTCGACAGCGGCCCGGGTCGACTCGTCCCGGTCGGGCCACAGGTGCCCGTACGTGTCGAGCGTGGGGTTCTCGCGTCTCTATACGGCTCTGACACGACAGCGACGCGCCCCAGCGGGCAGCGGAACGGAACACCGCCGCGCGGCGCGCCGCGAGCTATCGTGGTACGTGGCCTGTCGCTGGGTTCGTGATCATGATTTCGCGCGAATTGGCCCGGCTGCGGTCGGGTCGTCAGCGACATTTTCCCTCATAAGAGGGAAAATCCGTAACATTCCAGACACAGTACAAGACCGGCATGTCTCGGCCGTGCACCAATCCCTTGGGCGACGCGTCCACCAGGTAAGGATGGCGCATCTCGCGCTTTCCCGGACGCTTCCTCAGGGGGACTAGAGATGACGGACCACCAGGATTACGGCGGGCAGCCACGGAAGGGACATGGCCAGTACGGGTCGCAGCGAGGCTACGGGCAACAGCCCGGGTATGGGCAGCAGTACCCGCCGACGCAGTCGCTTCCGCCGGTCGGGCCGCCCGGCGGGCTCCAGCGCCCGAAGCCTTGGGCCGCCAGGCACAAGGCGCTCACCGGGTTCCTGGCGTTCTGCGGGCTTGTGTTCGTCATTGGCATCGCAGCGGCGTGCGGTTCTTCGTCTTCGTCGTCCGCGCCGACGGCCGTGACCTTCAGCCCGGCCCCTACGACGCCAGCCGCCACGGCAAGCCCGACGGTCAAGAAGACTGCGGCAGCCGTGCAGACCGTCACGACAGCAGCACCGGCTACGCCGCCCCAGACAACGCCCGCGGCTCAGACAGCAGCAGCGCCCGCGCCTGCCCCAACAACGCCTGCGGCAACGTCCGCGCCGCCCGCCTCTACAGCGCCGACGACTTGCTACCCCCTCAGTAATGAGGGAACTTGCTACGAGCCTGGTGAATATTGCCGCGACAGTGATCACGGCGTGTCTGGCGTGGCGGGTGATGGCAAGGCGATTGAGTGCGAGGACAATGACGGCTGGCGCTGGGAACCTGTCTGAGTCGTGCACACAGGAAGACGGGAGCTGGATGACGAGCGTGGATGACGAGCGGTGGATGGGGGTGGCGGTCGAACTGGCCTGGCGGTGCCCGCCGTCGGAGACCGCCTACTCGGTCGGGGCTGTCATCGTCGGCGCCGACGGCGCCGAGGTGTCCCGCGGGTTCTCCCGCGAGGACGACCCGCTCGTGCACGCGGAGGAGTCGGCGCTGCGCAAGGTCGCGGCCGGCGATCCGCGGCTGGCGGGCGCGACCATCTACAGCACGCTGGAGCCCTGCTCGCGGCGCAAGTCCCGGCCGCGCAGCTGCACTCAGCTGATCATCGCCGCGGGTCTCCGGCGGGTCGTCATCGCCTGGCGGGAGCCGCCGCTGTTCGTCGCCGACGCCCAGGGGGCCGAGCTGCTCGCGGCGGCCGGGCTGGTAGTGGACGAGCTTCCGGGCTTCGCGGAGCAGGCCGCCGCTCCGAACCGGCACCTCGCGGTCTGATCACGGGCGACACTCCGCTACCACGATGCAACATTGTGCGACATTTGTCACTTCTGAATGCTTACGGTGGGATGTTGAGCTACCGGCCGGTAGATTTGTGTGTATTCACCGCGCAAGGGGGAACCGCGTGGCACTTCGATGACCGGTGACAAGGGGCATTGATGGAGACGACGACGTTCACGGCGCTGTGCGAACCGGCCGGCCGCTGGTGGACCATCCGGATCCCGCAGCTCGACGGGGTCACGGCCCAGGCACGCACCCTGGACCAGGTCGAGATCATGTCCCGCCAGGTCATCGCCAGGCACCTCGGCGTCCCGCCGGAGTCGGTCGGCGTCGAGGTCATTCCGGACGCCCCCGCACCGGTGGCTCAGGCGCTGCAGGCGCGGGCTGTCGCCCGGCAGGCCGTCGAGGCCGCGGCCATGGCGACCCGCGCCGCCCTCGAAGCGCTGGCCGCGGAGGGACACACCTTCCCCGACGCGGCGACCATGCTCGGCCTGACACCCTCCGAGATCGAGGTGTTCGGGGAGGCGGCGGGCGCCGCCGTAGTGAACGGCGGCTCGGGGCCGTTGCAGATGACTGGTCAGTAAACACGTTGGCGGCCTGTGCTCGCGCCCATAAGGTAAGTACTGCTGTGAGCGATTACGAGGTCATTGAGCGGATAGACATCTTCTGCGACGCCGTGCCGCGGCAGCGCGCCAGGGCCGAGGTGATCGGCCCGCTGGTCCTGTTCGTCCCCGTTGGGCCCGGATGGCCGTACTACGCCCGCCCGCGCGTCGATGAGCGGTTGCCGATCAGAGCCTCCGACGTACGTTCGGTGCGAGCGAGACAGCGGGAACTACTCATGCCCGAGTCGTTCGAGTGGATAGCGCAGACCGCGCCCGGCATGGCACTCGCGGCGGCCGAGGCGGGGCTCCTGGTGCACGCGCACCCGCTGCTCGTGCTCGGCGCGCTCGGCGAGGCGCCCGAGGTGCCGCCGCGGATCTCGGTCCGCGTCGTCGCCGAGTCCGACCCGGAGCTCGACCTGGTGTGGGCGGTGCCGGGCGTGGCGTTCGGGCACCCGGGGACGGAGATCGGCGAGGCGGGCGTCACCGAACGGGACAAGCTCGCCGCCGACCACGACGGCGGCACCATCGACATGCTGCGGGACCGGCTGCGGTCCGGCCGGTCGGTGCTCGCCACGGCGTCAGGCCCGAACGGCCCGCTCGCTGCCGGGAGCTACCAGCTCACCGACGGCGTCGCGGAGATCACCGGGGTCGGCGTGCTGCCGGCCAGCCGGCGCCGCGGCCTCGGCGCGGCGGTCACGCACGCGCTCGCCTCCGGCGCGCTGGCCCACGGTGCGCGCACGGTGTTCCTGTCGGCGACCGACCCGGCCGTGGCGCGCGTCTACACGCGGCTCGGCTTCCGTGAGATCGGCACCGCCATGATCGCCGAACCGCCCGACGCCTGAGCCCTCGCCGGGCCGAACGTTCAGTCGAACGCTTAAGAGAAACCATCGCGCGCGTGGCGGACGCGGGCGAGGGCGGTCGGGGTCAGGCCGGAGAGGGCTGAGCACTCGCGGGTGAGGTGGGCTTGGTCGGCGTAGCCAGCCGCGGCGGCCGCGGACGCCAGGTCCGGCGGCCCGGCCGCGGCGTCGAGCATGCGGACGAAGCGCTGGAAACGCAGCACGCGCTGAAGCGTCTTCGGGCCGTAGCCGGCCGCCGCCCGCACGCGCCGGCGCAACTGGCGTTCGCTGAGGCCGACGTCGGCGGCGACGGCCTCGGTGCGCGCGGACGGGTCGCGCAGCAGCGCCGCGGCCCGGGTCACGGCGGGGTCGGCCGCCGCGTCCGCGACGAGCGTGCCGGCCAGGTCGAGCGCACGCCTCGCGGCCTCGGCCGGATCGAGCGAACCGGGCAGCTTCCTCGCGGCGGCGGGCAGCAGGTCGCCGAGGGCGACGCGCTGGTCGCGGATCTCGGACAGCGGCAAGCCGAGCGCCTGCCCGCCGGCGGACGGGCGGAACCGGACGCCGGCGATCACCGTGCCGGCCTTGGTCACGGTGCGCACCGGTCCGGTGTCCGGGCCGGCTACGTAGCCGCCGGTGCCCTGCTCCCAGACGAGATCGCTGCACGCGTCCGGCACGATCAGTCCCGCGCGGTCCGCGTCACCGGGCACGACGCTGGCCCACAGGCACACCACGGCGCCGCGCAGCGCACCGGGCGGCGCCCACTCCGCGTACCCCGGAGCGAGCCACGCGCCGGCCGGCACCCAGTCCGGTTCGCGCTTCGCCATGCAGTCAGGATCGCACGCCGGTGTCCGTTTCGTTCAAGACAGGGCTGGCGGCCGGCGGGGACCATGGGCTGCATGAACAAGACTCCTGACTTCGACGCCGCCGCCGGGTTCATGGCCGCGCACGCGCGGGTGCTGGACCGGCGGCTGTTCCAGCGGCTCTTCCAGGGCGGCGCGCCCGCGCCGGTGCGCGATGCCGTCGCGGCGTACCGGAACGACGACGGCGGCTTCGGCCACGCCCTCGAGCCCGACCTCCGCACCGCGGCCAGCCAGCCCGCCGCCGCCGAGATGGCACTGCGGATCATGGACATGGCGGACGCGTGGGACGAGCGGCTGGTCAACGGTGCCGTCGAATGGCTCGGGACGGTCGCCCCGGCCGAAGGCGGCGCGACATTTGTCCTGCCGTCCCTCGAGCAGGGACCGCACGCGCCGTGGTGGGCCGCCGCCGAGGGAAACCCGGTCTCGCTGATCCAGACCGGTCAGATCGCCGGCGTCCTGCACGCCCGCGGCTTCGCCCACCCCTGGCTGGACCGCGCCACGGAGGTGATGTGGCACCGTATCGACCAGCTCACGGAGCCAAACGGCTACGAGATGTTCGGCGTCCTCACGTTCCTCCAGCACGTCCCCGACCGCCCCCGGGCCGCCGAGGCGCTCAGGCGCGCCGGGCCGCTGCTGTTCGACCGCGGCCTGGTCGCGCTGGACCCGGACGCGGCAGGCGAGGTCCACACCCCCCTCGACTTCGCCCCCATGCCCGACTCGATGGCCCGCCCGTTGTTCGACGAGCCCACGATCAAGGCCCACCTAGACCATTTGGCAGGCGCACAACTCGACGACGGTGGCTGGATGTTCAACTGGCCGGCCTGGTCTCCCGCCGCCGAAGCCGACTGGCGCGGCTTTCTCACGGTCGATGCCCTCCGCGTCCTGCGCGCCAATGCGCGTTAGCCGTAGAAGAGGCGGTCCATCACGGACCGGGCGCGGCGGGCCGTGCGGCGGTAGTCCTGTTCCAGGGCCTGGGCCGGGTCCAGGGTTTCGCTCCAGACGCCGGCGCCGTTGGCCGTGGCGGCGGGCTTGTAGCCGAGGAGGCGCGCGACGGCGGTGAGCTCGTCGTGCTTGACCGGCAGCGTGTCACCCGGGCGGCCGCGGACCAGCATGATCGCGTTCCTGACCCGGGCGGCGAACTCCCAGGACGCGCGGAGCGCGGCGGCGTCGTCGGCGGCGACGAGCCCGGCGCCGACCGCCGCGTCGAGCGCCTCGAGGGTGCGCGTCGTGCGCAGCGCCGCGACGGCGTGGGCGTGCCTGAGCTGGATCAGCTGCACCGTCCACTCCACGTCGGAAAGCCCGCCGGGGCCGAGCTTGACGTGCAGCGCGCGGTCCGCGCCGCGCGGGATGCGTTCCGCCTCTACCCGCGCCTTGATCCGGCGGATCTCCCGCACCGCGTCCTCGCCGAGGCCGCCGGCGGGGTACCGGTGCCGGTCCGCGACCGCGATGAATCCAGCGCCGAGTTCGGCGTCGCCGACGGCGAACTCGGCGCGCAGCAGCGCCTGCCACTCCCACGGCGCGGCGCGCCGCGCGTAATAGGCCCGGCATGCCGCCAGGCTGCGCACCAGCGGCCCCTGGCGGCCCTCGGGGCGCAGGTCCGCGTCCACGATCAGCGGCGGGTCCGGGGCCGGGATCTGCAGGAGCCGGCCCAGTTCCGCCCCCACTGCCTGCGCCGCGTCCGACGCCCGCCGGTCGCCGTCGTCGTCGAGGCCGGGCAGCGGGTCGTGCACGAAGATCACGTCGGCGTCGCTGCCGAAGCCCATCTCGTGCCCGCCGTAGCGGCCCATCGCGATCACCGCGAACCGCGTCGGTAGCGGGCCGCGCAGCTCGATCTCGATCTTCGCGACCGTCGCGGCGAGCACCGCCTCAAGCGACGCCGTGGTGATCGCGGTCAGCGCCTCGCCCGTCTCGGCCAGGCCGATCAGCCCGAGCACGCTCGCCGCCGCCACCCGCAGCAGCTCCCGGCGGCGCAGCGACCGGACCGCGACCGCCGCCTGTTCCGCGTCCGTCTCGTGCCGTCTGGCTGCTGCCAGCATTTCCGAACGAAGCGTGCCGGCTGCCAGCGGCACCAGTTCCTCGTCATCGGCGAAGATCGCGACGGCTTCCGGCGCCCGCAGCAGCAGGCCGGCCGCGTACCGGCTTGACGCGAGCACGCGGGCGATGCGCTCGGCCGCCTTCGTCTCGTCCCGCAGCAGCCGGAGAAACCAGGGCGTCTCCCCCAGCGCCTCGCTCACCTGGCGGAACGCGAGCAGCCCCGCGTCCGGTTCGGCCGAGTCGGCGAACCAGCCGAGCAGCACGGGCAGCAGCGTCCGCTGGATCGCCGCGCGGCGGCGTACCCCCGTCGTCAGCGCCTCGATGTGCCGCAGCGCGCCCGCCGGGTCGCGGAAGCCGAGCGCCTCGAGCCGGGCCCGCGCCGCGTCCGGGGTCAGCCGGACGGTGCCGGTGGGCAGCCGCGCGACGGCGTCGAGCAGCGGCCGGTAGAACAGCTTCTCGTGCAGGCGGCGCACCCGCAGCGCATGCCTGCGCCAGGCCTCGGTGAACGTTTCTTCGGGCGAAGAAACGGGCCCGTTCGGAAGAATCTCATGTCTCATCGCCCGGCCGAGTCGCCTGAGGACCTCGGGGTCGGTGGGCAGCGTGTGCGTCCGCCGCAGCTGGTAGAGCTGGAGCAGGTGCTCGGTCTGGCGCAGGAACCGGTACGCGGCGGCCAGGTCGTCGGCGTCGGCGCGGCCGACGTAGCCGCCATCCGCCAGCGCCTTGAGCGCGGGCAGCGTGGCCGGGACGCGCAGCCGCTCGTCGGCGCGGCCGTGCACGAGCTGGAGCAGCTGGACCGCGAACTCGATGTCACGCAGCCCGCCGGGGCCGAGCTTGAGCTCGCGGCCCGCCATGTTCTTCGGCAGCGTGGCCTCCACGCGGCGGCGCATCGCCTGCACGTCCTCGACGAAGTTTTCCCGCTGCGACGCCTGCCAGACCAGCGGGCTGACCGCCTTGACGTACCGCTCGCCGAGGTCCCGGTCCCCGGCGCAGGCGCGGGCCTTGAGCAGCGCCTGGAACTCCCAGGTCTTCGCCCACCGGTCGTAGTAGGCCAGGTGGCTCGCCAGCGTGCGGACGAGCGGGCCGTGGCGGCCCTCGGGGCGGAGGTTCGGGTCGACGGGGAAGATGCTGCCTTCCGGGGTGGAGCGCTCGCACGCCTGGATCACCCCGGAGGCCAGCCGCGCGGCGGTCTTGAGGGCGGCGTCCTCGGAACCGTTGGCGGCTTCGTCCGGTGTGCCCTGCGACGGCTCGGCCACGAAGATCACGTCCACGTCGCTGGCGTAGTTGAGCTCGCGGGCGCCGCACTTGCCCATCGCGATGATCGCGAGCCGGGCCGGCGCGCTGCCCGCCGGGAGCTCGGCGCGGGCGATGGCGAGAGCCGCCTCGAGGACGGCGGACGCGATGTCGGCGAGTTCCTCCCCCACGTCGTCCACCGGCGCCCTGCCGGTGAGGTCGCGGGCGGCCAGGTGCAGCACGCGGCGGCGGTAGGCGGCGGCGAGCCGGGCAGCCGGATCGGACTTGCCGTCACCCCGGTCGGCTCTCGGCTCGGGGCTATCCGGGTCGGCGCCGACCGCGGCCAGCAGCCCGGCGCGGATCGCGGCCGGGTCCTGGCGGCGGTCGGCGTCCCTTCCGCGCAGGACAGCGGTGTCTTCCGGGTGCCGGGTGAGGTGATCGGCCAGGGCCTTGCTCACGCCGAGCACCGCGACCAGGCGGGAGCGGAACGCGTCGTCGCTGGCGAGCTCTCCGGGCAGCGCCGGGTCGCGTTCGGCGATGTGGGCCAGCCCGGCCAGCGCGAGACCCGGGTCGGCGGCCTGGGCGAGGGCGGCGAGCAGCGGGTGGCCGTCGGCGACGATGCCCAGGCCGGCCAGCTCTCGTTCGGCACGCGGGACGTCGGCAAATCCCATCCGGGCCAGCCAGCCGGCCAGGGAGGTCCGTGCGCCGCTCACGGTAGGAGCGTATAACGGTTCTTTGACCTGCCGGGAAACACGCGCGTAACCAGCGGATCAGCCCGGCTTGCTGACCCAGACCGACACGTCGGCCGGCGTACACGCCGACACCGAGCGCTCGACGCCGTGTGATAGGCATTGGGCATGGTGCAACTTATCCCGCGTAGCGTACTTTTCGGCAACCCGGAGCGGACGAGCCCGCAGATATCCCACGATGGGTCGTCGCTCGCCTGGATCGCGCCGCGGGACGGCGTGCTGAACGTGTGGGTCGCACCGATCGGCCCCGCCGGAGCCGACTGGGCGGCGGCGCGGGCGGTCACCGACGACAGGGACCGCGGGGTCCGGGTGTTCGGCTGGGCGTGGGACGGACGGCACCTGCTGTACGTGCAGGACGTCGGCGGGGACGAGAACTGGCGGCTGTACGACGTCGACCTGGAGACCGGGGCGCGCCGCGACCTGACCCCGTACGAGAAGATCCACGCCACGATCATCGGGTCGAGCAAGCGGCGGCCGGCCGAGGTCCTGGTCGGGATCAACGCCGACAATCCCCAGTTGCACGACGTGTACCGGCTGGACCTGGAGACCGGGGCGCTGGTCAAGGAGATCGAGAACCCCGGGTACGCGGGGTGGCTCGCCGACGAGGACCTCGTGGTCCGGTGCGCGATGGCGCCGCTGCCCGACGGGTCCTTCGACGTGCTGGTGCGGGACTCGGGGTCGGCGGACGCCGAGTGGCGGAAGCTGCTGACGATCCCGGCCGAGGATGCGACGTCGACCGACGTGGTGTCGTTCAGCGGAGACGGCCGGACGCTGCTGATGATCACCTCGGTCGGAGCCGACAAGGCCCGGCTGACGCGGGTGGACCTCGCGACGGGCGCGTCCACGCTGCTCGCCGCCGATCCTGACACGGACGTCTCGGGCGTGATCCTGCACCCGGACACCCGGGACCCGCAGGTCGTCTCGATCCTGAAGGACCGGATGACGTATGTCGTGCTCGACCCGTCGGTCGAGGACGACGTGAAGGCGATCCGCGCGCTGCACCCGGGCGACCCGGTGTTCTCCGGGCGGGACGAGGCGGACCAGACGTGGCTGGTCGCCTTCACCTATGACGCCGGGTCGATCACCTACTACATGTACGACCGCCCGTCAAAATCGGGCCGGCTGCTGTTCGAGGCCAGGCCGTCGCTGTCGTCGTACACGCTGGCGGCCATGGAGCCGTTCACGTTCACGGCGCGGGACGGGCTGACCATCCACGGCTACGTGACGTTCCCGCCGGGGCTGGACCGGACGGGGCTGCCGGCGGTGCTCAACGTGCACGGCGGGCCGCAGGTCCGCGACACCTGGGGGTACGACCCGGAGGCGCAGTGGATGTCCAACCGCGGGTACCTGTGCGTCCAGGTCAACTACCGCGGCTCCACCGGGTACGGCAAGGCGTTCGTCGCCGCCGGGGACCGCGAGTGGGGCGGCAAGATGCACGACGACCTGATCGACGCCGTGTCGTACGTGGTGCGTGAGGGCTGGGCCGATCCGTCGCGGGTGGCCATCTACGGCGGCTCGTACGGCGGGTACGCGGCACTGGTGGGGGCGGCGTTCACGCCGGGCGTGTTCTGCTGCGCAGTGGACATCGTCGGGCCGTCCAACCTCAAGACGCTGCTTGAGACGATCCCGCCCTACTGGGCGCCGATGATCGCGCAACTGTACCGGCGGGTCGGCAACCCGGAAACGGATGTCGATTTCCTGTGGTCGCGCTCGCCGCTGTCCCGGGCGCGCGACATCAGGATCCCGCTGCTGATCGCGCAGGGGGCCAACGACCCGCGGGTCAAGCAGGCCGAGTCGGAGCAGATCGTCGCCGCTCTGGCGGACGCCGGGATCGAGCACGAGTACCTGCTGTTCCCCGACGAGGGGCACGGGTTCGCGAAGCCGGAGAACCGGATCAGGTTCTACACGGCGGCGGAGCGGTTCCTGGCCCGCTACCTGAGCGGCCGCTACGAGGAGTAGGCCTGCCGTCCGGTGGCCGGCCGGACCGCGGGCCTTTTGTGCTGAGCCCTGTAGGCCGCGGCAGCGACTCTCTATGGCTCCTGACCACTTTCACGTCCGATTTGACTTATCCGCGCCGAACTGATGGAAAGTCGGCTTAGGCAAGCGATTCCAGTCGGTGACTATGCATCAATTTTCGTCTTTACATCACTTATGGTCGCTTTCGTGTCGGGTTCGTCCCGGTTTCAGGGACAAGAATCGATGCATAGTGGAGCGTCGACCGCGTCGGCCGGATCACAGGTCACACAACGCTGCTGCCGTAACTGGCCACGGGAAGGGCTGGCGGCGCGTCACCGGGAGCGGTCGTTGCGGACGGCCCGCGGAACGAGAAGAATCTCCGGATATGCGGGGCGGATCGCGGTTGGTGGCGGCTCTGGGCGCGCTGGCAGTTTCCCTGCTGCTGGCGGGCTGCGGCGGGCTCAGCCAGATAGGCGCCGGCGCGCATAATCCGCCCCCGCAGGTCTTCACGGTCACGGCGCGCGTGACGACCCTGGTCATCAAGGGCGGCGCCGGGAACATCGACGTGACGGGAAGCGGCCGCGGCACCGTCTCGGTCTCACAGCAGTTGTCGTACACCAAGTCAGCACCCGCGGCGGCGTACGTGGTCTCCGGGA
>Ga0187807_1000240_pt1 | contig 16901 bp, 12 predicted proteins | sample NC_wetland_sal_i_4_FD_132432 | JGI IMG/M metagenome (GOLD analysis project Ga0187807, IMG submission 132432) | Wetland sediment microbial communities from Neuse River Estuary, North Carolina, USA - ASW_2 | ecosystem: Environmental > Aquatic > Freshwater > Wetlands > Sediment | place: USA: North...
AATCCCACGATCTTGTCAGTGACCCAGTCGACTACCTTCATGACCGGCTTGGAGAGGGACTGGAAGAAGTTCTTCACCTTTTCGGCGATATCGTCGATACCGAGGAACGACGCGAGCGCGCCGATGAGGACGGGGATGCTGTCGGCCAGGGCCTTCTCGATGAGGGCTGGCACGCCGCCTTCGCCACCGCCGGCGATCGAGATGATCGCGTCGAGGACCGAGTTCACGAACGCGATGATCTGCGCGCCGCGCTCGACCAGGAACTTCACGAAGTCGATGATCAGCTTGATCGCCTTGACGAAGGCGCTGGCCGGGTTGAGCAGCGAGATCAGCCAGGTGATGCCCGCGGTCAGCACGGTCGGGATGAGGTAGTCGCTGATCTTGCTGAACAGCTTGTCCTTGAGGTCGCCGAGCTTGGCCATGACCATCTCCCAGATACCCGGGACGCCCTCGGCGGCCAGTTTCTGGGCTATCGGCACGCTTTGCTCGACGGCGCTCATGGCCTGCTCCGGGACGCCGCGCGAGATGATCCGGCCGCGGATCGCGCTCCAGGTGAGCCCGAGCAGCGACGCGATCATGCCGAGAATGCCGCGCAGGTCGAATTTGGCCGGCAGTTCAAGCCCGACCGCGGAGATCGCGCCGAGCAGCCAGCCCGTCAGCCCGTTCTTCAGGTGCGTGACGATGTTCGTCATGAAGTTCTTAAGCCCGGCGCCCACGGCGTCTACCAGGTGGCCGAGGAAGCCGATCGGGTCGCTGATGATGGCCGTCACTGCCTGGACCGCCTTCGCCAGAACGCCGAGCAGCAGGTTCTTCAGTTCCAGGATGGTCTTGATGACACCTTTGACCGCGTCGATCGCCTTGTCGATGAGGCCCTTGTTGGCTTCTTTCTCGGTCTCGATCTCCTCGTCAACCGACTTCAGCGCCTCGGTGTACTTGGTGGCGAGGGTGTTGACCAGTTCGGTGGACTTGTCATCGACCGTCTGCGTCAGCTCGTCGAACTGTCCCGACAGCTCCTTCGCGGTGTCGCGGCCCAGCGCTTGCAGGTCGGCCGGGAGTTTCTTGACCTCGGCCTGGAGTTCCGCGCGGCCCTGCGCGATCCGGTCCTTGGCCTGCCCGAGGGTGGTGCCGATGGTGTCCGCGATCCCGGAGATGACCTGCTGCATCCGCGCCACGTAACCGGTCCGTGCCGTGACGAAGATCTGGTTGGCTTCATCTGGCAGGCCCGCGAACTTGTCCTTGATCCAGCGGGCCTTGCCGGTCCAGCCTGAGTAGCGCCTGTCCTTGTACTCCTCCATCTTCTGGTGGTGCTCGGCGGTGAAGGCATCCCTCGCGGCCTTCTCCTCCTGGGTGAACTGCTCGTCGACCTTCTTGTCCAGGTCGGCGAGGATCTTCTCGACGTCCGCCTTGGTGGCGTCGAAGACACGCTGCAGCTTCGCCGTCGCTTCGGCGCGGCGGCCTTCGTCACGGCTTTTCGTCGCGGCCTTGTCCTGGTGAACGGCGGCGCCGCCGCGAGTCCGCTCGGTGGCCATCGCGGTCAGTGCCGTGGCGCTGAGGCTCTGCGCGTTCGCCTTGGCGTTCGCGAGTGTGTCGGCCTCCTGAGCGCGGATTCTGTCCGGGGCGGCAGCGGAGTGCTCCTCGCCTTCCTTCTTGGCCGCGAGCGCGCCGGTGAACTCCGGTTCATTGGAGGTCGCGAGCTGATGCTCGGTGACGTCAGCCTCGGCCATCTGGTCATTGACTTGCTTTGGCCCGGCCGAGAAGTCGGTCGCGGATGGCGGCGCCTTATCGGGGATCGCCTGGCTCGGATCGGGCGGTGCCGGGGTGGGCGGCGCCTGGTCCGCGGCCAGCGGGACGACCGGCTTGTCCTTCGCCGTCGAGGTGTCTGGCGGAGCCTTGGTCGTGTCCTCGATCGCCGCGGCCGACGTCTTCTTGCCTGCGGCGACCTGGCCGGCGACCTGCCCCTTGACTGCATCCGCCTTGCCGGATCCGGCGAAGTCGTCCGCCTCGTCGAGATTCTTAGGTGCCTGGGCGGCGATGGCGTCGTTCACTGCCTTGACGAATGCGGCCTTGTCGAACTCGCCAGGCTTGGCCGCGTTCATCTTCTCGGCTTGGTTTGCCTTGCCCTGCGCCAGCTTGTCATCGGGCGGCGCGACGGCGGCCTGCTGTGCCGCGCCGGCCTCGCGGCGGGCCGGCGGATGCGCGGTCAGGCGCCGACGCTTCGCCGCCACATCGCTTGTCAGGGCGGCGAACTTCGGATCCGCTTCGGGGCCGGTCCGTCCCTCCACGAGGCGCTGGACTTGCGCGTCTTCGGTACCTGCCGGGACGGCTAGCGCAGCGGCACCGCCTGTCTGGTTCGCTCCCCGCGCCTGGGCCGGCTGGCCACTTACCCGGCTCGCCTGCGGGCTCTTGGCGACGGACAGCAAGCGTGACGCCGCCCGGTTGCCGACCTGCCGCTGGAGGGCCGCGGCGTGACGCGCGCTGACCGGAGCGGCGGGCCGCCGGGCGGCGGACGCGGGCAGGTCGTCCCGCGGCCGGGCAGGCTGGGCTTCCCGCCGGGCCGGGACCGCCGGGCCGCGGGTCTTTTCTCGCTGTGGCTCAGCTATGTCGGCCATGGCGGGAGCAGGACGGGAGGTCCCTACTCCTCCATCTCCTCCTCGCCCTCGTCCCGTTGAACGAAGGTCCCCTGAGCGGTGGGAGTCTCTTCTTCCTGCTCGTCTTCCTGGCGCTGGACGGCGGGCGCGACGCTCGGTGCGGCAGCTTCCGTGGTAGCCGCCGGCGCCGGAGCGCTCATCACGCGTTCGGCGTTGGCCGCGGCCTCGCGCTCGAAGCGGTCCGATGGGTCGCTCAGCCGGATGCCGCCAGGTGCCTCCGTGCCGTCGACGGGACCGCTGCGCTGCTGGATCACATGGGTCAGCTCGTGCGCGAGCGTGATGCGGCCAGCATCCGATGACGGGTCGTAGCGGTCGCGCTGGAATACGATGTTCGGCCCCACGGTGTACGCGTGGGCGTTCACCGCCTTCGCCGATTCCTCCGCGCGAGTGTCATGGTGCACCCGCACGTCACCGAAATCGTGGCCTAGCCGCCCCTCCATGTCGGCGCGCACTCCGGGGTCGAGCGGCTGTCCGCCGCCAGAGTTGATCACGTCGTGCACCGCGGACGGTTCCTCATCCTGCAGGGCAGCCGTCACGCCTTGATTACCGGCCGAACGCTGCAGGTCAAGTAGGCCGCCGGTGCCGACGACATCCCAGCGGCCAGCCGCGGCCGCCTCCGAGACAGGTCTGACGCCAGGGCCGTCGATGCGCGCTGATTTGGGCCGGAGCGCCCCGGACCCGTCGTGGTCGAATTCGCGTGAGCGCATGGTTAGCCTCCCAGACCGGTGCCGACGATCTCACAGTGCCACCGGGAGGGTGCTCAGGCACGGGCCAGGCGCGCGCACTTTGGTGCAGAGTTTCCTGCCCGAACGGTCAGCGGACGAGCTCGTAGTAACGGCCGAACTCCCGCTCGAGGAGCAGGCGGCCCAGCTTCCTGTACTCGCGCTGCACCGCTGTGATGAGTTCCGCCATACCCACTGTCCCGGCGTTGTCCGCCGCCAGGTAGGCCGCCGTGAGGACGACCGAGCGGATCGAGCCACCGGAGAACTCGAACGCCCGGGCGCAGAAGTCGAGATCCAGGTCGTCCCCGCGCGGTACGTATGGGCCGAGGCACTGGTCCCACAGCCTCCTGCGTAGGTCCGTGTCGGGCACCGGGAAGTCGATGATGGCGTCCAGGCGGCGGGTGAACGCGTCGTCGATGTTGGCTCGCAGGTTGGTGGCGAGTACCGCCAGCCCGTCGAAGCTTTCCATGCGCTGCAGCAGGTAGGCGCTCTCGATGTTGGCGTACCTGTCGTGCGCGTCGCGGACCTCGCTGCGCTTGCCGAAGATGGCGTCCGCCTCGTCGAACAACAGGACGGCGTTCACCCCCGAGGCCTCGGCGAAGATCCGCTCGAGATTTTTCTCTGTCTCGCCGACGTACTTGTCGACCACCGTGGCCAGGTCGATCGTGTACAGGTCCAGGCCAAGCTCGCCCGCGATCACTTCCGCCGACATGGTCTTGCCAGTGCCGGAATCACCGGCGAACAACGCCGTGATGCCCCGGCCGCGGCCGCCGCCTGGCCGCATCCGCCAGTCGGTCAGCACCTGGTCGCGGTGCCTGGCCCGGGCGGCCAGCTCCCGGAGCTGGCCGGTCACCGCGGCGGGCAGTACGAGATCGGGCCATCCGACGGCCGGCTCGACGCGCCGGGCTAGTCGCTCGAGGCCGGCCGCGTTCTGCTCACGCGCGCCGCTCAGCAGCGCCGCCGGACCAGCCGGAAGGTCCCCGACCGCACCTGACAGCCGCGCGGCGCGGACCGCTCGGACGATCTGCTCGGGTCCGAGCAAGAGGTGAACCGGTGCCGCGTCGGCCTCGCCAACACCGTCTAGCTCGCTGTGCCAGATCCGCATCCGGTCAGCCGTGCCGAGCACCGGCGCGTCGACCTGCAGTGGAACCTGGGGGCTCCACCGCGGATCCCAGGTCGCCTCCCCATAGAGCAGGACCGGCACGGGCAGCTCGGCGAGCCGGCGAAGTGCCGCGGCTGACAGCCCGGCGAGGCCATCTACCGGCCCGGCGACCAAGCCCGCGCCCCGCAGCAGCGCTTCGCGCCCGGCGATCATGACAAGCCCGTCGGCCTCCGATGACAGGACGCGGCTGAAGTCCAACCCGAGAGCCTGGCGCCCCGAGCCCAGGAGCGCGGCCGCAGCCGCCGCCGCGGCCGACCGGCGGCCATGATCGCGTATGTACACCAGCCGCACTTGTGTGCCGAGCACCGCAGCCAGGCGCACCGCGATCGGGCAGTCGTACGGTCTCAGCTGACTCAGGGCGTCGGCCAGCCCCGGGTCGCCGGTATCGTCGCCGAGCAGGTGGGAGGCCACCCGGTCGGGTACGCGCAGGCTGCGGGTCAGGAACGGGCACGAGGAATCATCGAGCAGGACGAGCTGGTGATCGAGCAACGGCCCGCCGGGTGCCAGCCTTGCCCGGGCACTAGCGGAGGTGCACGAGACCCCGGCGAGCTCAAGGACCAGGCCGATCGTGGCGCGACGGCGCGTGACGTCGTCGTTGAGGTATCCGTAGAGCCGCTCGAACCGGCTGTCGAGGTCCGGCGCGAGCGCCGCCACCAGGAACTCGACGTCCAGATCGGTGAGGCCAGCGGCTCGGGCCAGCTGCCGCAGCCGGACGGGCTCCCCTTCGCGCTCCGCGGCGTCGCCGGCCTGCTCGATGCGGTCGCGGTCATCGCTGGGCAGCGGGGGCGGTGGGACAGCGGGCTGCAGCAAGCGGTCGACGGCCTCGTCGGACAGGTACAGCCCGCGGAAGGGGTCGTCCGGGTTCGGGTCGTCCCGCCTGCGGTGGTCGATCAGGGCCCGTACCCGTCTTTCCACCAGGCTGACCCGGCCGGAGAGGTAGTCAAGTCCGATGCCTGTCACTGGCTGTCCCCGTCGCGGCGTGGCCTGCGCTGGCGGATCTCCATGACTTGCCACGGGGCCTGGCCGCGGGCGGTGACGGTGATCGGCTGGGTGACGGGCGGGGCAGCGGGCATGCGCTGCCCGGTGTCCATCGGCGTCGCGATTACCACGTCCAATGACGGCTTGAGCTCGCCGCCGAGCGCCGACCAGACGTCGGCGAATCCGCGGTCTTCTGGCGGCGGCAGGCCGACCGTGACCGCGACTGGGAGCGCGAGCTCGGCGAGACGGCCGTGCAGCAAGTCGGCCGGGATGGCGTCATACCGCAGGAAACACGCCAGGATTTCAGACAGCAGCCGGTGCTCGTCCTCTGGGCGCTGTGTCCAGGCGGTGACGAGGTAGGACAGCTTGAAGTACCGTGGCGGAAGGTGCCGCTCGACCACGCGGCCGGCTGAGTCATAGTCGTTGATCAGGCCCCGCTGCCGCCGTCGCAGGTCCTCCCTGATGTCGTACAGGTAGATGTCCACGGTTGGCGTGTTCCTGCGGGCCGCCCAGTCCTTGGTCGGCGCGTCGAAGACGACCTCGACGTCCGAGCCGGGAAGAGCGTCCCTGCGTATGAGGTCCCGCAGTGCTTCGTCGACTTCGTAAATCACCGGCGCACCCCGCTCAGATGAGGCCCTCGCGGACCGCGTAGGCGACCGCGTGCGCTCGGCTGCGCAGCTGGAACCTGGCGGTCACGTCGTGCAGGACGGCTTTGATGGTGCGCTCGCTGTACGACAGCCGACGGGCGATCTCGCCGGTGTCCAGACCGTCCGCTAGCAGCCGCAGCACCTCTATCTCCCGCTCGCTCAGCCCGGAAAAGCGCAGCCCGCGCGGCGCGAGGACTTGCCGCTGCAGCTTGCCGACCTGATCAAGCAGCCTGGCCAGCAGGTCGGAGGGCACGGCGGCCTCGCCGGCCGCGACCTTTCCTATTACCTCGAGAAGCCGCTCCGCGGTGACCTCGCTGCGGCGGAGCAGGCCGGAGACTCCGGCCTCGGCCGCGGCGATGACGGTCGACTCATCAAGAGCCGCCGCGATCAGGACGGTGCGTGGCGCGCTGCCCCGCTGGATGGCCCGCAGTATTCGCAGCACGGTCTCGTCGACGACGTCGGCCACGACGATCGCGACGTCCGCCTGGTCAAGCTCGGACTGGTCGACCACGACCACTCCAGGGCTGTCGCGAAGGTGGCTGCCCACGCCAGCCTGCAGGATGGGGTCATTTGCGTATATATACACCGAGATCAGTTGCCCCATCGACACTCCTTTGCGAGCTTCCCATTCCCAGTGTGCGCGTCCATATTGACAACCAATCCACAGCTACTTAACAAGCACTTCACGCCGCGAGTTGTTTTGCCGCGGCGGTAATTCGCCGGTCAATTCTCTTGTGCCGCGCGGATTTCGCGCCGACACTATGGGCATGGCGACTTCGTGCCCCAATTGCGGGCGAAGAACCGACCGTGGTGAGCGGTTCTGCGACGCATGCGGTGCCTTTCTCGGCTGGGGCGCTGGAGAGTCAGCGGAAAGCCAGCTGCTGCCGCTGCAGGCGACGCCGCAACGGGAGGATCAGCGCGCGGGCGTCCAGCTTCAGATCAAGAGCGATTCGATCAATGTGGCACCGGGGAATGCGGAGTCGACGAACTTCACCGTCAAGAACCTGGGCACCCAGGTGGAGGAGTTCCGCTTCTACGTGACCGGCCCCGCGTGGATCGTGGTCGAGCCGACGGCCATGTCGGTGTACCCGGGCCAGGAATCCACCGGCGCCCTCCAGGCGGCCCCGCCGCGCACGCCGAGCTCGCTGGCCGGCGTCACGCCATACCAGCTGACCGTCCGGTCGGCCGTGCACGCCAACGTTTCGGCAAGCACCGCGGGACGCGTCGACGTCGCCCCCTACTCCGAACTCGCCGCCGAACTCGTCCCGACCTCCAGCAGAGGGCGGGCGCTGACACGCCATCACATCGACCTGGACAACCGCGGCAACGTTTCCCTTCGGGTAGCGCTCAAGGCCACCGACGTGGCGGACGGGCTGCGGATCGGCGTGCCTGCCTTCGCGGACGTGCCGCCGGGAAGGGTCATCCAGGTGCCCGTCGGGGTGCAGGGATCGCGGCGCTGGTTCGGCCGGCCAGAACCCAAAACGTTCGCGATCATCGCGGAAGCGCCGAAGCCACTGGCGACGACGCGCCTGTCGGGTACCCGCATCGTGGACCCGGTTTTCCCGCGCTGGGTTCCTGCGGCAGCCGCCGGGCTAGTCGTGGCGGCTGCGGCGGGAGCGGCCCTCATCCCAAGATTGGGGTCACACAGCACGGTAACCACGTCTTCCTCGTCGGCCCAGCCGACGACCGCTCCGCCGACCACGGCCCCGCCGACGACCGCTCCCCCGACCACGGCCCCGCCGACGACCGCTTCCCCGACCACGGCCCCGCCAACCACCGCTCCCTCGACCACGGCCCCGTCCAGCACACCCGATCCACCACCACCGCCACCGCCCGCCGACCTGATCTCGGCTGCGCCGTCAGCGGTATGGACCTCCTACAGCAACTTCGCCTCGCCGTCGGTCATCCAAGTTCAGCAGGGCGCAACCGGATGTCAGCTCGGAGCCGGGAGCTTCGGCACAGGCGCCGTCCTCACCGTGAATCAGGTCGTGCTCTTTAACGGCGGGCCGGCATCGACAGCACTTGAGACCGACCCTCCGAGCCAAGCGAACGGGGGCATCACCGGCGCTTACACCTTTGCCCCCACCGCCACCGAGGAGGTGTTCCGCGCGGCCGTCGGCTTCTGCTCGGGGGTGGCATCGGGTGCGCAGATGGAGTACGCGGTGTTCGCCGGATCGGCACCGGATGCCGCGGCGTCCGGAACGCTGGACGCGAGCACCGGTCAGATGGCCGAGATCCAGGTGCTTCTCCCAGCCGGGACGACGAAGATAATGCTGGAAGTCCGGAGCGATCCGACAGCGACCTACGGGGACGTCGTCTGGGTTAATCCGCGTATAGATGGTCTGGGCGCTGCCTCGTCGTCTCCCCCGTCGGCTCAGCCCTGAGGCACGTTTGACAATCCATATTGACCAGCCAATCTACATCTACTTAACAAGCACTTCACGCGGCAGGCTGTTCTTTGCGGCAACGGCAATTTACTGGCCAATACTCTTGTGTCGCGCGGATTTCGGGCTGAAGATATGGGCATGCCGACTACGTGCCCGAATTGCGGGCGGGGAACCGATCGCCGTGATCAGTTCTGCGACGGGTGCGGTGCCTTTCTCGGCTGGGGCGCGGGGGAGTCAGCCGAGAGCCAGTTGCTCCCTCAGCAGGCGCCGCAACGAGAGGATCAGCGCGCGGGAGTCCAGCTCCAGATCAAGAGCGACATGATCAAGGTGGCACCAGGGAACGCGGAGTCTACGAACTTCACTGTCAAGAATCTGGGCACCCAGGTGGAGGAGTTCCGCTTCTTCGTGACGGGCCCCGCGTGGATCGTGGTCGAGCCGACGGCCATGTCGGTGTATCCCGGCCAGGAGTCCACTGGCGCCCTCCAGGCGGCGCCGCCGCGCACGCCGAGTTCGCTAGCCGGCGTCACGCCATATCAGCTGACAGTGAGATCGGCCGTGCACGCCAATGTCTCCACCAGCACCGCCGGACGTGTCGACGTCGCCCCGTACTCCGAGCTCGCCGCTGAGCTTGTCCCAACGTCCAGCAGGGGGCGCGGGCTGACGCGCCATCACGTTTCTCTGGACAACCGAGGCAACGTGCCGCTCCGGATAGCGCTCAACGCCACCGACGTGGCGGACGGACTGCGGGTCGGGGTGCCTGCCTTCGCCGATGTGCCGCCGGGAAGGGTCACCCAGGTGCCCGTCGGGGTGCAGGGATCGCGGCGCTGGTTCGGCCGGCCAGAACCCAAGGCCTTCTCGGTTGTCGCCGAGGCGCCGAAGCCGCTGGCGGCAACGCGCCTGTCGGGTACCCGCATCGTGGATGCGATGTTCCCGCGCTGGGTTCCCACGGCCGCCGCCGGGCTGGTGGCGGCCGCAGTGGCGGGCGTTGCCCTCATACCGAAGCTGACGGCGCACCCCACGATTGCGACGTCATCTTCTCCTCCTTCGTCGTCCGCGGCGACAAGCCCTCCCCCCACGTCGCCCAGCAACAGCCCCAGTAGCGCGTCCACGTCGCCCAGCAATAGTCCCAGCAGTGCTTCCACGTCGCCCAGCAGTGCTTCCACGTCGCCCAGCACTGTGGTTACGCCGCCGCCACCGCTGGTGGACTTCATCTCGACGGCCCCGAACGCCATATGGACCGCTTTCAGCACCTTCGGTCAACCGACGCTGCAAGTCCAGCAGAACGTCACTGGATGTCAGCCCGGAGTCGGCGGGGGCTCAGTGTTCACCGCCGCGCAGGTCAATCTAGAGGACAACACGACGGCATCGATGGCGCTGGAGACCGACCCTCCCGGGCATGTATCCGCGCGGATCACGGGCGTCTATACGTTCCCCGCCACCACCGGTCAGGACGCCTTCCGGGCCGATGTCGGCTTCTGCTTCGGGACGGCATCGGGAGCGCAGATGGAGTACAAAGTGTTCGTCGGGTCAGAACCGACACCCGCAGCGTCCGGAACGCTCGATACCACTACCGGTCAGCTGACCCACGTGGAGGTCCCGCTCCAGCCCGGGACGACTCAGGTCACGCTGGAAGTCGACAATAATCCGGGGATAGCCCCCTACGCTGACGTGGTCTGGTTTGACCCGCGTATCGAAGCCGCGGACGCTCCCTCGCCGCTCCCCCGGCCATCGTTCACTCCTACCCCATCACCGACCGCATAGGAACTGGTGCGGGATATGACGACAGAGAATATTGCGCGTTCAGGTTATCCACATGATTTCAGAGCCTACAACGTTATCCTGAGGCGCGTTTGTGAAGGCGAGCCTCATTAGCCTCAGCATTCTTAGCCAGCGGCCGGTCGTTAAGTACGGGACCGAGAAAATATGACTGTATCCCCGGCGGCCTACCGTTTATGCTTTTCCGGTGATGCTGTCGGCCTGCAGCAGCATCGCGCGAGGGGGACGGCATGACGAGGGGACGTCTGCGCCTTTCCGCGAAGGCGATTGCGCCAGCCCAGGTGGGCTTGGTTCGCGAGCGCCTTTTCACCGTAGCCCAGAGTCGGCTTGGCCTGGTGGTGGCTCCGGCCGGATACGGCAAGACACGCTTGCTGACCCAGGTCGCGGACCGGTTCGAGGGGGCCGTCTGCTGGTATCGCGCGGATGCCGCGGACCGGGTACCGGCTCTGCTCATGGCCAAGCTGGGCGCCGCACTATTGAGGTCGCTGGAAGCCCCGGCCGGAGCTGCCTCCTGGGAGCAGGTCCTTGATGCCGTGGCGGCGGCCCGCCAGAAGATCCTGCTTGTCGTGGATGACTTCCACGAACTCGAGGGCACAGAATCCGAGCAGTGCCTCGCCAGCCTGATCGAGTTCGCTCCCGGCGGCCTGCGGGTGCTGATCGCCGGCCGCCGCTGGCCAGCCCTGGACATTCGGCAGATCAGGGTGTCCGGGGAGTCGCCGGTGATCGAGGCGGCGGACCTGCAGTTCAGGTCGTGGGAAGTAGAGCGTCTCTTCCGGGATGTCTATGAAGAGCCGCTGACGCCCGAGGACGCCGCCGCGCTGACCCGCAGCACCGGGGGCTGGGCGGCGGGGCTGGCCATGTTCCGGCTGCTGACCGCCGGACGCTCACCGGCGGACCGGCACAGGGCCGTATCGGAGCTGGGCGGCGGCAGCCGGCTAGTTCGCTCGTACCTGGTCCGAGAGGTCCTGGAAGAACTCCAGCCGGAAATCCGGGAGTTCCTCCGCCGCACTTGTGCGCTCGGGATGCTGACCGCCGAAAGCTGTGACGCACTACTCGGACGTTCCGACAGCGGGCATGTGCTCGACGAACTCGAACGACGCCAGTTGTTCATCAACACCGAGGACGGGGTCCGCTACCGGTACCACCAGGTGCTGCAGGACCATCTCGAGCTCGAACTCCGGGAGCAGCTCGGCGCATCGACAGCCCAGGACTGGTACGCGCAGGCCGGCGCGAACCTGGAAGCGGCCGGGGAGGCGAGCGCCGCGTTCCGCGCGTACGTACGCGCCGAGCAATGGGCGGCGGCCCAGCGGCTGCTGCATGTGCGAGGCGCCGACGTCGTGGCCACGCCGCTCGGTCCGGTGGCCGAGCGGATCCCCCTCAACCTGGCGAGCGAGGATCCATGGCTGGTCTTGGCAGAGGCTCGCCGGCTGGTCCGGCACGGCACGCTCGCCCGCGCCGTCATCGCATACCGCAAGGCTGAATCGCTGACGACGGACCTGGATGTTGCCGCGCTGTGCCGCCTGGAGCGCCGCCAGACCGCCTTGTGGCTACCAGATGATGGCGTGATCGTTGATGACTGGACGGGGGTGGTACGCGCAGCCACACGACGAAGCCCTGAACGCGCGGCGCGGACAGCGGCGGCCAGGGCAGGCCCGGCCGGCCGGCTGGCCGCTGGCCTGGCGGACCTCCTCGGCGGCGCGCTGGACAGGGCGGACGCGGCATTGCGAGACACCGCGCGCGATCCCGGCGCGGGGCAGCAACTGGTGCAGATCGCGGCCTATGCCCGTGCCTTGATCGGGCTGCTCACCGGCCGCGTCCGGTCAGATCTTCCCGAGCTCGAAGCCGCGGTGCTTGACGCTGAGGTCGCTCATCGTCCGTGGTGGGCACGGCTGGGCTGCGCGCTGCTTGAAGCCGACGCTGAATACCTGACCGCGCTCGATCAGATGAGCGCGCAGGCCGAGGCGGAAGAAGACCTGTGGGGCTGCGCACTTATCCGACTGCTGACCGGCATCGTCGCGCGCGAAGCCGACGTCCTCGAAGGCGCTGCCACGGTGTTCGGCCAGCTCGGTGCCCCGGTCCTGCAGCTGTGGGCGAATTGCCTGGCCGCCGCTGTGGCAGGCGACAGCAAACCGCACCTGACGCGGCATGCGCAGACGACCAGCAAGGTCCTTGACGCGCCAGGAGTGCTACCCGCTGCGCAGCGATGGGCCGCGCAGACGGCTGGCGCACTCGTGATCCCCGCACCGCGGCGGCCGATGGTTCAGCTGCGCGTTCTTGGCGGTTTCGAGCTCACGATCGGCGGCGTGCTCGTTGACCAGTTCGCGGTCCGTCCGCGCGCGAGGAAGGCTCTGCACGTCCTGGCGCTGCACGTAGGCCAGTCCGTGCACCGCGACATGCTCGCGCAGGCCGTGTGGCCGGACAGCGGCCCCGACGCGGCCCGCCGCAGCGTTCACGTGGCCATATCCAGTCTCCGGCATCTGCTCGAGCCGGACGCTCAGCGCGGGCAGTCGCTCCTGCTACCCAGGCTGGGTGATTCATACACGCTGGCGCTTCCGGGCGGAAGCCGTTGTGACCTGCTGGATTTCCAGGCGGCGCTGGACAGTGCGCGAACCGCGCGGCTGTCGGGTGACTCGTCGGCCGAGCGGACGAGCCTGCGCCGGGCCATGAGCTGCTGCGGAGGGGACCTGCTGCCCGAAGATGGCTCGGCGGAGTGGGTTGTGGCCGAGCGGGAACGGCTGCGGCTTGCCGCCGCCGACGCCGGTGAGCAGCTTGCTCGCGCGGAGGCCGCGGCCGGCGATGTCGGCGCCGCGGTTGAGCAGGCACGGCACGCCCTCTCGTTCGACACGTACCGCGACAGCACCTGGCGGCTGCTCATCCAGCTGCACGAGCGGGCGGGCGACCTGTCAGCCGCGCACGCGACACGCCGGCAATACGACAAGATCCTCGCCGAACTCGGTGCCGACACCGGCGGGGTGCTGTCCCGCCAAGGCTAAAAATGGGCCTCGATGGAGTCGCGCTTGCGGTGGTAGACGGGCCGGGCCCGCAGGTCGTGCTGTGACATGCGGGCCGCCCACCGCCTGTCCGACGTCACGGTCGGCGCGGATGCGGACATGATCTCCGAGGCGAACCAGAAGGCCATCGAGGCCGCGGGCCTGTCGTTCATCTTTGGCATGAAGATCCCCGACGTCCACTATCAGGTCGTCCGGTGGCGCAGGGAGCACCCCGGGGAGGAGATGCCCGACGGGCACGTCTTCGCCCAGCCCTGGCCGGCCGGGCCGTCATCGCAGCGCCGTGACCAGTGGATCTACTACCAGTTCAGGGCCGACCGGGCCCGGCGGATGCTGCGCGGGATCGACGAGCAGGCCGCCAAGGCCGCCAAGACCGTCGCCGGGCTCGCCCCGGTCAAGCGGAACCGGTTCATCGCCCTCGACGGGGCGGTCAAGAGCGTGAACCGCGAGCTGCAGGCCAGGGCCAGGGACCTGGCCGGCCTGAAGGGCTACGTCACCAACCTCGCCGCCTGCCCCGACGGCACCCCGTCACGCCGGAGTTCGTGATCGGCAGCTACCACCAGCTCTGGAACATCGAGGAAAGCTTCCGCCGATGTGCTCGATGTTCCGCAAGTTCGGCGTAGGCGCGGGCCATCCGTCCCGGCGTGCCGCGCAGGCTCTCCGAATCCAGGGCAACGCCGAGCGCCTGGAGTAACTGCCCGGCGGCGAGTTCGGCCACGGCCAGGTCGGCGCCTTCGGCGCTGTCGGGTAGCAGGTCGTCGCCATCCGGCCCGGGCACCCCGGCTGGCCAGCCAACGACATGTCCGCCGTCCGCTCGTGGGACACCGCACGTCATGAGTTGCTCCTCGGTTGGAAATTTAGCTAATAAAGTTTTCTCTTATTTTCGGCCAACAGTCAAGCCCCAGCTCACGAAGGCTTAGCCCATCACGGAGAACACTTGCTGGTGTTACGATGATGCGCGTGAAGGCTGATCCCGCGATCAGGGCCATAGCGGCGCTCGATGACGACCTGCGGTTGGGGATGTATGAGTTCATCCGTGCCGCCCGCCGTCCGGTGACCCGCGACGAGGCCGCGGCCGCGGTAGGGATCTCCCGCAAGCTGGCCGCGTTCCACCTGGACAAGCTCGTCGACGCGGGCGCACTCCGCGCGCACTACCAGTCAGCCGACGGAGTCCGCAGGGTCGGCCGTGTTCCGAAGGTGTATGAGCTCTCCGCCGCGGACATCCGGGTGAGCCTTCCGCAGCGCAGCTACGACATGCTGGCGGGCATCCTGATGGACGCGGTGCTCAGCGAGGACCGCGGGGAGAGCGCCCGCGACGCCGTGCGGCGCGTGGCACGCGACCGCGGGGAACAGATCGGCGCCGCGGAGCGCCAGCTGGCCAGGCCGGGGCGGCTCGGTGCCGAGCGTGCCCTGACGCTGGCGGGCAAGCTGCTCGCCGAGCGTGGCTTCGAGCCCGACCGGGAATCACCCGGCTGCCTGCGGCTGCGCAACTGCCCGTTCCACCCGCTCACCGTCAGGGCGCCGGACCTGGTGTGCGGCCTCAACCACGCCTTCGTCAGCGGGATGATGGACGGGTTGCAGGCGTCAACCGTGGACGCCGTGCTCGACCCGCGCGCGGGCGAGTGCTGTGTTGAGCTGCGCGCCCGCTCATAACACCAGCATTTGTTGGCCCAACGTAAACAGCTGGCCAGCGATTTGGCCGCACCCCTCGCGCTGCTACCGTCCCGTCATGAGCATCCCATTCAGCGAAGCGACACTCAGGCTGCTCGACGGGAAGAACTACGCGGTCCTGGCCACCGTGAATCCGGACGGCAGCCCGCAGACCTCGGTGGTGTGGGTCGGCCGCGACGGCGGTGACCTCGTGTTCTCGACCGTGGAGTGGCGGGTCAAGCACCGGAACATGCTGCGCGATCCGCGCGTCAGCGTCACGGTGATCGACTCCACGGACCCGGAGAACTACGTCGAACTGCGCGGCCGGGTGTCGATGACTCCGGATGAGGGGCGGCAGGTCGATACGCGGCTGTCCTGGAAGTACGACGGCAAGGATCCCGGCGAGGACAAGCCTGGCGCGGTCCGCGTGGTCGTCCGGATGGAGGTGGAAAAGGCCACCGGGTACGCCGCTTAGGCTGGGGACATGGGCACGTGGGGGTCGGCACTGACCTCCGATGAGTTCGCCGCGATCCGCGGCGCGGGCTTCGAACCGGTCGGCCAGGTGTTCGGCGCGGCCGTGTACAGCGCAGCGCCGGCCGGGGACTGCCCAGGCGCGTGGCGGTCTTTCGGGCCGCTCGTGCAGGCCAGGTACGAGGCGCGGCAGACGGCCATCGAGCGGATGGCCGCCGAGTGCGCCCGGCTGGGCGGGCACGGGGTGGCGGGCGTCCGGCTGACCTTGGGAGACTTCGCACTCGGCGGGGTGGAGTTCACGGCCATCGGGACCGCGGTGCGCGCCCCGGGTGTCGCATGCGGGAACCACGCGCCCTTTACCTCCGACGTATCCGGGCAGGATTTCGCCAAGCTGATCGCGATGGGCTGGGTACCGGTAGGGCTCGTGCTCGGCATCTCCATCGGCGGCAGGCACGATGACCGGGCGACCAGCCGCCAGGCTCGCTGGTGGTCGGGGAACACCGAGATCGCCGGCTGGACCGAGGTCGTCAACCGGTGCAGGCACGACGCAAGGCGCGAGCTGGAAACCGACGTGCGGCGACTCGGCGCGGAAGGCGTGGTGGTCGCTGCCATGCGGTTGCGGGTACGGGAGCGGGACTGCCCGCTAACGGTCGGCCGCCGCGATCACATCGTGGAGGCGACCCTCATCGGCACAGCCATCGCCAGGTTCTCGCACGCCGGCCGGCGTCCGGCTGGCCCGCCGCTGGCCGTCATGTCGCTCGATCCGCAGCGCCGCCAGGCAGCCAGGGTCCGGAATTAAGAGCCTGTTTGGGAACCTGCGGCACGATCGGCTGTTCAGCTTCTAACACTTGGATCTTTCCGGCCTTCTGTGCGTGTCGGTCACCCGGGACCACAGGGGCTCCTGGTAGTGGCAGTGGTGTCTACTCCCTGCCACACCAGGAGCCCTGTATGGGGTTGTACCTTGTTCAGCCGGTTTCCGCATCCCCGCGCCCCCGCTGGCCGGCGTGCCCTGCCGGTGCTGCCCGGCTGGTTCGCGCAGCGCCCGGGCGCGACGGTACCCCTCGGACATGACCGATGCGGAGTGGGCGGTGATCGAGCCGCTGCTGCCCGCGCCTGGCTGGATGGCGGGCAAAGGGGGCTCGCCGGGCAGCTACTGCCGCCGCGACATCATCGACGGCATCCGCTACCTGGTCCATAACGGCGGCGTGTGGCGGGCGCAGCCCGCGGACCTGCCGCACTGGCGCACCGTTTACGGCTACGTCCGGGACTGGCACCGGAGCGGCGCGACCCGGCGGATGCACGACCAGCTGCGCGAGCAGGTCAGGGTGCTGGCCGGCCGCCGCCCGCAGCCCACGGCGGCGATCATCGACTCCCAGTCCGTCAAGGCCGCCGGCACTGTGGCCAGGAACAGCCGCGGCTACGATGCCGGGAAGAAGATAGAAGGCCGCAAGC
>Ga0187807_1000241_pt1 | contig 16863 bp, 14 predicted proteins | sample NC_wetland_sal_i_4_FD_132432 | JGI IMG/M metagenome (GOLD analysis project Ga0187807, IMG submission 132432) | Wetland sediment microbial communities from Neuse River Estuary, North Carolina, USA - ASW_2 | ecosystem: Environmental > Aquatic > Freshwater > Wetlands > Sediment | place: USA: North...
ACGCGGCCGACCGGCCAGGAATGCTGGCCGAATGGCGGCGCAATATGGCGGATCTGGCTCAGGCGCCCAATGTCTACCTCAAGGTCGGAGGCATCGGCTACAAGTCGTTCGTCGAACAGTCCGTTCTGGACGGCCCTCGGTCGTCTGAGTTCCTCGCCGAGTACTGGAAGCCCGAGATCTGCTTTGCCATCGAGACCTTCGGCCCGGAGCGCAGCATGTTCGAGACCAACTATCCGGAGGACAGGCACCTGACCGACTTCGTCGTCTTGTGGAACACCTACAAGCGGATCGCGGAGGGCTTCAGCGCCGGCGAGCGGTCGTGGGTGTTCGAGAGGGCGGCCAGATCGCTGTACGACATCTGATCAGCGGACGAGAAGATCAGGGGACGCGAAATGAGCAATCCAGCGACTGCGGTGTTCGTCCACGGCGGTTGGCACGACGGGTGGAGCTGGCACCTTGTGCGCGAGCTTCTGGACGCGCGTGGCGTCCCGTCGGTCGCGCTTGACCTCCCGATGACGACGCTCGACCGCGACGCGGCGGTGCTGAGCGCCGCCCTGGCCGGGATCCAGGGGGACGCGGTTGTCGTCTCCCATTCCTGGGGCGGCAGCGTCGCGACGCTCGGCGCGATCGGCGCACCCAACGTCAGGCATCTCGTTTACATCGCCGCGGTCCTGACCGAGGCCGGTCACCCGACCCTCGCCCCGTCCCCGGTGCCCGTCGAGGGCCGCGAGACGCTGCGGTCCAAGGTCATCATCGAGACGGACACGACGACGGTCATCGACCGCGAGGTCAGTCTGGCGGCGTTCTACCACGACGTGGAGCCGTCGCTCGCCCGGCAGGCCGCGTCCCGGCTGCGACCGTTCCAGAAGACCGGCTATGCCGTCATCGACACGGACGCGGTCGCCGCGTGGCGGACGATCCCGACGACCTACGTGGTGTGCGCCGATGACCGCATGATCCATCCCGATACGCAGCGCGAGATGGCGGCCGCGGCGGGCGCGGAGGTCCTCGAGTGGCCTTCCAGCCACTCGCCATTCCTGTCGCATCCCGACCTCGTGGCCGACCTCGTGGCCCGGCGAGCGGGGTCCGCTCCGGGCTGAGTGCCCCGGCGCGTGCCCTCGCCGGCCGCGATCGCCCCGATTGCGGGTGTTGATCACGGTTGACGGTAACTGTCCGCAGGACTAACGTGCTCTCAAGTTGTAGGACAAACAGTCAGTCGCACAGTTGACAGCCCTCGGCGAGGGTTCGCGTCAGCTCCGACCTATGGACCCGTTTTAGGGGGAATCTTCATGCACCGTCTTCACACCGCTGTGCGGCATCCCCGGTGGAGATCCTCTGATGCCGGCCGCCGGGCCTCCCGGCCCCGGCTCCGTGTCGCGGCCATCGCGGTTCTCGCGCTGGCAGTGGCGGCACTCTCCGCATGTGGTTCGTCCGCTGTGACAAGCAGCGGCTCAACCCCAACGGCATCGGCGCCACAAGCGACAAGCTCGTCATCGTCGGCCGCCGCCGCGGGCGGCAGCAGCACGGCCACCGTCGGTCTCAGCGCGGTGCCGTCGGGCGCCCAGCAGGACTACACGCATTACAACCTGTACGCGCAGCTGTACCCGAACGCCTACCAGAACCTCAAGCCCGCGACCGGGAAGGTGCAGTACTGCGAGAGCACGTTCTATCTCGGCAACACCTACCAGCAGGGCGAGGTCACCGCGTACAAGCAGATGGTGTCCCAGCTGGCGGCGGCCGGGCAGGCCCAGAGCAACTTCATCGTCGAGAACTCCAACAACAGCACCGCCACTCAGGTGTCGCAGTTCCAGAGCGAGATCGAGAGCGGCTGTAACGTCATCTTCCTGGACGCCGGCTCGACGACCGCCTTCTGCTCGCAGTTCACGACCGCGCTCCAGAAGAACGTCATAGTGGTCTCGCTCGACCCGGTGTACTGCAACAACGCCATCACGGTCTCGTTCGACGTCTACCAGAACTCCTACGAGCTGGCGGCTAACCTCTACAAGGCGATGAACTACCAGGGCAACCTGCTGGAAATCACCGGGGTGCCGGGCGTCGCCGACGCCGCGACGGCGACCGCGGCCGCGACCGCGGCGATGCAGGGACACTCCGGTCTCAAGGTCGTCGGCAGCTACACCGGTGAGTGGACGGCCTCGGTCGCCCAGCAGGCGACGGCGCAGTGGCTGGCCAGCCACCCCGGCGTGAAGGTCGACGGGATCATCGACGAGGGCGCGATGGGCGTCGCCGCCGAGACGGCGCTGCAGCAGGCCGGACGGCCGCTGGCGAAGGTGTCGCTGCAGGAGGGCGACTGCCAGGAGCTGGCGTTCCAGAAGCAGAACCCCTCGCTCGTCCCCTTCATGACGGACCAGGCCCCGGCGCCGGGCGCTTACGCGACCATGGATGTCGCGCTGCGGCTACTGGCCGGGCAGCAGCCCGCCCTCGACACGATCCTGTACCCGATTCCCGGCCCGACCGCCGCGACGTTCAACCAGTGGTACACGTCCTCGATGACGACGAGCAGCGCGTGCTTCGCCTCGCCGAAGCCTGCCCTGCCGGCGATCGCGAGCTACCTCAACCAGTTCTTCACCGGCGGCCAGCCGGTGGCGAGCTTCCCCGAGCCCTCGTGACCGGGCGAGCGGGATAGCGGCGAAGTCCCTCTTATCAGTAAGGTCCGAGCACGGCGGTTGCCCGCCGTGCTCGGACCTCCGATAGAGAAGAACGGCAAGGATGACCGACTCAAGCCCGATCTCCGCCACTGACGGGTCGCCCGCGCCAGCCCCGACGACCGGTCAGCCGGCCAGCACCTCGAAGACCGTCACCGCCGTCATCGCAGCCAACTTCACGAACTGGCTGCCCTACATCCTGGTGCCGGTCCTCTTTATCCTGTCCCTGTTTTTCATCTCCGGGTATTTCAGCAAGCTGAGCATCATCTCCCTGCTGATCCTGGCCAGCCTGCTCGGCTTGTCCTCCCTGGGGCAGACGATGACGATCATCGCCGGCGGCATCGATCTGTCGATTCCGGCGGTGATAGGCCTGTCGGACATCATCGTCACCCAGCTGTACTACAAGCACTGGTCACTGCCCGTCATCTTTCTCGCGATCGCGGCGCTGGCGATCTTCGTCGGGACCATCAACGCCGTGTCGTCCGTGCTCCTGCACGTTCACTCGCTGATCACGAGCTTCGGCATGAGCCTGGTGGTGTCCGGGGTCGCGCTGGAATGGAGCAACGGCGCCACCACAGGGGCGGTGCCGGGATGGCTGACGAGCAGCGTCTCGGCTATCGGGCACACCGGGCCGATCCCGATTCCGCTCATCATCATCGTGTGGGCGGTCGCCTCGGTGCTCGCGGTGGCCTTCATGCGGCTGACCCGGGTGGGACGGGAAACGTATGCGCTCGGCGCGAACGCCGTCGCGGCGCGGCTGGCCACCGTCCGGTCGACCTGGGTGCTGGTCGTGGTGTTCTCGATATCCGCGCTGTGCGCCGCCATGACCGGGGTATTTTTCGCCGGCTACAGCGGCATCCCCGACCCCACCGTCGGGCAGCCGTACTTCTTCCTGACGATTACCGCGGTCATGATCGGGGGCACCTCGCTGCTCGGCGGCCGCGGCGGATACCTCAGGACCGTCATGGGCGCGCTGATCGTCGCCGAGCTGACCACGCTGCTTGTCGGGGTTGGCTTCAATGCCTCGTTCCAGGAACTGGCCCTTGGCATCCTCGTCATCGCGCTGACAAGTACCTACGGGCGGGAGCTCAAGGTTGCCGCGAAGATATGAGCGCGCCGTTCTCACGGAGAGGGGCAGCACAGTGAGTTCCGCCGACGGAGCGACTCGCCTCGTCATCGAGGGCCTGTCCCGGTCGTTCGGTGAGACGCGTGCGCTGACCTCGGCGACCCTGCGTGTCCGCCCCGGTGAGATTCACTCGCTGGCGGGCGAGAACGGTTCAGGCAAGAGCACGCTGATCAAGATCCTCAGCGGCGTTCTCCAGCCGGACTCGGGCACGCTGACCTGGGAGGGCGACGTCACACGGCTCGGCAACCCGAGCAGCGCCCAGGGCATGGGCATCGCCACGGTGTTCCAGGAGACACTGATCGCGCCGGAGATGACCGTGCGCGACAACATCTACCTGGGAACTGACCGGCTCTTCAGGTACGGGCGCAGGAAAGGCGAGGAAGTCGCCGGCGCCCGGCAGGCGCTCAGTGACCTCGGCCTGGACGGACTCGACCTGGACCGGCCGATGTGGACGCTCTCGCTGGCCGAGCGGCAGCTGACGACGGTGGCCAGGGCGATCATCCGCCCATGGCGGCTGCTCATCCTCGATGAGGCGACCTCCGCGCTTGACCATCACCAGCGGGACCGCCTGTTCGACTACCTGCGGCTGTCCCGGTCCGAAGGGAAGTCGGTCCTGTTCACCTCGCACCGGATGGACGAGGTACTCGGGCTGGCGGACCGGATCACCGTCCTGCGGCAGGGCGCGACCGTCGCCACGATGGCCGGGAGTGAAGCCTCGCGGATCGGCATCCTCGGTCATATGTCCGGGCGCGCCGGCGTCGGCGATGTCGTCACCGCCGAGCCCGCACCGCGCCGGCCCGGTGAACGGGAGCAGGGCCCGTCGCAGCGGCCGGTCCTGCGCGTCGAGGAGCTGACCCTGCGTGCCACGTCCAAACCGATCTCGATGGAAGTCGGGGCCGGCCAGATACTCGGTCTTGCCGGGCTCGAGGGCCAGGGCCAGGTCGAGTTCGTGGAGTGCCTCTCGGGGCTCAGGCGGCCCGCGGCCGGTCACGTGCTGGCGCTCGGGGGCAACGGCGAGTCCCGCCCCGTCCGCAGCTACCGGGGCGCGAACCGGCTGGGCATCAGGTATGTGCCGCGCGACCGCCGGCACGAGGGCCTGTTCGGCCCGTTGTCGGTATTCGACAACTTCGCGGTCACGCTGTGGACCGACCTCAACCGGCTGGGGTGGCTGAGACGGCAGCAGGCGCGGAAGAGGTTCGACGACTTCGCCGGGTCGTCGCGGCTGGTCAGCGCGTCGCCCAGGCACCCGATCAGCACTCTCAGCGGCGGGAACCAGCAGAAGGTCCTGCTGGGGCGCTGGATCGCGATGCGTCCCCGGGTGCTGGTCGTCAACGACCCGCTCCGCGGCGTTGACCACAACACCAAGGAAGAACTCTACGGATTGTTCCGCCGGCTGGCCGCCGGCGGAGTGGCGATCGTCTTCCTCTCGACGGAAATCGTCGAGCTGCTCACGCTCACCGATCAGATCGCGGTGTTTCATGAAGGAAGTCTCGTAGCGATGCTGCCAACCGAGATGTCATCGGATACCGACGTCGTGGCCGCCATGTTCGGCGACCAGCGGGCCGGCGACGGCGAGCCCGGCCGCGACGGCGAGCCCGGTCGCGACGGCCAGCGCGGCGGCGACGGCGAGCCCGGCCGCGACGGCCAGCGTGGCGGCGGTGCCGATGGCTAGCGTCCTCACGCGCCGGGCGCAGCCGCAAGCGCTGGCCCCGCCGGCGGTGCGGCAGATCCTGCGGCGCAACAGCTACGCGGCGGTTCCGCTCGCGCTGCTCGTCGTGCTGTTCATCGTGAACGCCGCGGTTCAGCCGCAGTTCGTGGCCCAGCAGAGCTGGGCGTCGTCCATGGCGGTGCTGTGCCCGACGGTGCTGACCGCGATGGCGGTGACGCTGCCCGTGTTGTCGGGCAATGGCGGCATCGACCTGTCGGTCGGCCCGCTGGCCGGGTTCATGACCGTGCTGATCGCGGCGGTGCTCGTCCCGGCGGGGATCACGACGCCGGAGCTGATCATCCCCATCGTCATCGTGTTCGGTGCGCTGTCCGGCGCCATTAACGGGGTGCTTGTCGCGTATGTCCGGCTGCCCGCCATCATCGCCACGCTGGGCATGTACCTCTTCTACGAGGGACTGGGCACCGAGGTGCTGCCCCAGGCCGGCGGAAGCGTGCCGGTCTGGCTGGTGAAACTCAACGGCTCGTTCGGGCCCATCCCGGCCGTCTGGGTGGTCTTCGCCGTCATCGCGCTCGTGTGGCTGCTCGTGACGCGGGGTTCCTACCCGCGCAACTTGCTGGCCGTCGGCGGCGACGAGCGAGCCGCCTACACGGCCGGCGTGCACGTGGCGAGACTGCGGCTGATCACCTACTCCATCGGGGGAGTGCTCGCCTGCCTCGCCGGCCTGATGCTCACCGGCCTGATTCAGTCCGGGGACGGTACGGTCGGCCCGCCTTACACGATCAGCGCGCTCACGGCGGTGGCGCTCGGTGGCATCAGCCTCGCCGGCGGCCGGGGCGGCCTGCTCGGTGGCGCGCTCGGCGGGGGAGTGCTGTTCCTGATCCAGGAACTGCTGACCGACGCGCACGTCTCGGTCTACCAGGTCAGCGTCGTCGACGGCATCATCCTGATCTTCGCGCTGGCCCTGAACGGCACTGTCGAACATCTGCGGAGGCGGGCCGCCGTGTCGCGGCGTGGCTGAGCACGGCGGCCGACTACCTGATTGGGGATAAAGAGCCAGATGGAGAATCGCCAGTGGCTGACGGAGCTGTTCTCGCTGTCCGGGAAGGTAGCGCTGGTGACAGGCTCCCGCGCGGGGCTTGGCCGGGCGATGGCGACCGGACTCGCCCAGGCTGGGGCCGAGGTTGTGCTGCATGGCCACCATGACGATCTCGACGAGACAGAGGCGGAGATCGCGCGGGCGGGCGGGAAGTCACGCCGGTGGATCGCCGATCTGCTGGCGATCGACGCGCTCGGCGCACGCATCGACGACTTGCTGGCGGAGACGCGCGTCGACATCCTCGTCAACAACGCCGCGACGTTCATCAGGCAGTCTGCTCTCGAGCTGAGCTTCGAGCGGTGGCGTGAGGTCCAGACGGTGAATCTGGACGCGGCATGGCTGCTCTGCCAGCGCATCGGCGCGCCGATGGTGGAGCGCGGCGCCGGCAAGATCATCAACGTCGGATCGCTGGCGGGGCTCCAGGGCCCGGTGAACCGAAGTGCCTACTCCGCGTCCAAGCACGCGATCATCGGCCTCACGAAGGCGCTGTCGAACGAGTGGGCCGGCAGCGGTGTCCAGGTCAACACCATCGTTCCTGGCTACTTCAGAACGGGCCGCCAGAGCCCGGCCTACACCGACCCTGTGGTCCAGGCGCGCATCCCCGCTGGCCGCTTCGGCGAGCCGGAGGACATCGTCGGCAGTGTCGTCTACCTCGCCTCCCGCGCGGCGGACTACGTCACCGGACACCAGCTCATCGTCGACGGGGGCTGGTACGCGCGCTAGCGAAGGCGCTCCGCGCTTGACCCTGGCCGCGTGCGCAGGGCAGACTAAACGTATAATCGTCAGACAATCAGTCAAAGCTACAGGCATGGGCGGTGCGGTGCAGACAGGTGCGGTGCAGACAAGCGATCAGATTGCCGAGATGCTCATCCAGTACGGCGTGAGTCATTTCTTCTTCGTCCCCGTCATCCTGCCGGAGACGGTCAAGCGCATGAGCCGGCGCGGCATCTTGCCGGTGATGACACACGGCGAGAAGGCGGCCGCCTACATGGCCGACGGCTACGCCCGGATCAGCCGCAAGGTCGGGGTGTGCGGCGCGCAGGCGATCGGGTCGACGAATCTCGCGGCAGGCCTGCGCGACGCCTACATGGCCAGGACGCCGGTCGTCGCCCTGTCCGGCGAGCCCGACGCGCAGAACTCTTACCGCAATCTCTACCAGGACGTCGACGACCACGGCGCCTTCGAGGCCGTGACGAAGTGGAACGCGCACGTGCCCGGTCCGGCCCGCTTCCCCGACCTGCTGCGGCAGGCGTTCCGCGCGGCCAGCTCCGGTGTGCCCCGGCCGGTGCATCTCGGCCTGGCCGGCCGGACCGGCAACCCGGGCGACTCGCCGGCCGAAGGCGTCACCCGCGCCGAACCGCGGTACGGCACGTCGCCGAGCGACCGGCCGATGGCCGCGGACTCGTCGGTCGTCGCGGCAGTGGAGCTTCTCGGCGGAGCCCGGCGGCCGGTGATCCTGGCCGGGAACGGCGTTGCCCGCTCGGGCGCGGCGCGCGAGCTGGTAGCCCTGGCGGAGCAGCTCAGGATCCCGGTGGTCATGACGCTGAACGGCCTGGCCACGATCGGCTTTGACCACCCGCTCTACGGTGGCGTGGTCGGCGAGTACGGGGCGGATTTCGCCAACGCGATCCTGCTGCGCGCCGACGTCGTGCTGGTAGCGGGCTCCTCGCTGGGGAGCATGACCACCAGGAGCTGGAGCCTCATCCCGGCGGACGCGCAGATCATCCAGGTGGACATCGATGGGGCGGAGATCGGCCGGAACTTCGAGTGCGCGGTGCCGATGGTCGGTGACGTGCGTGCGGTCATCGGACAGCTGGCCGCCGCGGCCGGATTCCAGGGGCCGGCGGACTGGGGCGCGGAGATAGCGGACATCAGAGCCGCCTGGCGGGCCGCGGTGCGGGGGAGCGAGACGTCGGACGCCGTGCCGATCCGGCCGGAGCGGCTGTTCAGCATGGTGAGCGATGAGATGGCGGCTGACGCGATCGTGGTCGGTGACACCGGCCACGCCGGCGCCTGGACCGCACGCCACATCCGGCTGTCGGGCCGGCAGTCCATCGTTCGCGCGGCCGGCTCGCTGGGCTGGGGCCTGCCTGCCTCGCTGGGCGTGAAGTGCGCGTGTCCCGATCGCGAGGTCATCTGCGTGACCGGAGACGCCGGGTTCTTCTACCACCTCAGCGAGCTGGAGACCGCCAGGCGGTACGGGCTGAAGGTGATCGTGGTGGTCAACAACAACACGTCGATGAATCAGGAAGCCTTCTTCTGGGATGAGGGCTCGGCCGACCAGGAGAAGAACTGGCAGTTCCATGACGCTGACCTCGCCGAGATCGCGCGGGGCTTCGGCTGCCACGGCGCGCGCGTGGACGATCCCGCTGATTTCGCCGCGGCACTCGACAAGGCCCGGGGATCCGGGCTGCCAGCGGTGATCGACGTGCGGACCGATATCGCGGTCGCGGCGCCGCAGAGCCTCGGCCCGGCACTGTAGGCGACCCCGCAGCACGCCGCTCAGCCGCCCGCTCAGCCGCCGGCTCAGGAGATGGCGAGCGGCGCGATCACCTCGATGTCGGTGCGAACGTCGATGACAGCCGGCCGGTCAGCCGCCAGCGCGCGCTCCAGGCCCGGCCGGAGGTCACCGGGCTTGTCGACGCGGATCCCGAGCGCCCCCATGTCCGTCGCCACCTTGGCCAGGTCCACGTCGGCGTAGGTCCACATCCGGCGGGACGCTGGCGTCTGCTTGCCGTCGTAGGCACGGTCGAAGCCGCGCTTGCTCTGGTTGCCCCCGCTGTTGTCGTTGACGATGGTGACGGTGTTGATGTTCCAGCGCACCGCGGTCTCGATCTCGGCCAGGTGGTAATAGAGGCCCGCGTCTCCGGTGAAGACGATGACCGGCCTGCCGGGGACGGCGCACTTGGCGCCGATTCCGGCCGAGAAGGCCCAGCCGAGGTGACCGCAGCTGCGCAGGTAATCCTGGCCTGGCTGGGTCAGGTCGAAATACTGGGACATCCACATGCCGGCGTGCCCGGTGTCCACCAGGACAATCGCGTCGTCCGGCATGATCGAGGTCAGGTCGGTGCACAGGCGCTCGGGCCGGATCGGCAGGTCGTCGCTGGTCATGACGCTGTCGTGCCGTGCCCGCCAGGACGCCTTGAGGTCATCCACCTCAGCGAGCCACGCGGCCCGGCGCGCGGCCGTGGCCGGGTCGGCTAGCTCGCGCATCCGGCTGAGCACGGCGCGCGCGTCACCGAGCACCCTGGCCTGCAGCGGGTAGTTCCGGCCGAGGGTGGCCGGCTCGATGTCGATCTGGATGGCCGGCGTGCCGATCGGCGGCACCGCCCAGAAATGGGTTGTCATGCCGCCTGTCTGGGTGCCGATGAAGCAGACGAGGTCGGCCCGGTTGACGATCTGGTTCGCGCACTCGCGCGAATAGGTCCCGACCACGCCCGCGCTCAGCCGGTGGGTGCCGGCGATGCTGACCCGGCCGTTCGCCGACGTGGCCACCGGGATCCCGAGAGCCTCGGCCAGCGCGACGAGCTCGCTGGCCGCGCCGGACCAGCGGACCCCGCCGCCGGCCACGATCACCGGCCGGGCCGCGGCTTCGAGCAGGGTCAGGGCGGCGCGCACGGCCTCGTCGTCAGGTCGCGGCCGGAACGCCGGTACGGCCGCGAACTCGGGCTCGACGAGGTCATCGAGCACTCCTGCTTCCCGGTCGAGTTGCCCCTCGTTCCCCTGAATCTGCAGGTGAACCGGTCCCGGTGAACCAGTCGTCGCAACCCGGAACGCGTACCGCAGCATGTCGGGCAGCCGGGTGACGTCGTCGACCGTGCCGTTGAACTTGGTGACCTGCTCGAACGCGGGGACGTCGTCCACCTCTTGGTAGACACCGCGGAACTTCGTCTCCGGGAGCCGGCCGCCGGTCAGCGCGATCACCGGTGATCGGGCGAGGAACGGCTCGCGCAGGCCGGCCGCCAGGTTGAGGGCGCCGATAACCTGCGCGGCGCACACGCCTGGCCGGCCGCCCGCGCGCGCGTAACCGTCGGCCATGTAGACGGCCGCCTTCTCCCCGTGCGTGCTCACCGGGGAGATCTCCGGGTACAGGCGCTCCAGCTCGGCAAAGGTCCGGCGCATGACGGCGGGCACCATGAACAGGTGCGTGACGCCATAGCCGTGTAGCATCTTCGCGACCGCGGTCGCGCCCTCTTGCTCGATTCCGTGCGCGGTGCTCACCAGGCAGCTCCTTCATGGCGTAGCTCCGTCGATGCACGCGGTCAGGGCCGGGCCGACGTATGACTATCATACAATAACGTCGCGGCACGCGGCCACGCCCGGTGCAATCTAAGCTGCGGACCTAGCCGGCCGCTTCCTCGGCGAGGGCGCTGAAGGCGGCCATGCCCGCGGCCTCCACGTGATGACTGCACGCTTTCGCGGCCGCGTCGGCGTCGTTGGCCGCGACCGCGGCGACGATCTCGGCCAGTTCGGCCATGCTCTCGGCGGCACGGCCTGGCCTGGTCAGCGACAGCGACCGGAGCAGGTTGATGCGGGCATGCAGCGTGCTGGCGATGGACCGCAGTGCCTCGTTGCCGGCGCCGTCGAACAGCACGTCGTAGAACTTGTCCTTCGCGGCGAGCCAGGCTGGTGAGCCCTTGGATGCCGCTCGCTCCACGGCCCGGTACGCGCTCGACAGCGCCCGCCGCTGCGCGTCGGTGGCGTTCTCGACGAAGAGCCGGCCGGCTAGCGCCTCGAGTGCTGATCGCACCTGGTAGAGCTGCCGTGCCTCCTCGACCGTGACCTGGGCCACGATGGTCCCCTTGTTGGGGATCGTCGTGACGAGCCCTTCTGCCGCTAGCTCCCGGAGTGCCTCGCGGATGCTTGTCCGGGAGACACCGGTCAGCTCGACGAGCTCGCGCTCGATGAGCCGCTGGCCGGGAGCCAGCTTGCGGTCGAGAATGGCCTGCCGGAGATTGTCGAGGACACGAGAACGGATGGGCGCCGGCGCGCGCTCCACCCGCAGGCTCTCAGCTATCCCCATGTCAACACCCTCGCAATCTCGCCTTAATAAGCCACGCCGGCCACGCCGCCGTACAACAACGGAGGCACGATTGAATGACCGTCCGGCAACTTATTCTATCGGCTGGTACCCGTTTCTAGCAGCCGGTACGCGCCAGGATCCCGGGCTGTGAGGCGGAGGTTCTCACCCGGTGCCCGGCGACCTGCGCGCTCCGGGCCGCCAGCCCCGGCTGCGGGGCCGGATATTGACGGGCTACCTGGCCCGCCCCTAGGCTACGTAGCGGGTTTTCATACTGTCTGTCAGTCCTACAAAATGAGTGGCATACCAGGTGACCGGCGGTTTGCGGCATCGCGATGCTGGTTCCACCCTGGTTCCGCATGGCCCCGGCAGCCCGCTGAGGACAGGAGGCGTCGTGAGCTATCAGCTCATCCTGAAGAACGGCCGTGTACCGCGCTGGGGTACGCATCCGCGGGGCTGGCTGCCGGAAACCGCGTCCGGCGCGATGGCGGCGTCATGACGCACCTCGAGCGGCCCTCCTGGGTGGCCGACCTGCACTGGGAGCAGTGCCCCGGCGCCATCAGCCACCGCGACGTCGCCGGCGTGGCAGTCGATGCCTCCGATCAGGTCTACCTCTTCACCCGGTTCGACCATCAGGTACTTGTGTACACCTCAGCGGGAAAGTTCGTCCGGGCGTGGGGCGCCGGGACCTTCACCAACGCGCACAGCATCAGGATCGGCCCCGACGGCGCGGTGTACTGCGTCGACAACGGCGACCACTCCGTCAGGAAGTTCAGCCCGGACGGAGAGCTGCTGCTGACCCTGGGCGTGCCCGGCACCGGCTCGGATACCGGGTACCGGACCGACCTGCCGCCGCGCATCCACTACGTCGAGACGGTCGCCAGGCCGGCCGGGCCGTTCAACGGATGCACGGACATCGCCATCGGGCCTGACGGCGACATCTTCGTCTCCGATGGCTACGGGAACTGCCGGGTCCATCATTTCAGCGCGTCAGGGAAGCTGCTGAACAGCTGGGGAGAGGTCGGCTCCGGGCCCGGCCAGTTCCGGCTGCCGCATGGCGTCTGCCTGACCCCGGACGGCCGGCTGCTCGTCGCCGACCGGGAAAACGACAGGATCCAGATCTTCCGGACCGACGGCAGCTACCTGGGGGAGTGGGACGACATCCTGCGGCCGTCCGGCCTGGCCCTCACGAGCTGGGGCGACGTCGTCGTCGCGCATCTGTGGCGGCCGGCCGACAGCCGCTCGTTCGTCACCGACACGATCGGAACCGACCAGCCGGGGCGCATTTCCCTGCTGAGCCCGAGCGGCGAGCTTCTCGACCAGTGGGGCGCCTCCGCGGATGACAAGGCAGCCGAGGGAAACGTGATCGCGCCGCACTTCGTGGCGGTCGACTCCGCGGACAGCATCTACGTCGGCGAGGTCACGTACACCTACGGGGTCAAGCTGGGCCGGGTCCCCGAGGATCACGCATCGCACCAGGTCCAGAAGTTCACGGCACCCCAGACGGCACCTCGAACGGAAGGCTAGGGCAAGCGCGGATGGCCATGTGGCGCAGCACGGACCGGATCCTGAGCACGCACGGCGGCAACCTGCCTCGTCCTGCCGACCTGGACAACCTGATCGCCGACTGGCGGGACCACCAGCCGGAGATCGAGGAGCGGCTGCCGAGCGCGGTCAAGGAAGTCGTCGACAAGCAGCTGGAGTGCGGCGTCACGATCCTGAACGACGGCGAGTACGTCAAGGCGGCCAGCGGCGCCGATTACGTCGGCTACATCCACTCGCGCGTCACCGGCTGGGAGACGCGCCCGATCGACCCGGCGATCCCCCCGAAGCGCGGCGGCGTGGCGGCCCGTGACCGCCTGCAATTCCCCGGCTTCTACTCCTCCGGGCTCTGGCTGCAGGGCTCGGGCGGTCCGGTGCGGCCCGGATTCTTCAAGCCGGGCGCGCCGCCGGCCCCCACCGAGGAACTCGTCTGCACGTCGCCGGTCGCCTACACCGGCTATGACGCGATCGGCAGGGACGTCGCCGAGCTCGTGGCGGCCGTCGAAGGCCGCGATGCCCAGGGCTTCATCGCGGCGCTTGGCCCGCTGAGCCTCGGCGCGGGTGCGCGGAACGAGTACTACCCGGACGAAGAGTCCTACATGATGGCCGTCGCGGAAGTGATGCACGAGGAGTACAAGGCCGTGACGGACGCCGGGCTCGTGCTGCAGGTTGACGAGCCCGAGTTCGCGACGACCTGGATGTTCTACCCGGACTGGAGCATCGAGGACTACCGGCGGTACCTGTCGCTCGCGGTCGAGGTGATCAACCACGCGATCGCCGGCCTGCCCGAGGACCAGATCCGCTTCCACGTCTGCTGGGGGAGCGGCCACCGCCCGCATGTCAATGACGTGCCGCTGAAAGACATCGCGGACCTGCTGGTCAAGATCAACGCCACCGCGTATTCCGTCGAGGCTGGCAATGTGCGTCACTCGCACGAATGGCGGGTGTGGGAGGACGTGAAGCTGCCCGACGGTAAGACGCTCGTGCCCGGCGTCGTCAGTCATGCGACCGACCTCATCGAGCATCCCGAGCTAGTGGCTGACCGCCTGATCAATTTCGCCAGTGTCGTGGGCCGGGAGAACGTCCAGGCGGGGACCGACTGCGGCATCGGGTCGCGCGTCGGCCATGCCGAGATCGCCTGGGCGAAGCTCGCCGCCATGGCCGAGGGAGCAGCGCTTGCCAGCAAGCGGCTGTGGAAGTGATAGCGCCCTGAGCAAGGAGGACTGTTCGTGATCATCTGCCGGTACGGAAACCCCGTGACCCCGACTCAGCAGCGAACCGACACTTTCACCGGTCTCGTGTTCGCCGACCCGGTGCTCGCGGACGGTGACGGCATCGTCATCAACAACGTTTTCTTCACCCCGGGCGCACGGACGTACTGGCATTCGCATGAGCACGGCCAGATCCTGATGGTGGTCAGCGGCAGCGGACTGATCTGCCCGCACGGCGGCGACGTCCAGGTGCTGACCGCGGGGGACCTCGCCTGGTCGCCGCCCGGCGAGCTGCACTGGCACGGCGCCGCGCCCGCGACCAGCATCCTGCACCGGGCGATATCCCTGGGGCAGACCACCTGGGCATCGCACGTCAGCGACGCGGAGTACGGGGCCGGGGCCGTCGTGTGATGTCCGCGCATTCGATCTGGGTCGTCGAGTACGGGTATGTCGACCAGTTCCCGGCCAGCAACCTGTTCGCCGCGCAGCCGAACGAAGGTTTCCGGCGCATGCCGTACTGCTTCGGCGTCATCAGGACCGCGGATGAGTGCGTTCTCGTGGACGCGGGATTCTGGGATCCCGCGATCCACGATCGCCTGACCGTGAAGTACGGGGAGACGCGATGGAAGCCGCCGGCCGAGGTGCTGGGCCGGACCGGGATACAGCCGGATGACATCGGCGCGCTGCTGCTGACGCACAATCACTTTGATCACGCCGGCTGTGCGGGGGAATTCGCCGGTGCGCATGTGTACATCCAGCGCGAGGAGATCGACCGGTACCGGGCGGCATTGCGCCTGCCGCCGCGATTTGAGTTCCTGACGCGCAACTGCGAGCCGGAGCTGCTCGACGTCCTCGACGCGCGTGACCGGACCGGCCGCCTGACGCTTGCCGACGGTCAGCATGCGGTGACCGACCACATCAGGCTGCTGCCCGCCTTCGACACGCATACCGCGGGCTCGCAGTTCGTCCTGGTGGAGGACGAGGCCTCCGGGCCGTGGCTGTTCGCCGGCGACAACGTCTATGCCTACGAGAACATCGAGGGTCTGCGCGGCGATGGCGTGTACGCCCCGATCGCGATGGCGACCGGCAGCCCGTCAACCTGGCTCGCTGTCACCGACGACGTGCTGCGGTCGGTCGGCGGTGCCACCGGCCGGGTGCTTCCGTTTCATGACAGCGCGGTATGGCAGCGGTTCCCGTCGCGCGAATACAGCGACGGCCTGCATGTCGCCGAGATAGCGCTCGCGCCCGGCCACGCCAGCATCCTGGCTAGCGACTCCGCCTAAACCCCAGACTCGCTCAGCTCGGCCAGCACTCTCTCGGCCACGCGAGCTGACTCGAGCGCGGCCGGAGCACCGCAGTAGACGGCGGCCTGGAGGATGACTTCCTGGATCTCGGTGACCGTGCAGCCGTTCCTGACGGCGCCGCGGACGTGGGTCGCGAACTCGTGCATCCGGTTCAGGGCGGTCAGCATGCCAAGATTCAGCAGGCTGCGCGTGCGCCGGTCGAGGCCGGGACGCGTCCAGATGTCATTCCAGCAAATCGCTGTGACAAGCTCCTGCAGCGGGCGGGTGAAGTCGGTGGCTTGCGCCAGGGAGCGGTCGACATGACCATCCCCGAGGACCTCGCGCCGGACCTGGATGCCACGGCTGAGACGCTGGCTGTCGAGTTCGGTCATGGAGCGGCTCCAAAGCGGGCGTAGGACTGGAAGAAGCGCAATACGTATGATTATCATACAAGCAGCGCGACTCTTGCGTAATGGCGTTCAGCCTCAAGATATTGACGTTGGTTGTGTGATGGTCATACATTCATGATTGATGAACAGTGAGCCAGTCAGCCAACCGCAGGCGCCCGTGATCGACTCCCCCTCGCACGCGGCGTCCTGGACGGCCGCCCTGCCCGATGACTTCGGCGCGCTGCTGCGCGACGCTATCGACGTGCACGTGCACGGCCAGCCCGACGTCTCTCGCCGGTTCGCCAACCGCGGCGCCGACATCGATGTCGCCAGGCTCGCGCACGCCTACGGCGTGCGCGGCTGGGTGCTGAAGTCCCATCTGTGGCCCACGATGGACCGGGCCGGAATGATCCGCGACGCGCTGACCGACATCGACTTCGAGGTCTACGGCAGCATCACCCTGAACCCGCCCGCCGGCGGCGTGTCGGTGACCGTGGTCGAACTGGCGGCGAGCCACGATGCGAAGGTCATCTTCCTGCCAACGTGGGGATCCGCCGCCGATGTGGCACGTGGTGGTTACATCCCTGACCGGCTGACACTGTGCGCGCCGTCGTTCCCGCGCTACGCCCCGGCGCACGCCATCAGCCTGACCGATGGCAACGGCTCGCTGACGGGCGCGGTCAGGGAAGTGCTCGACGCGTGCCGGGCCCTCGACTTGAGCGTGGCTACCGGGCACGCCGCGCTCAGCGAGAGCCTGGCCGTCGCCGAGTACTGCGCCGGCATCGGTGCCCGTGTGCTCATCACCCATCCGCTGCACTACGTCGATAAACCGGGCCAGCTCACCAGGTTCACCGATCTGGGCGC